>SXGS01212736.1_pt1 | contig 12531 bp, 9 predicted proteins | sample 3174681 | NCBI WGS metagenome assembly SXGS01 (sample SAMN11356861, study PRJNA531348) | freshwater metagenome | isolation source: freshwater sample F1-80 | place: China: Fuxian Lake, Yuxi | collected 2017-12-25
GTCGTGTAGACGCGGGTGCAGACGCCGCGGCGCATCGGGTTGTTCTTCAGCGCGGGAGCCTTGGTCTTGGCGACCTTAGGTGAGCGGCCCTTGCGGACCAGCTGATTGATCGTAGGCACTTATAGTTCTCCGTTGTAGTTCTGTCGAGACTGTTCATCACGGACTCGGCTGTTTCGCCCCACACCCCTACCCCCGCAGAATTGTGGGGAAGTGCGAGGCGTCAAGCACTTGTACTCGTAGTGCAGCCTCAGGGAATAGTTTCTCCAACGGTTACAGCGTGTAACCTACGAGGAATATTCCACATACCCTAGGCATGCAAAAAGGTGGCATTTGTTGCACAAGGTGCGTGCAACGCGGAACGGGATCCTCTGCCATCACTAACAATTGCGTCTAGTTTAGCACGTTGGCTCTGCCTGCCGGGACTCAGCCGCCCCAGGCCGGCAGCAGGTTCAGCAACAGGGCCATGCCCAGTCCGACCAAGGACACGATCGACTGGGTCACCGAAAAGGCCTTCGTCGCCTCCCCCATGCTCATCCCGAACGATTCTTTGACCAACCAGAACGAGGCGTGATTCGCATAGGCGAAGAACAACGAGCCCGAACCGATCGCAATCACCAGCAACGGCAGGTTCAAACTCGGATCGGCCAGCGCCAGCGGCGCGAGCAGCCCCGAAGCGCCCACCACGCCCACCGTCGAGGAGCCGGTGGAGACCGAAAGCAGCATCGCGATCAACCAGCCCAGGACCAGTGCGGGCAAGGCCAGGTTCTGCGTGAGATCGACGATCGCATCGCCGACTTTGGCATCGACCAGGACCTGTTTGAAGGCGCCGCCACCGGCGATGATCAACAAGATGCCGGCCACCGCCTTGAGGCTCTCCGCCATCGAATGCCGCACTTCGGTGCCTCCGGCGCCCCGCACGTACGCCAGCACCACGACTGCGAAAACCACCCCGACGAACATCGCGATCACCGGTTCGCCGAGGAAAACCGTGATCTTCCCGGCGGCCGAGTCGAGCGGGAATGCGGCCTCGCCGACGGTCCGGAAAAGCATCAACAGGGCGGGCAGCAGGACCGCCAGCAGGGAAATCGCCAGGCCGGGGCCGGGCTTTTCCGGATTGCGCTGCAGCCCCCCGGCGCTCTGGCCGACCGGAGCGCTGGTGTACTGCGCCAGGAGCGCGGCATCCGGCCGGACCCGCATCTTCGGCGCGATGAGCCGGGCGTACACCGGGCCGGCCAAGATGATCGCCGGCACTCCGGCGACGATCCCGTAGAGCAAGGTCGGGCCGACGTCGGTGCGCAGTGTCGCAATCGCCGTCAACGGCCCCGGATGCGGCGGCACCATGCCGTGCATCGCGGCCAAGGCGGCAATCGCCGGCACCCCGACCCAGATGTACGGCGAGCCCTTGAGCCCGCCGCGTTCCTCCAGCTTCTTGGCCACGCTGAAAATCAAAGGCAACAGCATGACCAGACCGACTTCGAAGAACATCGGTATCCCGATGACGAAGGCGGCACCGCTCATCGCCCACGGCAGTGCCCGCGCCGATGACCGGTCGAGAATCGCATTCGCCAGCCGTTCAGTAGCCCCCGAATCGGAGAGGATCTTGCCGAGGATCGCGCCGAGCGCAATCACGATCCCGACATTGCCGAGCGTTTCGCCGGCACCCTTTTCGATCGCATCGGCGATTTTGCCCAGATCCATCCCCGCCGCCATGCCGACCAGGATCGAGACCCCCATCAGGGCGAGCAAAGGATGCAATTTGAGCTTGCTGACGATCAGCAGTACGAGGACGACGACTCCGCCGAGCGCAATGAGAAGCAATTGGATGCTGCCAGCCGACACGCGGTTCCCCCAAAAATCGTGATCTTCCGCCGGCATCGTTGCCTGAGCAGACCAAATCGAGGCTACCCGCTCACAACGCGGTTCAGCTGGCCTCCCGCTATGCAGCAGCCGTGAACTTGCCCAGAAATGCCAGGGCGGGGCTTGGCCCGCCAGCCGGCCGACCGGTCACAAAGACATCCGCAGGTGCCGTTCGAAGAATTCCCGCTTGTCCCAATCGAAGACCTTGTTCCAGAACCCGGAATGGTCCGCATCCCACTGCTTCATGGCCGCTTGGTAGAAGTCCTTCTTGTACCGACCAACCACATTGCGCCGGATCTGGTCCACGCCGCCCTGGTCCCGGATGAGCGCCTGCTTCACCCGCCCGGCGAAATCCGGGTCGGCCGCGCTGGTCGGTACGGCGGCTGCAGCTTGCGCCAACGCGGTCTGCAGATCGGCCAGCGCCTTCATTCCACCCTGGCTGTTCCCCGCGGCGCCGTTTTCCAGAGCCCGGCAGTACTCGTCGGCATACCGGTCCGCGTCCCGGCTGCCTTGGTTGCCCAGATGCAGTCCCTGCTTCCCGGCATCGGTGTTGCCGTCGATTCGGCTCAACGGGAACAACGCGACTCCGGTGGCCAGCGCGATGCCGCCCAGCGGCGCGATGGCCGCCGCGCCGCCCACCGCGGCGATCCCGCTACCGGCACCCTCGGAAGCGGCCAGGGCAGCCTCTGCTGCAGCCTGGGCGGCTGCGGAGGCGGCCCGTTTCGCGAGCAGGTCAGCGATGATCGCGGTCCAATTCGGTTTGAAAGTGACTTCGATGCCCACTTTGACCTGGGCCTTCCTGGGCTCACCGTCACGGCTGTATTCCCAGGTGTCGGTCATCGCGCCGGTCAACTTGCCGATCGCGACGTCGAACTCTTTCGGATTCTTGGCGAATTTCTTCCACTCGAGACTGATCGCTGCGACCTCGACGCCGAAGGTCCCACCGACCTTGCCGCCGGCCAGGCTGAGCGAGGGCACCGCGACTTCGACCTCGCCGCTGCCGCCCAGCTTGAGTTCCTTGGCCGAGGCCTCGGCCGCCAATTTGAAGGTGCCTTCTTTGAACTCGACGCCGCCCAGGCTCTTCGCGATCTCGATCTTGAGCTGTTCCGCTTCGAACTTCACGCCTTGTTCCCGCACGTCCTTGTCCGGAGCAAACCCGACGCCCAAGGTGTTCTCCGCGCCGGTTTTCTCGACCGAGCCTTCCGCCTTGATCTCCCACTCCCCTTTGACCTTGCCCCAGTCGAACTCCCCTTTGACCGGAGGCGTGGCGAGCGAGCCCTTGGGCGCGATCTTCATGGCGGGAGACTCGGGCTCACGCTGCAGCATCGACGAGGCGACCGCCGAGTTCCCGACGCTGCGCTGCAGTGCGAGTGCGTATTCCGGGCCGAGCTTGGCCATCGGCGGGGCAGCCGGGCGTCCTGCCCGGGCAACCGGCGCCGGCTTCCGCTCCCCGTCTGGCTGTTGTTGCGCGACCCGATCGAGTTTCATCCGGCCGTCCGGAACCGCAACGCTGTCCTCATGCATCCATCCTGGCCCGGACCCGGGATAGACGCCCGCCCTTTGGGGCAATCCTGCGAGCACTCTCCGCGCGGGGCGAGCCGCTCAGTATGCGTAGAGCGCCGATCTCAGGTTCCGGGCGAAGATCCCGCGGCGGCCCCAGCCTTCGCCGAGATTCTCCAGCCAGCTGAAGTCCGGCCGGTGCGCGGCTTCCCAGTTCTGCACAGTGTTCGCGAAGTACTTCTCCTTGAAGGCCTTTTCGAGTTCCTTCACCAATTGCTGATAACCGCCGTGCCGGTTCAGAATCTCCCGGCACAGTTCCTGGCGGGAAATCTCCTTGCCCGGGTTCTCCCGGGCAAGTTGCGCCATCGCCTGGTCCAGATGCCGCTCGGCCTCGACCGCTCCCGGCCCGGACCCGGATTTGTAGCCGGACATCACGGTCGCGTAGTCCGCAGCATAGCCCGCGGCGGCCCGCCTGCCGTCCTGCCCGGCGATCGCGCCGTCGACGGTGGCCTGGATGTCCGCGTCGATCCGGCTGAAAGCGTAGCCCAAGGCCGCCACCGACAACAACGGCAGCCCGATTGCCGCAGCCGCCCCGATGTAAGCGGTGGCGCCGACGCCGATTGCCCCCTCGCCGACCGCCGCCGCGCCCGTCGCCGCAGCGCCTTCCGCAGCCCCGCCGGCCATTGCGGTTTCTGCGGTGCCGGAAACCACTTCACCGGCAGTCTGGGCTTGCCGGAGCAGCACTTCTTGGACGATCCTGGGCCAATTCGGCTTGAACCCGACTTCCGCGGTGAGCTTGCCTTGCACTTTGACCCGGCTGCCACCCAGTTCGACGACGAAGTTGGGGGCTCCGCTGACCCCGAACTTGAGCTCTGCGAGCGTCACGTCGTCGGGGTTTTTCTGCATTTTCTCCCAGTCCACGCCGACCGCGGTCAGCTTGCCGCTGCCGGAGAGGTCGAACCACTTCAAGGGCGTTGCCGCCTTGAAATCCACGCCGGCGGAGAGGTCGAACTTCTTCCGGGACAGTTCAAAACCGAGCTTGACCTTGCGTTCGACCACGGTGAGCAGCCAAAGCTCCTGATGGAGTTTCTCCTTGAGCAGGGTGATCTCGGCTTTGGCCCCGGCATTGCGCTTGCCCGGTGAACCGAAATCCGAACCGGCCGCGCTGATCGAGGCAGCGGCATTGGCATCTTCGACCGTGAACTCGAATTTGGTCTTGAGTGACCCCTTGACGAAGGAATCCTTCAAGAAGTCGCTTTTGCTCAGTTCGATTTCATAGCTGCCCTTCGGACCGAGTCCGCCGGAGTGCCCGCCGGCCCTTTGCAACACTGGATCCGCAGCACTCCGCTGGGCCACGGCAGGTGCCCGGAGCAGCTCCGCAGTGGCGCCGTTGCCGGCACTGCGCTGCAGAGCGAGCAGGTTTTCCGAACCGAGCTTCGCGATCACCGGCGGCTCGGCACGACGCCGGGCGGCGGGCGCGGCGGTCACTGGCGCTTGGTGCTCCGCCGCCTGATTGAGCTTCACCCGGCCTGCCGTCGTGGTCCTCGGTTCATCTTCCCATTCTGGTCCCGAGGCAGCCCGGCCGCACTGCCTCTTAGGGCAGCCCTGCGAGCACCTTTTGCGCCAAACCGAAGGAGATCGTCATGCCGATGCCACTGGTGACGCTGACCGCCGTCGCCCGTTCCCCGACCGGTGCGATCAGATAGGGCTGTTGCGGACTCGCCGCGTAAACCCCTTGCCAACGCTCCAGGACCGTCAAAGGTCCACGTCCGATCACCGCACTGGCCCGGTCCAACAGCACCTCGCTCGTGGCCTCGGTCTGGAACGGCGCTTGCGACTTGCCGAGCACATGCGAGTCACCGACCAGCAAACTGCCGTCCGGGCGCTGGGTGAACATCACGTTCGCATCGATCTCCAACAACACCGGATCCGCTTCGGCCAGTTCCTGGCGGAGCCGCCGTGCTGCCGGCATCGCCGTGAACGCGGGATAGCGCAGCATCGACGTCGTGGTCAGCACCGCGGGTGCCACTTCGAATCCATCCGGAGCAGCCACCCGGATCATCTGCAAAGCGCAACGGAAAACTTCCCGCTCGGCAGCCAGTTCGGGAAAAAGGTAATCCAGATCGTGGCCGGCGCAAATCAGCGTATGACCGGCGGAAATTTCACCCCGGCTGGTCGTCGCACCAGCGGCGGTGAGCCCCAAGAAGCTGGTGTTCCAGAAGAATTGCACGCCCTGCCCGGCCAGCCATTGCGCCAGGCTTCCGACGGCTTCCCGCGGGTCCACCCGCAGATCGTCGCGCAGCCAGGCACCGCCGACGATCTCCGGTTGGCCGCCGGAAAGCGTTTCCCGGACCTGGTCCGCGGAGCGGAGCTGGATCTGCCCCATCGGCCGGCTCTGCGCGAGCTGTCCGAGCAGTTCCAGTTCAGTGTTGCTGCGGGCCACCGCGAGCGCACCCGATTCGACGGCGAAGAAGCCGGCGTTCCGGGCAGCGGCCAGCCAGCGCGGCCGGCCCGCGACCGCGAGGTCGAGCAGATCGCCGTCTTGCGCGGTGATGCAGCAGTGGCCGAAGTTCCGGATCGAGGCGCCGACGGCGTGGTGGTCGCGTTCCAGCACGACGACTTTGAGGCCGCGTTGCTGGGCTTCGAAGGCGTGCGCCAAGCCGATGATGCCGGCTCCGACGACGAGCAGATCCGCCTCGGCGATAAATGTGTTCATGCTGCTACTCTGCTGGCTGCGTCCGACTGGCTCAAGTTGAAAGCATACTTGTATAGACATGTTTGCCAAATGTTCATTTTGCAGCCCCGCAAAGCCGTTCAGCACGCCCATTGCGGAAGTTATGCTGAGGTGATGACAACCCCGCTTCACCTCAAGCTCAGCGAGGAATTCAGAAAACGGATCCATTCCGGCGTCTGGCCGCAAGGATCGCTGGTGCCCTCCGAGGCGCAACTCTGCGCGGAATTCTCCGTCTCCCGCGGCCCGGTACGGCAGGCGCTTGCGGCGTTGCGCCAGGACGGCAGCATCACCGGCGGCCGCGGCCGCTCCCCGATGGTCCGCGGCGATGTGCCTTCGCAGTCTTTCGGCACCTTCATGTCATTCACCCAGTGGGCCGAAAGCATCAATCGGGTGCCGGGCCAGAAGACGCTCGAAATCGCCCGGCGGCCGGCCGGTGAATACGTGGCGGAACAGTTGGGCATCGATGCCGAGGATTCCGTCGTCGCGGTCTTCAGGCTGCGCTTCCTGGACGGCTCCCCCACGATGCTGGAACGCTCCCATTACGTGACCGAAGCCGGGAACCCGTTGTTCAACTTCGATACCGACAGCGGTTCCACTTTCCGCTACCTGCGCGAAAACGGCGTGGAACTCAGCTCGGCCCGGCACATCATCGATGCGGTGGCGGCGACCGATGAAGATGCGCACTATCTGGGCATCGAGCCCGGCGCCCCGCTGCTGCGGGAACGCCGGATCAGCTTCAGCGACGACGGCTCCCGGCTCGAGTACGGCGAAGACCGCTATCGCCCGGAGCTGACCAGCTTCATGATCGACAACACTTTGGCCAACCGCACCCCGCTGGCCAGGATCGACAACCCGGAACAACGCGCGGCGCGCCACCCGGAAAGCACCGGGTCCGAAAGCTCAGGAGAAGAATGATCGAGTTAGCAGTGTTCGATATGGCCGGAACCACCATCGACGACCACGGGCTGGTGTACCAGGCCCTGCGCGGCTGCGTCGAAGAAACCGGCGCTTCAGTGGCGCAAGCCGACCTGCAATTGTGGATGGGCACCGACAAAGTGACCGCAATCAACGCCTTGATGCGCTTGGGCGGCGTGGAGCCGGCCGGCGAGGCCGTGCATGCCGCCTTTGCCCGGTTCCGGGCCCTGTTGGCCGATTTCTACGCCGGGAGGCCCCCAATAGCGCTCCCCGGCGCAGAATCGGCTTTGCAGACGCTGCGCGGACGCGGCATCAAAATCGCGCTCACCACGGGCTTCGACGACGAGGTGGCCTACCCGCTGCTTGATTCGCTGGGCTGGTCGCTGGGCCCGGACGGGCTGTTGGACACCGTGGTCACCACGACCGACGTCCGGGCGGGGCGCCCGGCCCCCTACATGATCCATCGCGCGATGGAACGCACCGGCGCCCAGGACGTCCGGGCGGTGCTCTCCGCGGGCGACACCCTGGTCGACGTCCAGGCCGCGAATCAGGGCGGCGTACTGAGCGTCGGCGTGCTCACCGGCTCGCTGACCGCCGAGGACTTCGCGTCGGCGGCACCGGACTACGTGCTCTCCAGTGCCGCCGACGTTCCCACGCTGCGGGAAACCCAGCCCGGCTGACCCCGGTCAGGCGTTGACCTGATCAGGCGTTGACCGGGCGGGTTTCGTGGGTGATCCCCGCGTGCTCCTTGCCCAGGCCGAACCGGAGCAGGCGCAGCGCGTTGAAGACCACCAGCAACGACGAACCTTCGTGGATGAACACCACCGGGCCCATTTCCATGCCGAGCAAGCTCGCCGGGATCAGGAACGCCACGATCACCAAGGAGGCGATCAAGTTCTGCCGGATGATGTTGCTGCTGGCCCGGCTCAATTTGATCAGGAACGGGACTCGGCCCAGATCGTCGCTCATCAAAGCGACGTCGGCGGTTTCCAAGGCCACGGCGGATCCGGCAGCGCCCATCGCGATGCCCACGGTGGCGTTGGCCATCGCCGGAGCGTCATTGACGCCGTCGCCTACCATTGCGGTGTAGCGGCCCTGGCCGCCCATCTTGCCGATCGCAGCGACTTTGTCCTCCGGCATCAGTTCGCCGTGGGCGGTGTCCACGCCGACCTGCTTGCCGACCGCATCGGCAACCCGCTGGTTGTCTCCGGAGATCATCACCAGTTGCTGGACGCCATTCTGCCGCAGCGAATCGAGCACGTCTTTGGCCTCTTGGCGGGGCGCATCCATGACCCCGAGCACGCCCAGGAACCGGTCCCCGGACTTGACCACCATGGTGGTCCGCCCGGTGCCCTGCAATTGCTGGACCGCGGTCAGCAACTCACCCTCGATCGCCGCCCCGGACTCTTCGAAAAGCCGCAGGCTGCCGATCTGCACCAGCTCGTTGTCCACATACGCTTGGACACCGCGCCCGGTGACCGCCTGCAGGTCCAACGCTTCAGCCCTGCGGTCTGCGGGAACTTCACTGTCCAGGCCGCGGGTGATCGCGCCGGCCAACGGGTGGTCGCTGACCGATTCGAGCGCCAGCGCCAAACGGGCCAGTTCGGCACGGTCCACGCCGGGCAGCGCCACGACGTCGGTCAACCGCGGCTGACCCCAGGTGAGCGTGCCGGTCTTGTCGAACGCCATGGCGTTGACCCGGCCCAGGTTCTCCAGTGCAGCGCCGCCCTTGACCAGCAACCCGGCCTTGGCCGCCCGGGCCACTCCGGCAAGCACGGCAGCCGGCGTCGCAATCGCCAAAGCACAGGGGCTTGCGGCGACCAGCACCAGCATCGCCCGGTAGAAGCTGTCCGCAATCGGCTCGTTGAGGAACAACCAGCCGACCAGGAAGACGATCGCGACTACGGCGATCACGGCCGGCACGTAGAAGCGCTGGAAGCGGTCGATGAACCGCTGGGTGTTCGACTTGGTCGAATCCGCGTCCCGGACCATGGCCACCACGCGGGACAGGGTGTTGTCCTTGGAGGCCACGCTGACCACGATCTCCAGCGGACCTGAGCCATTGACCGTGCCGGCGAAGACCTTGCCGGAATCGTCGATGGTGGAGGGGTTGTTGATCGCGGCACGGGACACCGCGCTCTTCTCCACCGGGATGCTCTCTCCGGTGATCGACGATTGGTCGACCGCGGAATTGCCGAGCACAACGAAGCCGTCGGCCGGGATCCGGGAGTTCGGCTTGACCAGGACCACTTCGCCCGGGACCAGTTCCTCGGTGGGGCGTTCCTCGATCTCGCCAGTAGCGGTGCGAACGAGTGCCGTCGGCGGTGCGAGTTCGGCAAGCGCTTCGATGGAGCGCTTGGCCCGGCCCATGGCGTATTCCTCGAGCGCGTGGCCGAGGCTGAACGGGACCAGCAGCACCGCGCCTTCAGCGAAGCGGCCTACGGTGGCGGCACCGATGGCGGCCACCAACATCAGGAAATCGACTTCGAAACGGCCGCGGCGGATCGAGCGGATCGCCGAGCTGAAGGTGAAGAACCCGCCGAAGAAGTAGGTTGCCAGGAAGAAGGGCAGAGCATAGGAGCTCATCCCCGGGATCCAGTATTCGAATGCGGTGCCGATCAAGAAGGTCACGCCGGAGGCGATCGCGAAGCCCATCTCCAGCTTCGGGCTCCCCCCGTGATCGTGCGCGCCTTCCTTGTGGACATGAGGCTTGGTTTCGGTAATCGTCATGACTACAGTATACATTTAGATATCGACATATGTAAATATTTGAAGTTGTTGCTAATGATTATCAGATTCAGCAAACGCTAGGTGAAGATGGAACCGTGAAACTCAGCAACGAGCACGCCGAAGACTTGGCCCAAGTCATGCAGGCACTCTCCTCCCCCGGGCGGCTTTTGATCATGGCCCGGCTCGACGACGGCCCCTGCTCCGTGAGCACGCTGGTGGAAGATTGCGGGATGGCGCAGGCGACCATCTCGAACCACTTGCGGATCCTGCGGCACTTGAACCTGGTCAGCGGGCACCGCGACGGGCGCCAAGTGATCTATTCGCTGTTCGACCAGCACGTACAGGAATTCCTCAACCAAGCACTGGGCCACATCGACCACGGCTGAACCACACCACCCCACACCCAACCACCCCGCGCGAGGCCCCTCGGGGGCGGCTTCGGGACTGCGGCTTCAGGACTGCGGCTTCGGGGCTGCGGCTCAGCTCTGCGTACCCGGCGTCGGCCGGCTGAACTGCGCCACACCGTCCTTGAAGCCGAGGACTTGGCCGCCCAAGGAAAATGTCATGGCGTCGATGCTCGCGGTGCCGCTGCTGACGCTGTTCGAAAGATCGGCCGCGAAACTCGCAGTCCCGGGAGCCGTACTCAACACCAGCCAGCCGATCGACGGGCTCCACTCCGCAATGCTCAGGGTGGGCCTGGTGACGATGCTCCACCGGGCGTTGCTGACCTGGTACTGCGAGAGCAGCGGATCATCCGCTTTGCCGCTGAACGGGCAGTCTTTGAGCACTGCCGTGCGCTGCGCCGCGCAAGCGTCCAAATACTGGTTCACCGCCGCCGTGATCGAAGCCTTTCCAGCTTCGTTCAGGGTTGCGGCCACCACCGCGTTCTGCGGCTTCGCACTGTTGAACCCGCGGACCTTCGCCGTCGCCTGATTGGTGGTCAGATCAGGATCTGAGTTGGCCGCAGCTACTGGGTAGTCCGCCGGCAGTGCTTTGACGTTGAGTTTTTTGAGCGATTCCGGCTGGGTCGCGGTCGCCGGCACCAGATCCGGTTTCAGGCCGACGCCGGCCACCGTCAGACCCAGTGAAGCCGGGCCGGCGAGCTGGACCGTCATCGTGGGCAGCACGATCGGATCCAGCCGCCACTTGTCGATGAAGAGCTCTTTCCCATCGAGTGAGAGCGCGAACTCTTCGGCATAGCTTTCGCCGCCTTGGGAAATTTCGGCGCTCACGGTGGCCTTGCCATTGGCGATCCGGGTCTGCCCGATACTGAATCCGCTGATTTTGTTCGACGCGTTCTGGTAAACGGCATCGTTGATCAGCGTCTTGTCCTGATCCTGGAGCACATTGCCGCTGAGCCGCATTGCATCTTCGGCCCGGCCCTCGACCAAGGCGGTCAGGAAGGACGCCACCTGCTTCGCCGGTGCATTCCGCTCGCCGGCGTTGAACAGCCAAATTCCACCAGCGACCACCAGAAGCGCCAGCACCAGACCACTGGCGAGCAAGCCGAGCAGCAAAGCCCGCCGCGGTCGCTTCGGCGGAGCCGGGGCCGGTGTCTGTGCCGCGAAATACGGCTGCTGATAGGGACTTTGCCCCGGGTTCACCGGCAGCTCCCCGTTCAATGGCACCGTCGGGTCCACCGGCGTCTCTGGCACCCCCTCCTGGGGGACGAAGTCGTTGCTCACAGCACTCCCTGACTCGGACAACTCGTTAGACCATCCTACGGACAAAGCGTCCAGCATGTCTGCATCGAGTTGCCCGCAACGTCCGCCACGCGCGAGCACGTCCCACTGGGCCGGGCTGCTCAGTGGGCAGAAACAAGTATGTCCCACCGAGCACCATGGCTCAGTGGGACATACCTTCTAGCTATTTAGTCTCTGGTCAGCGGTACTCTGAACCCAGATCGTAGTCGTCCAGCGGGATTGCGTGGAACTCGGGGGCCAGATCGCCACCGACTCCCGCGTAATCGAAGTCGCTGAACGCGCTCGGCGCGGTGAACAGGTTCGCCTTGGCCTCTTCCGTCGGCTCCACCGTGATATCGGTGTAGCGCGGCAGGCCGGTTCCGGCCGGGATCAGCTTACCGATGATCACGTTCTCCTTCAGGCCGAGCAACGGATCGCTCTTGCCTTCCATGGCCGCCTGCGTCAAGACGCGGGTGGTCTCCTGGAAGGATGCCGCGGAGAGCCAGGACTCGGTAGCCAAGGAAGCCTTGGTGATACCCATCAGCTCGTTACGTCCCGAAGCGGGCTTCTGGCCCTCGGACACCACGCGACGGTTTTCCGTCTCGAAGCGGCCGCGCTCAGCAAGCTCGCCCGGCAGCAGGTTCGAGTCGCCGGACTCGATGACCGTCACGCGACGGAGCATCTGCCGGACGATGACCTCGACGTGCTTGTCGTGGATGCCTACGCCCTGGCTGCGGTACACGCCCTGGACTTCCTCCACGAGGTGCTTCTGCGCGGCACGCGGGCCGAGCACTCGGAGCACCTGCTTCGGATCCACGGCACCGACGATCATCTTCTGGCCGACCTCCACGTGATCGCCATCGGCAACCAGCAGACGGGCCCGGCGCAGAATCGGGTACGCCAGTTCCTCGGAGCCGTCGTCCGGGGTGAGCACCAGACGCATCTGCCGCTCGGTCTCTTCGATCGTGACGCGGCCAGCGGCCTCGGCGATCGGAGCGACACCCTTCGGGGTACGGGCTTCGAAGAGCTCCTGGATACGCGGCAGACCCTGGGTGATGTCCTCGCCACGGCCGGCGGAAACCGCACCACCGGTGTGGAAGGTACGCATGGTCA
>SXGS01138922.1_pt1 | contig 12529 bp, 10 predicted proteins | sample 3174681 | NCBI WGS metagenome assembly SXGS01 (sample SAMN11356861, study PRJNA531348) | freshwater metagenome | isolation source: freshwater sample F1-80 | place: China: Fuxian Lake, Yuxi | collected 2017-12-25
GCGCCCTTGCGATGCACCCACGCCTCGACGTCGCCGTGCCGTTCGCTGCGCACGAAGTTGTGCACGACGTCCTGCCACGTCGCCCAGTCCGTCGCGATGCCGAGCGCTTCGTGCAACGCCACCGCGGCAGCCTCGGCGATGGCGCGCCGGTTCTGCGCCGCGAACCACACCGCGACGTCGTGGTCGTGCAGGTAGTCGCGGCCGTGCCCGACGTCCGGCAGCGCGACCAGGCCCTTGCCGACCGGCTGGCCGCGCGCGAGATGATGGTCGCGCACCGCGGGGCCGAGCGCGCGCGAGCCGCTGTGCACCATCAGCCACAACCGGTCGGCGTCGTCGGCTTGCACTTCGAGGAAGTGGTTGCCGCGGCCGAGCGTGCCAAGTTCGAACTGCATGTCGCGGCGCACGCTGCGATCGAGCGCCTGGTCGGAGAACCCGACGTCGACGAGTTCGCGCCGCCGCCGCTGCCGCAGCGCGGGCACGCGTTCGTGCAGTGCGGCGAACACCCGGTCCGCCGCCGCGGCATCGGCGAACACTTCGGCGGTCGCCGCGAGTGCGGTGACGGCGATACCGCATCCGATGTCGCCGCCGACCGCCTGCGGATACAGGCGATCGACGGTACCGACGACGGTGCCGATGCAGACGTGCTCGGCGAGGTGCACGTCGGGCATCACCGCGACGTGCTGCACGCCCGGCGCCTGCGCGAGCCGGTCGAGGGCCGCGGCGACGTCGCGCGGCATTGGCTCCGCCAACCAGCGGTGCACCACGGTCATGGTGCACCTCCGGCCGGCAGAACCGTGAACGACAGCTGCGGCGCACGCTTGCGCGTGACCGATTCGGCGACCGCATCGCGCAGGAATCCGCGCGCGCGATCGAGAGCTGCCAGAGAAGCGACCAGGCCGTGGCCGCACGGATCCTGCATCACGACGAGCACGTGCTTGTCGCCTTGCATGGGCTCGACGCAGTCGAGCACGAGGTCCATCAGGACCGGATCGGAGGATTCGCCGAGGGCATACGACAACGCGTCGTGCACCTGGGCGCAGAGTTGGAGGGACTTCGCAACGGACCGCCCTCCGCGGTCCTTCGGGCAATGCATCTGCTGAGTGCCATGGCGTGCGCGAGCACGCCGGAATGGAACCGGTGTCAGGAGTCGACGCTCAACCCGGCCGCCGCTCGCCTGTCAGGCGCGCGAGAACCGGGAGGCGGACACAGCGATGCAGATGCGTTGCATGGTGGCCTCTCGGGAAGGCGCGCAAGGTAGCGACGTTCGTCGGGCGCGCAAGCCCCGGCGCCCGTGTCGAATCAGCTGTGGTGGGGCCCGGCGGCAGATCTTCACCAGTCACGAATTCGACTCGGCGGTCGGTGCTCCGCGCGAAGTCGCCGCTCGCAGCCGACCTGTCGAAGGCCACGATCTTGACCCCGCCGCCACACACCTTTGCCAGCAGCTCGGACACTGCACCGGTGCCACATCCAAAATCGAGCACGCGAGTGGCCGCCTCGACCCCGGCCGCGCGCAGGAACCGCTCGGTGCATTCGGCGAAGAACTGCCCCTGCGCGACGAGCCTCGCGGACTCGGCAGCATTCTGGATGAACGGATACTCCACCATCAGCTGTTCGTCCTGATCTCACACCTGCCGCGAAATCTGCGGCGGCTACTTCAGCGACTGCAGGTGCTGCCAGAAATCGGCTTCGAACTTGTCCCAATCGACGCCGGCGAACGCCGCATCGACGGCCGTTCGCGTGCTCTGTGCCGTGCGCAGTTCGGTCCACAACTTGGTGAAGCGTGCAGTGTGCAGTTGCGGCCCCTTGCGCAGGAAGTGCACCAACGCCCATGCCTGCGCGTAGCGCTGCTGCGCGTTGGCGTAGAAGTCGTCGTAGCCGCCGTGCACGAAGTCGCGCAACTTCGGCAACGCATTGCGGCTGCGGATCAGCGTCGCGATGTGATCCTTGCGCACCTGGCCACCGACCAGTTTGCCTTGCTGGTATTGCGCCGTTTCCCAGAACTCGGCGAAGCCTTCGTTCAGCCACGACGGTGGGCGCTCCATCAGTCGATCGAGGAACTGGTGGAAGCCCTCGTGCCGCACCGTGCGCACCATGTCTTCGCGCCGCGGCACGTTCCAGATCAGCAGTTGCTTCAGAACCGGCGAGTAGATGCCCGCCGTATGCGGCTGCGTGCCGCCGAGGATCGCCTTGTTGTAGGCCTGGTAGCCTTCCTCGCCGGAGAACAGATACACGCGGAAGCGCGGCAGGCTGCGGTCCTCCTTGATCCACGTCAGTTGCGCCATCAGGTTGACATAGGACTGTTCGAGCACGCGGCACGCTTCGAACGCGACCTTGGCATCGATGTCCGTGATGACTTCATAGTGCGCACTCCGGCTGGTGAAGCGGCGCGACCAATTCGGGCCGCGCGTCGACATCGCCAGCATCGTTTCGAGCGGCCCCATTTCCTGCCACAGGCCGTGCTTCGTCTTGGCATCGCGCACGACCCGCCGCGCGTCGTCGAGGCGACCTCGCCGCATCAACGTCGTGCACAGCAGCGAATGGCCTTCGTCGTAACCGGGATCCGCGGCCACCGCAGCCTGCAGCAACTGCAGCGACTCGTCACTGCGTCCGACGTCCTCGAGCACCTGCGCATGCAACAGACGGACCGTCGTCTCTTCGGGTGCTTCGACCAAGAGCTTCTGGGTGATCGCCAACGCGGCATCGGGTCGGTCCCGACGAACGTGCAGCAACGCCTGCAGGAACGAACGCGTCAACGGCGACGCCGACAGCGAATGCAGCTTCGGCAGTGCCGCCTCGGCTTCGGCGAACTTGCCTTCGAGGACTTGCACGACCAATTGCTCAAGGTCCTTGGCGATCTGGTTGCCGAGACCAGGCAACCACGACCGCGACTTCGGCTGCGTGCGCACGATCTGAGGCCGTTCGAACACCCATTTCGGCAGCGCCTTCTTCGCGTCGAACGTCTTTACGAACTGCTCGCGCTGCCGCGCCAACGCTTCGTCGATCTGGCCTTGGAAGCACGAAGGCTCGACCTTGCCGTCGAGCACGACCTCGTCGCTCATCCCGAACTCGATACCGACGCGACCGAACTCGGCCCCGGAGCGATCCGTCTTCACGACCACCTTGTTGTCGCGCATCGTCTCGATGGCGTTCTCGGTGACCTTCAACACGGCTTTGTACGGCGTGCCGGGCTTGGGCAGGTTCTTGTGCGACTCGACCTGCGACACCGGGCCGCCTTCCCCTTTGGATTGCGCGATGAACGCTTTGATGTAGGAGCCGCCGAAATCCGCACCGAAACCAGCCTGGAACCAACCGGAACCGGATGGGTCGATGTCGAACCACACCTGCAACGACCGATCGCCGGCCGGGTGAGTCTTGCCCGACATGGTGACGGTGTAGGGGCCGGCGAACACCAAGGGATGCACGACAAGCTCGCCAGTACTCCGCGTCTTCTTGACGGTCGTGCCTGCGGCGGCTTCTTCGCCTTCGGCACCGAGCGGCACCCAATCGCTCCAGTCCGTCGTGAACGAAACCTTGATGCGACCGGTGCGCGCATCCCACGCGAGGATCTTGCCATGCACGAGGTCCTGCATGGTCGGCGCCTTCGCCACCGCGAAGAACGCGCAGGTTTCGAGATCGGCCGCGAGCGCGTCGCACTGCGCTTGCACGTAGACCTTGTTGGCGTGGCTCTCGACGATGGCGAGCAACCCCGTCTTGGCGTCGCTCCATTTCGACTGGCGCATCAGTTCGTGTACGCGCGCGAGTTCGGTGTCGAACTCGGCCTCGTTGCGTTCTTTGGCCTGGGCGATGAGAGCGGCGGAGAACAGAACGGACAGGGCGAGGGTGCGAAGCGGCATGGGTCTCCTGATCGGTAACGTCGCCGACGCACACTGCGCGGTCAACTCGATGGACGCGCTCCGTGCCCTGCCGTCGCGTTGCGAAGAAGTCAGCCGCGAGACACGAAGGCACGAACGGCCGAATCGGTCGCGGCCACCACCTCGTCGAGCTCGGTGCGGCGCGAGGGCTCGAGCTGGCCGGCTTTGCCTGCGTCTTCGAGCGCTCCCGCGAGCTGGCGCAATCGCTGCGCCCCCACCGAGGCCGCAGCGCCCTTCACCGCGTGGGCCGCTTTCTGCTGCACATGCGGATCGGCGCCGCCGAGCGCTGCCCGCACGGCTTCGACGCTGGCCGGCAGGTGCTCCAGGAACACGTGACAGAGGCGCACGACGAAATCGCGCTTGCCGCCGACCGCTTCGAGTGCAGCTTCTTCGTCGAACAGCGGTGCGTCAACAACGCTCGTCACCGGCGAGAGCGGGGTCGTCGCAGCCAGACTCGACGTCGCCGGAGTCGGCAACGGACTCGTCGCGGTCGGGCTCGCATTGGCCGGAGTCTGCGTAGCGAGCTCCGGCAGCACGTCGGCATTGGCCTTCGACGCCGGGGCCGGCACCGCACCGAGTTGCCGAACCATCGCCTTGACCAGATCCGTTTGCCGGAACGGCTTGCCGAGCAGACCCTGCATGCCGACCTGCAGCACCGCTTCGCGATTGTCCGGCGACACATCGGCGGACACCGCGAGGATCGGCCCCTTGTAGCCCAGCTGCCGGATCTTGCGCGTGGCCTGCAGGCCGGTCATGCCCGGCATGTGGCAGTCCATCAGCACGATGTCCGGCGCCTGCGCCTTCACGCTCGCAATCGCTTGGGGACCGTCTTCGGCCATCGACACCGTACAGCCGAGTTCCTGCAGCATCGTGTCGCCGAGTGTGCGATTGACGGGGTGGTCGTCGACGAGCAGCACGCGCACGCCGTGCAACGACACGCCGACAAGCGTTGATTCCGGGACTTCGAGTTTGGTCGCGACCTTGTGGGTCGTCGTGAAAGTGAACGTCGTGCCGACGCCTACGTCCGATGTGACGTGGATGGCGCCGCCAGCGGCTTCGACGATGCGTTTTGCGATGGACAAGCCGAGCCCCGTGCCGCCGAACTTTCGTGTGGTTGCTGCTTCGGCTTGCGAGAACGGCTGGAACATTCGCTTCAGCGCCGCGGGTGGGATGCCGCATCCGGTGTCGCTCACGCTCCACTCGATGCAGACTGCGCCGTCCTTGCCGGTGGCCTGCCGCACGACGACACCGATCTCGCCCTTCGCGGTGAACTTCAACGCGTTGCTGAGCAGGTTGCCGAGCACCTGGCCGAGCCGGTGCGTGTCGCCGAGAATGAGTAGCGGCGGCACGACCGCCATGTCGACGCGCAACGCCAGCCCCTTCTGGGAGGCCGCCGCCGCCACCGACTGAATCGCCGCCATCACCTGATCCTGCACGCACAGCGGCTTGCTCTCGAACTCGAGCTTGCCCGATTCGATGCGCGACCAATCGAGCACATCGCCGATCACCCGCAGCAAGCGTGAACTCGACTGCTGGCACAAACCGATCAGCTCTCGCTGTCGTTCGCTCAGCGTCGTGCGGCCGATCACGTCAATGGTGCCCGCGAGCCCATGCAACGGCGTGCGCAACTCGTGACTCATCTGCGCCAGGAAGTCCGACTTCGCCTGACTTGCCGCCTGCGCGTTGCACAGAGCATCGCGCAGCTCGAGCGTGCGCAACTCGACCAGTTGTTCGAGCGTCTGGTTCTGCTGCTGCAGCGTCTCGTTGGCGAGGAACAGTTCGCGAGTCTTGTCCTCGATGACGCGCTCGAGCACGGCGATGCGCTGCTTTTCGCGCACCAGCCGCCGCCCCAGCGTGACCGCGTCCGGTTGCTCCGGGCTCATGCGCGCGCGGGAACGAGCGCCGGGAAGTTGATGCGGAAGGTGCAACTCGCATCGCCGCGATGCTTGCACGTGGTATGCGTGTGCTCGTACTGCGAGGCGAAGTACTCGGCGCAACCGTCAAGGAGGCCGGACATCAGCGCGCAGATGCCACGCTTGCTGTCGTAGTGGACGTCGATCGAGTTCGGCTCCCCTGCCACCGACTCACAACGCACACTCGGCGGCTCGGCGCCGTCCATCAGTTTGCGAACTTCGACGTGGATGATGCCATTGACCGACTCGATCAACTTGCGCGGATCGGTCAGACCGTGCACGAAGCCGGGGAAGCGATTGGCGAGCCCGGCGAAGCAGAACTTGCCGAAGGCCCGCAGCGCGTCGGGTGCCGCGACGTGCAACCGCGTGCATGCGGCGGTCAACAGATCGACGATCCACTGGTCCGGATACGTCTTCGGTGACACGAACGGTTCTCTGGCCGTGTGCGGACAATCGGCGAGCAGCGACTCGAACGTCGCCTCGCCCCAGTTCTGCACGACGAACTCCTCGAACAGGACAAAGATGACGCCCTTCACGGCTTCTGCTGCTCTGCGACAGTGCGCTCTTGGACCTGTTCCATCGCATCAGCGAGTTTCTTCATCGACACCGGCTTCACCAGGTAGGCGTCGGCCTTCTGTTTGAACGCCGCCAGAATGTCCTGCGTGTCGCTCGACGCAGTCACGATGACGACGCCGGTGCGCTTTCCAGCGCGCATGTACTGATCGATCTCGCGGATCATCGCGACCGTCTCCAGTCCATCCGGCCCCGGCATCGACAGGTCGAGGCACACGAGGTCGTAGGGCGTCTTCGCTTTGACTGCTTCGCGGATCTGCTCCAGCGCGACGGCGGCGTTCTCCGCCTCGTCGACCTGGCCATTGGCCTCAAGCAGCATGCGAAGGTGAAGGCGGGCCGTGGGTTCGTCGTCGACGACAATGCAGCGCATCAGGTTTTCTCTCCGCGCGCCCCATCGGCAGGCGGACACGACCGGGATAAGCGGCAAACGGCACGACCTTCCCCTGCGAACAAGGCCCCGCGCAATGCTGCCGATCGCATCGGCCAATGGCAATTCGACGCCAGCGCCACCGTTCTACTTCACTGCCCCCCGATCCCCGCCTAGCCTGTCCGCCCCCGCATGAACGCCCACGCCTACACGCACCTCGACGACACCCTCGCCCGCGACCTGGTCCACAAGGCCGGCCTCGGCGACATCGACGCGAAAGTGCGCGCCGGGCAGCGGCTGTCGTTCGAAGACGGCGTGCGCCTCTACGAAACCCCGCACCTGGCGGCGGTCGGCCTGATGGCGCACAGGGTGCGCACGCAGCGGCACGGCAAGAAGACGTTCTTCAACATCAACCAGCACGTCAACTACACGAACATCTGCATCTACTCGTGCAAGTTCTGCGCGTTCGCGGCGAAGGAAGGCGAAGAGCGCGCCTACCTGATGACGCCGGCGATCGTCGAACAGAAGGTGCGCGAGCAGCTGCACCGGCCGGTCACCGAAGTGCACATGGTCGCCGGCATCCACCCGACGATGCCGTACGAGTACTACCTCGACGTGGTGCGCGCCGCGAAGCGCGCGCGGCCCGACATCCACGTCAAGGCGTTCACGATGGTCGAGATCGACCACATGCTGAAGATCTCGGGCAAGAGCGACGACGAGGTGTTCGCCGACCTGCGCGAAGCGGGCCTCGGCAGCTGCCCGGGCGGCGGCGCCGAGGTGCTCACCGACCGCGTGCACAAGGCGGTGTTCCGCGAGAAGCAGGGCCCGCAGGGTTGGCTCGACACCGCGCGCAAGGTGCAGAAGGCCGGCTTCAAGATGAACGCGACGATGTTGTACGGCCACATCGAGCGCGTCGAAGAACGCGTCACGCACCTCGTCAAGCTGCGCGAACTGCAGGATGAGTGCGGCGGCTTCATGGCCTACATCCCGCTGGCGTTCTGGCCCTACCACACCGACCTCGAGAACTTCGGCCACGTCACCACCGGGCACCTCGACCAACGTTCGATCGCCGTCGGGCGACTGATGCTCGACAACTTCCCGCACATCAAGGCCTACTGGATCATGCTGACGCAGGAATCGGCGCAGACGGCCCTGTCGTTCGGCGCCAACGACATCGACGGCACGGTCACCGAAGAGAAGATCACGCACGACGCCGGCACCACCGAGCCGCAGGCGCTCAACCCGACGCAGATTTCGCACCTGATCCGCGAAGCGGGCTACGAACCGGTCCAGCGCACGACGGTGTACGAAGAGATCGGCGCAACCCTGTAGGCGACGGTCCGACGGGACCACGTCGCCGTCAGCAGCAGCACCGGGCCGAGCATCTCGAGCGACTCCTCGATCCAGTGTGCGTAGGCGAGCAGTTCGATGCCGCGCGGGCGCCAACCCGACTGCATGACCGCGTTCTCGAGCGCCTCGCAACCGAGCGCGAGACCCAGCACCACGAAGCCGGCGAGCATCCGCAAGCGACGCGCCGGCTCGTCCGCGAAGGCACGCCACAACCGGAACGCGCAGATGCCGCCGATCGTCGCGAACACGGGGCCGAGCACGAGCACCCAGCCATAGACGCCGGCGCCGTCGAACCACGCGTGCACGAAGCAGCCGACGTGCTCGTGCACCATGCACAGATCGTCGATCGCCAGGAAGCAGAGCAGCGTGCCGAGCAGTCGCCAGCACCAGCGCGGCGCCCCGACCTGCCGCCAGCAACCGAGGCCCGCCGCGAACATCGTCGCCACCGAGAAGAAGGTCGGGATCGTGAACTCCGCCGACGCATGGAACCAGGCCATCGGGGCGTGTTCAACGTGGTGCCGACCGGTGAAGGTCAAGGTCGCCCACGCATCGATCGCCGACAACGCGGCGGCGAGCAGCAGCAGCGGCCAGTAGCCCTTCATCTTGGGCTACATCGACGATCTGACGCCGTCACCGCAGCGCGGGACGGACTACCTCTCGAATCGGGACTTCAGCGCGGCGCGCCCACGTACTGCACGCCGTCGATCACCGTGCCCACGCAATGGGTCGTGTACTCGAACGGATCGCCGTCGAACATCGCCAGGTCCGCGTCCTTGCCGACCTCGAGCGTGCCGGTCCGCGCCGCGATCCCGAGCAACTTCGCCGCGTCGATCGTCAGCGCCCGCAGCGCAGCATCGGCCGGCAGGCCGCGCCCCACGGCGACGCCCGCTTCCCACAACACCACGCGGGTCTTCGGCACGTAGCTTTCGTAGCCACTCTGCAGGGCGAACGGCACCTTGGCGTCGTGCAGCAGCTTGGCGAGCTCCATCGTGCCGTTCTTCAACTCGCCGCCGGTGCGCGCCATCGCCGGGTGCGGAATGACTGCACAACCCGCAGCGAGGATCTCGGGGCCGACCAGGTAGGCCTCGGCCGCGCCGTCGAGCACGATCTTCACGCCGAACTCCTTCGCCACTCGCAACGCCGCCAGGATGTCGTGCGCGCGATGCACCGTGACCAGCAGCGGGACTTCGCCGGCCAGCACCTTCCCGGTGGTCTCCATCGCGAGGTCGAGCGCGGTATCCGGATCCTTCTGGCGCTTGGCGACGTACTCGCGCGCCTTCTGCAGATGCTCGCGCAACATCGCCACCGACTTCGCCCGCGTGCCCGGCGCCTTGCCTTCGCGCCCGCGGCTGCCATCGCCGAGCGTCACCGCCACCATCGCGAGCGGCACGACAACATCGGCTTCGACCGAACGACCGTGCGTCTTCACCACCATCGTCTGCCCCGACACCAGCGCACCCGGCCCATGGCCGGTGTGCACCGTGGTGATGCCGAAGCCACGCAACCACGCCACCAGTTCATCGCGTGGGTGGAACGCATCGAGGGCGCGAAGTTCGGGTTGGATCGGCGCCGACTTCTCGACCTGGTCCTGGTCGTGTGGCACGTTGCGCGACCCGCTCAGGCCGACCGTCGAATGCGCATCGATCAGGCCCGGCGTCACGATCTTGGCGCGCAGCACCGGAACGTCGGCGCCGGCAGCGACCTCGGTCGCGGGGCCGACCTTCTCGATCTTGCCGTCGCGCACCAGCACCGCGCCGTTCGGGATCGGCGCACCGGCCATCGTCACCAACGTCTCGGCGAGCACGACGAAGGTCTTGCCGGTCGACGCTGCAGCAGGAACTGCGGGCACCGGCACCGGCACCGGCACCGGCGTCTCGCCTTGCGGCATCGCAGCCGCGAACGAAACCAGGAGCGGGAGAATCACTGGCCGCCCTCCGTGCCGAAGCAGCACATCGACATCGCCTGCCCTTCCGACGCGCCGTAGCCGCCGTTCGCGAACAGGCGGTCCTTCGGATCGGCGAGGTCGAACACCTTCTTGCCCTCGACCCACGTCTGCAGCACGCGCGTGTAGACGGAGAACGGGTCACCCGACAACACCACGAAGTCGGCGTCCTTGCCCGGCGTCAGCGTGCCGACGCGATCCTGCAGGTCGAGCATGCGCGCATTGGCGATCGTCAGCGCCTGCAGCGCCTTGTCGCGTTCCATGCCGGCGCGCACCGCGAGCGCGCCAGAACGCAGGAACAGCCGGCTGTCGGTGATGCCGTCGTCAGTGTGGAAACCGACCAGGACCCCGGCGCGATCGAGCACCGCACCGGTCGTCAGCGACAAGTTCAACGCTTCGAGCTTGCCACCCGGCGAATCGAGCACGATCACCGAACACGGCACCTTCGCCGCCGCGATCTGGTCGGCGACCATCCAGCCTTCGCTGACGTGGTGCAGCACGCAGCGGAAGCCGAACTCCTGCTGCAAACGCAACACCGTGATGATGTCGTCCTGGCGGTGCGTGTGGTGGTGCACGACGCGTTTGCCTTCGAGCACTTCGACCAGCGCTTCGAGGCCGAGACTGCGGTCGGGCGCCTTGCTCGGATCGTCCTTCGCCGCGTCGAGCTTCTTCTTGTGGTCGAGCGCGCGGTGCAGTTGCGCCCGCATCAGGGCCGCAGCCTTGCCGCGCGTGCCGGCGAACGGCGGGTCCTTCTGCGGATTGGTGCCATTCGCCATCTTGATGCCGCCGGCGATGCTGCCGTCGGCGTTCTTGATCGCGATGTCCTCGACGGTGCGGCCGTCGCGCAGCTTCAGGTAGACGGTCTGGCCGGAGAGCAGGTGGCCGGAGCCGGGCATCACGTTCACCGTGGTGATGCCACCGGCCTGCGCCTTCTGGATGCCGGGGTCGAGCGCATCGATCGCGTCGAGTGCACGCACCTCGGGCTGGATCGGCCCGCTGCCATCGGCTCCCGCCACTGCACCGATGTGCGAATGGCTGCAGACGAGGCCCGGAATGATCGTGCGGCCGGCGGCATCGATGCGCTCGGCATCGTCCGGGACCTTCACGTCGGCAACCGGACCGAGCGCGACGATCCGGCCGCCGCGAACCAGCAACGTGCCGCGTTCGATCACCGGCGCATCGACCGGTTCGATGCGGGCACCGACGAACGCATGGGCGCGTTCCTGCGCCAGCGCGGCCGTGGTCAGGACGCATAGCGTCGTGAACTGCGACAGTCGACGAAACAGCATGGCGCCAAGACTAACGGGCCCAGGGAAGTCTCCCTCAATTGGAATTGCACCTCATGTCGATGGGCATGGCTCGCCCGGACCAAGTCGTCTGGCCAATGGAGAGTCCCAGAACATGCGTCAACTCGTAGTCACCTCGTCTTGTCTCTTTGCCCTGGCCTTCACCGCATGCGGCGGCGGCGGCACCGCCACCGGTGATGTCACCGGGCTGCAAGCACCGGAACAGGTGTCGATCGTCGAGTCCGACAGCGGCGGCGGCTCCTCGGTGCGGCTGCCGGCCGGCCTGCGCGCCATTGCGGGCAGCGACTACGAGACCGACCCGACGCGGTTCTGGATCCGTGACGACAGCATGCAGGCGCTGGACACGGTCAACATGATCCTGAACAGCCTGAAGCAGACGAACTACTGGCAACAGACCAATGCCGGCGCCTACCGCGCGCTGGTCGAACAGGACGACCGTGGCGGCGGCGAGCGTGGCAACACCGGCCCGACGTTCGAGGAATGGGTCGTCGAATCGACGCGCGCCGACAACTCGTCGCCGCAGGTCGTGAAGTTCTGGATCGAGCAGACGGAGTCGATGGGCGAAGAACAGGCCTCGACGATCTACGGCAAACTGACCGTCACCGAGGAATCGACCGACGCGCAGCCGCTCGGCCAGTTCACCCTCTACTTCAAGAATCTGGCGCAGACCGAGAACCACGACAGCACCGACACGATGTTCGAGGGCTACCTGCGCACGGTGGCGCGCAACGACGGCCAGAGCGAAGTCGAGTTCTACATGTCGCACGGCGACGTCGGCGGCGCTGTCGCCAACGGCGAGTACGCCGTGCGTGAGCGTTGCCACGTCGTCGGCAATCCGAACACGGATACCGGTCGCGCCTACGCCGAGAAGGCCTTCGCCATGAACAATGGTGGCGGCACGCAGCTCGACAGCGCCGAGTACCAACTGCAGTTCAACTCGGACTACGTCGCCCGCCGCGAGGTATCGAACGGCAATGCACTGGCCGTGCTGGACCGCAATGACTACGAGACGCGCGTCTTCCGCTACGGCCTCTACGATGCGACCACCGAGGACCGCGTCGAGCAGATGTCGGGCTTCCCGGTCGAAGACGAGAACGGCCGCTACGGCTGGGCCGGCTTCGAAGGCGTCTGGTTCCCCGAGAACGTCACGCTCGTCGACGGCCAGACGATCTACCGCCGCAACTTCGGCAACAACACGCGCACGC
>SXGS01154819.1_pt1 | contig 12529 bp, 14 predicted proteins | sample 3174681 | NCBI WGS metagenome assembly SXGS01 (sample SAMN11356861, study PRJNA531348) | freshwater metagenome | isolation source: freshwater sample F1-80 | place: China: Fuxian Lake, Yuxi | collected 2017-12-25
CGCCCGTGGTCGTCTCCGGGCTGCCAAACATCACGCCGATCTTCATTCTGATTTGATTGATGAACACCAGGGTCGTCTGCGACTTGGAAATGGCCGCCGTCAACTTGCGCAGCGCCTGCGACATGAGCCTGGCTTGTAGCCCCATGTGGGAATCGCCCATTTCGCCTGCGATCTCGGCTCGCGGCACGAGGGCTGCGACCGAGTCCACCACGATCACATCGATCGCCCCGCTCCGGACGAGCGTCTCGGCAATTTCCAACGCCTGTTCGCCTGTATCGGGCTGCGACACAAGCAGATCGTCCACCTGCACGCCCAGCTTCTTGGCATAGCCCAAATCCAGCGCATGTTCCGCATCGATAAAGGCGGCGGTGCCACCGGCCTTCTGCGCTTCGGCAATGACATGCAGCGTCAACGTCGTCTTACCCGAAGACTCGGGGCCGAAAATCTCGATCACCCGGCCGCGGGGAAGCCCGCCAACGCCCAGGGCAATATCGAGCCCGAGCGATCCGGTCGAAATCGCCGGAATATCCGCCGGGGCATCGGCCTCCCCCAGCTTCATGATCGCCCCCTTCCCGTATTGTTTCTCAATTTGGGACAGTGCCAGATCCAGCGCGCGCTTCTTATCGTCTTTTTCAGCCATAGGTGTTCCTCTTGTGTATAGAGATATCGAGAGATTATACCCAAATTACGAGAGAGAAACCTAGTAGAGAATCGCCGGATAATATGGGATAAAGAGGGGGCAACTCCGCATATTCACGCGATTTCCTTGACGGGCACAAGGGATCGCGATACAGATAGAACCATCGTAAGCTCCCCCCAATCTGAGACGGTTATAGAGGAGAACTTTCTGGCACAATAGTCACCCTAGCCAGGAGGTGCTCATGCGTCAGTCGAAGTTCACCGAGACCCAGATTGTCAGCATGCTAAAAGAGGCCGATGCCGGTCGACGGCAATGCACTCTGCATCAAAATCACCCGGTCCATCGCCAGCTGGCCTAATGACAACGGCAGATCCAGCAGACCGCTCTTCGCAAGCGAGAGGCCAACCTGCTGCTCTCCCATCTTGATCCTGGCCAGGGTCAGATGAGGACTGAAGGGTCTCGTCTCGCGGAGAAAGCGCAATCCCTCACAAGCCTGTTCGATCGCGCCATAGATCTCTGCAACTCGCTTCGCCTGGCCCCCTTTTCCCATTGCTCCGATGGCCTGGCCCACAATACACGAGGACTGTCTGGACGGAGGGAACGTGCCAAGCCGCTCCAGCGGCACCATCACAGGCCCCAGCCTGCCTATCGCCTGCTCATCCATGTCGCCAAGAAACTTGAGCGTCAGATGGACCGAGGTGGGCTGAGCCCAGGAAATGCGCGCGCCTCGCTTCAGTTCCGGCTCAATTCGACGTTTCAATTCCTGTTGGAGAATGGCGAGTGCGGCCAGGAGGCTGTGAGATAATTCGACGGCAAGGAAGGCCCGGATCACTTCGCCCTCTGATCGAGCAGCCAGCGGCGCAGGAGATCCAATGCCGCTTGCGACGACCGCTGCTTGATGATAGTCCTATCGCCGTGGAAGCGACATTCTTTCACGATCGGCTGGCCGACTCCCCCATCCAACCCGATATAGACCAGCCCGACCGGTTTGGTCTCGGTCCCGCCGCCCGGCCCCGCAATGCCGGTAACGCTGAGCCCCACCGACACCTTGGCCCGTTCGCGAACGTTGCAGGCCATCGCCGCGGCCACCTCCCGACTCACCGCTCCCTGCCTGGCAATGAGATCGGCCGGCACACCCAGCATCTCCGTCTTCGCCCGATTGCTGTAGCAGACCGCGACTCGATCCACATAGGCCGATGAGCCGGCCACCTGGGTCAGCCGATGGCCGATCAAACCGCCGGTGCAGGATTCCGCCAGCGCGATGGTCAGCCCTCGTGCCGCCAGTTCCCGCCCGACGACTTCTTCCATCTGATCGCGCCCCTCGGCGAAAATCCACTCGTTGAGCCGTGAACGGACTCCGTCTGCCAGCTTCTGCAACAGATCATGGTGCTTCCACTGAGCCGATTGGTTCCCCTTTGCCGTCAGCGAGACCAACACAGCCAGAGGCGAAACGAGCAGCCCCAAATCGACCGGCGCCCCTTTCGGAATGAGTCCTTTCAATTTGGCATCGACGTCCGCCTCTGCCAGGCCGAAGGTATGAAACAACAGCCGTACAATCGGCGCCCGCAGAGGCTGACCGGACGATGCAGCGGCAGCGAGCAGCAACGGCAGCACTTCCTGCTGCATCATCGCTTCCATTTCTCTCGGCACACCGGGCAAGGCCACGATCAGCGCCTGTTTCCAGGTCAGGCAGAATCCCGGCGCAGAACCGACCAGATTCTTCAGCACGACGGCGCGTGATGGAATTAAGGCCTGGCGCAACTGCGTAGGGCTGGTGGTGCGGCCCCATTGCGCGAGCCGGGCCGTCATCCCCTCTAACGCCTCCTTGCGCCGGCCGAGTCTGTGCCCGGTTGCGGCAGCCACAGCCTCTCTCGTGCAATCGTCCACCGTCGGGCCAAGCCCGCCTGTCATGATGATCACCTGGGCCCGCTTCGCGGCTGTGTGAATGGCCGTGACAATGTCCTGCTTCTCATCTCCGACAACCGACTTAAAACGAACGGCAATGCCGAGCTTTGCAAGTTCGTCGGCGAGGTAAATGGAATTGGAATCGGACCGGCCCCCGATCAAGAGCTCGGTACCGATCGCGATAATTTCTGCGTCAAAAGATGGAACCATAAACAAACGCCTTAACGAGTTGAGGAACAACCGGCCAGCCACAAGACCGTCAATAAGCGACACATATAGTCCAACAAGACCACGCCCTCGCGGGAGGCTCAAACAGTTCGTCAGCAAGGCCGCAGCCGACGGAAGCACCAGAGGCGTACCCTCAGGGGTACGTTGAGGATGCTTTCGAGGCGAGAACGAATCTGGCGGACTGTTTCAGCCTCCCGCTAATGAATAGCGCAGAAATCTACGCTGAAACTCGACTCTCCTCCGTTTGCCGGAAAAACCGTGATTGTCGTCTGAGCCTTGGGGTCGAAATCCGCATAGTTGAATGACGCGATCACCCTTGCCTTAAACTTCGGGCTCTCAGGCCAGACAGCGCTACGGTTGGCAAATCCGTCGAAGCGGACCGTCACAGGCTTGATGCTCTTCCCTTCCTGATCGAACACCATGTAACTGTCCACCGCAAAGTTGGGGACATTCCCGAAGATGACGGTGCTGACCAGCATCGTCTGACCTTCCAATACCTGCGTCACCTCTGCCTCGCTCGGCTGGTGTCCCCGCAGGGCCATGTGCGTCGCCATGACCGACAGGCCTCCGAGCTTCGTGATCAAGAATCCGCCGGAATGGAATTCGTCGGTGGCGCCGAATCGAACATAAAAGGTATCGGGAGGACTCCGCTTCTGCGCCGCTTCCTTCCCCCGATCGAGGGCGGCCTGAATCTGTTCCGCGGTGGGATGAACGTCGATCGCATGGGCAAACAGAGGAAGGAGCCAACCGAACGCAACCGCGCTCCCGAACAACACGATGCTCCTCAATCCATGACCCGTTGCCAGCAACATGGCATGCCAGTACCAGATCACTTTTCACCTGTCAACGAACGGCCCATGAGCTCGTCCACCGGTTGACAATGGCGAAGACGAAGTGCTAAACAACCGAACCGCTACTTAGCGTGCCTTTTCAAGAAGTTATACGGAGGAGCTCGATGTCGAACCCTGAACAAGCCCCAGCAACCCAAGTGCCAGTCCCGGCGCCGAAACGTCAATATGTGAACTTTACCTTCTATAAGATCGATCCGGCCTGGCGGCGCCTTCCCGAAAGCGAACGCACCAAAGGCAAGCAGGAGTTCCTGAACGCGGTCGAAGAATATGCAGGCCGGGTCCTCGTGGTAGCCTATTCCTCGATTGGGATCAGAGGCGATTGCGACATCATGCTCTGGCGGATCAGCTACGAGCTGGAACTGTTCCAGGACATGACCACCAAGATCCTGGCCTCGAGTTTGGGCCAATACCTGACCACGCCCTACTCCTATCTCGCGATCACCAAACGCTCGGTCTATGTGGATCACCATACCCACGAGAATCAAGAGAGCAAGCGGTTGACCGTCGTGCCGGGAAAAGCTAAGTACATTTTCGTCTACCCGTTCCTCAAAACACGCGAATGGTTCCTCCTCACGAAGGCGGCGCGTCAAGGCATGATGGACGAGCATATCGAAGTCGGCCATCGCTTCCCCTCTGTCAAGCTGAACACGACCTACTCGTTCGGGCTGGATGACCAGGAATGGGTTGTGGCCTTTGAAAGCGACAAGCCGGAAGACTTCCTGGACCTCGTGATGGCGCTCCGCGAAACCGAAGGCTCCCGCTACACGTTGCGCGACACGCCGATTTTCACCTGTATTCGCAAGACCCTCAAGGAAACTCTCGACACCCTCGGCGGCTAACGCTATGTCGAAGCGATGCATTGAACAGGCCGTCCAGTAAGGCCGCAGCCGACGAGCGCACCGGAGGCGGACCCTCGGGGTACGTTGAGGATGCGTTCGAGGCGAGAACGACGCTGGCGGGCTGGTTGAGCATTCTTCGGCGTATTCGCCGTTTTGACAGCCGAATCGCCCGTATGATACCTCTAATGGCTGAAGGGCGGATATTTACGAACCAGGCGCCTCGAGACTGGTAATGGCTGATAATAATTCACTCTACGCGATCCGCTTTCCCGATGGATCGTTGAGCCTCTACATCGACGAAGACTACGCGATTGAGCGAGGAGTAGACCCGGCCACCCTCACGCGCGTGGAAATCCCACGGGACATGTTCGTCAGCGGGACCATTCAAGAGATTCGCGAATACGTCGCCCTCTATCTGGAATCGCGCCATTCCGGCACTGCATAGGGGCTTTCATGACCATCACCGCACCATCTGCGTCCCTTCTGACCGCTGACATGATCCGATCCGTCATCGATGCCATGCCGATGCAAGGCAGGATCATGCTGCGATTGATCCTGCTCCAGCACTTCGATGTGACGGACGAAGAAATCCTCTACATGGTGGCGGACCAGCCGGATCCTCGCTGCGTCACCGGCACCAAGCGCATCTACGACATCATGACAAAAGAGTCGATCAAGGCCGTCACGGACCGGCGCAACCAATACCGCCGGCAGGTGCGACTCAAGCGGGAGCGGACCTGGCTGCAATGCGAAACGCTGCAAAGGCTCCTGCACCTGCGCGAAGGTCTTTCCGACCGAGCCCGCATCCTCCTGATCGAACGTTTTTCCGTTGCCGCCGAAACTCTCGACGCCCTAGAAGCTTCCGCCAGAACTGTGCTGCCACGGCCGGCCAGCCGGCTACTGGAGCAACGGTGGGAAGATAATGACGTCACGGCCGAGGACTATCAGCAGCAACGGCTCAGCATTGAATATCAAACCCAACTCCGCATGGCCGAGAAATATCGCAAACGGCTCAACCTGGCGGAACGGGAGCGGCAGACCGCAATCTATGCCCCGTTGCAGGACCACGAAATCGGGCATGTCTGGGGCATCCCCGCCGGCAGCCTGGCCGCGCGGAAAGTCAAATATCTCACACAATACCTGCAGGCGCTCCAGACGAAGTTACAGGCCAGTTCCCCATGCCTCGCCGCAGCGACCGCGCCATTGGATTTGTGGAAGGAAACCTTCACAGTGCTTGCGGAGCAACCAGTCGAACGGTCGCTGTCGACCTACGACGGGCTGGAAAAGACCGAGTCCGCGCTCATCGACAAGCTCACCTTGATGGCCTGGGGCAGCCTGGCAGAGGAAAGCGAGGTCAAGGTCTGGACGTCGCTCGTTTTCGGAGCCAGCTCCAATGCCATGCATTCAGAAATCACCAGAAACCTGTTCGGACTGCAGCGGCTAACCGCCATCCTCAACGACATGGACACCTCGATCGAGGCCTTGGACGAAGAATTACTCAAGCGGACTGTGCCAAGGCAGAAACTTGAAGCAGGCGCACTGGAAGGCCCGGCTGAGCCGGCCGTGAAGGAATTGAGCGAAATGCAGGCCCAGATCCTCAATAGCATGAGGGGGGAAGACGCAACCGGCAGAGCCTCCGATAAATGGTAGAACGGCGTCCCTGATTGCGCTTTGCCCCCGGTGAGGTATAATAAACCCACATCATGGCTAACCTATCAAGCATGCAGCCACTGATTCGATGCCGCCAAATTTCGCGCATCTTGATTCTTGCCCTGCCCCTGTTGGCCCTCATCTCGTTGCCGGTCTCGACCCACGCATCAGGGCTCTTGGAGATCACCGAGCTCCTCTCCCACCCGGAGCAATACGACCGCCAGGAAGTGGTCGTCACAGGCCAGGTCACCAACGTCCAACTCGCGACGAACCGGCAAGGCCAGCCTGCCTATGGGTTTTTGTTGAAAGATTCAGCCGGCACGCTGAAAGTCATCAGCCTCGGGCAGGTCGAAGTCCGGGAAGGAGACCAGGTTATCGTGGAAGGCATCTTCGCGCGCCTTCGCCAGGCCGGACGGACGATCATTTACAACGAAATCAAAGCCCTCTCGATCAAGCCTCTGAACCGGCTCAACCCGGACCTCGTCGGGTAACTTTCCCCAATACAGCAATTCATCGCTCGGCGCTTCCTGGCAGGCGAACGCTGTCTGCACAAACTGGAGCGACTGGGCCGCTACGAGCCTCCTCAGCGGTGCCCTGGAAACTTCAAAAACCAGCGGAGCAACGCATCCTGCATACGATGCGGCAGAAACCGGGCCAGCAACGCGCGGAACTTGGCATCGGAGCCGACCAGGTAATGGGTCTTGGGGCGCCGGGCCGTCAAGGCATGCTCCACCGCCCGGGATACGGCATCGACGGAAATCGCCCGCCTCGCTGCCTCGTCGATCGCCCGGCGAACGCAGGCCAGATGTTCCGCATAAAGCGGCAAGGATTCATGCTCCGTCGTCGCTTGAAGCAGATCGGCGGCCTTGTTCGATTTCTCCCAAATCGGCGTCGCAACCGCGCCTGGCTCGACAAGCGACACCTCGATCCCCCAGGTATCCAGCTCCAAGCGCAGCGCCGTCGTCATCGCCTCCAACGCGAACTTGGACATCGAGTAGGGCCCAAGAAACGGCATGGTCGCCCGTCCCGCAATTGATCCCATATTCACGATGCGCCCTCTCCCCCTGCGCAAGAGGGGCAAGAAGGCCTGCGTGACCGCCACCGCTCCGATCACGTTTACGTCAAATTGCTTTCTCAACTCGGCAAGCGGCAAGACTTCCAAGGGACCGCCGACCGCGATACCGGCGTTGTTCACGAGCCCGACGATGCCCTCGTCACCTGCAGACTCCTTCACCAAGGCGGCTGCCTGCGCGATCGAGACAGCGTCCGTCACATCGAGCAGCACCGGTAGCAGCCGACGGCTCCCACAAGCCCGAAGCGACTCTCCGTCCTCTTGCCTGCGCACTCCGGCAAATACTCGGAACCCCATCGCATCCAGGTGCAGAGCGCAAGCTGCTCCAATCCCCGTTGACGCGCCGGTAATGACCACAGTATTCAGCTGCACGATAGACGACACAGGCACCTCTATTAACGCAACTTTCCGCCACAATCAATGGGCATGATCGTATTAAAATTATCAATATTAGTCAATGTGTTATGCAGTGAAGTTCTAGTTATTAAGCGAACTTTGTAGAGAGGGATCTGACAGGCAAGAACACGCGGGAGAGGGATTAACTGGGAAGCTGTCTGTTATGAGCGGTAACACATGCGGGTGCCGTGGAATAATTCACCAGGTGCGGAATGCCGCTCTTCAGTGAAGGCGTGGTGATGGGAATGACCTTCAGGCGATAATACAGATCCTGCCGGAACCGCTTCTGCTGGACGGACTGCTCCAAATCTTGAGGGGCGGCCAACGTCAAAAACGTCTAGCCTCGACTCTCGCCTAAACCTCTCCCTCCCCGATCGCCTGAGTCACGGTAGGCGCATCCGGCCTTTTCGACCTTGCCAACAAACCAACCGTGCGAAACCGCTCGTCGACGGCGCCAAGCAGATGTCGCCTGAGCTCGTCGCGGAACGGCGCAAGACTCTCGTCTTCCAGATACCGATCGACTGTTCCCGGCAACCGCCGCCTCCAAGCCTGTGCCGTCCGTCGCGCGCCATCCGCTGCAGAGCCTCCCCAAACCAAAATCGCGCGAACTTCATCTTCAAAAAACCCCACATGCATTTCTTCATCTTCCAAAATCGAGATCAGATCGGGGCGCAAACCGATCAACAGTTTGGCAAACTCCAAACCTAACGTTTCATATCCGTAAAGATGCACGGCCAAGGCCCACCATTGGGTCGGCACACGAGGCAGCGCCGTCTTGCCATGCGAGCGGACGCCCAACAGCTGCTCAAACTGCTGGAGATGCTGCGCCTCTTCTTCTTCATGCCGACGTAAAAACTGCAACACCCCAGGCGGCACATCCTGCGTTTGCGCAGAGCGCACCGCCCACAAAGCCATCGCTTCCGCCTTGAGGAATCGTTCAAGAATGGCTCGTTCGCAGGTGGAGGGAAGAGGATGAATCATGGCCCTAGTCTACCGGAGTGATGGGGCGGAACAAACCATCGCTCCGAGCTCATTCTCCGGCTTACGCACGATGAGAGATGAAAACACACGACACAGCGCGAAGGGCACTGTGGTGGCGGTGTCCCGGATTGAACGGGAGACCCGCGGCTTATGAGTCCGCTGCTCTACCAACTGAGCTACACCGCCAGAACGGATGGTACGCAACCGAGCATAGAATACAGGAATGACCTGGAAAGTGTCTACAGGGCTACAGGAGTCATTTGCCAGGTCTCGTTACCCGCAGCATCCGTATGAAAAGACCTGCCGTTGCCGAGACACGGTCCAGCACCGCTCACAGAGTTCGACCCTTGAATGGGTCATTTCATCGACGCAGGCGATTCGCTGCGTGACGACCGACCCACAATCGACGCAGGCGCCGACGGCTGACCTCTCCACCCTACGATCTTGGACCAGCATGAGACACCATTTTTGTGTTCGGACGAACCTGGCGATTGCAGACGGCTGACATAAACTCCTGCCCGCCCTTCGGACTCACCAACGTCCGCCACAATCGAACAGGAAGCAGATCTACCTTGGGCCGGCCAAGCTTCCATTGCACTTCGCGCAGCTGTCCGTTTAAAAAATCCACCGTTCGCTCCAAATCGACCAACCGCTCTGCTTCATGGGGTCTTCCTCCTGTATGCATCATCTGCTCCCTCCTCTCATGAATTAGACCGTACAATGCCGAATCACGCCAATGAGAATGCCTTCGATCTGAAACGTATCGGAAGGGGTCACGATAATCGGCTGCATCGCCGGATTCGCCGGATGCAGCTCGATGTGTGAATCCTTCTTGAAGTAAGTCTTAATCGTGGCCTCCTGATTCACCAACGCTACGACGGTTTGCCCGTTATGCGCCGTCGCCTGCTTTCTCACCACCACAAGATCGCCCGGGAGGATGCCATCATCCTTCATAGATTCCCCTTTGACGCGGAGCGCGAAGGTATCGCCACCCCGCAACATGCTCGGAGGCACATCGATCAGTTCGGACTGGGGAACCGGTTCGATCGGCGAACCGGCTGCCACCATTCCCGCCATGGAAATTTCCGATGCCCCCCCCAACTGATCCAGCGCGATTTGCACCATCCCAGGAATACGGCGCATCCCGGCTTCATACCGAGCAACGGACACGCGAGTTGTCCGCAAGGCATCGGCCAGCTGCCGCTGGGTCAGCCCGAGCTGTTCGCGAATTCGTTTCAGATCGGTCGGCTTCATATTGTAACCAATGGTTACACAGATGCTGATGCGCCGTCAAGCCCCCTGATCAGGATCGATAGAATAGATGAAGAAACCTCTCGCCAGAAGAGTGATCTGTGCATAACTTGTCACAAATATCGCTAACAGCGCGGGAGTTCACAATCAGAGAACATGAAATATCGATATCTGCCTAGGCTTTGATGTTTTCACCTTATATTTCAGCAAGTGCTACTATATCTAGTGGTATGCTATCATCATGAACAAACGCCTATTTTTCAGGCAAAGACGTGTTGCGAACGAAGAAATATGGGGTATTTTACTGGTAGAGTAGTCTTACAAACAGACTTATCCACAGAATCTGGGGAGGATGATTTTGTACACTTTCCTCTTTATCGCTGATTTAATTTTTCAAATTTTCCACCAGCCCTTCCTCATCAAACCACCGAACAAGACACCAGATGCACGGATCCGGCCTTGATTGCCGTGATAACGGAAGCCCCCGGCGCCAGACGCAAATCCTCCACAGCTCCACGGGTGATCACCGCCGTGAGAGGGAAGCCGCAGTCGATCTTGACCTGCACCATCAGGCCCTGAGGAAGGATATCGACCACCCGTCCTGCAAGATGGTTCCTGGCGCTGGTCAGACCGCTCCCCGCCTGTTCCAACACCACATCTTCGGCACGAATACAGACATAGACTGATGGGCCAATTCCTTCCACCGCCAGCGCCTTCATGGCGATGCCGTTGACCTGAACCGTGGCAAGCCCCTGCGCATAGTCACGAACCTGCCCCTGTACGACCGTCTCGATTCCCACGATCTGCGCCACCGATTCATTGGCCGGACGAGAAAAGACCTCCTGAGGGACGCCAACCTGAAGTATCGTGCCCTCGCTCATGACGGCAATGAGATCGCCCAGCGTCAGGGCTTCAGTCCAATCATGGGTGACCACGACAGTCGGAATTTTCAACCTGGTCAGCAAAGAGCGCAGCTCGCGGCAGAGCGCGCCCCTCGTCGGAGCATCCAAGGCCGACAATGGTTCGTCCAAGAGCAATAGCTGCGGCTGCCGGGCTATCGCTCGAGCCAAAGCCACCCGCTGCTGCTGGCCACCCGACAACTGACGGGGCTTCGCCTGTTCCAATCCCTGAAGTTGCAGCAAGGCCAGCACCTCGCCTACCCGCCTGCGCCGCTCATCCTGCGGCAAGTCACTCAGCCCATACTCGATATTACCCGTCACGGTATGAGTGGGAAACAACGCATAGTCCTGCGGCATGTAGCCAAGGTGGCGCGCCTGCGGCGGCACCATGAGGTGACGTACGGCATCGACCCATGTCTCCGGCCCAAACCGGATGGTCCCCTCCTCCGGCTGTTCCAGCCCGGCCAAACAACGGAGAACCGTCGTTTTCCCTGAACCGGACGGGCCGAACAGGATCAGGACCGATGGCGGATCGAGAGAGAGCTCCATCTCCGCGGCGATCGTCAACCGGCCAGGAAATGTTTTCCGGCAATTGAAGCTCAGCGTTGCGGCCATACAGCCCAGACCTTTCGGTTCATCGCATAGACACAAAGCAAGACTAGATAGGAGACCACGAGGAGAAAAAAAGCCGTCTTCGCGGCGCCTGCATAATTGAGCGCCTGCACCTCATCGTAAATATCGATCGAGACCGTTCTCGTTGTCCCTTCGATATTGCCCCCGACCATGAGCACAACGCCGAACTCACCCAAGGTATGGGCAAAGCTCAACACGACGCCAGTGATGACGCCGGTGACCGAGAGCGGCAGGATGAGATTGAAGAAGGTCTTGAACTTCGACACCCCCAAGGTCCAGGAGGCTTCGATCAGACGCCGATCCACTTGATCAAACGCCGCCGCGAAGGGCTGCACGGCAAAGGGCAGACTGTACAGGATCGAGGCAACCAGGAGCCCCTCAAAGGTGAAGGGCAACGAATGTCCAACCAGGTCTGCATAAAAACGGCCGACCGGACTGCGAGGACCGATGGCGACCAGGATATAAAAACCCAGCACAGTTGGAGGCAACACGAGCGGGAGCGCGACGATCGACTCGACAAGAAACTTCCAACGCCAGCGTGAGAAACTCAGCCAATAGGCAATCCCCAAGCCAAGGACCAGCAACAGCAGCGAGGTCAGCGCTGCAAGTTTGACTGTGACTCCGATGGCAATCCAATTCATCTACTCGTTACCGTTTGTCCGGAACCACGAAACCATAGCGAGTCATGATGGCCCGGCCCTCCGTACTTTGAAGAAAGGACAGGAAGGCCCGAGCCTCCGCTGGATGCGAGGCTCCGGTCAAGAGGACGGCCCCCTGCACCAAGGGAGGATGGGCCTCGGCGGGGATCTCCTTGTAGCGCCCTGCTGCCTGCATCGGCGGGGCCAGGGCCAGGGATAAGGCGATGATGCCAACGTCCGCCGCGCCTGACTCCACGAACTGCGCCGTTTGCGAGACATTCTCCCCCAGCACCAGCTTGTCTTTCACGCGATCGTAGACCCAGGCCTGCTCCATCGCCGCCGCCGCCGCTCGTCCATACGGCGCATGTTTGGGATTGGCAATGGCAAGTTTCTTCACAGCCGGATCGAGCAAGACATCCAATCCTCGCTGCTCGATCTGCAAAGAAGATAGCCTCGGCACCCACAGCACGATGCGTCCAATTGCATAGATATAGAGCGACGAGGCCACCGCATGGCCGCTCTCGACCAGTCTTTGCGGATAACGGC
>SXGS01261385.1_pt1 | contig 12529 bp, 9 predicted proteins | sample 3174681 | NCBI WGS metagenome assembly SXGS01 (sample SAMN11356861, study PRJNA531348) | freshwater metagenome | isolation source: freshwater sample F1-80 | place: China: Fuxian Lake, Yuxi | collected 2017-12-25
GTACTTCGGGGAAATCGAAGCAGCGTTTGAGCGCGAGAACCCGGATGTGGATCTCATCCTTCAGTTCGTCCCGTTTACGCAGTACGAGCAGAAGATGGCGACCGGGCTGGTCGGCAATACTCCCCCGGATGTGTTTCAGTCTTCCGTCTACTGGGCGGAGGGCTTCTATGACCGCGGAATGCTGCTGCCGCTGAACCCGCTGATGGAGCGGGAGCGGACCGAACGGGAAGCCCGGCGCGCCCGCGGGGAGACGGTGAACCGCGGGGAGATCGTGGATGAAGAGGCGTACCTGCCTTCGGCGTGGCGACACAACACCAAGGCAGACGGTACGGTGTTCGGGATCCCGCAGATCCTGGATGCCAGTGCGCTCACGTGGAACCTGGAGTTGCTGCGCAAGGAGGGCGAGAACGATCCGGACATCCGCTCCATGTTCTTGAAGAAGGCAAACGGAGACGTGGATTGGGATCACCTCCGCTGGGATGGGGTGCGTGACTGGCCGCAGTTCCGGCGCATTGTGAAGCGCCTGGCGAAGTTCGGGCCGGACGGCAAGCTTGTGCTGGACAGCAAGGGTGAGGAAGTGCAGGCGGGGTTCTCCATCCACGCACACGGGAGTGGGGCCAGTCCGTTCGAGCCGTGGTCTGCCGCCAACGGCAGCAATTTCCAGAATGTAGAGGGCACTCGCGCGGTGTTCGCCAACGAGCAGGGGACCGAAGCGCTTCAGTTCCTGGCCGATCTCTACTGGAAGGACGGCGTCTGCCCCACCTTCCGCCGCCAGTTGTCCGACGATGAAGTGTTCAATTCCGGTCGTGTCGCCTGCGTCGTAGCCGGCACCTGGTCGGGCAAGTACATTACCCGCAACACGGAGGGGAAGCTGCGTTTCGATCAAACGGCCTTTCCTCCAGGTCCGCATGGGGATCGGCCCACGACCCTGACGTGGGGCAACATGTTGGTGATCTCGCGGCGGACCCGTCAGCCGGAGCTGGCCTGGCGCTACATCAAGTTTGTGGCGTGCCTGAACGGCGCGCTGCGCTTGCTGCGTCACATCGGACAGAACTCGCCCCGCCGGGACTTCTATGACACACCCGACTGGAGGGAGATGTGTCGCGAAAAGCCGTTCCTGACCAACGTCCCGCAGATCTGCGCCAGCGGTAAGAAACTCCGGCACACCCAGATCAACGCGGTCAACTACGCCACGCAGCCGATCTTCGAGACGCTCTTGCTGCGCGTACCGGAGATCGAGAAGGGCGTGGGCCCGTATCCGTCGCTCGCGCAGGGGCTTACCGCCGCGGCCGGAGCCGTGGACCGCGTCTTCGCCCGTTACCACGCGCAGGCGGATGAATGGGCCGGACGGATGAAGGATGAACGATGAAGGATGGAAATCAGACGATGAAGGATGAGAAGCGAAGAATGAAATCGCACCTCTCTGGTTTTCCGCTGGTGTCTCGACTTCGGTTTGTGTTCCCCCCCATGCCCTTCACCAGACCTGATTTCCGACACTTCCGGCGCATCGGCGCGCTACTCCTTGCGGCATTCGCCCTCGCGATGACCGCGGCTCGGGCGCAGGGACCCGCAGCCGCCGCGGGTCCCGCCATCACCGCCGGAGTGCAGGAGACGGTCTTGCCGAACGGGCTGCGTGTCCTGACCAAGGAAGTACGACACGCGCCGGTGGTCAATTTTGCCGTCTGGTACCGGGTTGGGTCCCGCAATGAGCACACGGGGATCACCGGCTGCTCCCATCTCCTGGAGCACATGCTTTTCAAGGGCACCCAGCGCTACCGGCCGGGCGAAATCTCACGGGTGCTGGCGGCCAACGGCTCCACATTCAATGCCGGCACCTATTACGATACCACTCGCTACTGGGAGACCCTCGCCTCGGACCGTCTCGAACTGGCGATCCAGATCGAGGCGGACCGGATGGTGAACAGCCGGATCGACGCCGCGCAGCTTGCGTCGGAAATGAGCGTGGTCCGCAGCGAACTGGAGGGCGGCGAGAACGATCCGGGCGAGCTGTTGAATCGCGCCGTCGCAGCGGCGGCGTTCGAGTCGCATCCCTACCAGTGGCCCATCATTGGATGGCGGGCGGACGTGGAGAACGTCACGCGGGAAGAGCTGTACCGCTACTACCGCCGCTACTACGGACCGAACAACGCCACGGTAGTGATGGTCGGCGACTTCGATACACCACAGGCGCTGGCGTTGGTGCGCAAGCACTTCGGGGCGCTGCCGCGCATCCCGACTCCGGCGGCGGTGTACACGCAGGAGCCGCCGCAGCGAGGCGAGCGGCGGGTGGTGGTGCGGCGGGCGGGGGCGCTCCCGATGGTGGAGATCGCCTACCGCGTGCCGGCCGGCAAGCACCCGGATTTCTACGCCCTCGATCTGCTCGCGAACGCGGTCGGTTCCGGTCGCTCCAGTCGCCTCTACCAGGCGCTGGTGGAGAAGGAGCTGGCGACGACGGTCACCGCGGGCGCCCCCACGATGCACGATCCCTACCTCTTCTTCTTTACCGCAACGGCCCGCCCGGGCGTGAGTGCCGAGCGGTTGGAGGCCGCGCTGCGCACTGAGATTGAGGCGATGCGGCGCGATCTCGTGCCGGAGGCGACGCTGCAGGCGGCGCGGAACCGGATGGAAGCCGATTTCCTGTTCCAGACCAACAGCGTCTCCGACCAGGGTGAGCAGATCGGCTACTACGATGTGCTCATGGGCTGGCGGTACCTGAATACCTATCTCGACCGAGTCCGCCGGCTTACCTCGTCGGACCTGCAGAAAGTAGCCGCGAGGTACTTCGTCCCCGACGCGAGCACAGTCGGCCACTTCGTCCCGAGTTCGCAGGCGGCTCCCGGTGGCCCACCACCGCGCGAGGCGTCGGCGCGGGTGGAGCTGGCCCGACGCGGAGAGCGTCCCATCCCACTGCCGCGACCCAGTCCCGCGCCACGCACGCGCCAGACCGTGGTTCGCTTCCGCCTTGCCAACGGGATCCGCGTGGTCGTCCAGGAGAATCGCGCCAACCCGACCCTGGCGCTGGTGGCGAGTCTGCCTGCCGGTGCGGTGCTCGACCCTGCCGGCAAGGAGGGGACCGCGGCGCTCACGGCTGAGATGCTGAGCCGGGGCAGCGACAAGAGGACCTCCCGGGAGTTTGCCGCGCGCCTGGAAGCGCTCGGCGCCCAGCTTTCGGCCGACGCCGACGAACTCGCCGTTCAGGTTGCCGGGCGGGCGCTCAGCCGCGACGCGGGGACGCTGGTGGATGCGTTGGGCGAGTTGCTGCGTCGTCCGGCGTTTCCGGCCGCTGATTTCTCGCGGCTGCGCGGCCAGACCCTTGCCGGGCTGGACGAGGAAAAGGAAGATCCGAGCGCCCTGGCCGGACGCGCCTTCAGCCGGACCGTGTACCCGGAGGGCCACCCGCTTCGGCCCCGCACGTTGGATGAAGAACGAGCCGCCATTCAGGGACTGACTCAGGAAGATCTGGTGCGGTTCTACCGGGAGCAGTATGGACCGGACCAGATGATCCTGGTGCTGGTCGGCGACCTCTCCGTCGCCAAGGCACGCATGTTGGTCGAGCAGGCCCTGGGAGACTGGGCTCGCAACCCTCGCTCCCGCCCATTACCGAAGTTGGATCTCCCGCTTCAGGCGCAGCCCCGGCGAGAGGTGATTCGCGTGGCGGATAAGAGTGAGGCCGCTTTGCTCTGGGGGCATGCCGGACTCCTGAAGCGGAGCGACCCGGACTTCTACGCCACTCAGATTCTGAATATGATCCTGGGGGGCGGTGGCGCCCTGAACAGCCGCCTCGGAACCGTGATCCGGGATGAGCAGGGGCTGGCGTATGACGTGTCCAGCTTCTACGACTCCGGGCTCTATCCCGGACCCTTCCAGATCGCTCTCGGCACGAACCCGGTCAACGCCGGTAAGGCGGCGCGCAGCCTCGAAGCCGAACTTCGGGGCGTACAGCAGAAAGGCGTCACACAGCGGGAAGTCGAGGAAGCGGTGGCGTATCTCACCGGGAGGTTTCCGCTGCGTCTGGAGACCAACTCCGGTCTGGCTTTTCTCCTCTGGCAGATGGAGTACTACAGTCTGGGCGCCGATTATCTGGACCAGTACGGGCGCTACTACCGTTCGGTGACTACGGCGCAGGTGAACGCTGCGGCGCAAAAGCATCTGTTCCCGCAGAAGGCGACACTGATCCAGGCGGGCACGCTCCCATAGTTCGTGCCGGGACGGAACGCCGGAAGCTGACGCCGCGCGGCGTCAGCTTCCGGCGGGACGCTCGATGCGTTCCGCCAGGTGTTCGCGCACGGCGAAGATCGCGGCTTCAGTGCGGCTCGTCAGGTCCAGTTTCTGGAACACGCTGCGGATGTGACTCTTGACGGTACTGATGCTCATGAAGAGCTCGTCCGCAATCTGCTTGTTGGTGAGACCACGGGCTACCCGAAGCAGCACCTGGCGTTCCCGGTCGGACAGCAGGGAGACAGGCCCTTCGCGCTCCCGGGCCCGGCGAGCCAGGGTGGGATACTCGTTGAAGATCAGGCCGACCACCCGGCGGGAGAACCAGACTTCCCCCAATGCTACATGGCGCAAAGCGCGCGGTAGTTGTTCTCGCGCGTACCTCTTGCTCAGGAAACCGTGGGCGCCGGCGCGTGCCAGCTTGAGCGCCGTTTCCTCGCGCTCATCACTGCACATGACGAGAATCTTCAGCCCTTCGGTGGTGCAGGCCAGGTCTTCGACTAGGCGCACAGAATCCTCCTCGCCCATGCCGAGATCCAGGAGCAGCACGCCGGGAAGCGGGGGCGTGAGGTAGTCGCGTACATCCGCGGGCCGCGACACGGTGGTGATCACCTCGAAGCCGGGGACTCGTTGCAGCACATCGGTGAGCAGTTCACACAGCAATGGGTCTTCTTCGGCGAGCAGAACCGTCGTTGCCGACGACAGCGGGTCGGTATCCAGCTCGAACGGGGCGTCAGGCCCATACCAGCTCTCGGTATGGGCCTCTCGGGACACCGTCAGCGCATTCCCCATGTGGCCTAATCTTCCGCTTGTACCGGGCGAACGAACGCAGAAAACGGATCCGTCACCCGGCGGGTCCGTGGCCGAATCGCAGTCATCAAGATGATGGTCACGTTCTCCTCCCCAGGCATACACCAACCCGTCTCGTTTACATTATGACACCACCTGCCTCCAGGTTCAGGGTGATTCCCGGTACCGGCGAAAAAAGAAACCCCCGCTTCCACTGTTTGGGAAACGGGGGGCCGGCGGGTCCGCCCGGATGCCGGCGATAGGGCTGCTCGTCGTAGCCATTCATTGGAACGCTCAACGTGCCGGCCGGTTACGCGTGCGGAATTGCATTCCTGTTGTTTCACCTACGATGCGGTCAGGACAACCTTGATGACGCCATCACGGCGCGAAGCAAACAGCGCGAACCCAGCCTCCGCTTCGTGCAGCGGCAACTGATGGGTGACGAGTGGGCCCACATCCAAGGCGCCCGTTGCCACCAACTCAACCGCGATCGGAAACTCCCGCTGAATGTCGGGGCCGACGCTGTTGATGAGCCGGCCTTCCTTGATGAAGAAGTCCCGGAAAGCGATGTCGTAGTGTGGCTGATGCGGCACGCCGAACGCGAGGAGGGTTCCGTTCCGGCGGATCAGTCCGGCCGCCTGGTTCAATGTGGATGGGTAACCCACGGCTTCGATCACCAGATCGGCGCCGTGTCCGCCCGTCAGGTCCGCCACCAACGTGCCGGTATCCGCGCCCCCCGTAGAGGTGTGCGTGGCGCCCATCACCCTCGACACAGCCAGCCGTTCGTCAATGAGGTCCACGGCGATGAGGCGCAGCACACCCATCCGCCGCAGGAGTGCGGTGAACAACTGACCGATCGGTCCCTGCCCCACCACCACCGCCGTCTGCCCCAGCACATTGCCGAGCTTGAGGCAGGCGTGGACCACGGTCCCGAGCGGCTGGGCGAGCACCAGGCGCTCCGCGGGGCCCTCTGGAATCGGCACCGTGTAGGCGTCATAGGCGGCGAAATACTCGCCCATCCCCTGCTGGAGCGGCGGTACGGCCAGCACGCGGTCGCCTTCCCGGAACCGGGACGAGCGGGAGCGGGCGACGCGTCCCACCAACTCGTGCAGTGAGTAGAGGGGTGGGAGCGGGTAGGACAGGGACTCGAGCGCGGGATGTTCTCGCTCGCCGAGGAAGTAGGGCAGGTCGCTGCCACAGACGGCGCCTGCCTCGAGTTTCACGACAATCTGGTCTGCTTCCGGTTCCGGGATCGGTAGCTCGATCCACTCGATACGGTGCGGACGGGTGATCTGCGCAGCTTGCATCATGGCGCCGTTACCTTCGCCGCGCACCGGCTTGAAACCTTTCCCAGGCGTCGCACTCTCAGTAACTTGGTTCCAGGAGGGCGCACCCGGCGCTGGGGAGAGCAACGATGCTGGAGATTGAGGGTCCGGCTGGGCGGATGTGTGACGGAATTGCGCGACGGGCCTTTCTGCGCATCGGCAGTCTGTGCCTCGGGGGGCTGACGTTGCCGGAGATGCTGCTGGCCCGCGAAGCCGGGGCTGCCGGCGCGCGCAGTCAGGCCGTGATCGTGCTCTTCATGGCGGGCGGGCCCTCGCACATAGATATGTGGGACATGAAGCCGGGCGCCCCTGCCGAAGTCCGCGGGCCGTTTCGGCCCGTGCGCACCCGCGTCCCTGGTCTCGACTTCTGCGAACTCCTGCCTCGTCACGCCGACGTAGCGCAGCACCTTGCGGTGGTGCGCTCATTCACCCACGATCTCAGTGTGCATGACGACGCTACCCACTGGGTGCAGACCGGCTACCCGCTCCTGAATGCCCGGGGTCGGGGGCAGCAGCAGCCGTACCAGGGCGCTGTCGTCTCCGCGTTGAAGGGGCCGAACCACCCGGACATGCCCGCGCACGTGGCGGTTCCCGAGGATTATCGCACCCACCTCGGCTTCTACGAGGGCCCCAGCTTCCTGGGCGCCGAGCACGCTGCGCTCAACTCCGGCGTGGACGCGGGCCTCACCCGGCACCGCGCCCCCGAGTTCCTGCTGCCCGCGCGGATGACTCCCGAGCGCCTCGAACGCCGCCGGGGGCTCCTTGATGCGGTGGATGGCTGGCTGGACCAGACGGAGCGATCCGGGGAGGTCGCGACTTTCGGGCGGGTGCAGCAGCAGGCGTTCCATCTCATCACCGGTTCGCGGGTGCGGCGCGCGCTCGATTTGTCGGGCGAACCGGACGCGTTGAAGAACCGCTACGGACGTCAGCTCTACGGGCAATCGGCGCTCCTTTCCCGCCGGTTGGTCGAGGCGGGCGCCACGTTCGTCACCGTCAACCTCTATGAGAAGGACGTGGACTGGTGGGACGACCACTACACCCTCGAACAGAACCTCCGCAAGCGGTTGCCGCTCTTTGACCGCGCGTTTGCGACGCTAATCGAGGATCTGGAAAGCCGCGGCCTGCTGGAGCAGACGCTGGTGGTGGCCTGCGGGGAATTCGGGCGGTCCCCCCGCCTGGACCAGAACGGCGGGCGGGGACACTGGCCGAAGGCGATGAGTGCCATCTTTGCCGGCGGCGGCGTGCGGGGCGGACAGGTGATCGGCGCCACCACCCCCGACGGCGGCGAACCGGCGGAGCGGCCACTTGGGCCGGGCCACCTTCTCGCCAGTATCTACCACGCTCTCGGCATGGATTGGCGCGCCGCGCTGCATGATCGCCAGGGGAAGGTGGTGCCGCTGGTGCCCGCCGGCGAACCGATTGTGGAACTGTTCGGCGGGTAGTTCGGCGCCCTGCAGCACCAGGGCGTTGGCCGCGATCCAGGTGTGAAGCGCGGTGTCCGGGTCGGTTCCGTGAGACAGTTGGAGCTATCGGGGGCCGATCGGCCTGCGCAGGTCATCCGCTGCATCTGGGACGAACGTACATTCCCGCGCATGTGGGAGTGCTCCCTACTCGGTCCTCGCGCGCCATCTTGCCTGGTTCGAAGGCGCTGGAAACGGACGCAGTGGGCGCCGATGGGGCTACAATCTCCCAGCCTCGCGCAGGGGTCTCTACTGGACCGGACGGTGGCGGGCGGAGCTGTGCCTGCCGGGTGCGGACCAGCCTCGATTTGGAAGGAACCAGGATCGTGACCCGAATCCTCATCGCGGAATGCAAACAGGAAGTCTCTTCATTCAACCCCTCGCCCAGCGGGTATGCCGATTTCGTCGTGCTGCGCGGGGACGAGCTCCTGGCACGTCGCCGCGGGTCTCGCAGCGAAACCGGCGGCGCGTTGACGGTGTTCGATCCGCGCGCCGACCTGGAACTTGTCCCGACCTACAGTGCCTGTGCGATCACTTCGGGCGGCACCCTGGGCGCATCGGACTTTAGCCGGATCGCCCGGGAGTTTAACGAGGCGCTCTCCGCGGCCGGGCCGGTGGATGCCGCGTACTTCTCAATGCACGGGGCGATGTCGGCCGCGAATGAGGGCGATCCCGAGGGCTTCCTGCTGGCAGAAGCGCGCCGCATCCTGGGGGAGGAAGTCCCTTTTGTGGTTTCGCTGGATCTCCACGGGATTCTGACGGACCGGATGCTGACCCACGCCGACGCTGTGGTCCTGTACCACACCTACCCCCACGTGGACATGTTCTCGACGGGAGAACGAGCGGGCCGGCTGCTGCTGCGCATTCTGGACGAGGGCGCACGGCCGGTGACGGCGACGGTGCGTGTGCCGGCGCTCGTGCGCGGGGACGAGCTCATCACGGCGACCGGCCGCATTCGCCACGTGATCCAGGCGGCGCACGAAATCGAGACGAGCCCGGGCGGACTCTCGGCGGGAATGTTCTGGGGTAACCCGTTTACCGACGTGCCGGAACTGCGCTCGAACAGCCTGGTCGTGACGGACAACGACCCGGACCGGGCCGAGCGCGAGGCGCTGCGGCTCGCGTCACTGTTCTGGGAGCACCACGAGCAGATGTTCCAGCCGCTCACGAGCCTGGAGGAGGCGGTCCGGCGGACGCTCGCACAAACGGAGGGAACCACCATCCTGATGGATGCCGCTGACGCGCCATCGTCCGGGGCGTCCGGTGACGGGAACTCCGTGGTGCGTGCGCTCCTGGACGCCGGCTACAGAGGGCGCATCCTCGCGCCGATCGTGGATGCACCGGCCGTTGAAGTCGCTTTCGCCGCCGGGGTGGGCGCCGTGATCCGGACCACAGTGGGAGGGACATTGGACCCGGGGCGTTTTACGCCGCTCGCGATTGAGGCCAGGGTCCGGCTGCTGAGTGATGGCGAATACGCCGGTGAGGCGTGGGGACGCAGCCGGTCCGGCCGGACGGTGGTGCTCGAGTCCGGAAACCTCACTCTCGTGGTGACCAGCCGGCCGGTGAGTCTGCACGACCGAGGCCTCTTCTGGGCCCACGGGCAAGAACCGAAGCGGTTTGATGCGGTGCTGGTCAAGTGTCCCCATTGTGAACCGCAGATGTTCAAGGATTGGAGCGCCCAACTGATCAATGTGGACGCTCCCGGCTCCACCAGCGCCAATCTCCACAGCCTGGGGCACACCGTCTGCGCCCGCCCGATCTTCCCTCTCGATGCAGGAGTGGAGTTCTTACCCGCCGCCCGCATCTTCCGCCGAGGGCGTTGAAAATCCGGCAGGACGGGAGCACTGCATCCCGGTCCGGTTGCGCTCTCTCTTCGGCGCCGGGGCGATCATCGCCGCCGGCGCCCGCCTGAGCCCCGACGGTGACGCGCCGGCGGAACACACGGGACTCGGAGGCGGCTGGATCGGAGCGGTGGTGGTCGCGGGAGCCACCTCTCTGCCGGAACTGACCGTTTCGATTTCCGCTGTCCGTTCCGGGTCCTACGATCTCGCCGCAGGCAATGTGCTGGGAGCAATTGCTTCAATATGGCAGTGCTGCTGGTGCTGGATGTGGCCGATGGCGGGGGATCGCTGCCGGCGGGTTTGGAGCCCGGGCTGCTGATCGGTGCACTCTTCGCGGTGCGTTGACGGTGCAGGCGCTTCTCGGAGTTCTCAACCACTCCCGAGCCCGCTTCTGGTTCCTGGAACCGGACGCCGTGTTCTTGCTCCTCACCGATGGGGTCGGCCTGTTCATGCGCTATCGCGCCGAACCCGGCCACCCGCCTGCCCGCAGGCGCCGGCAACGGTGACTCCAACCCTCCCCGGTGTCCCGGCCGGACCGTCCCCGATCACGCAGGCGGCTCCGGGTCGCCGCACCGGGCAGGGCCCGCGCCCGGCTGCCGTCGTACCGGGTTGCTCCCGGCTCCCATCGGCGCCGACCCGTTCAGAAACACCTGCGGTCGCTTCACCTGGTCGTTCCGGGCCGGCGCCGACGACACGTCGCGGAGCTTTGCCGCCGCAGGATGCGCCACCTCCCCGGGATACGCGATGAATGCTGCACGAAGCGCACGCCACGGCCGCGCGCCACTTCGGCCCGCGCGCTTCGGAACCACCGCCGCGCCTGCGCGTATGCCGGGTGGCTCCGGCGAGGGATAATGTAGGAGAGCAGGGGAGATTTGACGGCGCGCAGGGAAGCCGGAGCTCCGAGATTGAGAGGACAGAAACTATGGGTCGAGACATTCGAGGATCGGTGGCGCTCATTACGGGTGCGAGCCGGGGCATCGGGCAGGCAATCGCGGAGACACTGGCAGCGGACGGATGCGATGTAGCGCTGGTGGCGCGTTCGGAAGGCGGGTTGGCGGAGACCGCCGCGCGCTGCCGCGAGCATGGTGTGCGGGCTGAGTGCATTCCCGGTGACCTCTCCGATCCTGCCTCGCTGGACGCGGTGGCCCATGCGTGTGTGGAGAAACTCGGACGGCTGGACATCCTGGTGAATAACGCCGGAGTCTTCGCGGTCAGCAAGGGCGAGGAGGCGGATCCCAACGCGTGGGACCGGATGCTCCAGGTGAATCTGCTCTCGGCCATGCGTCTCACCCATCTGGCGCTCCCCTCGATCGTGGCCGGCGGGCGCGGCGCCGTCATCATGCTGTCGTCCCTTGCCGGTCGCTTTACCAGCCCGGGAATGGGCGCCTACTGTGCGTCCAAGCATGGAATGATGGGTTTTGCCGGATCGCTGTTCGACGAGGTGCGCGACCAGGGGGTTAAGGTCTGCGCCATATGTCCCGGGTGGGTGAACACCGAGATGATGTCCGGCAGCGGCGTTGACCCGACCGGGGTCATTCAGCCGCAGGACGTGGCGGATGCAGTGCGCTACGTCGCGACCTCATCGGAGAATGCCTGTCCGGTGGAAATTCAGATCCATCCGCAGAAGTCGCCCAGGCGCACCGGCGCCTCCTGATCGAGCACGGCACGGTACGGCGAAGACGACCGGGCTGGGCCCACTGAGCCTTGTCCGGTCCTTCACTGGTGGCCCCGTATTCGACCAGACGCTGATGCCTCGGCTTGGGTACTGGAGGGCCATCCGCCACGTATCTCCCAGTAGCAGGCGTGTCGGCTGGCAGGTCCCCCCGGGTGAGGAGTGAGAAAAATTTTTAGCTCCCGATTTCGTTGCAGCGAGAAGCGGCGTATACTGGTCCAACGGCGTCGCCCCCCTCATCACTGGAACCGGAGCGCGCCAGGGTTCATTCCCGGTTCCCGGATCATACACTCGGCCCGATGGAGGCCGACACAGGACACTCCCATGTTTCATCGCCGCAGGGGCTTCACGCTGATCGAGCTACTTGTCGTAATCGCAATCATAGCCATATTGGCAGCGATCCTCTTCCCCGTGTTCGCGCAGGCGCGCGAGAAGGCTCGTCAAACCGCATGCTTGTCCAACATGAAGCAGATCGGCACGGCCACGATGATGTATGTGCAGGACTACGACGAGATCATGCCGCCGTGGAACATCCTGTGCCCGGCGGGCTGCAGCACCGGATTCGACCAGCCGCAGAACTACTGGGATGCCCTCATTCTCCCGTACGTGAAGAACGGGAACCCGGCGGGGCGCGACAACGGCGGCGTGTGGCGCTGTCCTTCTACGCGCAACGCTTCGAACTACCGCACCTACGGTTACAGCCAGGTACTGATGCGCGGTGGGTGGGAAACGAGCACTGTGGGCACCGCCTACCGGGCGATTCCGTCTCCCGCGATTGACTCGCCGGCGGCCACCATTTTCGTGGGCGACAGCGGCGCGTTCGGACGCCTCGCCCCGCCGTGGTGGTTTCAGTCCCACGCGAACCGCGGCGGCACGAACGGCGCTGCGCCGCCGGCCCCCACTGCTTCTACCGGAGCCACCAACACCTCCAACAACAACTGGGAGTGGCCGGACCTACACGCGGGCGGAGCAAACTACGTGTTCACCGATGGGCACGCAAAGTGGCTGAAGGACTCGGCGGCGTATCCGCCGGGCATGAGCGCGGGCCGGGCGGGGGCCACTGGGGCCGCGTACCGGGCGTGCGTGAATTTCTTCGCGGCTACTGCGTCGGAACGCGCCCTCTGCGAGTCGCGCGCCCGCTGATTTGGTGTAGGGTGTAGGGTGTAGGGTGTGGGGTGTAGGGTGTAGGGTGTAGTGGTCCTGCTTGATGTCGGTTTGGGCCCCGAA
>SXGS01306824.1_pt1 | contig 12526 bp, 3 predicted proteins | sample 3174681 | NCBI WGS metagenome assembly SXGS01 (sample SAMN11356861, study PRJNA531348) | freshwater metagenome | isolation source: freshwater sample F1-80 | place: China: Fuxian Lake, Yuxi | collected 2017-12-25
CCGGTGGGTGAGGGACATAATGTCGGTAACATCCCAAGCGTAGTAAAGGGCGGTACCGAAAAGTACAAGTCATAAGTTGTTTATTATTAATTACTTACGATTTACACCATGCCGCGCTTCCTATTTCTTAACGGCATTGGGATTAACGGCTTCGAAGCGCTGCGCTACAACGTCCGTTCCGGCGAGCTCGCTTTCAACGCCACCGCCGATTTTTCCCCGGACCCAACTTCCGCCCTTTCCCGATTGTTGGTCGATACGGCGGCGTTTTTGAAGCCAGGCGACAATGTCGTGGCCGTCCAGGCCTTCAACGCATCGCTCACCAGCTCGGACTTTCTCATCGACCTGTCCCTGACTTCCTTGGCCGCGAACAGCGCCCCCATCCGTGTCGTCTCCGTCGATCCCGTCCCGGGCGAAGTGAGCTTTTTCGATGAGTTGACTTTCGAATTCAGCGAAGGCGTAACGGGTGTCGACCCCGAGGATATCCGAATCAACGGACGCATCCCGGACGGGCTCGATGTCTTGTCGGACAGGAAATACCGGTTTTACTTTCCGCAGCCTCGCCACGAAAAGATCGTCGTTTCGTGGTCGCCGACGCCATCGATCTTAAGCCTGGCCTCCCCCCCTTTGGTCTTCGCGCCCGAACCAGGAAAAGACACCCTCGCCTATGTGCTGAGAGACAATCAAGCGCCGTTGGTCAGCCAGTTCCATCCGGCCATCGGCACGGCAGTGGCGCGCATGAGCGAGGTGTCCGTCGTGTTCAACGAACCGGTTCAGAATGTCAAAAGTGCGGATCTTCTCGTCAATGGCGTCGCCGCCACGAATGTCATCGGAATCGGAGTTGGGCCATATCTTTTTTCCCTTCCCCCGACGGCGCCTGGCAAAGCCACCCTCGCTTGGGCGGCCACACAGGCTATCGCTGATATAGCGAATCCTTCGAATCGGTTTGAAGGCGTTCCATGGACCGTGGACGTGGCCTCAACTCTGTCCCGTTCCATGCTTGTGCTGAATGAATTCCTTGCTGGGAATTACTCGACGAACGGGCTTCGCGATGAGGACGGCTTGCTCCAAGATTCGATTGAGATTCGAAACACCAGCGCCGCATCGGTTTCACTCCTCAACTGGTCTTTGACGGATGATTCCAAAGAGCCTGGCAAATGGATTTTCCCAAGCCGCCTGATCGAACCGGGGGAGTATTTGATCGTGTTCGCGTCCGGACTGGATCGGCGCCCGAGCGATGCCAAAAAGCCGATGCACACCAATTTTCGACTCACCCGAGGGCCCGGCTACTTGGGTCTCTACAGCCCGGACGCGCCTCGCCTGGAGGTTTCGGGAACTGGCGGCTATCAGAGCCAGCGCAATCAAATCAGCTACGGCCGGGTGATCTCCGGGGAATGGCGTTATTTCTCCATCCCCACGCCGGGCGCGGCCAATGGATTCAGCGACCTCCAAGGCTCGACCCAACCCGTGCATTTCAGCGAGGAACGGGGATTGTTCAAAGAGCCTTTCGAGCTCCACTTGTCGAGCCCAACATTGGGTTGCTCCATTTTATACACAACGAACGGAAACGACCCGCTCCCGGGCCGGGGTGTCCTCTACACGGGACCCATCGATGTCAGAACCAATCTGCTGGTTCGAGCGGCGGCTTACCGCACTGGCCTGCTTCCGTCGGAGACCCGCACCAAAAGCTACCTCTATTCGACAACCGGCGGAGTTCTGTCCCTTCCGGTCATCTCGTTGGTGACGGACTCCAGCAACCTTCAAGGCCCCACCGGCATTCTGAGCATTCAAGGCGGCCGTTTTGTCCCACGGGGAGAAGAAACCTTTTGGGAGAGCACGGCGGCGGCAGATTACCACAACCCTTCGAAGACCGGCATCGCCTGGGAGCGACCCGTCTCCTTCGAATGGATCGAACCTCTCGGGCTTTACAACTTTCAAGCCGAGTGCGGCATCCGGACCCACACGAGCGAGGGATCCCGGCTCGCGTTGAAGCCCGACACCAAATTCTCGTTTCGCGCGTCTTTCCGAGGGACCTATGGCCCCTCCAAGCTCAATCATGCGTTATTCCCCAACACAGGATCCGTGACGGGATATGACAACCTCGTGTTGAGGGCTGGTCATTTCGATTCCGAAAACCCGTTTCTGACGGACGAATTGACGCGGAGGCTCTTCCTCAACATGGGCCACCTGACGTCGCACGGAACCTTCGCCCATCTCTTTCTGAACGGACGCCACATGGGGTACTACAATCCCGTCGAGCGCCTAGACGGCAATTTTTACCGGCTTTGGCACAAGAGCACGAACTTGTTCGACGTCATCGTGGCTTATGGCGAATCCCGGGAAGGGGACCAGAGCGATTGGGAGACTTTGTTGGATTTCGCCGCGAACGAGGACCTGGCCGTTGCCGCGAATTATCTGCGAGTCGGCGCCTTGCTGGATTTGGAGAATTTCGCGGATTACATGCTCCTGAATATTTACGGGGATGCGGGGGACTGGACCGACAGCAACTGGACGGTCTATCGCGAGCGGACTCCCGGGTCGAAGTTCCGCTACAGCGCCTGGGACGCCGAATTCAGTTATGGCATCTACTCGCGCAGCGTTTCGAACAACACTCTTACGGACCCGAATGAACTCGGCGTCACCACTGAAATATCGAAGCTTTGGAACGGCCTGAGACGAAGCCCTGAATTTCGGCTTCTCTTCGCCGATCGCCTGCAAAAGCACATGTTCGAATCTGGCGCGCTCACGGATGAGAGAATCCTGGCTCAATACAACCAACTCAAGAGCCAGCTGCTAGGTTCGATTCCGGAGTTCCTGACACACATCGAAGACACTTGGGTGCCGAATCGGCGCGCGGTGATGTTCGGTTTTTTGAAGGAGGCCGGCCTCTACGCCTCTGACAACGCGCCAAAGCTTAAGGAGCCGGGCGGTCGCGTCGTCACGGGTTTCCAGGCGGGTTTTCAAAGCAGTCCAGCCCAAATCTACTACACGCTCGATGGCAGTGATCCGAGGCAACCATTTAGCGGTCGCGTGAACACGGCGGCGATTCTTTATCGGGGGGCCAATCCCATCCTCATCAACCAGGATCTGGTTCTCAATGCCCGAGGATTGGCGAACGGCGCGTGGAGCGCATTGATCTCCGTTCCATTTCAAGTAGGCAGCCCCCAGGGGCCGATCCAATTAACCGAATTACTTTACAATCCGATTGGTGGGGATCCCTATGAATTCGTGGAGATCCGCAACTCGAGCCCCACGCCTTTCGATCTGTCGGGCGCCACGTTTGAAGGCGTCGACTTTGTCTTCCCGGAAGGAAGCGTGATGCCTGGCAACGCTTTTTGGATCATCGCTTCCAATGCCGACATCGCCAACTTCCTGCGGCGTTACTCTGAAACTTCCCCAGTCGGCTACTTCAATGGCAAACTGTCCAATTCAGGCGAACGTCTGGCTCTGGTCTCTCGATCGGGAGCGGCTTTGTTCGCGTTCGAGTTCAGCGACAAGGACGGATGGCCGAGAGCGGCGGACGGCGGCGGCCCATCGCTCGAACCGATCGATCCAACGGCTCCCTTGGACGACGCGGCAAACTGGTCGGCCAGCCCTCGGGCGGGCGGCACTCCCGGCGCCTTCAGCCGCGCCCCAAGCGCGGCCACGGTGCAACTCAACGAACTCTCGACAAATCCCTCGGATCCGTGGGTTGAATTGCGGAACATGTCCCCAACCGAGATCGATCTGTCAGGCTGGTCGCTCACCGACGACGGCAATCTTCCACGCAAGTTTAGTTTTCCTGCAGGCCAGAAACTGGGTCCGGATCGGTTCCTGGTGGTGCCGGCATCCAGCTCCAACCTCAGCCTCAGTGTGGGGGGAGGCTCGTTATTCCTGTTTGACTCACAAGGAAATCAAGCGGACGCCCTCATTTATGGATCGTCCCCAAGCTCATTCAATCTGGGGCGGGCGGCTTCAGGAAGTTGGACCCTCACGCAACCGTCCAGCAAAGGCGCTCCCAACGCGGCGGCAACCCTCGCTTCGCCCTCTTCATTGCAGCTCAACGAATGGCTCGCCAACTCGCCGCCCGGCGGAGCCGATTGGGTGGAGTTGTTCAACAATTCCCAACTCCATCCCGTGGCGGCGCGCGGTTTGTTCATCCAAAACGGGCTGGCCATCGCCCGCGTCACGGACCTGAGTTTTATTCCACCCAGAGGCTATCTCCGGCTGAATGCCGATGAGCAAGCTGGCCGGCACGGCCTTCAAATGAAGATCACCGCCCAGGCCAATCGTCTCGCGCTCTTGGACGCCACGGGAGTGATCTTGGATGAGGCCAACTATCCGGCGCAAAACGAAGGCGCCAGCTACGGCCGCTTCCCGGACGGCGGCGCGTCGCTTGTGCCATTTCCTTGGACTCCAAGTCCGGGAGCCGCGAACCATGTCAAACCCGCCTCAGGATTGGGCGTGAATGAAATCATGGCTTTCAATAGATCGGGCATCCCCGATTCGCGTGGAAGGTTCGCGGACTGGATTGAGCTCTACAACGCGGGCACGAACACGGTCGACGCTTCAGGGATGCGCCTCGAAATCGGGAGAAACAACCTGAGCGCTTGGATTATTCCGAAAGGCGCTCTCATTCCGCCGAAAACTTATCGAACGATTTGGTGCGATCCCTTGATGCCCGCCTCCACCACGCCCGCCCTGCCCTTGAACAGCGGGCTGGGCATCCCCAAAGGAGGAGGCAGCGTCAAGCTGGTGGACGCGCTCGGCGCGGTGCTGGACTCTATCCAGTACGGACAGCAGGTTCGGGATCTTTCCATCGGCATCGTTGACTCCACTTGGCACTTGCTTCAAACGCCGACGCCCGAAGCTCCCAACTCGTCCAAGGCCGTCCTTGGCGATCCCAGCGCGCTCAGGATCAACGAATGGCTGGCGTCGAGCTCCATCGGCCCAGATCGATTCGAGCTCTACAACACTTCCAACCTTCCAGTCTCCCTTTCAGGGCTCTCTCTCTCGGATTCCGGTCGGCTTGGCGCGCGGACGCAGTTCATCATCCCTGAGCGCTCCTATCTCGGTCCCTTTGCGTTCGCGGAATGGGAAGCCGATGGCGACCCCTCCAAAGGCCCCGGCCACGCGGCCTTCAACCTGGACGCGGAAGGCGGCGGGATTTATGTCTACAAGGGCGATGGCGCGCTGATCAACGCTGTGTCGTTCGCAAACCAGTCGAGAGACGTCTCCCAAGGAAGAATTCCAGACGGATCCCCGATGCTTGTTTCCTTTCCCAGCAGTTCCAGTCCTGGCGCCAGCAATTACGCTCCCATCAATGGACTTGTCATCAACGAAATACTGGCCCACACAGATCCTCCTTTCGACGACGCTTTCGAACTCCGGAATACCTCGGACCAAGCCATCGCCATCGGGAACTGGTTCGTGAGCGATGATCCTTTCAACCTGAACCATTTCAGAATTCCTGCCGGCACAGTCGTGCCCCCCAAAGGTTTCAAAGTATTCTACCAATCCACGCTGGTGGGTGGGCAATTCTCCGCCACCCGGTTTGCGTTCGATTCCGCATTAGGCGACAAGCTCATCCTTTCCGAAGCCACGGAGACCGGAGAACTGACAGGACGCAGGCTGGAAGCCACTTTCGGCCCTTCGGCGAATGGCATTTCATTCGGCCGCGTCGAGACCTCGGTCGGCGTGGACTTTGTGCCCTTGTTGAAACCCACTTTCGGGGTTGATTCCCCCGCCTCGCTTGAGTCCTTCCAGGCGGGCTCGGGCGCTCCCAACGCGAAACCCATCGTCGGACCCATCGTCGTCACCGAAATTCATTACAATCCTTCGTTCTCGTTGTCCGGCGCCGGCGGCGGCAGCGTGAGCGCTGAATTCATAGAAATACAAAATACGGCGGAGGTGGTGGCCGACCTTTTCGGCCAAGGCCACCCGGAGAATTCCTGGGCATTTCAGGGCGCGGTGACGTATCTTTTCACTCCCGGAGCCCAGCTCAAAGGAAAGGAAGTTTGTCTGCTCGTTCCATTCAATCCGAGCCTCGACACCCAAGCCCTGAATGCGTTTAGGACCGCCTACGCGGTGCCGGCCGACTCGCGCATTGTCGGACCTTACACGGGAAAACTGAGTTCCGCGGGAGAGACATTGGAGCTTTCGAGACCCGACTTCCCCCAAGGAGCCAACGACGAGCACCCGGGGTTGATCCCTTCGATACTCGTCGAGAGGATCGCCTATTCTCCCAACACACCTTGGCCAACCAATTCCTCCGGAACCGGCCTGTCGATCCATCGGAGGTCCGTCGCCGCGTACGGAAACGATCCCGGCAACTGGAGTTCAGCCGCTCCCAGTCCCGGGGTGGTTCCCTCATCGCCAACGTTCGTCGACACGGACGGCGACGGTCTCCCGGATGAATGGGAACGACGCTTTGCACTCGATCCGGCAGATCCGTCTGACGCGGAATCGGACAAGGACGGGGATGGGATCGGCAATCGCGCCGAATACTTTAGCGGGACCAACCCCACCAATGCCGCTGACAAACTCGCGCTGCGCGTGTCAGGAGCCGCCGGCGCGGTCTTTTTGGAACTCGACACGAAGGCGGGCAGATCCTACACGTTGCTGATGTCCACAGACTTGGGAGACGGCTCCTGGATCGAGGTTGGCTCCTTCCAGCCTGCGGCGACTGATCAAACGATGCGGGTTCCCGTCACCGGCGATTTTGGCGTTTTTTCTACCCTGCGATTTTACCGGGCTTCGACGACTTCGATTCCATAAACCTCCCGAGCTATGTGGTTGATTCGACCAATTCAACACAACGACCTTAAAACGGCAGCTGTCCCTAATGAATCTTCGCAAGATCCCGCTGATAAATGCTCATACAATATTTCCAAACCACTCACCAGATCCATAAAGGATATGCCTCGCTCTTCGTCGAACCTTTCTCATCCAGGCTTTCGCAAATCCGCACGATGTTCAACTGCCGTTTAAACGTTCAACTGACTGCCAACGCCTCACAACGGGCACCCAATGCGAATGCTCCTTCATGAACCCCGAGGCCACCCAGGACCGGGACTGTTTGGGGATGGCGTCGTGGATCCCGGTAGTGCGGAAACTAAGCTGCCGCTCAAGACATCAAGAAGTAGCGCGGCGACAGATTCCAAGGTCGCGCGGCGAGGGAAAAATCTCCTCCAAGGCTCACTTTGGAGGTGCTTCGTTCTCCTGATGCTCCTGGTTGGCTTCACTCAAAAAGACGCCTCACCGATGGCGGCCGCTCCCTACTACGTCGACTATTCGGAGCGCCCCAATCCGGCGGTGCTGATGGCTTATCCCCTGTGCATCCTCAGCCCCCACGCAAAACTCAATATCGCGGATCTGCCCGCGAAGCGGCCTGAGCTCTACGCTTACATCAGCGTGGTGGAGGTCGCCCCGGAAGCTTCTTACAAAAGTAAAGTGGAGGCTCTCAAGATACCCGTCGCCACCTCGAATCCAGAGTGGAAAAGTCTCGTGATGGACGTGACGCACCCCGCATGGACCGAGTTCGTGGTGAAGGAACTCGGGGGCCAGGCGGTCCAAAAGGGTTTCGACGGCTTCTTTCTCGATACCGTCGATAGCTTCAATCTCATCCTTCGGCAGAGGCCCGATCGCGCCGATGAACTCAAAACGGGCATGATTCGGCTCGTCAAAGCATTGAAAGCCGCCTACCCGACCAAGAAAATCATGATGAATAGGGGCTTCGAGATTTGGGAGGATCTCAAGGGATCATTCGATTCCATGCTCATCGAATCGGTCTTCCGGAGTTGGAAGCCAGGCACCAAGGAATTCTCGGTCGCCAAAGCGGATGACACAGCCTATTTGATGGAGCGGATCAACAAACTGAAAGTCTCTGGCATCCCGGTCTACATTCTGGATTACGTCGGCCCGGGCATGCTCGCGGAGGCGCGAGCGGCCGCTCAAAAAATCGAGAACGCAGGATGCCACGCCTTGGTTACTACGCCCGAACTGGAGGGAATTTCCTTGGCCCCGCTTCACCGCATTCCAAGGCGCGTGTTCGCCCTCTTCGGAACACAGCCAGGAGCTGGACAGAACGCCATCCTATGGCCTGTGGATTCACTCATCGCAAAAGCGTTCCAGATGCCTCTCGAATGGCTGGGCTATGAAGTGGATTACCACAACCTGGCACTGGAAGCGCTCCCCGACCGTCTCAGTGACGAGTACGCCGCGATCCTCCTGGATAGCTACATTCAAATTCCCGCCGCGACCGAGGACCGAATCGCGGGATGGCTGCTCGAGCAGGTGCACAATGGCAAACGCGTGCTCTTCATCGGGGCCCCCCAATTTTCGGGCTCCAACCTGAGCCGGGTGCTGCAAGGCCTGGGGGTTGGTGGATCCGGAGAACCGGTTCAGCCCGTCACCGAACTCAAATTCACGCACCTCGGCCCACTCATGAATTTCGAGATGCCAGCGCCCGTCTCCCGAATCAGCTTCCTGGACCTGCAAACCCCTGCCAATGGACACGCCCACGTGGTCGTCGAAGGAAAATCCAAGGAAGGCCGCCCCGTTCGCTATCATCCAGTGTTCACGGCGCCTTGGGGAGGGATGGTTCTGGCCCCTTACATCTTTTACATCCGACCCGACTACGAGCACTTGTGGCTCCTCAATCCGTTTGAGTTCCTCAAAGAAGCCCTGCAAACGCCGCATTGGCCAACGCCAGACACCACCACCCGCGCCGGCAGAAGGCTTTTCTACTCACACGCCGACGGCGATGGCTTCCGAAATGATTCCAGCGCCCAGATCGGAAAAAAATCTTCGGAAGTGCTGATCGACGAAATTCTCAAGAAATATCCTTATCCGTTTACTTGTTCCATCATCGAGGCCGAAATCCGCGGGCTCGTGAAAGATCAGGACGCCGCGGAGGAGGCCCGATTGGTGAAGATAGCCCGGGACCTGTTCGCCATGCCACAGGTGGAGGCGGCCTCGCACTCCTACACGCACCCATTTTATTGGCAAGACAACGATCACACCTCGGCGTTGTATACGGAGGACAACCTCGAACTAAAGCCCGGCATCGACACCAGCAAGATCGATCCCGAACGGGAAATCGCCGGGTCGATCCGCTATATGGAGTCAACGCTGCTCCCCCCGGGAAAGCGCGTCGAGATGTTCCTCTGGTCCGGCAACTGCCGTCCGGGGCCACTGGCGCTCGAAATTTGCGACCGGCTGGGAGTGGAGAACATGAATGGTGGCTACGTGATCATCACGAAGAAAAACCCTTCCCTGACGAATGTCTCCCCACGCTCCCTCCAATGGGGGGACGGGCTGCAGATTTTTTGCGCGCACGAGAACGACAATATCTATCGCGGATTGCTGAGGCAAAACGGGAACGACAACATCCCCTTCTATGGCGGTTTCATCCACGCTTTGGATTCGTTCAAGCGGACCGAATCCCCGCGCCGCCTCAAGCCGGTGAACATTTATTTCCACTGGTACAGCGGCGACAATCTCGCCGCGCTCCGCGCGATCAAAAGCCTCTTCGATTGGGCCATCGCGCAACCCCTCCACGCGGTCACCGCCAAACAGTTCGCGCGAATCGTTCGGGACGCGCGGCGCACCGAACTGTTCCGGGACATGCAGGACGCCTGGAGGATCGCCAACTATGGGGATTCCACGAACTATCGAATTCCCACGTCCCAGGGCTTCCCTGATATTGGCGCCTCCGAGGGCGTGGCGGGCTTCACCGACCTCGGCGACCAACGCTACGTCCACACGGATGGGAGAGGCATGACTCGGTTGCGCTTGAGCCCAACCCAGCCACTGCATCTCCGGCTCGAGTCCAGCACCGCCCCGATCCAATTCGCAGCCCTCAAACCCACGGAAGCGGAGTTTTCCGTTCGAGATTGGCGCGATGCCCAAGTCATCCTGGCGGGAGCACCCCCAAAAGCCACCGCGGAAGCCACGATCGACGGCGCGCGATCCGAAGTGGTTTTCGATGAATCCGGGCGCCTGCCGCTCAAGCTGGGCAAGACGGCTCGAGTCAGGGTGAAATTCAACTGATCTTCACGAAGAGCCATGACGCCCCAATCCCAAGATGAATCAAGACTGGCCCTCTCCCCGAGGCTCATTTTGGGCCTTCTCCTTGGATCGGCACTGGTGACGTTCTTGCTGCTTCCAAACGAACGCACTCTCATCGAGCGCCACATGCGCGACGGATCCTTCGACAAAGCTCTGAAACTGTCCCAAGACGTGCGGCCAGCCAAGCGAGATCGGTCCCCAGTCTTTTTCAAACACGCTGAGCTCCGGTGTCGCCGCGGGATGTTGAGCGGCCAGAATCTACCGGAACAGTTGAAGTTGCTGGAGCAGAACCTGGCTGCCTATTCCCAGTTTCAATTCGCGGATGAGTTTTTTGTGGAGATCCTCACGCTCTCCTCAAACCTCGCCTCCGAACCCGGATTGCAACCGATGCTCAAACCAGTCGTCGATCGCATGCCGAGCCAGTCCAAGCGCATCCTCACCGAGACGCTCGTCCCCCTCTTCCTAGCCCATGGCCAAACTCTCGCCGCGGCGAAATGGTACTCCGATTACTGGCGCACCCGACCGCACGGCGAGCAGGAAGTTCTCGAAATGGTGAAGCTTTGGCGCTTCTCCGAGAATCCGGCCAACGCCCTCCAGGCGGTTGATTCCTGGCTCCCAGGCGCGACCAATCTGACCCACCAGACCCGGCGTCATTTCGACGATTTAAGAATCGAGCTTCTTCGCGAACAGAATCTCGCCGAAGACGCATTTCGGGCGACCAAAAAGCTCTACACCCGAAGCAGTTCGCAGGAGCGTGACGAGCTCTTCCCACTGCTTACGGAGACCGCCCTCGGCTCGGGCAACGCCGAAAAAGTCCTGCCTGAAATGATGGAAAGAGCAAAGCGCCGCCCCGACGACTCGGAGCTCTGGCGCGCGATCCTGGATTTATCGGTCGCTGGCGGAGATCTAAAAGTCGCCGTCGACGCCTGCACAGAACTGAGACGCCTCCACCCCCAGGATTCCCTCATCATTTTGAAGCAAGCCCAGCTCCACGAATGGCGAGAAAACGAGACCGCCGCGTTCGACGCGTACCGGGACGCGTTGAAACTTGGTGAACATAAATCCTTGCACCGGCTGCTCGCGCTGAACGAGGGGCTTTACCGCGACGCCGAACTCGCCGACCTCTTGGAAGCCTATCCCGAAATCGCCCGAGGAAAGGTGGTGGCCCTCCAGGTCGCCCGCCTGCTCGCCCGCGCCAACAAATTCGAGAGTGCCAAAACAAACTACACTTATGTGGTTGAACAGTCTCCAGGCAAGCTGGAACCTGTCCTCGAATACGGGAGCTTCCTCTCGGCCCTTTTCGATTACGAAGAGGCGTTGGCTCTGTTCGAAACCGCCTCGCGCATGGACCCGGGCAATGAGACGCTCAAAAGGCGCGTCGCGGAAACGCATGTGATGTTGGCGCGGCCCGACAACGCCATTCGGGTCTATGAGGAGCTTATCCCCACCACCGCCGACGACGAGTTGCTCAACCAAATAGTCGTTCTCGCCGAGTCGGCAGGCAAGCTCGATACGGTTCGATCCGCTATCAGGCGAAAGCTGTCGATTGGCAAGAAAATCACACCGGCGGATTATTTGCGTCTCGATTACTTCGAGACGCTGGCAGGTTCGGTCGGCCTCGCGGCGGAAGCAGTCTTGGAAGGCGTTGCCCGCTTCCCGGAAGATGAGTCCCTGCGGCTCCAAGCGGGTTATACCCTGTCCGCTGCCAAGCGATACAAGGACGCCACGGAGGTCCTGAAAGACCACAAATCCATCAAGACGAATCCGGCCATCCTCCAACTCTATCTTAGCCTCTTGATCCTGGGACAGCGCTATGGGGAGGCCTCTCTGTTCGTCTCGGAGGGCATCGCCCCCGAACATCTGGGCATGCCAGGCATCCTCGAACTCCGCGCCCAAATCGAAGAAGTGGAAAAAAGGCTGCCCAATGCGATCGCTCTAATGGCTCAGTTGCGGGAAAAGGACGCGGAAAACATCGTGTATGCCATGAATCACGCGCGATTGCTGAGCCTCGCTGGCAGGGTCAAAGAGGCCATTGAGAACATCACCCCTCATCTGAATACGAGGCGGGCTGAGATTCTAAAGCTCGCTGCACAAGTCTTTTCGGCGGGGGGGGAGCACCGCAAAGCGGAGCTGTTTCAACGGGCTTACCTGGCGACAGATCCCGAGGAGCTCCCTCAAGCCCGAGGTTTTCTTGGCGATATATATCTCTCACGAGGTTCCAAAATTGAGGCCAAGCGAGCCTACACCCGGGGCTTGCAAGAGTTGCTAGACGGAATCAGGGCTAAAAAGCAGACGCATTGATCGCCGCTTATCCCCAATTCAACGTTCAAAGGCCTCGAGCTGTGATGGTCCGGCTAGCCTCAATGCCGTTAAGAAATAGGAAGCGCGGCATGGTGTAAATCGTAAGTAATTAATAATAAACAACTTATGACTTGTACTTTTCGGTACCGCCCTTTACTACGCTTGGGATGTTACCGAC
>SXGS01582589.1_pt1 | contig 12524 bp, 9 predicted proteins | sample 3174681 | NCBI WGS metagenome assembly SXGS01 (sample SAMN11356861, study PRJNA531348) | freshwater metagenome | isolation source: freshwater sample F1-80 | place: China: Fuxian Lake, Yuxi | collected 2017-12-25
AGCCGGTCCAGCAGCGCGGCCTGATGGTACGCGGTTTCCGTGCCTTTGAGGAGGGGTGAACCGCTCCTTCGTCCGGAAGGCCGGTTCGGTTGCGGCAGCGACTGCCCGGCGGGCGGGGATTTTCGGCGCTGATGACGAGCTATTGGCATAGGAAACAACTCAAGAGATCGCGCGAAGTGCGGAGGGGATGATGTTGCAGAAAAACCGGATTGCCGTCTTTTTCTGCCTCGTGGGCGTAGGGCTGGCCGCGCATCCGCGGTACTCGGGTGCCGAACCGCCCGGGTCCGGGAGTGCCGCACCGGTTGCTCACGCCCCCGCCGAGCGTTCCGCCGGCGAGACCACGTGGGATGATCCCTCCTGGGGCCGTGCGATCGTGTTTCGCACCAGTGGTGGTCGACGGGAATATGTGGGGTCCGTGGACCGTCCGACCGTACCGACCATTGCGCGGAAGTTGACGCCGGAACAACCTGGAGGGGCAATCTCGACCGGTGCCGGGGTCGGTGAATATGAGATCTGGTTCCTGGGGAACGGACGCACGGCAGTGGCGGGCTTCTCGCCTGCACGTCGGCAGATCCGCCTGCCGGGAGATCTGGGGCTCCGGTCGGCGGCAGTGCCCGAAGTGCAGGAACTCGCCGAAGTGATACGCACCGCTCGCCCCTCCACTCCGGCATCTGCTGCGCTCCTCCCTGCGGGCGCCACGGTCGGGTACCCGCGGCGTGCTCTCGGGCCCACCCTCGACTTGCGACAGCTATGTGACCGCTCCAGCGTCATTCTGGTGGGTAACGTGGCCGGAATTCTGCGACAGGCGCATTCGCCCATCAATTCCAGCGCTCGGGACCAGCACACTGTTTATGTGGTGGTGGTGGAGGAATACCTGAAGTACCCGAAGGACGGCACACCGCTCTCGCTCGTCAAGATACGCACCTCCGGCGGCCCGTTGCCGTGGACGGAACAAGGCACCCGCGGCGTCGGATTCTGGCAAGACGACAGTCCGATGTTGGCCGTTGGGAGCCGGTACTGCCTGTTCCTGCGGTCACCCCTGGAGGATGATTTCCTCAATCGGAACCGGAAGCGCGGCTACATCCAGGGGTACTACAGCGACAGCAACGGGGTGGTGTCCACCGGTCCGGTGGGAGCGTTGGACGAATACTATGCGTCCGAGCCACGCCAGGGGAAAGTGCTGTTGGCCCAGGGGTTCGCCCGCCCGGCAGAACACCGGGGAGCGCAGAGGGATCGGTGGCAGTTCCTGCGGGAGCCGCAGATCGTGGAGGTCCCTGAGGCGCAGGCGCTGGCCGCCATTCGTGCTGCTGTGAGCGCACCGCCGCCCGACCGGCGTCGCTAGCGCACCGCGAACCCGTGCGTCCGGTAGGGTGAGCCGCCGGCCGCACGGGTTCGTGGTCCGACCGGGATCGGTCAGGATCCACTACCCGTGGCGGAGACGGACTCCCTTCCACTCCTCCACGACCCCGTACACTCGAAACCGCGCGGAACGGATACCATACTCCTGGTCCTGATTCTCCCGTGCGCCACCGGCCATGCCTCTCTCCCATCCCGACACCCCTACCCATGAAGACAGCCTGGGACGGCTGGAGTTGGTGCGTCGCGTCGGCGATCTGATCGCTGCGTGTACCGCTCCCCGAGTCGTCGGCATCCTGGGGGAATGGGGTTCCGGCAAGACCAGCGCGCTGGCCCAACTCGGGTGGTACCTTTCCGGGTCTCCCCAGCCGGCGGCGCCGCAACTGCTCGACGCCACACCGGCGAGCCAGTGGCCCGGCTGGAAGCTTCCGGCGTCGGCGACGGTCATCTGGTTCGAGGCGTGGCGCTATCAGCACGAGGCGCTGCCCGTGGTGGCGCTGCTGCACGAGATCCGCCAGCAGTTGCCGCTCTCGGCCCGCGCTCTGCGAAGCACGCAGAAACTGGCTGAGACGGCGGTGCGCGGCGCGCTCCTCTCCCTGGAGGACCTGACGAAGCGCATCGGGTTCCAGGCGTCGAAGATCCAGCAGGCGGGAGAGCGGTGGGAACAGGAACACTACGAAACGGCGCTCCCCACGCACGTGATCCGGGAGCAGCTCGAGGCGGCGCTCGGCGCGCTGCTCGGCAAGGCGAAACCAGGTCAGCCGGCGCCTCGCCTGGTGGTGCTGATTGACGACCTGGATCGGTGCGAGCCGGAGGCCGCCTACCGCCTGCTGGAGGGGATCAAGATCTACCTCAACCTGAGCAACTGCGTCTTTGTGCTGGCAATGAACCAACGCATCGTGGAACGGGCGCTGGCCAAGGCGGTGGCAAAGGATGAAGGCGCCCCCACCCAGGCGCTCCGGGCGCGCGAATACCTCGAGAAACTCTGCCAGGAGACCTGGCACCTGCCCCTGCTCGTGCAGCCCCGAGATTACTTTCTCGGCCTCCTCCGGGCAGAGCCAGCCCTGCAGCCAGCCCATCACATCGCCCTGCGCGAGCTGTGTAACAAACACCGCTTTCTGCCGCCGAATCCACGGCGCGTCAAGGCCCTGGCCAACGTACTCGTGCGCTTCCTGGAGGAGAGCGGGCCGGGGGTGGGGACCGGCGAGGAGATCACTCGCCACCTGGCGCTCCTGATCGTGCTCGCCTCGCTGTACCTCTTCCACCCCGAACTGTACCGCCGGATCGAATGGGACCTGAGGTTCTATCTGGTCCTGCGCGATTGGGCCCTCGGGATCGGGACTTCCCATCCCGCGGTGGCGGGGATCGCGCGGCCCGAGGAGCCGGTAACGCAGGCGACCGGCCCGGGTACGGCGGCTACTCCGCCCTCCGGGATACCGTCCTCCGGCGCCGGCGCACCGCCCGCAGCCGGCGCGACGGCCGGGATCGCGGATCCTCTCACGGACGAGAAGGCGCCCGCGGCGGCAGCCTCGCCCTCGACCGGCTCCGGCGCCCCGGCGGGAACGAGTGCGCCGGTCCAGCTCTTTCCGACGCACCCGGATCCCGAGCAGGGCAACACGCTGCGGATCCAGAGCCTGATGCAGATGTTGGAATCTGTGACGGACGACGAACTGCGCGAACGGCTGCTCCAGGGCCGGCCCCTCGGGAACGCGGAGGCCCCGTGATGCCGGACCCCAACCTCCGCCGGAGCGCTCCGGCCCCCATCCCGGGGTGGACGCCCCCCGATCCGGCAACCTGGAGCCGCCGGGCCAACGACCGGGTGCTGCTGGGCTATGCCGAGCAACTGCGCTGGCGGTACTCCTCCATTCGCTTCGTCGGGCTGCCCCATCTGCGCGACGAGCCGGACGTCCCCATCGAGAAACTCTTTATCCGCCCCGAACTGAGCCGCACCCCGATCTCCCTGGATGCGCCGGAGACGGACTGGCCCACAACCTACTGGGCCGACGGCGCCCTGCCACGCCTGGGGCGCGCCGTGCTCCTGGGGGATCCGGGCAGCGGGAAGTCCACGCTGGTCCAGTACGTGTGCTGGCTCTTGAGCACCCCCTTCCCTCCCGAACAGCTCGCCCGGAAGTATGGGGATCTCGTCCCGCTGCCCCTGATCCTGCGCGAACTCCCGCTGCGGGCCGACCTGACCTGGGACAGCCTGCTGGACCTCTTCCTGACCCAGACGATCGGCGCGGCCCTGGGGTCGCGAGAGAAGCTGGAAACCCTCCTGGCGACCGGCCAGGGGTGGCCCCTGGTGGACGGCCTGGACGAGGTCGCCGACCCGACCGTCGGCTCCGCGCTGCGGGAGGCGTTGTTCGACGGGATGCGGCGCTATCCGCACGCCCGCTGGCTATTCACGAGCCGGATCGTCGGCTACGAAGCCCTGCCCTATCACCGGCTCCCCCTGCCGGCGGACGAGGCCGCCGAACCGGACCGGTGGGACCTGGAAAGCGCGACGCCCCCTGCGGAGGGGAGGTTCACGCCGACGCAAGAGCGGCACGCACCGACCGAGGCGGAGCCGCCGATTGCCGCAGTGTGGTACCTGGCCCCGTTTCGGATGCGGCAAATCCAGGGCTTTGCGCACGCCTGGTACGCCCTGCATGAAGCGGATCCGGCCCGTCGCAAGGAAGGCGCCGACGACCTGGCCGGACGGATCGCTGCCAGCGGGAGTCTGCTCCGTCTGGCCCGGTCGCCGGTGCTGCTCACTTTGATGGCGCTCATCCATCGCATCAAGGCGGTGCTTCCGGATGGGAGGGCACTCCTCTACGAGCGGCTCGCGGAAGCCTACCTGGAGTCGATTGACCAGGAGCGGGGCATACGCCAGGTCGGCTACCGGCTGGCGCAGCAGAAACGCTGGCTCGCCTGGATCGGCTACCGGATGCAGCTCCGGCGCACCGCGGACGCGCGGGGTGCGGGACCGGAGTTCCCGGTGCTCGTGCATCGCAGCGTGGTTCTCCAGTGGCTGCGCGAGAGCATGGCGTGGGAGGATCCCCCCATCCAGGAAGCGGCCGAAGCGGAGCAGTTCCTGACGTACCTGGGCCGGAGAACCGGCCTGTTTCTCCCCCGGGGCACGGAGCTGTACGCGTTCCAGCACCTCTCCCTGCAGGAGTACTTCGCCGCCTGCCACCTGCTGGAGCAGATCACCTCGCCCGAGTGGCTCCTGGGCGAGGCAGGCGCGGACGCGACAGCCCCGACCCCGGAACGACTGCGCGACTGGACCGGCGATCCGCGCTGGCACGAGGTGTTCCTCCTCCTGTTCGAGCTGCTCCAGGACCGCCCTCGCTGGGGCGACCGGCTCGCAAAGCAGTTGTTCGCACCGGCGCTGGAGGACCCAACCGCGTGGTCCCACTCGGGCGCAGTGCCGGACGCGGCGGTGCTACTCGCAGCGGAGATCTCGTTGGATGAGCATTCGGGCATCTCCCTGGACGTCCGCCGACAGTGCTGGCGTGCCTGCTGGTATTGGTGTTCAGTTTTCCCTGACTGGAAACAACCGCACCGCGTTGCCCCCCGTCTCACCAGTGCCGGCCTCCGATGGCAGGCCGAGGTATGGAGGGTGCTGCTGAAGGTAGCGCCCTCGTCGCTCAACCTGGCTGGCGGCACCGAGATGACGGACCTGCAGCCCCTCGCCGCGCTCACGAACCTGCGACACCTCGGGCTGTCTTTCTGCACGGGGGTGACGGACCTGCAGCCCCTCGCCAGCCTCACGAATCTGGAATTCCTCGACCTTTCAGTCTGCACCGGGGTGACGGACTTGCAGCCCCTCGCCGGGCTCGCGGATCTGCGAAGCCTCGACCTGCGCGGCTGCACCGGTGTGACGGACCTGCGGCCCGTCGCCAGGCTCGCGAACCTGCGACACCTCCGCCTGGCTTTCTGCACGAGGGTGACGGACCTGCAGCTCCTCGCTGGCCTCACGAACCTGGAATTGCTCGACCTGTCAGGCTGCACCGGGCTGACGGACCTGGAGTCCCTCGCTGCGCTCACGAACTTGCAGAGCCTCCGCATGTCGGGTTGCATCGCGGTGACCGACCTGCACCCGCTTGCCGGGCTCGCGAACCTCGGAAGCCTCGACCTGTCAGTCTGCGGCAGGTTGACGGAACTGCAGCCACTCGCCGGGCTCGCGAACCTGCAGAAACTCGACCTGGCTTTCTGCACCGGGGTGACGGACCTGCGGCCCCTCGCCAGCCTCACGAAGCTGGAACTACTCGACTTGCTAGGCTGCACCGAGATTACGGCCCTGCAGCCACTCGCCGGGCTCGCGAACCTGCGGAGCCTCCGCGTGTCAGGCTGCACCAGGGTGACCGACCTGAAGCCCCTTGCCAGGCTCGTAGGACTGCGGGAACTCCGCGTGGATCGTAGTCCGGAGATGGCAGAGATGGTTCGAGCACTGCCAGAACCACTCCAGCGGGTAGTAACATACTCCTGAAGGGATCGCCGTGGAACTCGGGCCGCGTCCTGCCTGTGTCCGTTCGCTCGCCCGGCCAGGCAGATGCACGCGCGTTCCGGATACCAGGCGTTGGGAAACGGCACCAGCGGGGGGAGGGCGATGCGGCTACCGGCTAACGATCGACCCGGCGATCGGTGCAATCGCGGAGGCGGGGAACACGTCCGCTTGCAATCCCTCGCGCCCCGGTCGCAGAGAGCCGCTGTGGCCGACGAGATTGTCAGGGGTGGACGAGGCCAAGGCCTCGGCCTCCGGCGAGATTTACGACGGCGGGCGGGTGAGCCGAAGGGGGAAACAGCAAACATGGGCAGTACAATGTCCACTAATGGTCGCCTGGGAGCGTCCCCATGTTTGCCGTTGACACCCTGGGGGACCGCTTGCAACGTCCAGAGGGCGCCCGGCGTGGCGCGGGTACGGGGTGCGGTTCGTCAGTGCCCTGGGGGACCACTTGCTGCGCCCAGAGGGCACCCGCCGTGGCTCGTGTCATTGGTCATTCGCCTTGGGGACCACGTGCTGATAGAAAGCAAATCATGCGTACGCGACCAGCTCCCCGCTTCCTGCTCCTCGTCTGCCTTGCGTGTTCTATCCCCGGTCTGGGCCAACCGGCCGGGGAACGACAGGCTGAACCGAACAATCGGGTCCTTCGGGCCGATCCGCGCCTGAAAGGAGTGGTGCGCCTGACGCCATCGGCGTCTGAGATCGGCGTCCCGGGCGAAGCGGCGGGGGAGGGGCAGCAGGTGTGGACCACCACGCTGGAACTGATCGCCGCGCGAGGACTGCAACCGGTGCGCGCCTCGTTTGCGCTCCAACCGAGTCTCTGGCGGGAGCCAATTACGCTCACCAGCCGGGAACTGGATGTGCCCGAGTTCATGGAGGCCCTCGCCCTCGCGGTGGGGGCCACGTGGCGGTCCGTGCAGGGCGCTTGGGTCCTGACGGACATTCCCAACGCGGCGCATCTCATTCCGCTGGGGCGAATCGGCATTCTGGCCCGGGACACGTCCGGTTCCCGGTTGTCGGCATTCATGACTCCCGCCCAGTGGGAGATGCTCCAACGCGGACTTACCGTGCGGGCAGCAGACCTGACTCCGCTGCAGCGTTACGCTTTTTCCGTGCGTGCGATGGAGATCTATCTGTCCAGTCTCGACGGACGTGCCGCCGTCGCCCGGGACGCCTTCCTCGGGCAGGGGGTCAAGATGCATCTGAGTCCTGCGATCCCGGGGGGGGTGAACGCGGAAGTGATGCACTCCTTCCGTCGCGCGGACGGCGACCCAATTTACGAGCACCGATCCTCGCGCCCGGTGGAGAATGTCGGGATTTTGGGGCCCGCGTTCCGCTTCGATCCGCGGCTGCTGGGGGACCGCGTCTCGTTGCCCCTGCCGGAGGCCACCACCAAGGCTCCGGCGCGCACCGCAGAAGAACAATTGGCCTATGACGCCGACCCACGATTGGAGCACTCGCTGCCCGTTGGTCGGGAAGCACGCCTCCCCCTCGCCCGGGTGCTCGGGGCGGTGGCCGCAGCCGCAAACCTGGACCTGGTAGCGGGAACCGCCATGCACCGCCGGGTCCTCACTCTCCCAACCGGCAATCTCTCCGCCCGAGAAGCGCTGAATGTCGTAGAGCTCCGCACCGGAGGCCGCTGGCGGCCACTCGGGAAGGGATATGTACTCCAACCCCACCCCCGAGCGGAAATGGCCGCCCACTCCCGCGGACGGGAACGCCAACTCCCGCAGGCGCTGGCGGCGTTCCCAGAGAACCTGACGCCAAAGAGCCGCAAGACGTTGGAGAGAACGGGGACGCTGCCGCTGAGCCTCCTGACGGAGCCGGAACGGGACGCCCTCATCCGTCTGGCGGCCGGGGGGTTCGTGTGGCGCGCGGATGTGGATCAGCGGGCACTGAATCTGGAAGGAGTCTCCGTGCGGTCGCTCGCCGCCGAACCGTCCCGGCAACTCCCCCGCCGCCTGGAGATCACGCTTCCCGGCCTGCCGGGCGCGGCTCCGGTGCTCCTGACCACCCCGTGGGCGCCTGCCGGCGTCGCCAAACCTTGATGCGCGACAGTGTTGAGTACGATCCGGGCTGCTGGTGACCCCGGGGCGGCGGCGATCCTCAGAGGGACGCGGCGATCGCCTCGGACGCTGGCGAGACGCGCAAGGTGTGGTAAGCTGCTCGCCATTCGCCACTCGGTTTGGGGACCGCTTGCAACGTCCAGAGAGCACCCGGCGTGGCTCAGGTACGAGGTGCGGCTTCGTTCGTTGCACGTCGTAGGTCCTGGCGTTACCCGCCTCGCTTTTGTGCCAGGAGCCAGGTGGCGAACTCCGGATCGCCAAAGGCTTTGTCCCAGGAGTTGTGCCCGACGGCTGGGTATTCGGTGTACTTCACGTTACGGTTGCCGGCGGCGCGCACGGCCTCTACCATCTGTCGCGAGCGCTCGGCCGGCACCACCGTGTCGGCTTCGCCATGAAATGCCCAGATGGGGATGTCCTTGAGTTTGCCGGCGGTCGTGGCGGTCCCGCCGCCACACACCGGCACGAGAGCCGCGAAGCGTCCCGGGTGCGCCGCGCCGATGCTCCAGGCGCCGAACCCTCCGAGTGAGAGACCCGTTGAGGGAGAGCGGGGTGCGGTCACCGTGGTATCGCTCCACTACGTCGTCGAGCGCCTTGAGCGCCAGATCGGTCCCCAGCGGCTCGTCCTGCGTGAACCCGGGAATACCTGCGCCCCACCCCCTCCCTTCCGGGCACTGCGGCATCACAATCACGCATGGAAACCGCTCCGGATGCATCCGCACGGCGGCTCCCAATCCGACCTGCGACTGCGCCAGCCCGTTGTCCCCTCGCTCCCCGGCGCCGTGCAGGAAGAGGACGACCGGCCACTGCTTCGACAGCGTGTAGTCACACGGCACGTACACCATATGCTGCAGAGCCTCAACCTGAGGCGCTGCACCGGGGTGACGGACCTCACGCCCCTCGCCGGGCTCAAAACACTGCGTGCGCTCAGAGTGGACCGTGGTCCGCATGGGGAGAAGCTGGTTCGAGGACTACTGGAGGCACTCCGGCGTGCGGTACGGTCCTGACGGGATCGCCGTGGAACTCGGGCCGCGTCCTGCCTGCGTCCCTTCGCTCGCCCACGCAGGCAGACGCACGCGCGTTCCGGGTGCCAGGCGTTGGGAAACGGCGCCGGCAGGGGGAGGGCGATGCGGCGGCCGGCTCGGCGCCGGCCCGGCACTGCGGGTGATCGCGATCGGCACACCAATCCCGACCAGCCCTACTCCAACTGAAATGCGGAGAGCCTGTATCGTTCTCTCTGCTTATCAACCGATGACGTTCCGGACTACTACAAACGGCAGCGATCCTGCGCGGAGATCACCAAAGCGCTCGACCATCGCGCTCTCCGGACCGCGGGGTAGGGCCTGCCGCACGCCCGTCGCATCCCCGCAGACCCAGTCCACGAAGGTGGACTTTGCATCATAGAGCGTGGTTTTAACCCGCGTCCCGGGGCCGGCGTTCCGGGCCGGCGTTCCCGGACCGTGTTCCGGGGCGGCGCTCCGGGACCGTGTTCCGGGGCCGTGTTGCGGCGTTCCGGGACGGCGTTCCGGACGGCGCAAACTGCTGCTCCGTCTGAGCGCGACGGTGTGCCGATTGCCGCACCACCCACCGTCGTCCGTTGTGTGGAGTCCCGCAACTCCGCTTGCGGGAGTCAACCCCGCAGCCACACCACCCGTCGTCTGGTGCCCCGCACCTCCGCTTGCGGGAGGCACCTCCGCAGCCGCCCCGCCCACCGTCGTCCAATCCGCGGCGTCCGGAGTCCCGCAACTCCGTTTGCGGGAGTAAACCCCGCAACCGCGCCTCCCCCCGTCGCCAGGCACTGGGGGCCGCAATCCCGCCCCGTCGCCGTCTCACAGCGCGGGAATCCCGCGGCAGTGCGTCTACTTCTCGCTGCGCCGGGGAGTGCCGGTCGCGGGATGGAACGTGCTCGCACGCCCCGACCGCGTGAGTTCGCCGGTGGCGTCCATGACGGAATAGATGGTCAGCCACACACCCGGCTCACCGTTCGGACCCGTGCCGCGTTCGGCGACCACGATCGAGCCGGGGGACAGCGACGCAATCCCGATCGGGTCGCCGCTTCCCCCTTCGGCGCCGGAGGTGGGTTGTGTTGCAGGGCGCCTGCGGGCGGGGACGAGCGCCCTGCCGGCGGCGGCACGCGGCGCCGGTGGTACTGCCATCGCCCGTGCAGGGCCCGCCGACAGACGAGGCGCAGTCGGGTTCAGGCCGCCGGATCGCGACTGGTAGGTCATCATCGGGCTGTTTGGCCATCCGTTCCCCCAAGGCGCCATCGGTCCGATCAGGGCATCCCTTTTCCCATTCACTTCGAGAGTGGGCCAGGGCTTCAGGATCACGCCGTCTGTCTCGCCACCGGAAACGATCTGCACCCCGAACGAGCGCGCTACCGAGTCCAGCACCATCACCAGCGGCGCATCGCGCGTCGTGAGCGAGATCCGGAGCGTGTCGGGGACCGAGCCCTCCAGCCGTACCGGCATCCGTGTGGTCTGGCTCAGGCTTTCGGCGGCCATCGCCAGCGTGGCGTTCTTGAACTCCACCGTAACGGGACTCTCCAGACGATTCCAGCGCCGCATCTCGGTGATTCGCGACACGAGCCCAGGGCGTGACCGCATCGCTTGTGCGAGCTCTGTCTCCAGACGCTGCAATTCAAAGGCGGACTCGCCGCCCGGGTGTGCCCTCGCCGCTGCAATCCGGGAGCGCAACTCCGCGATGGCTGCATCCAGCGCCGCCAGAGACTCATTTGCCGGGGACTGATCGAGGTAGTATTCCCCGGCCCCGCCACCGAGTCCGCCGCCGCCGCTCGTTTGGGCGCCTGTTGGGCCGCCGATCAGGGCCGCCGCTACGAAGCACCCACTCAGGGAGAGAATTGCGTTCCGTTTCATTTGGTGTTGTTTCCGGGGCGGGTGAGTTTGTGCGCTCCCCCGCCTGCTTCTTGTTCGGTCAGTCCGGGGCCCGTTCGGGAGTCGCGGTCCGACCACGGAAAGTCATCTCCAGTGCGACGTCGTGGTCCATCCCAACGGTCGTGCGGGTCCAGGTTATCGTTCCGTCCGGCGCGGCGTGGGTGGCGGACGTGCGGGCGTAACCCGGAGTGTCCGCCGGCATTTCTGCGACGACAGCACGCAGAACTGCGTCCGGAGCGCCGGGAAACGCCCGCGCCATGCGGGTCGCGTGGCGCGTCGCTCCGGTGCGCCGTGCTGCAGTCTCCACAGGTGGTGCGGGGGAACGCCGACGGGGTGACCTCCGGCGCCGAGAGGCGCTGCGCACCCTGTCGGCAAGGGGGGCCCCGGCGAGGTCGGGTCGCGGGGCGGGCTCGCCTGCGAAGGATACGGGCAGCAGTGAGTGGCCCGACACGAGCAGCAGAGCGTGCCGCGAATAGGCCGCCGCAGACATCTCCACCTCCGGCGATACGGATCGCTTGCGGCGGAACGGTCTGTCAGCTTCCGGAGTCGGGCGGTGCGCCGCGGCCATCCGAGGTGGCTCCGGATGCAATGTGGTCTCGGCTACCCAGGCGGTCTGCAATTCGCCGACGAGCCCGGACGCGCCCACAAACACCGCGGCGGCGACGCCGAACCCAGCCACGGCGGTTCGCACCGCACGGCCCCAGCAAATCTGCCGGCGGTGGGCGGCGCCCGAGGTTTGGAGCGCCGCCTGAAAGATCGTCCGGTACACCCCTTCGTCCGGCGGCTCCGGGACAGGGCGGGCCAGCATTAGGGCGCGTTCCTGTGCCTCCAGCAGGCGGAGTTCCCCGGCACAAGCGGCACATGTCACAACATGCTCCGCCACTCGGAGGCACTCTCCTTCGGTGAGAAAGCCGTCCCGGAGGGCTCCCAGGCGTGAACGAGTCCACGTGCAGCGGCTCATTTCAGCTCCTCATAGTGCCGGCGAAACTCGACACGCGCGCGGTGCAGCCGCATCTTCGCCGCCGGGCCGGTAATCCCGAGGACCTGCGCGATTTCGGCGCCGGACAGGCCCTCCCAGAAACGGAGCGCCAGCACCCCGCGATGCTCGGGCGAGAGGCGCGAGAGGGCCTGCTCCACAAGCAGGGTTTCGCACAGGGCGGGCACTCCATCCCCGGCGCTGGCCCGCTGCTCCTCCAGTCCGCACACCTCGCGCCGCTTGCGCCGCAAGTTCAGGCATTCGTGGATGGCGATCCGATAGACCCAGGTCTTCACCGAACTGTCGCCTCGAAACCGGGGCAACTCCCGAAAGGCCCGGATGAAGGCGGCCTGGAGTGCATCTTCGGCGTCCTCGGCGTGCCCCAGGATGCGAAAACAGAGGCCGTAAAGTGGCCCGCGGTAGGCAGCGTAGAACTGCTCCAACGCCTCGGGTTCCCCCTGACGTGCCGCGGCCAGCCAGGGCTCGGCAGGAGCGCCCCGGTATTTACGCGGCCAACCCAGGCAGTAGACGTCTTGCACGGCTCCTCCCGTCAAGCGGTATGGGGTGTCGGGCGCCCCACCGTCGTCCGATGGAGCCGGCGGGGCGCCGGCCCCATCGGCCCCGACAGTCGGCCCCTTCCGTGGACGCGGAGGGACGCCGCCCGACCTCGACCTCGGTTTCGGCGCACCGGGCGCGAACTACGACGCTCGGAACCGGGCTCGATGCCGTGCGCCATCTGTAACTGTTGTTAG
>SXGS01182750.1_pt1 | contig 12523 bp, 6 predicted proteins | sample 3174681 | NCBI WGS metagenome assembly SXGS01 (sample SAMN11356861, study PRJNA531348) | freshwater metagenome | isolation source: freshwater sample F1-80 | place: China: Fuxian Lake, Yuxi | collected 2017-12-25
GACCACAGCTCAAGAGGCCTTGGCTTCCGCCCGACGCGCCGTGCTCGAACCAGTCTCGTCGTCTTATGCCGCCCTGGGCCCGGTTTATCCGAAATCGTCCACCGGCCGTCGTCTCGCGCTGGCGCGCTGGATCGCCAGTCCAGACAATCCGTTGACCGCCCGCGTCGCGATGAACCATCTGTGGATGCGGCATCTGGGCAGCCCGTTGGTCCCGACTGTGTTTGATTTCGGGAAGGCGGGAAACTCACCGACCCACCCGGAGCTGTTGGACTGGCTGGCCGCGGAATTCGTGCGGCAAGGATGGAGCATGAAAGCCATGCACCGGCTCATCGTCATGTCGGCTGGCTATCGCATGAAATCGTCCGGAGGCGCAATGATGGCTCGGAATCAGGCGAAAGATCGCGACAACGTCCATCTTTGGCGGATGAACGTGCGGCGGGCGGAAGCCGAGGTGGTGCGCGATAGCGTCCTCCATGTCGCCGACGGGTTGGACTGGACGATGGGCGGCCCGGAGTTGGACCAAGGATCAGGTGAGACCTCGTCCCGACGCAGCATTTACTTCCGGCACGCGAAGGAAAAGCTCATGGAATTCACCCGCACGTTCGACGGTCCTGGGATCAGTGAGTGCTATCGTCGCGACGAAAGCATCGTCCCGCAACAGGCCTTGGCCCTGGCCAACAGCGTGCTGATCAAGACTCAGGCGCGGCGGCTGGCTCAATCCATCAGCACCACGCTCGGCGACGACGCTGAAGACGCACAGTTCATCAAGTCGGCGTTCACAGGCATCCTGAGCCGAACGCCCACGTCGGAGGAAACCGGGGCGTGCCGTGAGTTCCTCCGGGCGCAAGCCACGCTGCTCGACGAGCCGTCGAAGCTGACCGCAGCGACTGTCGGAGACGTGGCCAAATTGGGGCCGGCCAAGGAACCGCGGGCGCGGGCCAAAGAGAACCTGATCCTCGTCCTCTTCAATCATAACGATTTCATTAGCATCCGATGAGCGAGCGACCCACGAACCACGTACGGTGGACGAAGCCTGGAACCCGACGGTCGTTCCTGGCGGATTGCGGGATGGGAATGACCGGCATGGTTCTCGGTACGCTGCTGGCCCGGGACGGGAGCGTCCAGGCGTCCGCGAGCGTGACACCGAACGCGATGTTTCCCAGGCGACCCCACTTCGCTCCGCGCGCCAAGAGTGTCATCTGGCTGTTCATGCAGGGCGGTACGAGCCAGATGGAGAGTTTCGATCCGAAGCCCGAGCTAAACCGTTACGAGGGCAAGACCATCGCGGAAACGCCCTACAAGGGGACGTTGGACTCGCCGTATCTCAAGAAGAACCTGCGCGAGTTGGTGGCGGGGCTGCACAAAGTGCATCCGAAAATCTTCCCCATGCAGGTCGGCTATCGTCAGCGCGGGCGCAGTGGACTGGAGGTTAGCGACTGGTGGCCGCACGTGGGCGAATGCATGGATGACATCGCCGTGGTGCGTTCGATGTGGACGACTGATAACAATCATGGCGCCCAGATGCAATTCCACACGGGCCGTCATGTTCTCGAAGGCCAGTTTCCGACCATCGGTTCCTGGGTTCACTACGGCCTCGGGACGCTCAATGAGAACCTCCCGCAGTTTGTGGTCATGGGCCGGCCGGTCGCGGACTGCTGCGGAGGTGTTGGAGCGCATGGCGCGAATTACCTCGGACCCGAACATCACGGTGTCCAACTCGCGATCGACCCGAAGCGGCCGCTGCCGTACGCGGGTCCTGGCGCGGACGTCTTCGCTGAGGAACAGCGGTCCGAGTTCGCCTTGATCGATCGCCTCAATCGGATCGCGGCGATCGAATATCCGGAGGACGCCGCCCTCGCCGCGCGCATCAAGTCCTACGAGCTGGCGTTCCGCATGCAGATGGCCGTGCCGGAAGTCGTGGCATTCAACGAGGAATCGGAAGGCACTCGACGCCTTTACGGCCTCGACCAATCCGCCACGAAATCGTTTGGCCAGCAATGCCTCGCCGCGCGACGCCTGGTGGAACGCGGTGTCCGGTTCGTTCAAATCTTCCACGGTGGCAACGGCGGGGCTGGTGAGTGGGACGCTCACGGCGACCTGCGCAATAATCACACCAAACTCTGTGGCCAGGTGGATCTGCCCATCGCCGGCCTGCTCAAGGATCTCAAACAGCGCGGGCTGCTCGATGAAACGCTGGTCGTCTGGGGGACGGAGTTCGGCCGCACGCCGGGCGCCCAGGGCAGCGACGGCCGCGATCATCATCCCTACGGGTTCTCCATCTGGCTGGCCGGCGGCGGCATCCGCGGCGGCATCGCCCACGGGGCCACCGACGAACTCGGATTCCACGCCGTGGAGGACCGCCATTACATCACCGACCTCCATGCCACCGTCCTCCACCAATTGGGTCTGGAGCCGAGGAAACTCACCATTCCCGGACGCACCCGTCTCGAGATCGATTACGGGGAACCGATCCGTGGGATTATTTCCTAACCGTGAAGAGGTTGCTCGGTTCTCCCCTCGCCAGCATTCGCGCCGCGGCGTGCTGTGTTTTCCTGTGGATGCCCGGATCCGCCACGATGCCGGCGGTCGGCGCCGACGCGTCCTGGCGCATCGTCGCCCGGGCCGACAACGATGTCGTCCGCGTGCTGCAGGATGCCGGGGCCAAGGTCGAACGTTTCAACGATGCCGCAACCGCCGTGGCGCAGTCACCGGCGGGCGCCGGTGTGCTAGTGCTGGCGGATCAATATCCGCAGCAGACCACCCGCCTGACTCCGGAGGTATTTGACATGGCGCGCGGGAAGAAGCTGCGCCTCTACGTGGAATATCCGTCATTGGTTCCGGCACTGAAGCTTGGTGCGCCCAAGACCCTGAAGACCGGCCATTGGGGCAACATCCTGGAACGAACTGTGGTGGCCACCGATGCCTTTGGCGATGCGCTGAAGAGAATGCGCATCCTGATGATCAACGACTGTCACTACCTGCCGGTCGAGGCCAGCCAACCGCATCTCGTGATCGCCCGAGTCGCCGGCTACGACGACGCGTTGTACGGATTCCCGAAAACCAACGTTTACCCGATCCTTTTCGAACACCCCGCCGGCGGCGTGTTGGTGGCGACCACCAAACTCAGCCAGTTCGTAACGGGGCGTTATGCACCATTGAACGCGTGGGAACCGGTGTGGCGGATGATCCTGAAGTGGGTGCGGCCGGACGCCGACGTTCCGACGCTGCGCTGGACGCCGACCGTGCAGCCTTCGTTCGCGCGGGATGTCGTCCTGCCGGTGGATGTCGAACGACAGACGCTCCAGCGCGGGGCCGAGTGGTATCGCAAGTCCGGGCTGCTGGTCCATCCGTCGTGGCAGGCGCAGTACGATCGACCGGCCAATCAGGGCCCGGCTACTCCGGACTGGCCCGATGGCCATCGCGCGGGGCCCGCGGTCCGGGACGCCGCGACGGGCGATGGCAGTCTGGGTTTGCTCGAGGGATTTCGATCGAAGATCTATCACGACGGATCCCAGTCGGTCGTGTGGTGGCGGCGGGCGGACAATCATGGTGAATCGGCCGGAGCGCTGGCGTTGGCGGGATCCGTGCTGAACCAGCCGGAATTCAGCCGCATCGGATCGAACCTCGCCGACTGGCTGACGGGAAAGTCGGTGCTTTACACTGGCGCGTTTGCCGATCCGAAGCATGCGGCCTTCGGCCTGGCAGGCTGGAATGATGTGCCGCGTTACTTCGGCGGCGCGCATGGGTATCACCAGTTGTGGGCCGATGACAATGCCCGCGCTTGGCTCGGCCTGCTGCGGACCGCGGCGGCCCTGCGCACCGATCGGTTCGACGAACGATTGGCGCAGCAGCTTCTCGCGATGATGCGGCTGACCGGGCGCAAGGGTTTCGGCCCTCCGCACATGGATTTGCCGTCACTGGCCGGTGGCGGATGGGAACGCCATTTTAAGGGATCTTCCGAAGACTTGTCGCCTCACTACCAGGCGTATGTGCAGGCGTGCCTTCTCTGGGGGGCAAAGGCCACCGGATTTCCGCTCTTCCGGGAGCGCGCCACCAAAGGCATCCGGCGAATGATGGAAGTGTATCCGCAAGGCTGGTCAGCGACGAACGACCAATACAACCAGGAGCGGGCTCGCATGCTGGTGGCCCTGGCCTGGCTGGTTCGGGTGGACGATACACCGGAACACCGGGAATGGCTGCGGCGCGTGGCGACCGATCTCACCGGCGACATGGACCCCTGCGGCGCTATTCTTACGAAGATCAAGCACGGTCCCGCCAGCAACGACGCGTATGGCACGGGAGAGACCACGCTTGTTCAAGCCAACGGCGACCCGAACACCGACCTGCTCTACACCGTGAACTTCGCCCTCGTCGGCCTGCACGAAGCTGCCGCGGCCACGGGCGAGGCCCTCTATCGCAACGCCGCAGACAAGATTGTGCGGTTTCTCTGCCGGGTGCAGGTGAAGAGCGAAGCTCAGCCTCAGCTCGATGGCGGATGGTTCCGCGGGTTCGACTATCGCCGCTGGGAATATTGGGGCAGCGATGCCGACATCGGCTGGAGCCTCTACACGATGGAGACCGGTTGGATTTCGGGCGAGATACTGTCCGTGCTGGCGTTGCGACAGATGAAGACGTCGTTGTGGGACCTGACGGCCACCAGCACGATCCCGCGTCACTTCAAAGTCTGGCGCGAACGCATGCTGCCGGACAAAGTGCTCGCCGACAAATGATCTGTCCTGTCCACTCATGCACGACAAAGGCCCTGGCTGGCGAATGCTCGCCGATGGCAAAGACATCGCGCACGGCGCGGTCTTGAAACGAATGAACCAAAAGCCGCAGATGAAATTCATCCAGTTAATGCTCTGGACCTTCGCGACAAGCATCGCAACCGCCGCGACCGAGCCAAACCCGGTCGTGCCGGCGGACCATGCGCAACGTATGGAACGCGGGTTGGAAATTTTTCGGAACACCATCCAGCCACTGCTGACTGAACATTGCGTGAAGTGTCACGGCGGCGAGAAGACCAAAGGCGATTTCGATCTGACCACGCGGGAGGGCCTTCTCCGGGGCGGAGCCGACGGGCCGTCGGTGAAGTTGTACGACGCCCGTTCCAGCCGGCTGTTTGAACTCGTCTCTCACGCCCGAGAACCCCACATGCCGTCCAAGTCCGACAAACTTCCGGACGCAGCGCTCCGGCAGATCGCGGCCTGGATCGACAACGGCGCGCCTTATGACCGGCCGCTCGTCGAAGGTAAAGCTGAGGCGAAGAAGGACCGCGGTGCCATCACCGACCGCGATCGGCAATGGTGGGCGTTTCAGCCGCTTCAACGAACGGAACCGCCGAAAGTAAAGACTGCGAAGACGGCGCGAAACTCCGTCGACCAATTCATTCTCGCCCGGCTGGAGGCGGCGAAACTCAAGTTGAACCCGCCGGCGGATCGGCGGACGCTTCTCCGTCGCGCGTCGTTCGATTTGCACGGCCTGCCGCCGTCGCCGGAGGAGGTGGATGAGTTTGCCCGGGACAAGTCGCCCGATGCCTGGCCCAAGGTCGTCGCCCGGCTACTCGACAGTCCGCGGTACGGAGAGCGATGGGCGCGACACTGGCTGGACGTGGCCCGCTTCGCCGAGAGCTCCGGCTTCGAGCACGATAACGATCGGCCGAATGCCTATCACTACCGCGACTTTGTCATCAAAGCCCTGAACGCCGACATGCCGTATGATCAGTTCGTTCGGTGGCAACTTGCGGGTGATGAGTTCGCGCCCGATGATCCGTTGGCGCTGATGGCCACCGGGTTTCTCGGCGCGGGCGTCTTCCCAACCCAGATCACCGCCAACGAAGTCGAGCGCACCCGCTACGATGCGATGGACGACATGCTCGCCACCACGGGCACGGCCATGCTCGGTCTGACCGTGGGCTGCGCTCGCTGCCATGATCACAAGTTCGATCCCATCCCGACCCGGGATTACTACCGGATGCTTGCGACCTTCACCACAACGGTGCGCAGCGACATCAGCCTCGACTTGCAACCGGACGCGTCTCGTCGCGCGAAGGAATCCTTTGATCGCGAGCATGCTCCCCTGGTCGCGGCGTTGAAATCCTACGAAGAACGGGAGCTGCCGGGGAAGTTCGACGCCTGGATCTCTGCGGGAGCGCCGCTGCCGGCTCCGGCGACCTGGGAATTGCTCGAAGCAACGGAGTCGAAGTCCAAGGCTGGCGCCACTTTCAAGAAGCTCGAAGACGGCTCGTATCTCGCGGAGGGGAAGAACGGGGACTCGGATGTCTATACGTTTACCGTCAACACGCCCGACCGCGATCTGCGCGCGCTGCGGCTGGAGGCACTTGCGCATTCCAGCATGGCGAAGGGCGGACCGGGCCGCGCGGACAACGGGAACATCGGCCTGAGCCGGATCCGGGTCTTCGCGTCGCCGCTGGCGGGCGGCGTGACCAATGAAGTCAAACTGATCCGCCCGCGGGCCACGTTCGAGCAGAACTCGAACTCGCTCTCGATTGCCTCAGCGCTGGACGACAATCCGAAGACCGGGTGGGCGGTGGACCCGAAGTTTGGCACAAACCACGCCGCCGTTTTTGAATTCGAGAACCCGGTGGGCTTCGAGGGCGGCACGCGACTTCGCGTCCGGTTGGAGTTCGAGCTAAACACCCGGCACAACATCGGACGTCCACGCCTGGCAGTGACAACCGAAGCGGCGCCGGGCTTCGATGGAGACGCCTTACCCTCGGGTGTAGCGGCGTTGCTCGCGAAGCTTCGAGGCCCCGGAGGTCAGCCCGCCGCGACTGCCCTTGCGGCGGCCGATCGTCTCTTGCTCTTGGACTGGTGGAGGGCTTCCGAGCCCGGCTGGCGTTCGCTGCACGCCAAAGTTGAAACTCACGCCCGGCAAATTCCCAAGCCCAAGCTCACCAAAGTGCTCGTCTGCGCGGAAGGTTATCCGGCGCTGCGTATGAACACGCAGGGCGCGGACTTTTTCAAGGAAACCCATTTCCTCCATCGTGGCTCCACGGATCTGAAACGAGGTGTCGCCACGCCAGGATTTCTCCCAGTGCTGCTGCGGGATTCCGAACTCGAAAAGCGCTGGCAATGGCAGCCTCCGGCCGGCGCAAAGTTCTCCGGGCGCCGCCGCGCGCTGGCAAACTGGATGACCGACACCGACAAGGGTGCCGGCCACCTGCTCGCGCGCGTGATCGTGAACCGCCTCTGGCAGCATCACTTTGGGCAGGGGCTGGTGGCCACGCCGAACGACTTCGGCGCGCAGGGAGCGAAGCCCACGCATCCCGAGCTACTCGACTGGCTCGCGGCGGAGCTCATCCGCGGTGGCTGGCGGCTCAAGGCGCTTCACCAACTCCTCATGACCAGCGCCGTGTATCAGCAGTCTTCAGTAATCAGTAGGTCAGTAATCAGTAAATCAGTCGCTCGCGGTGGGGCAGGCACGAATTCGCTGAATACTGCCTCACTGAATACTGATTACTTTACCCCCAAGCCACGCCGTCTCGAGGCCGAGGCCGTCCGCGATTCGCTCCTCTTTGTCTCGGGCGTGCTCGACACGAATATGTTCGGGCCTGGCACGCTGGACCAGGCCAGCCGGCGGCGCAGCATTTACTTCACTGTCAAACGCAGCCAGTTGGTCCCCGCGATGCAGACGTTCGACGCGCCGGAGCCGCTGGTCAGCCAGGGCACGCGCCCCACCACCACCGTTGCACCGCAAGCCCTGTTGCTGATGAACAGCCCGCACGTTCGCTCCTGGGCCGCGGCCTTCGCCCAACGCTTGACCACAACTCCCGAGCAACCACCAGCCGAGGCGATCGCCCACGCCTATGCCCTGGCGCTGAATCGTCCGCCGACGAAGTCTGAACGCGCCGATGCCGTCGCCTTCATCGAGGAACAAATGTTGCGCTACCAGACGGAGCAAAAAGCCGATGCCCGCCAACTGGCCCTAACCGACTTTGCGCAGGTCGTGTTGGGCCTGAACGAATTCATCTATGTGGACTGATCCTCTCGCCTATTCCCGTCGGGAAATGCTCCGTCGCGCCGGCGGCGGTGCCGGATTGCTGGCGCTCGCCGGGCTTTTCCGAGACACCGGCCTCCTCCTGCCCTCCGCGCAAGCCGCGGCGAACAATCCGCTGGCTCCGCGCGCGTCGCATTTTCCGGCTCGCGCTAAATCGGTGATCTGGCTGTTCATGAACGGCGGCCCGAGCCAGGTGGATACCTGGGATTACAAACCCGAGCTGGCCAAACGGGATGGAAAGAAGCTGGAGGGCTTTGACAACAAGACCGGCTTTTTCACCGAAGCGGTCGGACCGCTGATGAAATCGCCGTTCGACTGGGCGCAGCACGGCCAGAGCGGCACCTGGGTGAGCGACCTCTTCCCGCACATGGCGCGGCACGTGGACAAGATGGCGTTCATCCACTCCTGCCACACCGAGTCGAACAACCACAGCCCGGCGCTGTTCATGATCAACACCGGCTCGACGCGCATGGGCTTCCCGTGTGTCGGCTCCTGGGCGACATACGGCCTAGGCAGCGAGAGCCGCAACCTGCCCTCGTTCGTCGTGATGAGCGATCCGCTCGATCGCGGCCTGCCGAAAGGGCACGCGAGCAATTGGGGTGCTGGCTTTCTCCCCAGTGTTTACCAGGGCACCTGGCTCCGGCCAAAAGGTCAGCCGATCGATAATCTGAATCCGCCGGCCGGCCTGGGCGATTCCGCCCAGCGCGCGCAACTCGACCTGCTCGCCCGGCTCAATCGTCATCACCTCGCGCGATCCCCGGCGGAGAGCGAACTCAGCGCGCGCATCGAGAGCTTCGAGCTCGCCTACCGGATGCAGACCGCCGCACCTGAGGCATTCGATATCGAGCGCGAGCCGGAACACCTCAAACAACTCTACGGCCTGGATCAGACGCATTGCCGTCACTTTGCCGCGCAATGCCTGATGGCGCGGCGCATGGTCGAGCGCGGGGTCCGCTGTGTGCAGATCTACTCTGGCGGCATGGAAAACCAGCGCAGTTGGGACGGCCACGAGGACATCGGCGGCAATCATCGCGGCTTCGCCCGGGAGACCGATCAACCGATTGCCGGCTTGCTCGCCGATCTGGAGCAACGCGGCCTGCTGGACGAGACCCTCGTGATTTGGGGCGGGGAATTTGGACGTCTGCCGGTTTCGCAAAAGGGAAAGAACCCGGGGCGCGATCACAATCCCCACGCGTTCACTTACTGGCTGGCTGGCGGCGGCACCAAGGGCGGCGTTCACCACGGTGCCACCGACGAGCTGGGGCACAAAGCCGCCGTGGACAAGGTGAGCGTGAACGACCTGCACGCGACGGTTCTTCACCTGCTCGGGTTCGACCACGAGCGACTGACTTACTTTCACGACGGTCGCAACTTCCGCCTCACCGACGTCGCGGGCGAAGTGGTCAGATCCGTGCTCGGCTGAATTACGTTATCAGAGCGTACGACCCATTGATGGTGAGTCTTCGCTCTGAGCGACGAAGGCCAGGCATCACTTCTTGCCGATACGGAACAAATGCTCCGCGCCGCGGATGAACAACGCGCCGTCATCTACCGCGTAACTCGCCAGCGTGCGTTCACCCAGTTCGTTCTTCGCGAGCTGTTCGAAGGTCTGCCCTGCTTTCACCACGTAGCCCACGCCCTCCTCGTTCTGGAAATAGATCCGCCCGTCGGCAAACACCGGGGATGCCGAGAAACCTCCACCGAGGCGTTCGTTCCAATGGACCTTGCCCGTCTTCGCATCGGCGCAGGTCGCGATTCCGGCATCGGATACGAAGTAAAGTTCCGAACCCACGACCAGCGCCGAGGGCGTGCTCGGCGCGCCGCGCCCGGTCTGCCACGCTAGATGAGTCGAGGTCACGTCACCTTCCCCGCCCGGTCGGATGGCAAAGAGCTTCGGGAAATCGTAGTCCGTGTTCACGAACAGCAACCCGTGCGCGAACACCGGCCGGGGCACGACCGAGAAGCCCGCGCCCGTGCTCACCTTCCACAGCGGCCGACCCGTCGCAGGATTATACGCGTAGGTGCCGCCCGCGCCGGGGCTGATGAGTTCCTCACGCCCGGCGTTCGTGATGAGCAACGGCGTGCTGAAGGAGAATTTTCTCGGGACGGATTCGTTATCGCGCGGCGTCTTCCACTGCACTTCGCCCGTGCGGCGATCCAGCGCGACGACCACCGGGTTGGTAATTCCATCGCAACTGAAGATCAACCGCTCGCCTGCCAGCACCGGCGAACCGCCATTGCCATGCATCGACGGATATTTGATCGAAGTCTGTCGCCACAACACGCGGCCATCCAGGTCCAGGCACGCGGTGCCCAGGTGGCCGAAGTGGACGTAAAGCCGGCCCTCGCGCACCAGCGGCGTGGGACTCGCGTAACTGTTCTTGCGATGAAGACTCGACCCGTCCTCCGGGCTGAACACGTTCGTGCTCCAGAGCAACTTCCCGTTCCGCGCATCCAGACACAGCGCGAGTAGTTGCAGACCCTTCGCGCCCTCGATGGACTTCGCGGTCGTGAGATACAGGCGACCGTTCACCAGCACAGGCGACGACCAGCCGCCTCCGGGAATCGTTGTCTTCCACGCGACATTCTCCGTCGCGCTCCAGCGGATGGGAACGTCCTTCGCAGGTGAATGCCCCTGCCCTGTTGGCCCGCGAAACTCCGGCCAGTCGTGCGCGAACAATGTGAGCACATTCAAGTGCGTCAGGACGGCGATACACGCGAACAAAGGTGTTCGAAGGAGGTTCATGGGGTCGTATGCTAAACGATCATCTTCCAACGCCAAGCTCCGGATTGCGGACCTTCTCCGGGCGGCATGGGCGTGGCGTCCCGTAAGGCGCGGAGGTGGTAGCCGATCGAGAACAGTTCGATCATTCGGTTGGTGACGCGGGACCAATACGAATCTATCAATTCCTCCATGAACCCGTTCTGTTTCGTCTCCACGTTACGCCTGCCGGTCCTTCTGACATTGTTGGCAATCTGCGGTTCAACCGCCGCCCAAGCGATCACGCTCGAACTCCAGCGCCGCGATCCGGTCACCGGAGCGATCACCATCCAGAAGGAGGAGGTCGATCCGAAACGCGTCGGGGTCATCGCGGTGGATGTCTGGAACTTTCACTGGTGCAAGACGGCGACGATGCGCGTGGATGCGTTCGTGCCGCGAATGAACAAAGCGCTCGAGGCCGCCCGCGCGCTCGGGATGAAAGTCATGCTTTGCCCGAGTGACGTGGTGGACAACTACGCGGGCTATCCGCAACGCGAAGTCATCTTCGCGCTGTCGAAGGTGACGGTGCCGAAGGTGATGGACGTGACGTGTCCGCCGGTGCCGGATGCCGGTGGTTGCGCCTGCGGTCGCGAGCGGTGCGCCGTCAACTACGGCTGGGATGGCATGCACCCGGCGCTGGTGATTGGCCCTGACGATCTGATGCCCGACACGCAGGCCGAGGTCTACGCCATCTGCCAGAAGTATGGCCTGACGCATCTGATCTACGTCGGGTTTCACACGCAGGTTTGTCTGCTGGGCAAACCGATGGGGCTGCGGGCGATGAAAGCGGCGGGCCTCAACTGTGTTCTCGCGCGGGACATGACCGACGCCCATCCGGGATACGACCCGTCGCGCAACTTCACGCCGGACCTCAACACCGACCAGGTGGTCGAACATTTCGAGAAACACCTCGCGCCCACGATCCCTTTCCAACAGGAGCTCACCCGGCTGGGGAAATGGGAGTCAAACTGGGTGGTGGACCCGGTGCGCATCGCGCCGTGGGGCACGGTGATGCGCCCGCATCTGTTCGAGCAACCCATCACGCTGACGCTCACCGCTCCGCTCAATTCCGGCGCGGAGATTCGTTACACGCTGGATGGCTCGAAGCCTTCGGCCACATCGACCATCTATACCAAGCCGTTCGTGGTCGCCGACACGACGCATCTGCGCGTCGCGGCGTTTCGCGATGGGCGGGCGGTTTGCCTGGAGTCGGAAGGATCCTTCGCGCGCATGGGTCCGATGCCGCCGGCGCCGGACATCGCCATCGGCGATCTGAAGCCGGTGCGCAACGTCGGCTTTGGCCATACCTACGGCGGCGACGTTCGTTACTCCGGTAACACGAAGCCCCCGCAAAAGGACAAGTCGAACCTGGGCCAGCCGTTGAAGGTCAACCGAAAGACCTACGACATGGGCATGGGCGTCCACGCCCCGTGCGCGCTGATGTATGAGCTCAAGCCGGAGTACCAACGCTTCGTCGCGCTGGCCGGCGCGGATGAAAACCTGGTCCGCATCAGTAACGGCTCGAACCTCGCCATGCACCCGAGCGTGATCTTCAAGGTGTTCATCGACGGCCGGGAAGCCGCGGCCAGCCCAGTCATGCGAGTGTTATCGCTGGCTTGGCGGTTCGACGTGCCGATCCCCGAGGGCGCGAAGTCGATCAGCCTCGTCGCGATGGATGCCGGCAACGGTTCCCGCGAAGACTTCGCCAACTGGGCCAATGCCGGGTTCGTCGTCCGAAAGTGA
>SXGS01410598.1_pt1 | contig 12518 bp, 10 predicted proteins | sample 3174681 | NCBI WGS metagenome assembly SXGS01 (sample SAMN11356861, study PRJNA531348) | freshwater metagenome | isolation source: freshwater sample F1-80 | place: China: Fuxian Lake, Yuxi | collected 2017-12-25
CTTGCCGCAGCCTGATGGACCAACGAGCACGAGGAACTCGCCATCCTCTACCGAGAGGTCGACGTTGTTGACCGCTGGACGATTCATGCCGGCAAAGTGCCGAGTGGCCTGTGTGAGGCGAATTGCTGACATGGTGTAACTCCCTCTTGGTGCCCTACGTATCGATCCGAGATGTCGCTACCACCGTAGACGCGTTTGCATCTCCGTTGACAGAACTCATTTCTACGACTCGCAGATTACGACACTCACTGGCAAGTACCGCCTGCGCGTCAGGGCGAAGACCTGAATCGGTGATGAGCATCGCTGCGCCAGAGAGCGGCATTATGGTGCAAAGACCGTTGAGATTCCACTTGGCATGATCAGCAAGAATCACCACGTCGTTCGTGGTATTCACGAAGGCACGGTTGGTTTCCGCCTCGGCAAGATTCGGTGTTGTAAATCCCTTGGCTGACATGCCATGAACACCCATGAATACCACGTCAAGTTGGAGTTGTGACAAGGTTTGGACGGCAGTCGGTCCGACGAGAGCATCGCTCGGTGTTCGGGTACCACCCACCAGGAGGACGGTGCGATCCGATCGTGGGAATTGATGGAGGTATTCCGCGACGTGAATGCAGTTGGTCACCACCGTGAGGTCGGAGATGTTCAGCAACGACATCGCCATGTGAAACGTGGTGGTGCCAGCAGTGAGACCTATCGAAGTGCCCGGCCGAACAATCGTGGCGGCTTCACGGCCAATTGCCAGTTTTTCCTCCAAGTTGCGTCGTGACTTTGCATCGAACCCGGGCTCGAATGCGCTGCGATCGTCGCGCACCGTGGCGCCTCCATGCACTTTGTCGAGCACCCCAAGTTCTGACAGCACATCAAGGTCGCGGCGGATGGTCATCTCCGAGACGTCGAGCAATGTGGCCAAGTCGCCCACCCGTACCGCACCATGGAGACGCAGTTGGGCGGTAATGATCTCGTGGCGCTGAGCCGCAAGGGCTCGACTGGCGGCACCCGTGGCCTCGCTGGAACGACGAGCCAAATCGGTCATGGCAACAGCATGGCACACTGCACTGCTTTCGCACAAAAGCGCACAAAATGGTTGTGCAGATTACATGGGAGCGCGTGTTTACGGCTTTTTGATGAGCTTTGTGAGAACACACTGGTCCTGAAACCACACGCAAGTTCACGCAATACGACAGATTCGCACAAGAGACACTTGACACACCAGAGAGAAACCGTCAGACTGTCGTCAACACTTCAACATGTCGTTCCATTGACGACGAACAAGGAGGCAAGTACATGTCAGGAAATACTTCCCCGATTCGTGGATCCGATCTCGGCTTCAAGATGACTCGACGCGAGCTCTTCATTGGCGCAGCTGGTCTGGCTGGTGCAGGTGCGTTGCTCGCGGCTTGTGGTGGCGACAAAGCTGTGGGCCCGCTCTCCTTTGGAGCGCGCACGGTCGACGAGTCACCAACCAAGCAGTTGAAGGCGCTCGTTGCAGCGTATGAGGCGAAGACCGGCAATTCAGTGACTTACAACGCGACCGAGTCCAACGCCTTCCAGAACAATCTCTCGCAGTACTTGCAGGGAACTCCGGACGACGCTTTCCAGTGGATGGCCGGCTTCCGAATGCAGTTCTTCGCCGATCAGGGATTGCTCGTTGATCTCTCCGACGTGTGGGACAAGATTGGAGATCAGTACAGCGAGTCATACAAGATTGCATCCACTGGTCTTGACGGCAAGCAGTATTTCGTTCCGCAGTCGTGGTACCCGTGGGGATTGCATTTCCGCAAGTCGATGCTCTCAGAACTTGGTATCGATCCCGATGGTATTTACAACTGGGACGACTTCATGAAGATGCTCGACGGTATGAAGTCGAAGGGTCTCATTGGATTCGCCGCTGGCGACAAAGGCGGTTGGGAAGCGATGGGCACATTTGACATGCTCAATGCGCGCATCAACGGCTACCAGTACCACGTCGACCTTCTGGCTGGTCGAGAGAAGTGGACTGATCCGCGCACTGCCGAGGTGTTCAAGTACTGGGAGATGTTGGTCCCATATATGAACGACAACGTGCTTGATCTCGAGTGGGACGGCGCGATGCAGCTACTGCTGCAGCGCAAGGCCGGTGCCATGTTGATGGGTTCGTGGTTCGGTGGCAACTTCAAAGAGCAGTCCGATGCCGATTACGAAGATCTCTGGATCATTCCGTTCCCGGAGATCAATCCAGAGCACAAGCGAGACACCATCGATGCCCCGATCGACGGCTACTGCGTTGCGAAGAATGGCTCGAACAACGATGGCGGCAAGGACTTCCTCGCTTTCGCGGGCGACATGGAAGGCGTTCAGGCGATGCTCGACACCGGGGTGCCGATGACTTCGGCCAACAAGGGTCAAGACACGTCGAGCTACGACGCATTCCAGACGCAGCAGTTGGCGGTCATGGCCGAGGCGAAGTACATCACGCAGTTCCTTGATCGTGACACCCGTCCGGACTTCGCCGGTCCGGTGGTCGGCCCTGCCTTTCAGAGCTGGTTCAAGAACCCGAAGGACGTCAACAAGATCCTCGAGAGCTTGCAAGCGCAGTGGGATGCGCTTCCACCGCTCTGAGGTTCACAGAACCAACTCGGTAGCACATCGCGACTGCAGTTGATTGATTCATGAGTTCGTCGGCGACGAGACCACGGCGGTCTCGTCGCCGACGTGCTTTTTCTCGGGGGGATCGCCTCACCCTCAGCATCTTCGTAGGTATTCCCACCTTGCTTCACGTGGTGTTGGTGTGGATTCCGGCAATTCTCACGATTCTTTTGTCGTTCACTTACTGGACGGGTATCAATTTTGGTGACATCACGTGGGCTGGACTAGCCAATTACGACAACATCGTCACCAAGACTCCGGCTTTCTATGACGCACTTCGCAACAACGTCATTTGGCTGTTGTGGTTTGGATTTCTTGCCACACCCGCAGGAGTGCTTCTTGCCTATCAAATCGACCGACAGATTCGTGGGCACAAGTTGTATCAGTCGGCTTACTACCTACCGGTAGTGCTGTCGTTGGCAGTAACTGGAATCATCTGGAACTTCATGTTGCGTCCTGATGGATTTGTCAACGGAGTTCTCGGTAGGGACATTGACAATGCCATATCGTTCTTTGGAAATTATGACATCAATATCTACGTGATCATGGTGATGGCGTCGTGGCGCCATATCGGCTACATCATGTTGTTGTACTTGGCAGGACTGAAGGCCATCGACCCAACACTTCGAGAAGCTGCGGCAATTGATGGTGCAACAGAGTGGGCCACATTCCGCAAAATCATTCTTCCGGCAATGCGTCCAGTGAACATCATTGTGATCGTGATCACCATTATTGAGTCACTTCGTGCGTTTGACATGGTGTACGTGATCTACGGAACCAGTGCTGGTCTGCCAATTCTCGGCATCTTGGTTTTCCAGAACATCGCTGGCGAGGGCGCATCGATGAAAGGTGCTGCCTATGCAGTGATCCTCTTTGTTCTCTCGATCGGGCCAATCATTGCGTACCTGCGTCAGCAATTCCGGGAGGATGTGTCGTGACGCCGCTGCGGGACTCCCAGGTATTGAAAGATCGCGCAATTTCAATCTTCATAGGTGCGTTTGCGATGCTCTGGGTTTTCCCGATTCTTTGGACACTGTGGAGTTCGTTTCGTCCGTACAAGGAGATTCGTGCTCGTGGCACGTTCTCCATGCCAGAAGAATTCGGAATCTTCAATTACACCGACGCGATCTCTCGGATGCAGTTGCCGACGTATTTGTGGAACTCGTTCATCATCACCATTCCAGCAGTTTTCCTCACCCTTGTGTTTGGAAGCCTGATTGCCTTCGTCGTTTCCCGATACTCCTTCAAGTTCAACGTGGGTATGTTGCTGCTGTTCACTGCCGGGAATCTTCTTCCCGCACAGCTGGTATTCATCCCGGTGTTCAAGTTGTACCTCAACATTGGAGACGTGGTGGGAGATCGAAGATTCCTCTACGACTCCCCTTGGGGTGTGGTGCTCATTCACGTCGCCTTCCAAATGGGTTTTGCCACGTTCGTGCTGTCTAGTTACATGAAGACCATTCCCAAGGAAATCTCCGAGTCGGCGCTGGTGGATGGCGCGTCTGTGCTTCGTCACTATTGGAATGTGATGCTTCCGCTGCTTCGACCACCATTGGCCTCACTTGCCGTCTTGATGACCACGTGGATCTACAACGATTTCTTTTGGGCATTGGTACTGATGTCCACCGACAAGAAGCGACCGATCACTTCGGCCTTGGGTCGATTGCAAGGCGAATTTGTCACTGACTACAACCTTCTTGCCGCCGGTGCGATCATTGCGGCCCTGCCCACCCTTATCGTGTTCTTTGTGCTGCGCAAGCAATTCGTGTCTGGCCTAACGCTCGGCTCCACCAAGGGGTGACCCGCATGGTGCACTTGGTGCACGACGGGACATCCGTCGTGGTGGATGTATCGGGCGGTGTGCCCGAGATCGTCCATTGGGGTGCAGTCCTCGACTCGCCCAATGCCGAAACGCTTGAAGTAATGACGCAGCGACCGCTCACCCATGGATCGCTGGATGTGGTGCCAGCGCTGCAGATCGTGCCGCAGCACTCGCTTGGCTCGCTCGCTCGTCCGGGTGTGGCTGGTCATCGTCCTGGTGGCCGCGATTGGGCTCCACGTTTCATCTCGTGCGATGTGAGCGCCACGCCACATTCACTCACTACGACTTCGCGAGACGGCGTTGCCAACTTGCGGTTGGACACTGCGCTGGAAGTCACCGCGTCAGGAGCATTGCATGTCCGCGCCACGATCACCAACGAGGGTGATACGCGTTACTTGCTCGATGCCCTGACGGTGTCACTACCGGTGCCGGCACAGGCACGCGATCTCACGAAGTATTCAGGGCGATGGTCACGGGAAGCATCGACACATCGATACACGATCGATCATGGTGCGTGGAGTAGCGAGAACCGTACGGGTCGAACCTCACACGAATATCCGCCCATGTTGTGGTGGAGCACGCCGACGGCCAGCGAGTGGTCGGGCGAAGTGTGGGGATGTCATCTGGCATGGAGCGGTAACCACGTGTTGTGGGCAGAAGTGCTTCCCGATGGTCGTCGCTATGCGCAGCTCGGGGAGTTGTTGTTACCGGGTGAGGTGTGTCTGCAACCGGGTGAGGCGTACTCCACGCCAGTGGTGGTTGGCGCGTACTCAACTTCGGGATTCACTCCCGCATCATGGGTGATGCATCGAGATGTGCGCAACGTGAGTGGCCACAACAGCACGTCGTGGCCGCTGTCTCCAGTGTCGCCACCAAAGGTTCGCAAAGTGCTCCTCAACACGTGGGAAGCGACCTATTTCGATCATGACACCGAAAAATTGAAGGCGCTTGCCGACGCTGCAGCCGACATCGGAATCGAACGCTTCGTCCTGGACGATGGCTGGTTTGGTTCGCGCCGCCACGACCATGCCGGTTTGGGTGATTGGGAGGTGTCGCGAGATGTGTATCCCAACGGGCTCGGCCCACTCATCGCACATGTGAACTCCTTGGGTATGGACTTTGGCATCTGGGTGGAGCCCGAGATGATGAACCTCGAGAGCGACGTTGCACGCGCGCACCCCGACTGGGTGCTGCACGCAGCCGAGTACGAGCCCGTGCAAGCGCGCAACCAAGTGGTGTTGGATCTCACCAACGAGGCTGCGTACGAGCACGTCCTTGAACAACTGCACACGTTGTTGCGAGATCACGACATTGCATTCGTGAAATGGGACATGAACCGACCATTGATTCATGCCAGTGCAGCCGACGGATCGTCGGGGGCTCGTCGACAGACACTGGCGTTCTACCGATTGCTCGATGCACTTCGTGCACGGCATCCGCAAGTGGAGTTCGAATCGTGTGCATCAGGTGGTGGCCGTATCGATCATGCCGTGTTGGCGCGCACCGTGCGAGTGTGGACCAGCGATTGCAACGATCCGCTCGAACGCCAGCACATTCAGCGTGGGGTGGGCATGTGGGTTCCCAATGAGATGTTGGGGATGCACGTCGGTGCGCGTCGATCCCACACCACCGGACGTTCGCACCGGATGGAGTTGCGGGCGCTTACCGCACTCTTTGGATGGATGGGCGTGGAGTGCGACCCACGTGTGCTCGATGACAACGAGCGCCTCGTACTGCGTGAGGCGATCAGGCTCCACAAGCAGCATCGAACTTTGCTGTATTCGGGTGATGCGGTTCGTTTTGATCTCGACGACGACACCGCATTGGCCCACGGCGTCTATGCAAACGATCGGAGCGAAGCACTGCTGGCCTACGTCCAGATGACGAGTTCGCCGTGGTTGGTTGCTCCGCGTTGGCGTATTCCGGGGCTCGATCCCGACCGTAGTTATGTCGTTTCCCACGTTGCGCTCGGACATGTGGGTGGTGTCGGACGCACGTTGCCCGAGTGGATGAGCACGCCGATCCGCTGCTCGGGACGAGAGCTTGAGATAGTGGGACTTCAGCCACCAAGTTTGTGGCCCGAGTCGGGCTTGCTCGTGCATCTGCGCTCGTAGCATTATTTCTCGTGCCCGAGCCGATTTCTCGCGAGACCGTCATGAAGGTGGCTCGTTTGGCTCGATTGCACCTCACCGATGCCGAGGTCGATCGCATGACCAACCAACTTGCCGGCATGTTGGAACACTTTCGCGATGTTGATGCCCTGGATTTGTCGAACGTGGAGCCATTGAGCCAGCCGATTCCACTATCGAATGTGTTGCGCGAGGACGTGGAGACGCCGTCGCTTGACCGCGACGAGGTACTTGCGAGCGCCCCGGCAGCACAGGATGGTCGGTTCCGAGTTCCACCGATCGTTGGATTCGAGGAATAGCCGATGACCACGCGTCGGACTGCAGTCGACGTGGCTGCCTCGGTAGCCGCGGGTGAGCTCACCGCCAGTGCGGTGCTTGAAGAGAACCTTGCTGCAATCGATGCACGCGAGAAGGACGTGCACGCGTTCAACGTGGTGACCGCCGATCGTGCTCGCGAACGTGCCGCTCAGATCGACGCGGACGTGAAAGCGGGCAGAAACGTTGGTCGTCTCGCCGGTGTCACCGTGGCGTTGAAAGACAACATGTGTACGCGTGGGGTGGCAACCACCTGTTCGTCAAAGATTCTCGAAGGCTGGATTCCGCCGTATGACGGCACGGTGGTGCGTCGCTTGGCCGACGCTGGTGCAGTGGTAGTTGGCAAAACCAACCTGGACGAATTCGCCATGGGGTCGAGCACGGAGAATTCGGCCTTCGGACCAACCCGCAATCCACTCGACACATCGCGTGTGCCTGGTGGTTCGAGTGGTGGTAGTGCCGCGGCAGTTGCGGCGGGCTTTTCGACGGTGTCGTTCGGCAGCGACACGGGCGGCAGCATTCGCCAACCAGCCGCTCTCTGTGGTCTCGTTGGTGTAAAGCCCACGTATGGCATGGTGTCGCGTCAGGGACTGATCGCATTCGGCAGCAGCTTGGATCAGATCGGTCCGTTCACCACCACGGTGGCCGACGCGGCACTGCTGATGGAAATTATTGCGGGTCACGATCCGCTCGACTCCACGTCGTTGCCACAACCGGCTCCAGTACTACTGCCGGTGTTGTCGCAGGGAGTAAAAGGAATGCGTATCGGACGCATCACCGATCTGCCCGAGGGTTCGTCGCCCGATGTACTCGCGCGGCTCGATGCCGCTTTCGATGCGTTGCAACACGCTGGGGCAACCGTGGTGGATGTGCAGATGCCGTCGATGTCGTACGGCCTCACTGCCTACTACTTGGTTGCGCCGGCCGAAGCCAGTAGCAATCTGGCGCGCTTCGACGGTGTGCGCTACGGCTTGCGCGTGGATGCCAAGGACTTGAATTCCATGTACGGCGATACTCGTGCCGCAGGTTTTGGTGATGAAGTAAAGCGACGAATCATGCTCGGCACCTACGCGCTGTCGGCCGGCTACTACGACGCGTATTACGGCAAGGCGCTGAAGGTTCGTCGACTCATTGCCGACGACTTTGCCAAGGCCTACCAACGCTGCGATGTCATCCTGACGCCGACGTCGCCAACGGTGGCGTTCAAGTTCGGTGACAAGACCAGCAACCCATTGGCCATGTACTTGTGCGACGTCTTCACGATTCCCACCAACTTGGCCGGTCATGCAGCAATGAGCGTGCCGTTCGGGACCGGCGAGGCAGGCCTACCCGTTGGTGTGCAGGTGCTTGCACCTGCCTTGGGTGAAGCACCGATGTTCCGTGTTGCTGCCGAACTGGAGCGAGCCGTATGAGCGCCGCACAAGGTGCCGTTATGAATCCGTCGAGTGTGGTTGCCACCGCCGAGCAACTCATCGACGGCTGGGAGTTGGTGGTTGGTCTCGAAGTGCACGTAGAACTTGCGACGAAGACCAAACTCTTCAGCGCCAGTGCCAACCGCTTCGGCGATGAACCAAACACCAACATCGACCCCGTCACTCTCGGTCTTCCCGGTGCGCTCCCCGTACTCAACCGCCATGCGGTGGAGTTGGCGATGCGACTCGGGCTCGCACTCAACTGTCGAGTGCAGCCGTGCACCTTCCACCGGAAGAACTACTTCTATCCCGACCTTCCGAAGGCATATCAGATCAGTCAGTACGACCAGCCGCTGAACGTGGATGGCTGGTTGATGTTGCCGGGCGACGTACGCATCGGTGTGGAACGCGCACATTTGGAGGAAGACACGGGCAAGTCCACGCACTTCGGTGGAGCCGAGGGACGAATTCACGGGAGCGATTACTCATTGATCGATTTCAATCGTGCCGGTGTGCCGTTGGTGGAGATCGTGTCGCGCCCCGACATTCGTACCAGTGAGCAAGCCAAACAGTACGTCAGCGAACTTCGTGCAATTCTCCTCGCCGTTGGGGCGAGCGACGCCAAGATGGAGGAAGGCTCGATGCGTTGCGACGTCAACGTGTCGGTGCACAAGCCAGGCACGACTTTCGGTACGCGGTGCGAGATCAAGAACGTGAACTCCATTCGTTCGGTTGGTCGCGCAATTGAGTACGAGGCTCGTCGACAAATCGATCTCATCAATAGCGGCGGGGTGGTGAAGCAACAAACCTTGCATTGGGATGATGCATCGGGACGCACCAACGTGTTGCGCACCAAAGAAGACGCCGACGATTACCGGTATTTTCTGGAGCCGGACCTGGTTCCGCTGGTTCCCGACGCAGCGTGGATCGAGAAAGTTCGTGCCGCGCTACCACCGTTGCCGGCTGCACGTCGGGAAGCGCTCGCCAAACTGACGGGTGCCGCAAAGGAGAGCGAAGCCGTTGCAGTCATCGTGGAGCGCGGTCAGGATGCCTACATCGGCGAAGTTGCCAAGGTCGGTGGAGACGCAGCTCGTGCTCTGGTGTACGTACAGCAGGCATTCGCAGAAGAACCTGCAACACCACGGGTTCCTGCTGGTGACATCGCCGCGCTCAGCTTGATGGAAAAGAACGCCAAGATCACCTCCACTCAGGCCAAGACTTTGCTCGCGGAATTGGTAGCCAATGGCGGAGGTGATGTGATCGCCAAGGCAAAGGCCAAGGGATTCGAAGCAATGGATACGGGGGCGCTCGAGTCGCTGGTGGACCAAGCCATCGCCACCGATCCGGACGCCTGGGCAAAGTTCAAGGCCGGCGAGCAAAAGGCGATGGGAGCCCTGGTGGGCGCGGTAATGAAGCTGTCGAAAGGCAAAGCCGACGGCAAGGCCGTTACGGCGCTCCTTCAGGCAAAAGCCAACGCCTGACCCGTCACCCGCAACGGGGTTGACAAAAGATGTTAGGCATGCCTAACATCGAGGGTATGGGTTCAAGTTTCCTCATCACCTTGCGCGAAGGCCTCGAAGCATCATTGATTCTGGCCATCTTGTTGACGTATTTGAAAAAGACCGGCCGATGGGCGGATGCGCGATATGTCTGGTCGGGTACCGCGGCTGCTGTTGGAGTTTGTCTCGTTGCTGGCATTGCCATCTTCGTGGCGCTCGATGGACTGAATGGAAAGGTGGAGTACGCCGTTGAAGGGTTCATCGCTCTGTTTGCGATGGCCGTGCTCACCCACATGATTTTTTGGATGCGTTCGCATGCACGGACCCTGGGCAAGGAACTGCGTGACAAGGTGGACGAGTCGGTCGGTTCGGCATTGGCGATCATCGCATTCGCGGCGGTGGCGCGTGAGGGCCTTGAAACCGTGCTCTTCCTACTTTCAGCCGAGACGGAAAGCGCCTCGGGTAGTCAAGTCGTCGTCGGTGGAGTCATTGGACTTGTACTTTCGATCATCATTGGGTTTGCGGTGTATCGAAGCGGAAATCGACTCAATCTGCGTACGTTCTTCAATGTCACCGCCGTGCTCCTATTGCTGTTCGCTGCCGGACTCGCGGGAAAAGCGGTCCACGAACTGCGTGAACTCATCGGTTGGGAGAGTGGATGGTTGGTGTCATCAGCATGGTCGTTGGAATCCGGCGTGTGGGCGACGGGGACGTTCTACGACTTCATGCGCGGTCTCTTTGGTTGGCACAGGAGTCCCGAGAACATTCGCGTGATCGCCTACTTTGCCTACCTCGTTCCCGTTGTTGCGTTGTATTTGCGCAGCGATTCAGACGGCAGTCCTGCGCCAACGGACAAGAAAGACGTTGCACAAGTAGCCTGAAATCATGACCCCGCGTTCCGAAACGCGTGTCGACGTGAAGCCGCGTAGTCGCGATGTCACCGACGGTCTACAAAAGGCGGCGTCGCGAGCCATGTTGCGCGCAGTTGGTCTTGGCGACGGCGACTGGGAGAAACCACAAATCGGAATCGCATCTGCATGGAATGAAGTCACCCCGTGCAACGTGTCATTGCGACGTCTGGCCGAGCAATCCAAATTGGGGGTGCGTGCTGCTGGTGGAGTTGCACTGGAGTTCGGCACCATCACGGTGAGCGACGGCATCAGCATGGGCCACGAAGGTATGCGCGCGTCGCTCGTCAGCCGTGAGGTAATCACCGACAGCGTAGAGACGGTGGTTCACGCGGAACGCTTCGACGGATTCGTTGGGCTTGCCGGTTGCGACAAGAGCATTCCTGCCATGTTGATGGCGGCAGCTCGTCTCAATTTGCCGAGCGTGTTCGTGTACAACGGCTCGATTCTGCCTGGCGTACACAAGGGGAAGAACATCGATATCACCACGGTGTTTGAAGCGATTGGTGCATGTGCCGCCGGCACCATGACGCTCGACGAAGTTACCGAAATCGAGCGCGCAGCATGCCCAGGTGAAGGTGCGTGTGGCGGCATGTTTACTGCCAACACCATGTCGAGCATTGCCGAAGCACTTGGCATGAGCCTGCCGGGTACCGCCTCGCCACCCGCAATCGATTCACGCCGCGATGTTGACGCGCGTCGGGCTGGTGAAGCGGTGGTCAACCTGCTGCGGCTCGGTATTTATCCGCGGGACATCATGACCAAGAAGGCGTTTGAAAACGCGATTGCTGTCGTGAACGCACTCGGTGGCAGCACCAACGCCGTGCTGCACTTGCTTGCCATCGCCAACGAGGCCGGTGTGGCGCTGTCGCTTGATGACTTCAACCGGATTGCGGCCAAGGTGCCACACATTGCCGATACCAAGCCCGGCGGCAAGTACCACATGACTGACATCGATCGCATCGGTGGTGTTCCGGTGGTGCTGAAGCATCTGTTGGATGCAGGATTGTTGCATGGTGACGTGCTCACCTGCACGGGCAAGACAATGGCGGAAAATCTGGCGGAGATCAACCCACCGGCACCCGACAATGACGTGGTGCATACGGTGAGCAATCCCATCCACGCCGAAGGTGGAATCAACATCTTGAGCGGTTCGCTCGCCCCCAAGGGCTCCGTGGTGAAGGTGGCAGGACTTTCGAAAAATCAGATGACCTTCGAAGGTGTGGCGAGGGTGTTCGACGGTGAAGACGGCGCGATGGCCGCAATCATGGCGGGTGACATCACGCCGGGCACCGTGTTGGTGATTCGTTATGAAGGCCCCAAAGGTGGGCCGGGGATGCGTGAGATGCTCGCGATCACCGGTGCACTCAAGGGTGCCGGTCGTGGCGCGGACTGCGCGTTGATTACCGACGGGCGGTTCAGTGGCGGCACATGGGGTTTTTGTATCGGACATGTTGCACCAGAAGCGGCCGACGGCGGACCGATTGCGTTCGTCAGTGATGGTGATCGCATACGCATCGATGTGCCGAACAAGAAGTTGGATCTCCTCGTGGATGACGCCACGATGACCGAGCGACATCGTGGCTGGAAGCCGAATCCGCCCCGCTACACCAGCGGTGTGCTGGCCAAGTACGCCAAGCTCGTGCAGGGTGCCGAAACCGGTGCCATCACGAACATCATCAACTGACAAAAGAACGTTGGCGATGACGTGGGTGTGAGGTTGCTCGTCTTCAGCTAGTGCTCGGCTGGGGCCCGCGCTTTTGGAGGCGGGTGCCCACCAGCAACAAGCCGAGTACGAGCGTTGC
>SXGS01750203.1_pt1 | contig 12518 bp, 8 predicted proteins | sample 3174681 | NCBI WGS metagenome assembly SXGS01 (sample SAMN11356861, study PRJNA531348) | freshwater metagenome | isolation source: freshwater sample F1-80 | place: China: Fuxian Lake, Yuxi | collected 2017-12-25
ATCCACCGTCAGCGCCTCGAACACCCGCTCCCAGACGCCAGCGTGGCACCAGCGGCTGAAACGCCGATGCACCGTCTTCCACTTGCCGTAGCGCTCCGGCAGATCGCACCAATGGGCGCCAGAGCGCAGCACCCACAAACATCCATTCACAAACAGCCGGTTATCCGAACCCGTTCGGCCAGGATCAGCCGTCTTGCCCGGAACCAGCGAGGCAATCCGGGACCATTACGCCTCGCTCAACTCGTACCGCCTGATCCCCATTATCCGCTCCGCGCCACAACACGGATGCTTATGAATCACCGTTCAGCGCGTTTGGGAATCCTGAATGTCGATCCGACCTAGTTCGCCCCCGGCCCCGCCGGCGCCATGCGTCGATCGACGGCCCGGCCCATCACCTGCGACCGGCACAAAAAAGGCGGCCAAAGCCGCCTTTTTCGAAACGGCACCAGCCCCATGGCCGGTGCCGTCATGAAAGCCCGTCAGGCCGTCTTCTTGCGACGGCGGCGCGAGGCGGCGATCAGGCCGCCGATGCCAGCACCGAACAGAGTCAGCGTCGCCGGCTCCGGCACCGCGGTCGGATTCTTGTTGAAGAAGGCGACATTGTCGAGTTCGAACGCGGTATCGCTCGACAGGAACTGCAGGCCACCGATGCGCGCGCCGGTCAGGCTGTCCAGCGTGTAGGTGACATACTGATTGTACTTCGGGTTGTTGTAATCGCCGAACGAGTTGTTCGCGCCCGGGAACGCGATTTCCGTGCCGGTGATCGTCTTGATGACGCGGCTGGCGGTGTCGAGGATGTTCAGCGTGTTGAAGGTGTCGATCGACCCCCAATACAGGCTGACGCTGTCATAGCCGGCGGCGTTGTTCGACTTGAGCGTCGCGCTGCTCTTGTTGACCAGCAGATACTGGGTCGTGTCGCCCAGCGGCGTGCTGTAGCCATTGGCCGAACCGGTGACGAGCTGGCCACCCGACAGGGAGAAGCCGGTCGGCAGGTCGGTCATGCCCGGCGTGCCGTTGCTGTTGAAGTCGACCAGGGTCGCGCCCGCCGGTGCCGGCTGGTCATAGGCGACGCTCGTCACGCCGGCCACCGCCGCCGTCGACACCATCGCACCGGCCAGCATGCCTGCCACCGCCATCATTGTCTTCACGCCAGCCATCATCTTTCTCCCTGTTGTCCTTGACCAAAGCAACAAGCCGGATACCGGCTTCCGATCTTCTCTGTATCCGCGCGGCGGACGATGCCAGCGCTGCGGACCGTTCCGTATCAGGCGGCCTGACGGCGGCGGCGACGCGCCACCCCGACCAGACCCGCCAGCCCCGCGCCGAACAGTGCGATCGATGCCGGTTCCGGCACCGCCGCGGGCGAAGCGTTGCTGAATGCGATATCGTCTACCTCGAACGACCAGCCATTGCTGTTCGGCGAGGTGAAGCGCAGGCCACCGATCTGCTGACCGCTATTGGGATCGAGCGAATAGGTGACGTAACGGTTGGTGCTGAAGTCGAGCAGCGAACGGTTCGACAGCAGGTTCGAACCGGTGATCGAGGTGATCACATTGCCGAAGATGTCGAGCACATCGAGGATGTTCGACGTGTCGATCGAACCCCAGTTCAGCCCGACGCTGCCATAGCCGAAGCGCTTGTCGGCGGTCAGCGTGGTCGATGCGTTGGGCAGCGTCACCAGGAAGTTGGTCGAGTCACCCGACGGCGCGACATATTTCCAGTTGCCCACGCTCGGGTCCCAGACCGAACCCGTGCCGATCGTGCCGCCCTGCAACGAGAAGCCGTTGGGAAGCTGCGGTGTGTCGAACGTCACCACGGTCGAACCCGCCGGCACGTTCCTCTGCGCGGAATAATAATCGTTGGCGGTGCTGGTCACGGTGCCCGGCGCGGCCTGCGCCGAGGTCGCGGCGAGCGCGGCGGCGGCGACCGAAATCAGGGCGGTGGTGAACTTGCGCATCGACAACACTCCGAACGTCAATCAATTGGCGACTCGGCGCCTCGAACTTGAAGGCCGGTATATCGCGGACGTCATCGCTATCGCACCCGGTAAAATTCCGGACAATAACCTTGTGGTGCAGGGACTTGGTCGAATCTGTTTCAAGATAAGACATGGATTTTCCGGTGCGTTGCCCCTTTTACGTTATGGCAAGGCGAATCGCACGATAGGCTGACGCCACAATGAGCAGGGATCGATCAATGAAACGGGGCAAAATCTTCGTCATCGCGGGCATCGTGCTCGTCCTGGCCATCCTGGCCTTCATCGCGGTGGCGCTGCTGCGACGTCCTGCGGACACCAAGCCCGTGGTGACGCCGGTCTTCATCGAGCGGCCCACCCCCGCCGCCGATCCGACCGCCGCCAAGGCCGCCGCCGCCAAGGCGCCGGGCGACGCCGCCGCGCAGAAGCAGCTGGGCGACGCCCTGCTCGCCAAGCGTCAATTCGCGGAGGCCGCCACCGCCTATCGCGCCTCGCTGGCGATCGATCCGAACCAGTCCACCGCCTGGTCGGCGCTGGGCGAGACGTTGATGCAGACGACCCAGTCGAACGACGTCAACCTGCCACCCCAGGCCGCCGAGGCGTTCCGCAAGGCGCTGGCCATCGATCCGCGCGACGCGCGTGCCCGCTTCTATTTCGCGATGGAAAAGGACTTCAAGGGCCAGCATGACGAGGCGATCGGCGAGTGGCTGCAGTTGCTGCGCGAGGTGCCCGCCGGCTCGGATGCCGATGAGGCGATCCGCTCCACGCTGGCCGCGTCGATCAAGCGCAATATCCAGCTGATCCGCCAGGCCGCCGACGAAGCCGGCCGCGCCCAGCCGCGCTACAAATCCAAGCCCTGATCCCAATCCGCACGTTCCAGAGGGGCGCGGGTGGCCATGCCATCCGCGCCCCTTTTTCATGCCCTGTCGATATGAAGCCCAGAGTCATGTGAGCGTTATTCTAATGTGAATGCCGCCCCGCTTGGCTTGCACAGCCGTCGTGCCGCCTGATCATGCTGATCTGAAGCAAGACGCTATTTTTCCGTTGTTTAATCCACACGCTTCGCTCAGATTGCATCGTATCGGAGGCGGCAATCGCCCCGTATTTGCGGACGGTCAGGCACCGGGCGCCCAGCCCGTCTCATGCCATATCCATCTGCAAAAATGATAGCGCTATCGCGCAATAGGAGGGGTAATGCTGAAACGGATAGGGTTCACCTTCTTGACCTCGGCCAGCCTGTTGGCCAGCGCCCATGCTCTCGCCCAAACGCTCGCGGTGACACCGGCTGAAACGCTGGAGACCCAGGGGCTGACCGTGATGGTCGACCAGAACCAGTTCAGCCCAATCTTCTTCGACGAGAAGAATGCCGGCATCCAGATCGTGCTACATGGCGAGCGGATCGCCACCGATGGTGCGGTCCGGCTCAATCGCACGCCCGAACAATGGGACCCCGTCCCCGCCTTTCTCGGCCGCACGCGCGGAACCGAGGCCAATCAGATCGTGGTCCGTTCCGCCTATAAGGATGTCGACCTGACCTATACGGTGAAGGTCACCGCCGAGGGCGACGGCTTTCGCATCGCGGTCGACCTCGACCAGCCGCTGCCCGCCAGCCTGGCGGGCAAAGCCGGGTTCAACCTGGATTTCCTGCCGACCAGCTATTTCGGCAAGACCTATCTGATGGACGCCGCGCCGGGCCTGTTCCCGCGCCACGCGACGGGGCCGATGGCCAAGGACGGCTCGGGCGATCCGATGCCGCTGGCGGCGGGCGGCAAATCGATCACGCTCGCCCCCGAAGACCCGCTGACCCACGTCACGATCACCTCGGACGCCGGCGCGCTCGAACTCTATGACGCGCGCAACCGGGCGCAGAATGGCTGGTTCGTGGTGCGCTCGTCGATCGCGGTCGGGGCGAAGGACAATGCCGTCGTCTGGCATGTCCGCCCCAATGTCGTGGAGAACTGGGTGCGCCCGCCGGTCGTGTCGTTCAACCAGGCCGGCTATACCCCCGGCCGGTCGAAGGTCGCGCTGATCGAAACCGATCCGCATGGGGCAGCTCCGGCCGAGGCCGAACTGGTCAAGCTGGCCGCCGACGGCACCCGCCAACCGGTGCTGCGCGCCGCCGTCACGTCGCGGGGGCGCTGGATGCGGTACAATTACGCCGCCTTCGACTTCTCCAGCGTACGCGAGCCGGGCGTCTATGCCATCGCCTATGGCGGGCAGGTCACCAATCCCTTCCGCATCGCCGCCGATGCCTATGACCGCATCTGGCAGACCTCGCTCGACACCTTCATCGCCGAACAGATGGATCATGTCGGCATTCGCGAGCAGTACCGCGTCTGGTCCGCGCCCTCGCATCTCGACGATGCACGACAGGCGCCGCCCAATCACGTCCATTTCGACGGATACAAGATGGGGCCGACCCTCGACTCCCCCTTCAAGCCCGGTGAGCACATCCCCGGCCTGAACGTCGGCGGGTTCCAGGACGCGGGCGACTATGACATCCAGACGCCGCAGAACGCCGCCGTGGTCCGCGATCTGGTCTGGGGGCGTGAACTCTATGGCCTCGACTGGGACGAGACGAGCGTCGACGAAGCGGCACGCGCGGTCGAGATCCGCAAGCCCGATGGCAAGCCGGACGCGGTCCAGCAGATCCGCCACGGCGTCCTGCAACTGCTCGCCCAGTACAAGGTGTTCGGCCATGCGATCGTCGGCATCATCGATCCGGCGCAGCGCCAATATGCCCATCTGGGCGATGCCGGGTCGCAGACCGACAATCTGACCTATGACGCCGCGCTGGGCACGACCGAGCGCAAGGGCGGCGCGTCGGGCGCGCAGGACGATCGCTGGGCCTTCACCACCGATCTGCCCGCCAACAATCTGGCGGTGGCGGGCGCGCTGGCCGCCGCTTCGCGCGCGCTGGCCGACAGCGATCCCGCCATGGCCGCCGAGGCGCTCGACGCCGCCAAGGTCCTCTGGGCGCGCCAGCAAAAGGGCAAGATCAAGGCCGGCGACGGCCGCGACGACTCCGGCTCGCCCTGGTCGGCGGACGGCGCGAATGTCGGCGCGACGGTCGAGCTGCTGATCACCAGCAAGGGTGACAAGCTCTATGCCGATCGCCTGCGCGGCCTGATGCCGGTGATCGCCAAGAGCTTCGCCTGGGTCGGCGCTTCGGCGATCCGCGCCATCCCCTATATGGACGCCCAATATCGCGCCGCGCTGGTGCCCATGGTGCGTGCGGCCAAGGCCAAACGCGATGCCGAGATCGGCAAGAACCCGTTCGGCGTGCCGATCAGCGAGGGCAATTGGGCGGGATCGCATCAGGTGGTCGAGTTCGGATCGACCATGTACCTGATGCACAAGGCGTTCCCGGAGATCATCGGCACCGACTATACGCTGAACGCGATCGACTATGTGCTGGGGCGGCATCCGGCGAACAATTTGTCGCTGGTTTCGACCGTGGGCACCGCCTCCAAGCTGATCGGCTATGGCCATAACCGCGCCGATTACGGCTTCATCCCCGGCGGGCTGGTGCCGGGCGTGCTGATCGTGAAGCCGGACTTCCCCGAGCTGAAGACCGACTGGCCGTTCCTGTGGTTCGAGAATGAGTACACGGTCGCGACGACCTCGGCCTATATCCTGGCCGCCAACGCCGCGATCGAGGCGACGAAGGAAGGTCGGTGATGGCATGCGGGGCGGGGCACGGAAGTCCCGCCCCGTTCACCCGCCTCAATAATCGAAGCGCAGCGTCGCCATCACGCTGCGCGGTGCGGCGTAGAAGGCCTGGCCGTATTTCAGCGTGCCGAGATATTTTGCATTGGTCACGTTGCGCACATTCACGCTCGCGCGGACGTGATCGATCAGCCGGATGCTGCCCAGCAGGTCGAGCGTGGCATAGGCGTCCTGCACCACCGGCACCGCCTGCCCCGCCGCATCGACCGCGCCGTTGGTGTTGCTGATCCGGCTCTGATAGCGGAACTGGCCGCCCAGCTTCAGGTCGTTCAGCTGCTCGATGCTGTAGGTCGCGGCCAGCTTGAACGTGTCGCGCGGAATGAAGCTGCGCGCGCGGATGCCGTCGCCATCCTCGATCTGGAGATGGGTGAAGCCGCCCGAGACCAGCCAGCGATCGGTCATCCGCCCCGCCACCTCGACCTCGAAGCCCTTCGAGATCGAGTCCTGCCCGGTGTAATAGCTGTTGCCGACGGGCCCGTTGGTGCCGTCGAACTGCCCTGCGAACAGCGCCAGCCCCTTCTGCTCGGCCCGGAACACCGCCGCCGAGCCATAGAGGCGACCGCCCATCCACTCGCCCTTCAGGCCCGCCTCGATGCTGGTCCCGCTGGCGGGGTCGAGGCGGCGGTTGGTGATGTCGACCTCGCGTTGCGGATTGAAGATGTTGGTATAGCTCGCATAGGCGGTCAGGTGGCCGGTCAGGTCATAGAGCAGCCCGGCATAGGGGCTGACCCGGCTGTTGTTACGCGCCTGATCGGTGCCGTAGGACAGGCCCGAGCTCTTCAGCCAGATCGCGGTCGCGCCGACCACGCCCTTCAGCCGGTCGGTCAGGTTCAGATGCATCGCACCGTATGCGCGGGTCAGCAGATCGCGCGTGTCCGCCTGTTGCGCCATCGGCGTGTAGCCGATCTGCGGCGCGCGGAAATTGGCGAGGTCGCGAACATCGCCATAGTCGACGAACGCCAGGCCGTTGCCGGCATATTGCTCGCCGTCCGAACGCCCGTTGGACACGCCGAAGGCCAGCTGGTGATCGCGCCCGAACAGCGACACGCTGCCCGAGGCATAGCCGTCGAACAGAAGCTGGTCGTAGTTGGAGTCGTACCGCCCGGTCTGCCCCTGCATACCCCGCCCGGTCGTCCGGCTGGGCAGGCCAAAGGCGTAGAGCAGCCGCGCGCTCTCCTCGAACCGGCGATAGGTGACGACACCACGCACCGCCCAGTCGCCGCCCGGCTTCCACGCCAGCTCGCCAAAGGCGGTCTGGTCGATGGTGTTCCAATAGGTCCAATCGGCCGAGGTCGAGGCCGAGCGGGCATAATCGATCCGCGTGCCGTCCGAATAGGTCAGCGGCAGTGCGCCCCACAGCACTCCGCGCGAACGATTGTCCTGTCGCGAATAGCCGAGCGTCGCGGTCAGCGCCGGGGTCACGTCCCAGGCGAGCAACCCCGCCATCACGTCGCGATTGACGTGGTTATAGTCGAGATAGCTGTCGCGCTCCTCATGCGCGCCGATCACACGCGCCCGCAGTGCACCGTTCGTCGTCAACGGCCCCGAGGCATCGCCTTCCAGCCGCCACATGTCGAACGAACCGAGATAGGCCGAGCCATTGGCCTGGAAGCCGGTCGTCGGGCGCTTGCGCAGGAAGTTGATCGTCGCGGACGGATTGCCGACGCCCGTCATGATCGCGTTCGCCCCGCGCACCGCCTCGACCCGGTCGAACAGCACCGTGTCGAGGTCGCTGGTCTGGATGCTGTAGAACAGCGGCAGGCCGATGCCGTCGAACTGGAAATTGGTGATGTCGAACCCGCGCGCGTTGAACTCGGTCCGGTCGGTCTCGGTCCGCTCGACGTTGATGCCGACCGTCTGGGTCAACAGGTCCTGGACATTGGTCAGCGCGAAATCCTCGATCCGCTGACGGTCGATCACCGTCACCGATTGCGGCGTTTCGCGCAGCGACAGCGACAGGCCGGTCGGCGAAGCGCTTTGCTGATCCCCCGCCTGCGCGACGCGGGCACCGGTGACGATGATGTCGTTGTCGCGTTGCGGATCATTGGCCGGAGCCGTCTTCGCCGCACATGCCGGTGCACCGATCACGGCCGATGCGACACCGGCCAGCATGCCTGCCAACAGGCTGCGCTTCATACTTCCTCCGCTGCTGTCTCTCACCCGTTCGGGCGTTCGGCAGCGGCTTTAGTGATACCACTAATGATAATCAATCGCATATTTACGTTGTCATGTCGACGACGCTACCCGGCGTCCCGGGCGCGGCCAGGCCACCCCGAGCGCCGGGTGATGCCCCCTACCCCATCGTGATGACCAGCTCCCCCGCCGCGACGGTCGCGGTGGCGAGCGTCACCACGGGCGCGTCGGGCGTCGAGACGCTGCGCACCGCGCGGAAGCGCGTCTCCCAGGCATCGCGGCGCACCTCACAGATCGAATAGCCGCGCCGGTCGGCGGTGTATTTCAGATAGGGATTGTTCGTCATGATCCGGTCATTGCCCTTGCGGACATCGGCCCCGTCTCCGCCCGAGGAGATGGAGGTGGTGACGAACTCCACCGCCTTGGCCGCGCCGTTGCCGCCTTGCGTCCGCAATTCGCCGGCGAAGGTCTGGTGCTCGTCGCCGGTCAGGACCACGGCGTTGCGACCGCCCAGCATCGCCAGCAGCCGCTCGCGCGGACCGTCATAACCACCCCAGCTGTCCATGTTGCGGATCGCCGCCGGCGCATCGTCGGTACGGCGGTCGAGCGGCATGACCATCACCTGCTGCGCTATGGCGTTCCACCGCGCCCCGCTTTTGGCGAGATTGGCCGCCAGCCATTTCTCCTGCGCATCGCCCATGACCTGCGCCGCCGGATCGCGTACCCCGGCACAGACCGGCTTGAAGCCATCGTCGCAGGGCTGGTCGCTACGGAAGCTGCGGGTATCGAGCAGATGCAGGTCGAGCAGATTGCCGATCCGCGCCCGGCGATAGGCGGTCACCCCCGACGGCGTCGGCATCGCGGCACGCCGTACCGGCATATGCTCATACCAGGCCTGGAGCGCCATCGCGCGGCGCAGCGCGAAATCCTCGGGCGGCGTGCCCTCCTGATCGATCAGGCCGACCCAGTTGTTCTCAACCTCATGATCGTCGAAGGTCGGGAACCACGCGGCGGCGGCGTGCGCGGCCTGGAGGTCGGTGTCCATCTTGTACTGGGCGTAGCGTCGGCGGTAATCGGCGAGATCGAACAGCTTCTGCCCGACATGCTCGCGCACGAACCGGCGCGGCTGTCCGTCATAGCCGAACGCCAGCGGGGAATCGCGGCCCTCATAGATATAGTCGCCATAATGAAAGACGAAGTCGGGCGCTTCCTCGGCCATGTGGCGATAGGCGGTGTACAGCCCGTCCTCATAGGCCTGGCACCCGACGACCGCGAAGCGGACCCGGTCCAGCGGCGCACCTGCGGGTGGCAAGGTCCGCGCCACGCCCCGCGCCGACCGTTCGCCACCGATCTGGAAGCGATACCAATAGGGTCGCGCCGGCTCCAGCCCGGTCACCTCGACATGGACCGAATGGGCGAGTTCGGGCCGGGCCAGCGCCGTGCCCTTCGCGACGACATCGCGCATCCCCTCGTCGCGTGCCACCTGCCAGTCGACCGCGACCGGCGCCATCGGCATGCCGCCATGTTCGGCGAGCGGATCGGGGGCGAGCCGCGTCCAGATCACGAAGCCGTCCGCCGAAGGATCACCCGCCGCGATCCCCAGCCGAAACGGATAGGCGGTGAATAGCTGCTGCGCGCGCAGGACGGCCGGCGCGGCCCCGAGCAGTATCGCACCGCCAAGCAGATGACGTCGGGTGAACAGGGTCATGCCGTGGCTCCGGACGGGCGACGATGACGAGCGCTGGGAGGGCGCATGAGGGGATACTCCAACCAAAAGCTGAGCAGATACAGGATATGATGTTACACGCGCATGACAGACCGCGTTCGCGTCATGACAAATGCGTCATCCTGCCATGGGATATTGACTGCCTAGGCAATCATTGCCAAGGCAGCGATATGGTGACGCAGCAACCCGACTCCTATGACCCCGAACGCTCGGTCGGCTATCTGACCAAGCGTGTGTTCCAGCTCGCCCGGATCGGCATGGAGCCGATCTTCGAGCATGAGGAAGTCACGCACGTCCAATGGACCGCGCTGATGGCGCTTCTCTACGATCTGGCGGGGACGGCGGCGGAATTGTCGCGTCATCTGTGTCACGACACTGGTGCCACCACCCGGATCGTCGACACGCTGGAGGAGCGCGGCCTGATCGAGCGGAGCCGCTGCACCGAGGATCGCCGCGTCGTGCGGCTGAGCCTGACCGACGAAGGGCGCTCGGTCGCGCATCGCTGCAAGGAGAAGGTCGTGGCGCAATGGGATGTGTGGCTGTCCGACTGGGCACCCGAGGATGTCGAGCAGATGGTCGATTATCTTCTGCGACTGCGTAACAAGCTGGAGACGGTGGCATGAAGCGCTTTGCCCTCGCGATCGGCCTGTTGCTGGCCGGCTGTTCCGCGCCACAGACGCACCCCGCCGTCGCACCGATCGCCCCGGACCGGCTGGGTTTGGGCCTGAGCGATGCGCAGGCGCCGCTCGTCGCGGCCGACTGGTGGCGTGGCCTGGGCGATACCCAGCTCGACCGGATCATGGTCGACGCGCTGTCGGGCAACCCCTCGCTCGACATCGCGCTCGCCCGCTTGCGGCAGGCGGAGTCGGTGCTGGCCAGCCGCCGTGCGGACAATGGCCCCGACGTCTCGCTGAACGCGCAGGAGCAATATAGCCGGATCTCGGGCCGCTACACGATCCCGCCACCCTTTGCCGGCACGACCCAGTGGCTGGGCCAGGCGCAGGCCAATCTGAACTGGACGATCGACCTGTTCGGGCGACAGGCCGCCGCCATCGACGCCGCGCGCGCCTCGACGCGTGCCGCCGCGCTCGACGTGACGGCGGCGCGTCTCGCCATCGCCAGCGCGGTGGCGCAGACCTATGTCGAGCTGGCCCGCGCCGAGCAGCAGGCGGCCATCGCGCGCAGCACCATCGCGACGCGCAGCAATTCGCTGACGCTGATCCAGGCGCGCATCCGCAACAATCTGGCCAGCCAGCTGGACGCCACCGGCGCCCGGACGCTGCTCGCCCAGGCGCAGGTCGCGCTGGCGCGGGCGGAGGCGCAGACGGCCCTGTCGCGCAATGCGCTCGCGGCGCTGGCCGGACGCGGGCTGGACTATCCCGCCACCATCACGCCGACGCGGCTGGGCTTCGACACCGCGCTGCCCATGCCGGCGGCCGTGCCCGCCGATTTGCTCTCGCGCCGCCCCGACATCGCCGCCGCACTCGCCCGGATCGAGGCGGCGAGCAAGGGCCAGGAGGTGGCGCGCAAGGCCTTCCTGCCCAACGTCAATTTGATGGCGCTGGCCGGTTTCCAGGCGGTGGGTCTGGGCAATCTGTTCACCACCGATGCCGCCACGGCGGGCGTCGGACCGGCCATCCATCTGCCGATCTTCGACAGCGGACGGCTGCGCGCCGGGCTGGCGGGCGCGACCGCCGCGCTCGATCTGGCGACCGCCGACTATAACAACCGCGTCGTCGGCGCGGTGCGCGAAGCCGCCGATGCGGTGACGCGCAGCCGGACCATCGCCACCGAGCGGACACGACAGCGCGAGGTAGTACGCGGGTTGGCCGAGACCCGCCGCCTGAACGCCATTCGCGTGTCGACCGGGCTGCAATCCCAGCTCGGGCTGATCGATCCCGACATCCGCCAGCTCGAAGCGCAGCAGGCCGACATCAATCTCGCCGCCGACGCGGTCCAGGCGCGCATCGCGCTGGCCGTCGCGCTGGGCGGCGGTTTCTCCTCTTCCTCGCAAGGTATCACGCAATGAGCGACACCGAAGCCGCCCCCTCCACCGCACCGGCCGCCCCCACGACCCAGGCCCCGACCGGCGGCAAGCCCAAGGCGCGCCGCCTGGGCCTGACCATCCTGGTGGTGGTCGTCGTGCTGATCGCGATCGTGTGGGCCGTGTTCCACTTCCTGCTCGCCAAGCCCGAGGAGGAGACGGACGACGCCTATGTCGCGGGCGACGTGGTGTCGATCACCGCGCGCGATCCGGGCACGGTGCTGGCCATTCATGCCGACAATACCCAGACGGTGAAGGCCGGCGCGCCGCTGATCGACCTCGATCCGGCCACCGCCGATGTCGGGCTGGCCTCGGCCGCCGCCCAGCTGGCGCAGGCGGTGCGCGCGACCCGCGCCGACTTCACCAAGGTCAACCAGAGCGGCGCGGCGATCGTCCAGGCGCAGGCCGAGCTGGCCCGCGCCCAGTCCGACTATGCCCGCCGCCGGGGCGCCGCCGCCGAGGGCGCGGTATCGGGCGAGGAACTGTCGCACGCCGCCGATGCGGTGAAGGTCGCCGCCGCCAATCTGAACCTCGCCCGCGCGCAGGCCGCGCAGGCCAGGACCGCCGTGCAAGGGACCCAGGTCGGCACCAACCCCGCCGTGATGGCCGCCATCGCCGCCTATCGCCGCGCCGCGATCACCCGCAACCATATGCATATCATCGCGCCCATCGACGGCGTCGTCGCACAGCGCACCGTGCAGGTCGGCCAGCAGGTCGCCGCCGGCACCCCGCAGATGGCGGTGGTGCCGCTTGACCGGCTGTGGGTCGACGCCAATTTCCGCGAGACGCAGTTGAAGGACCTGCGCATCGGCCAGCCCGCGACCATCGTCGCCGACATGTATGGCGGTAAGATCGTCTATCACGGCAAGGTCATCGGCCTGGGCGCGGGCAGCGGCAACGCCTTCGCGCTG
>SXGS01538437.1_pt1 | contig 12516 bp, 9 predicted proteins | sample 3174681 | NCBI WGS metagenome assembly SXGS01 (sample SAMN11356861, study PRJNA531348) | freshwater metagenome | isolation source: freshwater sample F1-80 | place: China: Fuxian Lake, Yuxi | collected 2017-12-25
ATAGCCTATATCCATGAAGGTGGAACGAGTTCTCGTTATCTTCGCTGACCAACCTGCACAGATCAATGAGATCCTTTGGGTTCAGTGACTCGATGCCAGGATGTGAGATTATCGATTTGTACGCAACAAATAGAGCTGGAATTACATAACATGCGATTGCCCTCCCGTGAATCTCCCTTGTAGCGATCACATATGTGATGCAAATCGGGTACAGAATCCAGGTCTCCTTCATCGTCAAAGAAAAAACGGCCACAAGTAGGCAATTGGCTGCGAAATGGCGTTTTTGCAGGACTAACAAGAGAAAAGGATAAACAAGCTGATGGGCAAATGCTGTGGGGGTACCCGTGTGAGAAGAGATGATGCCTGCTCGGGCGTAGTCGACTAGTCTATATAGATCACCAAAGATCAACAGGAGCGTTACTACTAGTGCGGTTGTGGTATCATTTCGTGAAAAATGAAACACAATTTTGTAGGCACATACAACGGACAAAGTGCCAAACAGCAAATGTAGAGCTAATCCAATGAAGTCGTTATCGAGATCGATCCGAAAGATCTTTACAATCCAGAATAGCGAGGTGTTGTCCAGTGCATAGTTACCCTGAATAAAGATGTCGTTCCCAAAAGCCCCGTCGAAGTCGGAGAGTAGATACTGGTAGAACTCAAAATAGAAACCATGGTAGTTCCCATTGTACTGCACTATCATCTGCAGGCATGCCGTAAACACAAAAAGTGTCAGTAGAAATACGGTCTTCCGTTCGAGCGCCATAAATGCATGATCCAAAATGACGGGTTTGGGGAGGTATCACCGAGGGGCATTTCGATGATGCTCCCTGAGTCGATCGATCAAATGTTCGAGCGTATTTCGTTGGGCGTAGGGGCGAGCACTAGGCTACGGTAGCGTCCGGACCAATCGTTACTAGTCGATCTCAGCGACCCAAAGGAGGTGCAGGGAACCGAAAGATGTGGTAAAGCCATGGGACGTCAACGAATAGGCAGATTACGACAAAGGCGGAAGTAACAGCCAGGGAGATCATCAATGGGCGTTCCAGATAGAGCTTTTCGGGAAACTGAACGGGGCTATTTGCCTTGAATGCCAGATGAAGATAGAGTGCCAAGACTAAAGCAATAAACGGAATCGAAAGTATGAGTTCTAACCGGAATTTCGCCAGAAATATACCCAACATAAGGCAAAATGAGTTACAGTAAACGACAGACGCTGTCAGCAGTTTCAACTCAGAAATACCCCGGAAGGACTTCCGGTATCTAGATGCAATTTCAGGATCACGGAGATGCCGGTATTCCGCAAAACGCTTCAACGACATGAAATATGCCCCGACCATCCAATACGCCAGGAGGATCGAAAGGGGAGGAAATAGCGTTGCCTCAACGATAGACCATCCAAGTACCAGGCGGATAGGATTGTTGACTGCTTCTGAGAGGGTGTCAAGAAAGGACAAATCTTTAGTCCGAAAGGGGGGGACATTGTAGGCTATTCCCATCAAAAGCAATGTCAGGATTGCGGTGAGGAATAGGCGGTTGATTGACCAGGCCACTGCAGTCGCAGTCGCGCCAAGAACAACGTACTGAGCCAAGGCGAGTTGAATTCTGATCTTTCCACTAGGGACTGGGCGGAACCGTTTGGTGGGGTGCTCACGATCGGTAGGGGCATCGAGGATCTCATTGATTGTATAGTTCGCTGACGCTGCTATGCAAGTAGCTGCCAAACCAATCGCTATGTCCCATATGTCGAAAAGGGAAACCGTCTTACCTGAAAATGAATAGGCAAGTATAATCCCAGGAATACAGAACACGTTTTTGAACCAGTGGTCTAGCCGTGCAATCTGTACGTAGGGACCTATGTGCGGCATGCGACAACCTCGATAGAATCACCTAGGGTGAGCGTGATCCGCGTCGCAAAAAGGCGTCTGAGAAGTGGTGAGGTGGCATTTTCCATGGCTGGGATGGGGATATATCGCCTGAGCCTCGAATACAGGTACCGTATGTCGAAATCCCAGGATGGTCGGCCAAGCCCTACAATCCGAAAGCCCGCCTTCCGCAATGCCAACTCGATTGTAGGTACCGAGAAATATCCGAGATGTGCGATTCGATAATGCCACCATCGCCACCCCATCAACCGGGCAGCAACGCTCCGAACGTCAGGAGTAACAATTAGCAGCACACCGTTAGGCCCCAGATATGTACTGCAAGCCTTCACAAGCCCCACGGGGTCAACAACGTGTTCAATAACATCTATCAGTGTAATGGCATCAAACTGAGACTCACATAGTGAGGGGTGAGGAAGGGTTCCGGTAAGCACATTCAGCCCTCTTTCCCGTGCCTTCCCCGAAGCCCACTCGCTGGGTTCAATACCAGTCGCCTCGATACCCTTCGTTCCTGCGACTTCGACTAACATACCTGTTCCTGCACCGACATCTAGCAAGGTCTGTAAATTTGGGCGGGTCCTTAACAGTCTTGCCAATAGGCGCTGTTGCTGAACTGAACGATAGCGGCGGCCGTCCTCGTACTCCCCATCAACCATGGTCGAATAATATTGAATCGGGTCTTCCGGGAGCAGTGCGAACAGGAAGGTGCATTCACCACAGCGAAACAGAGGGCCTGTGGTTCCATAACGAGCATCCGTGATCATAAAGTCGTGGGAAGCTAGCGGAAGGGAATGAGAGGGCGAATTCACAGGCTCTATGGATGCCGACTCACAGACAGGACAGCGCCTACAAATACTCGCAGCGGAACTCAACGCGATGGCCTCTCATTTGGGTGTATTTTCTCGACTTCGTAGGGCAATAGGTATGCGAAGCAAGTTGCTTCAGTGTGCCATTCGCATGCCCCTGGTCTGATGAGCGCAATAAAGCAGTGTGGATTTGGTATGGCATCGGAGAGGTTGGTGGGTGACTGGAAATAGGAGAAAATAGCCAAGGTTAAATCGTCATGGCGGAAAAGCCGCCATCAACCGCAATTTCGGCACCGGTGACGAAGCCCGCCGCATCCGACAAGAGCCACAAAACGGCACCGACCAGTTCCCGGGGTTCGCCGTAACGGTTCATCGGGGTATGACCGAGGATGGCGTCATGCCGCGCCTTGTCGATGAAATGCGTCTTGCTCCATTCGGTGGGAAAGAAACCGGGGCGGAGCGCGTTGACGCGCACGCCTTTGGTCGCCCATTCCCGCGCCACATTCTGGGTGAGGTTTCTCACCCCCGCTTTGGCCACTGAGTAGGTGAAGGCCTTAGAAAGCGGAGGATTGGCGGAGGCCGAGGAGATGGTCACGATCGAACCCTTGCCCTGGCGGAGCATGTGCTGGCCGAAAACCTGCAGACCTAACATAGTGCCGGTAAGTTGCACGTCCATCACGTCGTGCCATTCCTCGAGAGGAATGTCGAGAAAGGGGGTCGGTGCGTTGCGGTTGGCTCCGAAAACAGCGCCATAGAGATCGCCGAACTCAGCCAGTACCAGGTCCAGGCACCGGGCGAAGTCCTCCTTCTGGGTCACGTCGATCTGGGCCGCCAGCACCTCGCCACCCTCCTCGCGGATCTGTGCCGCCACTTGCTGGGCGGCATTCAGGTTGCGGTCCAAAACGGCGACCTTCATGCCGGCCCGGGCCAGGGCCTTGGCCGAGGCGGGCGCGGGCGCGGTCAACATGATCACCGGCTCGGCGCCGGCGGTGGCCATGGAGCGGATGCGGGCGCGGGGCTTGAGCCCGGCCTTCTCTCCCCACTCCCTGGTGCCCATCAGCACGGTCGCGGCGCCGTCGACGATGCCGCTCGAGTTGCCGGCGGTGTGGACGTGCTCGATCGCCTTGGTGTCGGGGTAGCGCTTGAGCGCCATCGCGTCGAGGGTCTGGCCATCGGGGCCGAGCGGCGAGCCGCCCATCTGCAGGAACGCCGGCTGCAGCCCGCCCAGCGATTCCAGCGTGGTGTCGGGGCGCGGATGCTCGTCGCGATCGAGGGCGAGCGAACCGTCGTCGTTCTTGACCGCGAACAGGCCCTTCTCGAAGCGCTTCTCCTCGATGGCGCGGGCGGCTCGCTGCTGGCTCTCGAGCGCGAAGCCATCGACGTCGGCGCGGCTGAAACCCTCGCGGGTGGCGAGGAGATCGGCCGAGATGCCCGGCGGCACCATGAACAGGCGCTTGCGCAGCTTCTCGTTGAGGCCGTCGATCATGCCGCCGTCGGAGCCAAGCGGGACCCTCGACATCGATTCGACGCCGCCGCCGATCCCGGCGTCGATGAAGCCGGCGCCGATCTTGGCGGCGATGCCGTTGAGCGCCTCGAGGCCGGATCCGCAGAAGCGGTTGACCGTGAAACCGGTGACGTCCTCGGGCCAGTCGGCGGCGATCAGCGCGTTGCGCGCGATGCACGAGCCCTGCTCCTTGACCTGCGAGACGCAGCCCATGGCGACGTCCTCGACCAGGCTCTTGTCGAGCCCGAGCCGTGTGGCCATCGCGTTGAGCGTCTGGGCCAGGATCTCCTGCGGGTGCAGGTGCGAGAGGCCGCCCTTACCGGCCTTGCCGCGTCCGCGCGGCGTACGAAGTGCGTCGAAGATGTAGACGTCGGCCATGGTTTGCTCCTTGCGGCGGAACATGGCGGGAAATCCGGCCGGAGGCAACCGACCGCCGCCTTACCCGGCCTTGCGGCCGGTCCTGGGCTTCGCGATCAGGCGAACTGCCCATGCAGGACCGTGGTGCCCCTCCAACCCTGCGAACCTTCGCGGCTGGCTGGCTGCACGACGGTTGCTGTCATCCGGGTCATGCTCAAGAACTGGTGGATGGGGATCGTCGTCATGGTGATGCTCGTGGCCTGCGACGAGCAGGCGAAGGACGCCGCCGCTGGCAGCGGCAGCGGCAGCGGCAGTGCATCGGCGAGCGGCAGCGGCAGCGCGGTCGGCAGCGGCAGTGGCAGCGCGGTCGGCAGCGGCAGCGCCGATCCCGCCGCGGCGATCGACGCCGGCGCGGCCCTCGATGCCGCCGCGGCCGCCGAAGGTTACAAGGTCGGCGATCTGGTCTCCTCCAAGTGGGATGACGGCTACTGGTACCCGGGCAAGATCGCCGGGGTGAACGCCGACGGCACCTACAAGATCAAGTACAACGACGGCTACAGCGCCGCGAAGCAGAAGCTGAAGAACATCAAGCCGCGCAAGCCGCCGACGCAATCGACCAGCGGCGGTGGTGGTGGCGGTGGTGGCTGCAGCGGCGGACGCACCAAGTGCGGTGGCCGCTGCGTCGATCTCATGCAGGACAACCAGAACTGCAGCTCCTGCGGCCGCACCTGCCCCGAGGCCTGCATGGGCGGCTCGTGCGTCTCGAACGCGTACAAGTACGGCGAGTGAGTCGAGGCGGACTGCGGTATCCTGACCTCGTGGCCACCGCAGCGCAGGTTCGTGCCTTTCTCGATCGGCCGTGGCACCGGCTGCGTGTCGAGAAGGATCGTTACGTCGCCACACGGGTCGCCGACCTGGGCGCCGACGAGGCGTTTCGGCTGGCCGCGGCATTGAACGAACACGCACGGGCCATGGGCGCTGATTGGTCGGCCGAGCAGCGACGCGCCGATCTCGAGGCGGCTGTGCGCATGAGGAGGCTACTCGATCGTGCCCGACCTGGTTCCCGTCGTCCTCGCTGATCTGGCCCGTGTCTTCGCCGCTCTTCGCGTTCGCTGGTACGTGTTCGGCGCTCAAGCGGTGATTGCCGCAGGATTCGTTCGCACCACGCTCGACATCGATGTCACGGTCGAGATGCCTCGCACCGGCACCGCGGCCCTTCTCGCGGCCCTCGATCGCAGCGGATTCACCATGCGTGACGTCGGAGATACGGCCACGTTCATCGCCCAGACGCGCATCGTTCCAGTCACGCATTCGGCAACGGGGATCCCGGTCGATGTGGTCCTCGCCGGTCCAGGTCTCGAGGACGAGATGATGGCGCGCGCCATCTTGCGAACGGTCCGGGGCACCAAGGTGCCATTCGTGGCGACCGACGATCTCATCGCGCTCAAGTTGCTCGCTGGTCGCCCGAAGGATCTCGAAGACGTGGCGGCCCTACTGCGCGCTCGACCGCGAGATCTCTCCCTCGAGGTGGCCCGCCAGCGAGTCTCCGAACTCGGTGCGATGATCGACGACTCGACGCTGACCACGTCGTTCGACCGCCTCGTGCAGGAGGCTACGGGCGGCCCCAGTCCGCGCGCCAAACCGAAGAAGCCGCCCGCTACGCCAGCGACGGGCCGAGGTGGTAGAGCATCCCGTACACGGCGACGCCGGTGACCGAGACATAGAGCCAGATCGGGTAGGCGTAGCGGACGATGCGGCGGTGCTGGGCGCGGCGATCCTTGAGGGCGAGGAAGAGCGCGCGCAGGATGAGCGGCACGGCGATGGTGGCCATGACGGTGTGGGTGCCGAGCAACACCAGGTAGAAGGTCTTGTCCCCGCCCGAGCCGGGATAGCGGTGGGCGCCGGTGGTGGCGAAGCGGATGAGGTAGCTGATCAGGAACACGGACGAGGCGGTGAACGCACCGAGCATGCACAGGCGGTGGAAGGCGAGCTTGCGCTGGCGAATGGCCAGCCCGCCGGCGACGAGGAACACCGCCGCCGAGCCGTTGAGCAGGGCGTTGACCGCCGGGTGGATGCGGGTCCACGGCCAGTCGCTGCGCGCCAGCCAGCCGATGAACGGCACCATGGCCAGCACGATGGCGAGCACCAGCCACGCGAACGGTTGTCCGAAGAGTGGACGACGCGACGGACCGCGCGGCTCGGGTGTGCTCGCCGTCGACGCGGCGTCCACGGTGTTCATAGCCGGCCGTCGACGACCATGGCGCCGTAGACCAGCGGCAGGTACACGATCGACGCCAGGAACAGCCGACGCGCCCAGCGGGCGTCGCCGCGGAACAGGCCGCTGGCCGCGTAGCCGGCGTACGCCAGGCCGGTGACCGCGGCGATGACCAGGTAGATCGGGCCGCACACGCCGAGCGGGTAGAGCGTGAGGCTCACCGCCAGCTGGACCAGCGCGTACATCACGATCTCGACGCGGGTGGCGGACTCGCCGCGCGCGCCGGGCAGGGTCGCCAGCCCGGCGCGCTGGTAGTCGCGCAGCCGGTAGAGGGTGATGGCGTGGAAGTGCGGGATCTGCCAGACGAAGAGCACCGAGAACACGGCCAGCCCGGCGGCGTCGACGCGCCCGCTGACCGCGGTCCAGCCCATCAGCGCCGGCATCGCGCCGGGGATGGCGCCGATCCAGGTCGCGATGTGCGAGCGCTGCTTCATCGGTGTGTAGACCATCACGTACGAGACGAACGCGATCACCGCGCACAGGCCGGTGATGGGGCCGGCGGGGCCGAGCCCGACGGTGAGCAACGGCACGGCCAGGAACGCCAGCCCGACGCCGAAGCCGAGCGCGACCCGTGGCTCGAGCCGGCCGGCCGGCAGCGGCCGGTCCTTGGTGCGGACCATCAGGCAGTCGACCTCGCGCTCGAGGTACATGTTGAGCGTGTTGGCGGCGCCGACGATGAGGGCGGTGCCGGCGAGCAGGACCGCCAGCGTCACCAGTGAGAGGCCGCCGGGCGCCAGGCTCATGCCGCCGGTGGCGGTCACCAGCGTCATCAGGAGGATGCGCGGCTTGACCAGCGCGAGGATGTCCGCAGCCGCGACGCGGCGGGGCAGGGACTCGGCGCTGGCGATGGCGCTGCTCACGGCGGCGCTCACGGTACCACCCCGGCGCGCAGGCCGCGGGCCGGCTCGGCGACGGCGCCGACCAGCGAGCGCCGGCCCGAGCCGCTGACGATCCAGGCGCCGATCCACGCGCTCCACAGGAGCATCGCGCCGGCGAAGTGACCGACGGCCACCACGTCCTTGCGCAGGGTGAGCACGGTGAAGATGCCGAGCGCCACCTGGGCGCAGGCGACCACGGGCGCGGCCACCATCAGCGCCCGCAGCGCCGGCCAGCTCGGGGACCGGCGCCAGACCTGGACGGCGGCGACGACGGTGACGAGCGCGGTCACCACGCCGAAGCCGCGGTGGACCATGTGCAGCCGCTGCTCGAACAGCGCCGGCCACCAGGAGTCGCCAGCGGCGGTGCACTCGGGCATGCCGATGCAGGCCAGCGTCGCCTCGAAGTGGCGGACCAGCGCGCCCAGCGCGAGCTGCACCAGCAGCACGCCGAGCGCGCGCGCGATCCAGCCGCGGCCGGATCCGAGCGTCCCGACGCGGGCGCGGTGGCGGTTCTGCTCCTCGGGGAGCGGCCCGATCGCGGGTCGGGTCAGGTAGACGATCCACAAGAGCGTCGCGAAGTACGTCATCCCGAACAGCAGGTGCGCCGTCGACACGTACCAGGGCAGCTTGAAGGCGACGGTGAGCGCGCCGAGCAGGCCCTGCGCGCAGACCATGGCGAAGGTCAACCAGGCCAGGCCGCGCAGATCGCGGCGGCGCATGACCAGGAGCGTGGTGAGGATGATCTGCAAGACGCCGATGCCCATGCCCCACAGGCGGTGGCCGTGCTCGTAGAGCACGCCGCCCTTCATGGCCGGGAACAGCTCGCCGCGGCAGAGCAGCGTCGGCTCGGTGCACGCAAGGCTCGCGCCCTTGATGTTCACCGTGCCGCCGATGACGAGCATCAGGAATGTGAACAGCGCGACCAGCTTGGCGTGACGATGCTCGAGCATGACGCGGGGTTGGATGCAGCTGGTACCACGCCGGCGACCGGCCTCCTGCGCGATCCAGCGTCGCTGCGACAAATTGCCGCCGCGAGGCATGTTCCTTATACGGGACGCGGAGTTGCACCCCGGTCATTTGCCGAGGCACGCCGAGCCGACGTACCATCACGTCGCCGCCGATGACGCCCCCACCCTGGGCGGAGAACACGCAGATCGGGTTGTTGCGGGCGGATGACCTGCAGCGGCCGGATCTCGTATTCCGCTACGGGCGCTACCTGTATCGGACGTGCGGCACCCACCTGGCCGCGGGCGGCATGGGCACGGTGTCGAACATGGAGCGGCGCCTCGACGGTTCCGGCGGGGTCGAGGACGTCGTAGGCAAGACCTTCCAGACCGCGTACCTGCAGCAGATCCGCTCCGACGACGTCACCCGCCGCGATCACCACATCAACCTCGCCGCCGTCGCTCGCATCGCCGCGCTCTCGCACCCCGGCCTGTTGCCGATGCTCGTGGCCGCGCCCATCGCCGACAACTACCTCTTCGTCACGCCCAAGATGGGCGGCACGCTGCTCGAGGCGACCACCAAGCACAAGGTCACCGCCCGCGGCCGCACCCAGCTGCTCATGCAGGCGCTCGACGCGCTCGGCGAGATGCACGAGGCTCGGCTCCTGCACCGCGACTTCACGCTGCGCAACGTGCTGGTCGACGATCGCGCCGCCGTAGCCTACCTGTTCGACTTCGATCTGGCGCTGTCGCTCGATGACGTGGTCGGCGGAACCTACGGCACCCACTACCGCGGCCGCGTCTTCGGCTCGCCGGGTTACTCGGTCGCGCCCGAGACCATCGACCCCGGACTGGCCGAGCTGCCGGTGACCACCGCGCTCGACATCTTCGCGGTCGGCGGCGCGCTCCACGCCCTGTTCACCGACGAGATGCCCTACGGCAAGGCCGACGACATGTGGGGCCTGCTCATGCGCATCGGCGACGGCATCGTCATCGGCGGCAAGAGCAGCGTGCACTACCCGGAGAGCGTGCCGCGGCCGCTCTACCCGATCATCGAGCGCTGCCTCGAGCGCGATCCCACCGCGCGTTATTCGCGGGTGGCGTCGATCATCGCCGACCTGCGCGCGGTCCTGCCCGAGCTCGATGATCGCGCCGCCGACGCGCGCTTCTACTTCTCGGCCACGAGGGGCGCGCCCAGCGGCGACCGGGCCCAGCGCCTGCAGGCGGTGTTCAATCGTCGCCGCGACGAGACCATCACCAAGCCTCAGGTCGACCTGGCCGAGGCCGCGGTCACGACCTGGGGCTACGAGATCCAGAAGTGCCTGGGCAAGGTGAAGACCCATCCCATCTACGTGGCGGCGCCGCGCGTCGACTTGCTCGCCGCCGGCCAGTTCCCCGACGCCAACACGTTTCCCAAGCTGGTGACGATGATCGATCTGCACCAGATCGCCGACCCGCGCGCGCTGGTCGACGCCTGGACCCAGGTCTACTGGCCCACGCTCAAGAAGGTGCGGCGCGGGATGATGACCACGCTGCACAAGGTCATCCTCGACACCAACACCGGCTCGCTGCTGCTGTTCAGCGAGTTCATCGACGACCCGCGCTTCGGCAGCCAGCTCGCCGACGTCGATCTCCACGTCGACGGTGCGCTGGCGCTTGGCTTCCTCATCACCCGCCAGGTCGCGCTGCTCCACGAGAACGGGATGGCGCACAACAACATCCATCCCGGCGCGCTCCTCTTCAAGGCGTCCAACGAGACCCGCATGGCCCAGCCGGCGATGATCGGGCTGGTCGAGCCGTCGCTTGCTCAGGAGGCGATGGTGTCCGACACCCGGGCCATGGCCTCGATGGTCCTGTCCTGGCTGCGCCCGGCCCGCATCCTCGCTCTCAACGCACGCCAGCGCCCACACTTCGAGGAGGTCCGCGCTCGCCTGTCGGCCCTCGCCACCGATCGCACCAACCAGGCCCGCATCGACGAGCTCCTCGCCTGCGTCTCCGACGGCCTGTCGCTGGTCGACTTCAACTTCTCGGTCCTCCGCGACGCCGGCGGCGATCTCGAGGAGCACGCCGCGCTCGTGCTCTCTCACCGCGCCTACCACCTGCTCTGGCCCGATCACCGGTAGCAGGCTGCCAGCACGCGGCGGCGCCGCGTCTCGCCGCGCCTGCTAGAGCGACGGGGTCGGCGGGTGCAGGCGGCGCTGGACGCTGCGCGCGGTGACGTAGGCGGCGGGCACGATCAGCAGGGTCATGACCGTGAGCGTGAGGAGGCCGCCGATCATGGGCGTGGCGATGCGCTTGGTGACGTCGGCGCCGGCGCCGTCGGAGAGCATGATCGGCGCCAGACCGACCAGGTTCATGCCGACGGTCATCAGCATGGGCCGGATGCGCAGGACGGCACCGTCGAGCGCGCAGTCGATCAGGTCCTGGTTCGTGCGCAGCGTGCCGGCCGTGCGCCGTTGCTGGTAGGCCTGCTCGAGGTACACCACCATCACCGACGCGGTCTCGGCGGCCACGCCGATGAGCGCGATCATGCCGACCCACACCGCGACGCTGGTGTTGTAGGCGAGCAGATAGAGCAGCCAGAAGCTGCCGACGACCGAGAACGGCACCGACAGCATGACCAGGAGTGACAGCCCGACCTTGCTGAACTGGAAGTAGAGCAGCGCGAGCACCAGGAGCAGCGTGATGGGGATGAGGATCCGCATGCGGGCCTGCACCCGTTCGAGCAGCTCGTACTGACCAGTCCACTGCAGCCGGTAGCCCGTCGGCAGCTTCAGGTCGGCCACCGCCAGGCGGGCGCGCTGGACGTAGCCACCGAGGTCGTCGTCGCTGGTGTCGATGAAGACGTAGCCGACCAGCGAGCCGTTCTCGTCCTTGATCATCGGCGGTCCTGCCCGGGTGACGAGCTTGCCGAGCTGGGCCAGCGGCACCTGGCCCGCGCCCGCGCTCGCGCCGTCGGACCCACCGCTGGTCCCACCCATGCCGCCCATGCCGCCCCCGCCGCCGCGGCCGGTGCGCACCGGCACCAGCACGCGCTCGAGGGCGGCGAGGCGGCCGCGAAGATCGCGCGCGTAGCGCGCGTTGACCGTGAAGCGCTGGCGCCCCTCGACGGTCTGATCGACGACCATGCCGCCGATCGCGGTCTCGACCAGGGCCAGGACGTCGGCGACGCGCAGCCCGTAGCGAGCGATGGCGCGGCGGTCGGGCTCGAAGTCGATGTAGGTGCCCTGGGTCTCGCGATCGGCGTAGACGCTGCGGGTGCCCGGCACGGCGCGGAGCCGCTGCTCCAGCTCCTGGCCGATGCGCTCGATGGTGGCGAGGTCGTCGCCGAAGACCTTGATGCCGACCGGGGTGCGGATGCCGGTGGTCAGCATGTCGACCCGGGCCTTGATCGGCATGGTGAGCGCCGGCTGGATGCCGGGCATGTCGAGGGCCTCGAGCAGCTCGCGCTCGAGCCGTTTCCGGGTCATGCCCGGCCGCCACTTCGACTTCGGCTGGAGCACGATCACGGTCTCGAACATCGACAGCGGCGCCGGGTCGGTCGCGGTCTCGGCCCGCCCGGCCTTGCCCATCACGCTCTTGACCTCGGGGAACGCGGCGGCCAGCCGGTCCTGGCGCTGGAGCACGTCCTTGGCCTGCTCGATGGCGATGTTGGGGTAGGTCACTGGCATGTAGAGCAGGGAGCCCTCGTCGAGCGGCGGCATGAACTCCGCGCCGAGGCGACGCGCTGGCCACGCCGTCGACGCTAACAGCGCCACCGCCAGACCCAGCACGACCACGCGGTGACGCAGGCAGAAGCCCAGGACCGGGCGGTAGAGCGCGATCGCCGCCCGGTTGATCGGGTTGGCGCGCTCGCTGCGGATGCGGCC
>SXGS01318371.1_pt1 | contig 12513 bp, 9 predicted proteins | sample 3174681 | NCBI WGS metagenome assembly SXGS01 (sample SAMN11356861, study PRJNA531348) | freshwater metagenome | isolation source: freshwater sample F1-80 | place: China: Fuxian Lake, Yuxi | collected 2017-12-25
CCACCCGCTGACGCTGGCCGCCTGAGAGCTCATTCGGCTTGTGATGAACGCGATCCCCCAGTTTCACATGTTCCAATGCGGCCATCGCCATCCGCCGTCGTTCCTCGGCGGGATAACCGGCATAAATCAGGGGCAACTCGACGTTGCGCAACGCGTCCGAACGGGCAAGCAGATTGAAACTCTGAAAGACGAAGCCGATCTCCTGGTTCCGGATTTCAGCCAATTGGTTGTCATCCATCTCGCTTACTTTGGAACCGTTCAGCTCGAATTCACCGGAGGTCGGCGTGTCGAGACAGCCCAGCAGGTTCATCAGGGTCGACTTTCCCGAGCCTGACGGCCCCATGATCGCCAGGTATTCACCCCGCTCGATCGTCAGGGAAACGTCCCTCAATGCATGAATTGTCTCCGCGCCCATCTGGTAAAGACGCGCCAGGTTCTTGATCTGGATGAGACTCATGGGGCTTTCCCATCCGATGGTTTCAGCGGCTTTTTCTCGTTGTCGACCTTGACCGCCTTCTCGTCGTCCAGCTCGCGATTGATCGCCTTATAACCTCCCGACACTATCTCCTGGCCGGAAATCAGGCCTTCGAGGATTTCCACGTAAGCGTCGTCGCTGACGCCTCGCTTGACGTTCACGGTTCTCGCCTGCTTCCCGTTTTTGACTTCAAAAACCACTTCCAAGGCTTTCGGCGACTTGTCGTTCTTTTTCTGTTCGGAATCGGCCAGCTCATCCCGATCCTTTTCTTTTTCCTTTTCCTTGGAGGCCGTTTTCTTCTTGCCCTTGTCTTGGGGATCCTTTGGCAGGCGGGTGGTCACGCTCTGAATCGGCACGGTCAGCACGTTGGTGCGGTAGCGGGTTTCGATTTCCGCGGTGACCGACATCCCGGGCCGGAACACCTCCTTTTCGAGCAACCGGATTTTGACTTCGAACTTCGTGGCCTCCTGTTGGGTTCCCACCCCGGAGGCCTTGGCCGCGTTGGCGATCTCGGTGACGACCCCGTTGAACTTGCGGTCGCGGAACGAATCCACTTCGAGCCGCGCCTTCTGGCCAACCTGGATGAGCACGACGTCGATTTCGCCGATGTCCACCCGCGCCTCCATTTCTCCCAGGTTGGCCACAGTCATGATTTCCGTGCCTGCCATCATCGCGGTTCCAACCACCCGCTCGCCCAACTGCGACTTCAGTTTGGTCACTGTTCCATTTGTCGGCGCGTAGATGGTGGTCTTCGCCAAGTCGTCCTCCGCGCGGGCGAGCGCGGCCTTGGTTTGCTCCACTTGATGGATGCTCGTCTCGTGCGACGCCAGCATCACATTCATGCTGGTTTTGGCATCCAACATTTGAGATTCCGATACCAGTTTGTTGGCGAAGAGTTCCTGGATCCGTTTGAACTCGATCTCCGCTTTTTCAAGATTCGCCCGGGCGAGCCGTTGACCCGCCAGGCTGGACTGGTAGCTGGCCGCCACAGAATTCCGGCTGGCAACATAATTGTCCGGCTTGATCCGAAGCAATAAATCCCCCTTGTTCAGAGACTGGCCTTCCTTCACCGGGAGATCGATGATCTCCCCGCTGACCTCCGGGTTGATCACCACCTGAACCACAGGTTGGATTTTGCCGGTGGCGACGACGGTCTCAGTGAGATTGCGAAGCACCGCTTTCTCCGTTTGGACGACAATCGGGATCTCCCGCTTCTTGTAGTATAACCCCGCGGCAGTGCCGCCCGCCGCCAACACGATGAGTGCGATGCCAATCAGGTTCCGCCGGGATTTGTGCTTCGGGTTTGCCATGCTCGTTATGTGACACTTGCGACAGGGTTATGTTGTATATTTCTTTGCTGGAGATCAACTTTTCGTGTCCCATGCCTCACGAGTAGACCCGCGCGAGCGGGCACGCCCAGGAACTGGGATAGACGTTCCACCCATTGGTCCATCAGTTGCTGGCGATGCACCAAGACAAGGGTGTTGACTCCCCGCTGCGCGATCAACCAAGCCGCGATGACGGTTTTCCCGAAGGCGGTGGTGGCCGCGAGCACTCCGGCGTCGTGCCCGGCCATCACGGTCGCTGCGTTCAGTTGGTCCGGACGCAGCACTCCTTGAAATTTCACCGGGAGAGGACGGCCCGCGAATCGTTCGTCCCGAACGCGGGTCTTCACTTTGGACGACAGGAGCAAGTCGAGAGCTTCTTCGAGGCACCCGCGCGGCAGCCCGCTATGGTGGGGGTGGTCTTCCGCACAGGCGATGATTCGCGGCTTGTCATAGGTCGGCAGACGCATGGCCTGCGCTTTGAAGTAATCGGGGTTCTGGAATGCCGCCAGGCGTGACAGAGCGGTGCTTAACGAAGGTGGCAAACCTTCCTTCGGCACATAGACTTGATCTCCGAGCACGAGTTCGATCGAGCCGGGCATGGGGCCCTTCGGCGCCGCGTCTCGCCTGGCTCGTGATGGCGGAGCCTTCCAAGGCTCCGCGCCGTCTTCCTCCTCCATCGCAACCATTCGCACCCCGACGATCCGGCCACGTCCTTCCGCCAAACGTACAATCCCCTCCACCCGACCCTGCTCCATCCGGGGCAATCCCGAAAGGAACATCCACTGGTCGGCATGAGGAACCATTCCCGAATCCAGGAAAACGCTGTTATTCCGAGCCCTGGCCGCCTTCTGCAACGGGAGCGCAATCAGGTTGCCAAAACCACCATTGGGCAATGTGTCCTGGTTTGGAAAGAATCGATCGTAGGATTTGAATCCGATTTCCGGCCTTCGCTCCATCGTCTCCGTCAACACATGGAAACCAAGCTTCCGCGCCATGGTCGCCGGGATCGCGTCGGTGAAGAAGATCCACACATGCCCGCCTCTGCCGGAGCGCGATCTTTCCAGCGCGGTCGGGATTTCAAGACTGGCGCACGTTTCCAGAAAGGCACTGGCGTCCGCCTGCCAATGGTCGCCATCAAAATCCTCAGCCAGAAAGTGGCAGCGCTCATCCAGCAACATCGGATAAACTCCCATGACAAAGCTGTGGTTGCGATCGTCCACTCCCGACAAATGGCATCGCACGGCTTCGTCCGACATGGGCAACCAACGTTGATGCGGACAATCGGCGCACTTGATGCGCGGCTTGTTGCAGATCCCGTGCACCCACTCGTTCCCGCAAGCGGGTTGATATCCCGCCCTCCCCGTCTTCCGGCTTTCGAATCGACGCGCGTAAACTTGCTCCCGCCCTCGAAAAAGGCAACGAAAACGGATGGAGTTCAGATAATATCGACATGAACCACCGTTATTTTGACGCGGTCACGAAGGCCTTGGCAAAGCAATCAACATGGTTTCAGGACGACCATGAAAAATTGCTAAATTCCATTGACTGGAGCTTTTCACAACGATGGTCGAATCCTTCCGGCCAACGCCAACATGGATTTTCCTCAAGATTCCCGAAACTTCCAAGCACGGTCCTGATTCCAGCCAAACGTGGGTTGCAAACCTTCAAACAAGCTCATACACCTGAAGAGATTCAACCAGGAGGTTCAGGCGTAACAGAGCGGCCCAGGCCGCCGATGGTGTCAACGACGATTCCTTTTGGATTTGCGCTGTCCTCCGTTTACGGTTCTCGAGTGTCCAAAACGACGCCCACTCCCATGCGGCTTGATGAAGCGCTGATTCAGCGTTTGGCCATCGCCACCGCCAAGATGAGCAACACTCGGACCGGCGTTGTGGGGTATTTGCAAATCCTGAGCATGATATCCCAGTGTTTAAAAATCTGTTGCCGATGGCCCGCAGTGTTGCTGGTGTGGCATGCGTTGGGTTCGGCAGGCCTGCTGTTCGCCGCCGAACGCGGAACCCCGTCCACGTCGACCCATCGCCCGGCTTCGTTTCCACATCGCATTTGGGCGGCCTGCGATTTCGAGTGGACCGCGCCAGATTACGGCTGGTTCGGCATCGCGGAAACAAATCGCATCCCCGCCTACCCAGGCAATCGCACCGCGCTCCGCGCCACTCCGGGGCCGTATGAGAAAGTGAGCGCCATCATGGCGGGCATTAATCCAGTGCCCGGTCCGCGCATGGGAAAGGAGAACGGCCTTTTCGTCCGTTACTTCCTCAAGGGCGGCGCCAAAGCGGTGTTTCAACACTTCAGTCTGACGCGGGAGGATAACTGGCACATCGTCGTGGATGATCTGAAAACCAACCAGTGGTCCGAACTGGCGCTGAACTTCACTCGCGACGCGAAACGGAACGATGGCAGCGCGGAACGGTTTGGCGAAGGCGAGCGCATGGACGACTTCAAGGTGATCGCCGGCTCGCCAACTCAGGCCGCCAATTACGAACTATTGCTCGACGACGTGATCTTCTTCGCCAACGACCCGTCGCTGCCGCCCGAGCCGGAGCCGTTTCCAAATCGGGTCATCCTGCTTGCGGCATTCGACACGGGTCCCAAGCATCCCTATTGGCCGGGCGACTACACCATCGCCGAAACGCCACCGGAAGGCGCCTTTTGGAGGACCGCTCGCAGCGTGCCGCGGCGCGACGGCCCGCAGATGGTCGTCTTGCCTATCACTCCTCCCCGTCCGGTCGGCGCCCACACGAAGCTTCGGTTCCGGTTTCATCTCACTGGCGCGTCCTCTCTGACGGTCCAAATCTTCGACGCCACGGTGCAAGACAATCGCCACATCCGGCTCAACGATCTCAAGCAGGGCCGGTGGACCTCCCTCTACCTCGACTTCTCCCGGAACTCGAGGCGCAACGACGGCACTCCAAACTCTCCCTTCACCGCCGGCAATCTCGTGGACGACCTCTTCTTTTTCGTAGAAGGCGAGGGCGCCAAGACCGCCACACTCCACGTCGATGAAGTCGTCCTTTTCGATGCGGGGATCGCCAAACCCTGAACCGCGATTGGCGGTCAGCGAGCTTCGCCGCGGCTGCCCGCGGCTGATGCTTTCGAAAAACTCTTCGCTCACCGCTCCAGCCAGGGAGTAGGAGCGGGAGGGCGAACAGTCAGTCCTTCCCGGTTCCAGCAAAGTCAGGGTTGCTCGCTCCGATAGCCGCGCCACATCCAAACGAGCGTGTCCGCTAATGTGTGCTCGAACACCTTGCGGTCGCAGTGCTTCGTGTCGCGGCTGAAGACGTAGCGGTAATTGTAGCCTTTGGCCTTGAGCGCCGCCGCCGTGCGTTCGTTCGCCATCACCCAATTATGATACGTTTCCTCCGGGTCTTTGGCGCGATTGTCTTGCTCCGATACATGCGTGAAAATGCGGAGCGGTTTCTTATCACTCTTCTCAATCAACTTCATGCTGGAATGATACTCCCAAGCGCCGAGGGGGAATTTCGCCTCCTCCGGTGCGTCGTCGTCCTGCTGATCCACAAAAGTGCCGGAGTAGGTGATCAATCGGCGGAAGAGATCAGGCCGGAACCACCCCATGGTCAGGGCCGCGGCGCCTCCTGAACTGCAACCCATGGCCGCCTTCCCCCATGGATTCTCCGTGAATGCGATTCTTGGGTAAGCAGCCTTGATCGCGGAGTTGTTCAGCACGGCCGGCAGCACCTCGTCATTGATGAACCGGGCGAAACGATCCGACATGGTGTCGTATTCCAGACCGCGCTCGCTGTTTTTCCCATCGTTCCCACCGTTCTCGACCGAGATGGTGATGAACGCGGGCAGCCGCCGATTTGAATCCTTCGAAATGGTCAAATTATCGACCGCATTTCGGATCAAATCCAAACGGCTCGGGCCATCATGCGCCACAAGTATCGGAGCTTTCGTGCCATCCTTGTAGGCCGCCGGCACGTAGACAAAAATCTTTCGCTCGACTCTCACGGGCTTCTTCTCCGGCTCGAGCGTGGGGTCGTCGCCGCGAAAGAGCTTGCTGTCGGCGAGGCGCATCGTGAACTCAAAAGATTTGCCCTTCGGATTTCCCTTGTCGGTGAGATCCGGATCCATGACGTAACTGGGTCCGATGACATGGTTGCCGTCCCCTTCCGTCCCTGGATCTTCCGAATACGCCTCCGCGGCTTGGGCGGCTAAGGCAACCAGAGCGGCGAGAGAAACGAACACCGAGCGAGCTAAGCGGAGTGAAAAGTCAGGCATGGCGTCGTGTTTAATGCAATCGAGCTCCCAAACTCAAGAGGGAATTCTGGCAGAAAAAGATTGACCCGTCCGCGCGCTGTGTCTCTGTGAGGGGCAGCAAATGAAAGAAATCGTCCCAGCACCCCCCATTGTCCATAATCAATTCGAAACCATTCGAGCATTGTTCTCCAAACACGTGATGCCCACCTATGGGCGGTTTGAGATCGCTTTGAGCCATGGATCAGGAAGTTATGTCTGGGATGTGGCGGGAAAACGATATCTGGATCTCGGTGGAGGCATCGCCGTCTGCGCGTTGGGCCACGCCAATCCTGAGATCACCCAGGCATTGATCGCCCAGTCCCAGCGATTGGTCCACGTCTCGAACTTGTACTACACCGAACACCAGGGTCGACTCGCCCAACAGATCACGCAACACCTCGGTGGAGGCAAGGTGTTTTTCTGCAATAGCGGCGCCGAGGCCAATGAGGGACTCTACAAACTCGCACGCAAGCGCGGCCACGAGGAAGGCCGTTTCGAGATACTCACCGCCCGCAACTCGTTCCACGGGCGCACGCTCGCGGGGATCTCGGCCACAGGCCAGGATAAAGTGAAGAAAGGGTTCGAACCCCTCGTTGCGGGCTTTCGGCATGTTCCATTTAACGACATCGAAGCTCTCGAAAATGCCCTCTCACCCGCCACCATCGCCGTGCTCATCGAAGGCATTCAAGGTGAAGGGGGCATCACCCCCGCGACGCCCAATTACCTGCTCGCGCTTCGGCGGTTGTGCGATGATCGCCATCTCCTCCTGATGATGGATGGAGTTCAATGCGGGCACTTCCGCTCCGGACGATTCCAAAGTTTTCAACGCATTCTCGAGAATGAGCCCGGTTCCAATGGCTTTCAGCCCGATGCGATTTCCATGGCGAAATCTTTGGGAGGCGGGTTTCCCATGGGGGCCTTTTGGGTTAGGGAACCGCATGCGGATTTGCTCGGGCCGGGATCGCACGCCACCACGTTTGGCGGCACGCCTCTGGGATGCGCCGTGGCGCTCAAGATCTTCGAAGTCATTGAGCGCGAACATCTCGATCAAAACGCGCGCGTGCTCGGAGACTGGTTTTTAAGAGAACTGGAGGCGCTGGCGGCAGCTCACCCCGCTGTTCTAAAAACCGCCCGCGGCATGGGTTTGATGCTGGGCTTTGAATTGCGCGACAGGGATCAAGCGCCAGGCTTTGCTCGCGTTGAGAAACCTCCCGCCCTGCAATTCGTGAACAGGCTTCACGAAAAAGGACTGCTCACTGTTCCCAGTGGAAACTTCGTGGTTCGACTGCTTCCCCCTCTTAACTTGTCGAAACATCAAGCGGAAGAAGGTCTTGAAATAATCGCCCAAACAGCCCGCGAGTTCGACATCTGAACACATCTGAATCTACAGGATGAAGAGCTTGCGGCCCTGGCCCCACTGGCAGGCGAGTTGCCGCCCCGCGTCCCGACCCCGTTCGTTTCCCATCCTGCCACTACTCAGAAAGTCAACCGCATGGTTGCCGCTTATCCGTGACAATTCAGCTCAAGGTAGGGCGGCGCAGCGACGCGGCCTCGATCGCACAGCGAGACGGGTCATTGCGCGGCCTCTCGCTTTTTTCACGATCCAGTGGTGATTGAAAACTGGCTCAATCTTCAACTTGACTCCACACAATCACGGCTGCGCGGCCGCGCAGCCCTACCGTGTGTTGCCTATTCACGGCTTAGGGACGCGATGATGATCCGCTTTGATCAAGTGCCATTCCCAGGTTCAATAGCGGCGAATGGCCGGATCAACCAACAGAGACCACGCGTCAATGCCACCGTCGAGATTCCTCACATCTTTGAATCCTAATTGCCTCAAGAATGCCACCGCGCGCTGGCTCCGAACCCCATGATGACAGTACACGAGGATCGTCCGATCCTTCATCCTCTCGATTTCCTTAACCCGACCCGGAATCTCCCCCAAAGGAATCAGCGTGGAGCCAGAGAGAGCCGCAAACTCGTGTTCCTCGGGTTGCCTGACATCCAGCAGGAACGGAGGATTTTCCGAGGCCACCGCGTCCGATGCTTCCTTGGGGCTCATGAGGGATGGCTAGTCTAGTTTAGCTCGGGGTCAGGAGTTCAGGCTGGCCAGGTAGCGCTCCGCATCGATGGCCGCGGCGCAACCCAATCCCGCCGCCGTCACAGCTTGCCGATACACATGGTCCGAGCAATCCCCGGCCACGAACACCCCGGGAACATTCGTTTCCGAGCCGCGTTTAGGGATCACATAACCGTTTTCGTCCATGTCGATGACTCCTTTGAAAAGCTGCGTGTTGGGAACGTGCCCAATCGCGACAAAAAGTCCGGCGCAGTCGAGCGTGCGTTCCTCGTGAGACTTCAGATTCTTGAGCCGCACGCCAGTGACCTTGTCTTGCTTGACGTCCAACACTTCCGTCACGACGGAATCCCAGATTGGCTTGATCTTGGGGTTGCCCAGAACGCGCTCAGCCATGATGCGGGAAGCACGCAATGCGTCCCGGCGGTGGATCAAGTAGACTTCGGACCCAAACCGAGTCAGATACAGAGCTTCTTCGCACGCCGAGTCCCCTCCCCCAACGACTACCAGCGGTTTGTTCCTAAACATGGGCAGCGCCCCGTCGCATGTGGCGCAGTAGGTGACACCTTTCTTTTCGAGCTTGTCCTCGCTTTCCAACCCCAAATGTTTGTGCCCCGCGCCGCTCGCGATGATGATGGTTTTGGCCTCCACCAGATCGCCGTCGACGTCCAGTATGAATGGGGTTTGCCCCAGTTTCACGGACTCCACCGTCGCGAACTTGACGCGCGCCCCGAACTTCTCCGCTTGCTTTTGCATGCGCGTCATGAGTTCGAAACCGTCGACACCTTCCGGAAATCCAGGAAAGTTCTCTACGATGCTCGTGGTGGTGAGCAATCCTCCGGGCATCAAACCAGTCAAGACGAGCGGGTTGAGGTTGGCGCGCGCGGTGTAAATCGCGGCGGTCAAACCCGCGCACCCCGTTCCGATAATCACGACATTTTCCATAGGCCGCAGAACCTAGGGGCCTGCGGAACCGTTTGCAAGGATGTTGGCGATCGAGCCGTGATTAAGCCCCCGGCAATATTTTTGGAACAGGGATGGGGAGCTGCTCGCACTCAGCTCTCCACCTTGAAAAGGCATTTGCCTACGGCAAATCTTCTCAAGATCCTGGCCACACAGTTTTTCCGACTCACTCCCCGGATCCACACGGGATATGCCTCGCCCTTCGCCAAGCCTTTCTTTGCGGGCTTTTGCCAATTTCCACGAGCTTCCACCGCCGATTTAAGGATGACACATTCCACCCCGATTTAAGTTGACTTTCAGTGTTATCTGTACTAATTGTGCTATTACTGTCAGCCGTGCATCTGAACATCAACATCAACACCGGTTCGAACGTTCCGATCTACAAGCAGATCACGGAGCAGGTGCGGATGGCGGTGGCGACGGGGCGCGTGACGGTGGCGGATCAACTACCGAGCGTGCGCGCGCTGGCGGAAGCTCTGGTATTGAACCCGAACACAGTTGCTCGCGCCTACGCCGACCTGGCGCGTGAAGGCGTCATCGAGACACGACCGGGGCGGGGCGTCTTCATCATCCCCAAACGCAAGGTGCTTTCACGCGAGGAAGGGCGGCGGCGCATCGAGCCGCTCATCAACACGCTGATCAGCGAAGGGCTGGCGATGGATTTCACTCCCGACGAATTGCAGAAGGCGTTCGCGAAGAACCTCAGCCGGTGGCAGCAGGAGAAAGGCGCAAAGCAATGAGTGAACAATCTGTGATTCGCACCCGCGGTTTGACGAAATATTTCGGGACCAAATGCGCCGTGCATGACTTGAACCTCGAGGTGCCGCGCGGCTGTGTCTTCGCGTTTCTCGGGCGCAACGGTTCGGGGAAGAGCACGACCATTCGCATGCTGCTCGGTTTGCTGAGCGCGGATCGCGGCACGGCCAGCGTGTTGGGTGCGGACAGCGCCAGCCTCGAGCCAGAACTGCGGGCGCGCATCGGTTATCTCACCGAAGAACATCAACTCTACGGCTGGATGAGTGTCCGGCAGGCGGGGGAGTTTCAATCGGCGTTCTATCCGCGATGGAGCGAGAAAATCTTTCGCGGTGTGATCGGTCATTTCGGACTCAAGCCCGAGGCGCGCGTGAAGCATCTGTCACGCGGCATGAGAGCGGGGCTGTGTCTGGCGCTGACGCTCGCGCCCGATCCGGAACTGCTGATTCTGGATGATCCGGCGCTGGGGCTCGATCCGGTTGCGCGGCGCTCGCTCGTGGAGTCGATGATCTATCTGACCCGCCGCGCGGATCGGACGATTTTCTTTTCCTCGCACCACCTGGGAGACGTGGAGCGCGTGGCGGATTATCTCGCAGTGCTGGATTACAGCGTGCTGCGCGCCTGCTGTCCGTTGGAATCTTTCCGGAACAACGTGCGTGAGGTGCGGCTCGGATTTGCCGGGGCACCGCCGGAGTTGCCGGCCATTCCTGGAATGCTTCAGGCGTTTCGCACCGAGCGCGAGCTGCGTGTCACCTGCGTGCGCTACGATGCCGAGACGGAGAGGGCGTTGCGCGACCTGAACCCCACTTCGATGGAGGCGCAGCTGATGGGACTAGAGGACACCTTCATCAGTTACCTGGGAGAGCGTGGTGAGAAAACATTCATCCTGTCCGAAACGGAGGTGGCCTCGTGAAACCGCTCATTCTCAAGGAACTGCGCGAACAATTCAGAGTGGCAGCCGTGGCGATGGCCGTGCTCATGACGATGCTGTTGATGCATTTCGCCAGCTACGGCTCGAGACTCCATCAGGGCATACGCTCCATGAGCACGCTCAGCGGCGAGAGCTTGCAGCCGTTGATGCATCCCGAGTTGCTGATGCAGATTGCCGCTTTCTGCGGACTCTTTGGGGTGCTCCTCGGCTGGCTGCAGATCCGCGCGGAGAAACATCCCGACCTCTGGGCGTTCCTCGTGCATCGTCCCCTGCCGCGCTCGGTGATTCTTCGCGGCAAAGTGATCGCCGGGCTGCTTTTGTACGCCGTCGCGGCGGGAGTGCCGCTGCTGGCCTGGGTCCTGGTGCTGAGGATTCGCGGAATAGTCGCGGCTCCGTTCGAGTGGGGCATGGCCCTGCCGTCCGTGGCGATTTTCCTAAGCGGGATTGTTTATTACTTTTCGGGATTGCTGACCGGGTTGCGGCGGGCGAAGTGGTACGCGAGCCGGGGTTTTGGTTTGGGACTCGCGCTGCTGGTGAGCTTCGCGGTGTTTATCCTGCCGGAATTCTGGCACGTGTTGCTCATCGTCGCTGTTGCCACCGCAGTGCTGGCGACCGCCGTGTGGGGCAGTTTTCAGACGGGCGGCTTTTATCGTGGTCAACCTGCCGCGGGAAAAGCGGCGCTGACTCTGGCCTCAGTGGCGTCGTTGATGCTGCTGTTTGGCCTGGCGTTTGGGTTGATCGGGAGCTGGCTGTTTTCGCGGACTGGATACACCCATGCACAGTATCAAATCACTCCCGACGGCCAGGTCGTGAAGCATACGCAGCGCGGCTACGAGGAGGTCGAAATCACCGACCTGAACGGGCGGGCTGTCCTGAACGAAAAGGGCCAGCCGCTGAATCAGCGGGACATGCAATCCCGCTACGCAGCGAGCCTGTCCGCGTGGATGGAAATCGGCGGGCCAGGTCGGAACAACGATCGGGGGCGCCAGGAATTTTTCCGGGCCACGCGCTTCTACAGCACTTGGAGCGTGCAGGACAAAGTGATCTGGTATCTCACGGCGGACGGACGTCTGATTGCGTACAGCGGCATCACCCGGTGGCCGGTGGCGATGCTGGCTCCGGCGGACGAGGCCCGTTTTCTGCGCCCACAAAATTACGGATGGAACTACGTGAACCCTTACGAACGGCCGCGGCTGCTGGCCACGGCGCAGGCAGCTTATCTGGTGGATTTGGAAAAGCGCGAATTGAAACCCATCTTCACCGTGCCGGCAAGTGACACCATTGGCGGCTACACGGAAGGCAACCACCAGTTTGCGCTGACCCAACAGACCGCGCTGGTGCTGACCCGTCGTTCGGTGTTGCTTGTTGATTTCATGGGCAACATCAAACTGCAACGCCCTTATACCCCATCGCCTCCAGATTATCTCAATGTGAGCGTGTCCGTGCTGACCAACTCGACGGGATTTGCCGTGCGGTTTGACCCGGACTATTGGGCCAACCAGAAATCCGGAGGCAAACTCCTCACGCATGTCGACATCGTGAATCCCAACGGAGAGGTGCGGGAGGCGCTGGATCTGCCCGAGCTGCCCGCACCCCAGAGCATGAGCCAGAGTGAACGGTTGATCCTGCCGTTTCTCCCGCTGGCCTTTCCGATTTACTCCTTCGAAGAGCGGTTTCGCGTATCGAATTTTCTCCGCATCGTGCCGGC
>SXGS01110662.1_pt1 | contig 12512 bp, 13 predicted proteins | sample 3174681 | NCBI WGS metagenome assembly SXGS01 (sample SAMN11356861, study PRJNA531348) | freshwater metagenome | isolation source: freshwater sample F1-80 | place: China: Fuxian Lake, Yuxi | collected 2017-12-25
GGGCGCGCGCGCGATGGATAAGCACTTCCGCACAGCGCACCTGGAACGCAACATGCCAGTGGTGCTGGGTTTGCTCGATGTGTGGTACATCAATTTCTTCAAGACCCAGTCCCGCGCGGTGCTGCCTTACGCACAGGCGGCCTCTCGCCTGCCCGCTTATCTGCAGCAACTCGAAATGGAAAGTCTGGGCAAAGCGGTGGCGCGTGATGGCAGCCGGGTCGATTACGCCACCGGCAACATCGTATGGGGCGAACCTGGCACCGACAGCCAGCATTCGTTTTTCCAGTTGCTGCATCAGGGCACACCGCTGATCCCCGCCGATTTGATCGCCGCCTGCCGCAATCCATCCGGGTTCAATGCGCAGCATCCGCTGCTGCTGGCGAATTTTTTCGCGCAGGGCGAAGCACTGATGAATGGCAAGCCCGACTCGAACGCCCCACACGCGGCGGTGCCCGGCAATCGCCCCAGCACATCCATCCTGCTGGAAGAACTGGACGCGAAACATCTGGGCATGCTGCTCGCGCTCTACGAACACAAGGTGTTCGTGCAAAGCGTGATCTGGGACCTGAACGCCTTCGATCAGTGGGGCGTAGCGCTCGGCAAACAGGTGGCCGACCGCATTTTGCCGACGCTCACAGCAAGCGAACCCGCCACGGCGTTTGATGCGTCAACCAATGGGCTGATCAATTACTACCGGCAGAAACGTTAGCGTACGTGTTGGCGCTAACGCGCAGCATCCCCCGCCGGCACGCGCAGCGTTAATTGATCTCCCCGCTGCACCATTTCCAGCCGCTTGAGAAAATTCATGCCGAGCAGCACAGTTTCGTCGGACATTTTTTCAGTGACCACGGCACCGAGATTTTCCATTTCCACCGCACCCAGCCGCACACGCGCAAGTCGCGTCTGATAGGCCGTTGCCGGTCCCGCCGCGGTCTGCACGGTACCCGCCGGCCCCAGCGACAGGCCCAGTTCGTTCGCCTGACGGCGTGACAGCGCAATCTGCGTCGCGCCGGTATCGAGCAAAAATTTCACCGGTTTACCGTTGATTTCGCCGTCGGCATAGTAGTGGCCGTCGCGCGAGCGGGTGAGCGTCAGCTCTCCCGACGCTCCTGTTGCCCCAGCCACGCCACCGGCAATGTTTATATTGCGATTGGGATTGGCGCCGCGCTCCAGCCAATCGTTGGCAAACCACGCCATCATGCCGAGCAGCAGCACCCACCCCAGCACGATCATGTGCGTATTGCCGCGAGCCGCACTTCGCGTGGCGCGCGGCAGTCGCACGGTAGCGCGCATCAGATTTTCAGAATGTGTTCGCGGTAATAGCGCAGTTCAGCGATGGACTCGTGTATGTCCGCCAGCGCCTCGTGTTTGCCGTGCTTCTTGATGCCCGTCATGACCTCCGGTTTCCAGCGGCGTGCCAGTTCCTTCAGCGTACTGACATCGAGATTGCGGTAAAGCAGGTAGTCGTCAAACTTAGACATGTAGCGCACTAGAAAGCGCCGGTCCTGATGCTCCGAGTTGCCGCAGATTGGCGACAATTTCGGTGGCACATGCTGCGACACGAACGCGAGCATTTGCGCCTCGGCCTCAGCTTCCGACAGTACGGCGGCCTTCACGCGCGCCGTCAGCCCGCTCTTGCCGTGCGTGCCCTTGTTCCAGTCGTCCATCGCGTCGAGCACGGTGTCGGGCTGATGCACCACCCAGACCGGCGCCTCGGCCACCACATCCAGTTGCGACGTGGTGATCACGATCGCCACCTCAAGAATCCGCTCGCGCTCCGGATCGAGGCCGCTCATTTCCATGTCGATCCAGATGAGGTTGTTGGGGTCTTGTGCCATAATCAAATACAGATCAATGAATGAACGGCAGAACGTCCGTCTGACGACAGTCTGCTAAAACCTAAAACGTTACCGCTCTTATTCTGTCATAGATACTTCATGAACGCATTTGGATTAGTGTTTCTCGCCGCCGTGGCGGTAACCGCCGCATTGCGCTTCTGGCTGGGCGCCCGGCACCTTGCGCACGTGGGCGCAAACCGCGCCGCCGTGCCCAACGAGTTTAGCGCGCAAATCAGCCTGGATGCCCATCAGCGTGCAGCAGATTACACCTGCGCCAAGACCCGTCTCGCACTGACTTCGGCCGGCGTGGAAATCGTGATTTTGCTGCTGCTGACCGTGGGTGGCGGCCTGCAATGGCTGAGCGACCTGGCCGCGTCCCTGCTGTCGGCGGGCATACCGCGAGGCTTGGGGTTGATCTTGCTGGTCGGGCTGGTGATGACGTTGGTTGAACTACCGTTTAGTTGGTACGGCACCTTCCGGCTGGAAGCACGATTCGGCTTTAACAAAATGACGCCGGCGCTGTTCTGGAAGGATTTCGTCAAAGGGCTGGCGCTGGCGGCAGCGCTGGGTTTGCCCTTGATCGCCGCCGTGCTGTGGTTGATGGAAAAGTCCGGCAGCCTGTGGTGGCTGTATGCGTGGCTGACGTGGATGGGTTTCAACATTTTGCTGCTGGCGATTTACCCGGTGTGGATCGCGCCGCTGTTCAACAAATTCAAACCCATGGACAACGCGGCGATGAAGGAGCGCATCGATCAGCTGCTTGCGCGCTGCGATTTCAAAGTGAAAGGGCTGATGGTGATGGACGGCTCCATCCGCAGCAGTCATGGCAACGCCTATTTCACTGGCTTCGGGCAAAGCAAGCGCATCGTGTTTTTTGACACGCTGCTCGAACGCCTGAGCCCGCCTGAAGTCGAAGCAGTGCTGGCGCATGAACTCGGCCACTTCAAGCGCAAGCACGTGGTAAAGCGCATCGTGTGGACGTTTGCCGCGAGCTTTTTCTTCCTGTGGCTGCTGGGTTTTCTGCTGGATCAGTCGTGGTTTTATCAGGGGCTGGGCGTCACTACGCAGTCGCCCGCCATGGCACTGATTCTGTTTTTCATGGTAATTCCGAACTTCACCTTTCTGCTGCAACCGCTGTCGGCCATGATGTCGCGTAAACATGAATTCGAGGCCGACCAATACGCTGCGCAAAATGCCTCGGCCAGCGATCTGATTTCCGCGCTGGTGAAACTCTACAAGGACAACGCATCGACGCTGACGCCCGATCCGCTGCATTCAATGTTTTACGATTCACATCCGCCTGCATTGACGCGTATCGGACGTTTGCAGGCATCGGCATGAATGCACGAAAAGAATGCAATCTGTAACTATCTGTTTTAAAACATTATTTTGACAGCCATCGATTTGGTAAAACGCAAGTGCCGGTCATGCGAGGGTGAGGTGTCGCCGCTCAAAGCCGGTGAAATCGACAAGCTGTTTAAACAATTGGATGGCTGGGTGCTGCAAGGCGACACTATCGCCAAGACCTACGCTTTCAAGAATTATTTCCAGACCATGGCGTTCGTGAATGCTGCCGCGTGGGTATCGCATCGGGAAGACCATCATCCCGATATCGTGGTTGGCTATAACCAGTGCCTGGTATCGTATGTCACGCACGCCATCAACGGCTTGTCGGAAAATGATTTCATCTGTGCGGCGAAGCTGGATGCGCTTTTTGAGTTGTGAGTGGCGGTGGAGCATCAGCGGCTGAAGGCCGCATCGTCGCCGCTTTCGGCCGCAGCTACCGCGTCGAGCTGGCCGATGGTTCCACGGTGGAATGCTCCACACGCGGCAAACGCAGCGATGCCGCTTGCGGCGACTACGTGCACATTCAGCGCAGTGGCGGCAATAGCGGCGTAATTGACGCCATACTCCCGCGTAAAACACTGCTCTACCGCTCCGACGCCTACAAACAAAAACTCATCGCCGCCAACGTCACGCAAGTGGTGATCGTGGTCGCAGCCATGCCCAGTTTTTACGAAGACCTGGTGAACCGCTGCCTCGCCGCCTGCGAGCACGGCGGCATCACACCACTGATCGTGCTCAACAAAACCGACCTGCCGCAGAGCGAAGCCGCATGGGCCTTACTCGCCACACATCGCGCACTCGGCTACCGCGTGCTGCGGCTGTCGGCAAAACAGGATATCGCGCCCCTCATTCCACTGCTGGAAAAGCAGACCAGTGTGCTGGTCGGCCAATCGGGCATGGGCAAATCGACGCTGGTCAATCGGCTTGTACCAGACGCTTCCGTGCGCGTGGCCGAAACGTCGGTGGCGCTCGACTCGGGCAAGCACACCACCACCGGCGCCGTGCTGCACCACATCAACGATCACAGTGATCTGATCGATTCACCCGGCTTGCAGGTGTTCGGGCTGCATCACATCAACGTGGAAGATACCGCGCAGGCGTTTATAGAATTTCGCCCGCGGCTCGGGCAATGCCGGTTTCGCGACTGCACGCACCGCGTGGAGCCGGGCTGCGCGATTGATGACGGTTGCAAGGCCGGCCATATCGCGGCATCCCGGCTGGCGTCGTACCGTGGGCTGGTTGAGGAAGCGGTGCGGTCCAGGGCGCGGCGTTATGACTGATCGCTGTTTAACCCACAGAGTGCGCGATGGTAACCACGCCTGTCAGCAACATCCACATCACCAGCGCGCGCCAGATCAGGCCTACTGCGCTGGATAAATAATCGGCATCGGCGTCGTCACCCGTACCCAGTTCCGGACGCGTGGCGTCAAACGCTTCCGTGCCAGTGATCGATCCGTCCGCAAGCGCGCCACCGAGTTTGACACCCAGCGCACCCGCGCCGCTGGCCAGGATAATGCCTTGTGACTCGTCGGGCCAAGCGGACGCTTGCGTGCGCCAACAATCCACCGCGTCCTGAAAATTGCCCACGGCGGCGAAGCTGGCGGCGGTCAAACGCGCTGGCACCCAGTCGATCACGGCGTACGCGCGAGCCGCGAACTGCACGAACTCGGCGGATAGGCCCGCTTCCGGCACGTTCGTCGCCGCATGCACACGCCAGATGTCCTGCAACGCCGCGGCCATGAAATAAAACAATGCACCAGCCGGGCCGCACACCAAAAACCACGCCACCGGCCCAAACACATGACGATGCGAGGCCGTCAGGCCCTGCTCAATCGCCACGCGCGCGAGCGCGCTGGAGGTGAGGTTGCCGCAATCGGCATTGCACCACTGACGCAACTGTTCGCGCGCATCAGCCAAATTGGCGTCTTTTAGTAACTTATTGATTTCATTAAAATAATTACTGAACTTGCGAAAGCCCACAGTGGCATACAGTACGGCCGCTGCAAACAGCCAAGCCGCCGCGCCGTTTAGGTGCGCGAACAGCCATGTCAGCAGCAGTGTCGCCAACGTCAATGGGACCACGGCGAGCAGCCACGCCCACATCCCCTGCCGTGCCTCACCCGCATCCATCAAATGGCGAAGGTGGTTTGCAAAACGCTCGTACGCTGCGTGCAGCACGTTGTCACCGCGCAGCGGGCGAATCTGCTCGAACGACAGTGCGGCAAGCAATGCAAGAAATTTCATGATGGAAGTTGTGGCGCCAGATTGGACACCTGGGGAGACGCCAAATCACGCCGAAAGTTCGGCGCGCAGTTGCAAGCCGGATACATCACCGGTGCTGCCAGCGCTGCGAACCCGGTCACGAGTAATCCACGCGCAGAATTTCAACCTCGGCCGCGCCGGCGGGGCGCCGCCACGTGACGACATCACCCGCACGCGCACCGATCAGGGCGCGCGCCAGTGGAGATGCCCAACTGATATCGCCTGCAGCAGCATCGGCCTCGTCGTCGCCGACGATGCGTACCGCTTGTTCCGTGCCCGCGTCATTGGCGAAGGTCACGCGGGCACCGAAGCGCACGCGACCACCCACCCGATCGCTCGCGGCTGCCACCAATTCAGCGCGTTCAAGTTGCGCATTGAAGTACCGCAAATCACGCTCGGCAGTGCGCAACCCAGGCTTCGCGCCGGCGTCGTCGGTCACGTCACGCCGCAACGCTTCGCACGCCTGGGCCAGCTCGCGCACCCGTGACTGCAATTGCGCGAGCCCGCGCGCGGTGACGTAGTTGGCGTGCGCGGGCAGCGGGCGCTCGGGCAAGGCATTGGCATCCTCGCCGTCGCCTTCCTTGACGAATGCACGGCTCATGGGCAGCTCATGGGCGGCTCAAGCGGCTTTGCGCCACACCAGTGTGCGGTTGTTGGCGGGCATCGCCACATCGCGCAGCAGCGTAAAGCCTTCTGTAGCCGCCAACGCTTCCACTGCCTCGAAATCGCGCAATGCACTGCCAACGCCACGTGCGCGCAGGCTTACATCGAAGTGCGCGTTACTGTCCGAGGTAAAAGCACCATGATAGTTAAAGGGGCCATAGGCCACCAGCGAGCCGCCTGCCGGCAACAGCCGCCCGGCACCTCGAAATGCCGCCTGCACGCCAGCCCAATCCATGATGTGCAAGGTATTGGCTGTGTAAACGGCATCCACGTCTTTCACCGGCCAAGCCGCGTTGCGCACGTCCAATACGAGCGGCCGCCGCAGGTTCGCGCAACCGGCATCATCAATCCACGCATTGATGCCTGCATGGTTCTCCGCCAGATCACTGGTTTGCCAAACAAGTTGCGGTAGGTGGCGGGCGAAGTACGCTGCGTGCTGGCCTGTACCAGACCCGATTTCCAGCACATGGGCGGAATCGGCAAGCATCTCGCGCAGCACGGCAAGTATCGGATCGCGATTGCGTTCGCAGGCTTCGGAGTACGGCTTGATCGCGTTGGCGCTCACGTGCTCACTCGCCCCAACCCATGAACGCCAGCAATTCCTCCTTGCGCGCCATGGTGTCGGCATAGCCGAGTTTGATCAATTCACGGCAGTAGGATTTTTCAAACAGCAGATACGACAGCAGGTTCGACCCGCTCTTGCGCGTGCCGCCCACCGTGGACAGCAACAGGCGTATGGTGCGCGGCAACTCATGCGCATGAAGCGCGGCAATTTTTTCCAGCTCCTCGCTCGGTGAAATCACCCGAAAATCGACTTTGTGCAATGGATAGTTGGTTTGCCTGCGTACGTCCTCGGGTATGAGTTCGATGGTACGGTTGATGCGCTGCAGTCGCTCGAGATCGACTTCAAGACTATCGAGAAAAATGCTGTTCAGCGCGTGGCCGGCGATTTGCGCCAGCGTGGGAAAAGCATCACTCTTGATGCGCTCGGCGTCCGGCTGCAACTGGCGGCCCACGCCGATCACCAGCACACGGTCAGCGCCCAGATGCAGCGCCGGGCTCACCGGCGCGATCTGGCGCATGGAGCCGTCGCCGAAGTATTCGCGGTGTATGCGCATCGGCGGAAAAATAAACGGCAGCGCGCTGGACGCCAGCAAATGCTCCATCGCAATCGGCATCGCCACGCCGATGCGGCGCGCGCGCTGCCAATTTTCCAGATCGGGCGCGCCCTGATAAAACGACACTGATTGCCCTGAGGTGTATCCGGAACAGGTGATGCTGAGCGCCGTCAATTGGCCCGCGTCGATATTGCGCTGTATCGCGGAAAGATCGACATGCTTGCGCAACAGCGCGGCCAACGGCGCATTGTCGAGCAGCGACACCGGATAGTTGCCGCCTCGCAACGTTCGCAAACGGCCGCCGGACAACGCCGCCAGCAGCCAGCGCAGGCTGTTGCGCAGCGCCCCGAAAATATCCGCGCGATACACGTGATGCACATGAAAATTCTTCCACACCGTCACCAGACGGCGTACCGCGTGCCGGAAATTCGCCGCGTCCACCGCCAGAATAGTGGCGTTGATCGACCCTGCCGAGGTGCCGCAGATGATCGGAAACGGCGTATGCGCGTTCCTGGGCAGCAACTCCGACAGCGCGCGCAGCACACCCACCTGATACGCCGCGCGTGCGCCGCCGCCGGTGAGTATCAGCCCGACTCTGGGCCGTACTTTTGTGGTGTGGTCTTGCATGCTTTTTTGCCGTCGCCCCCGGATATTACGGCTGATTTCGCACCAACTTGCGTCGCCCTACTGTGCTATTGCCACATCCACAGGCAGCGCCGCCAGCAATTGTGTCAACACGCCGGGCGTCATACGCACCAGAAAGCCGCGGCTGCCACCGTTGATATAAATTTCCGGCAGCTCAAGTATCGAGCGCTCGACATATACCGGCATCTTCTTGCGCGTGCCAAACGGCGAGGTGCCGCCAACACGGTAACCGCTATGCCGTTGCGCGACGTCCGGTGTGCAGGGCTCCACGGATTTCACTCCGATGAGTCGCGCCAGCGCCTTGGTGGATACCTTTTTGTCGCCGTGCATCAGCACAATCAACGGCACGGCCTTGTCGTCCGCCATCACCAGCGTTTTCACCACCGCGTGCTCGTTGACATTTAACTCGCGCGACGACACTGCGGTGCCGCCCTTCTCCTCGTATTCGTAAAAGTGTGGTGTGAATTGAACCTTGGCTGCGCGCAAGGCAAGCACGGCTGGCGTCGAAGGCATGCGTTCGCCGCTCATGCCGGATTCGTTTCCAGAGATGCTGACAACACGCGCGACATCATCAGCAGCATGCCCGCTGTCGCACCCCAGATGTAGCGGCCCTCGTACGGTATTGCCACGTAGTGCCGGTGGCGGCCGTTGAAATGGTATTCGTGCCGCTGGTAACGCGCGGGGTCGATGAAGTGCGACAGCGGAATTTCAAATATGTCAGCCACTTCATAGGGATCGGCACGCGTCTCAAACGGGGCTTCGATCCAGCCCACCACCGGCGTAATACGAAATCCGGTGGGCAGCAGGTACTCGGGCAGGTTGCCGAGCACAGTAACGCGCTGGCGGGCGAGGCCGATTTCTTCCTCGGTTTCGCGTAGCGCCGTATCCGCGCGGCTGGTGTCAGCGGGCTCCACGCGCCCACCCGGAAAGCTGATCTGCCCGGGGTGCGCTGCGAGATGATCCGTGCGCTGGGTGAACAACAGATTCACCTGCCCGTCGCGTTCGACCAGCGGCACCAGCACGGCGGCGGCACGCAGCACCATGCCCTCGGGTATCTCGCCCACGTGCTGATCCGCCGGATCCGGTGGCGGCGGCGGCCGGCGCAGCCGAGCGATGATGTCGGCGGCGGCCATCGGAGAAACGGCAGTCCGCGTATCAGATAGAGCGCGGCTGGCGGTCAACACCGTGGAAATTCTGTCACCTCGTGATGGTCAATATTTGAGCGATTCTACCGCGCACGCGGGCTTGAGCGCGGCGTGAAGCTGATTTACACTGCCGCGGCTGTAAGCGCTATGGCGGCACACCGGCACCCTATTGTGGCATTCCGGCAATCACTCTTAAGGAGATTCCCCATGAAACTGAAACAGGCAATTTTTGCAGCGGTATTCGCAGTAGCCAGCAGCGCGGCCATGGCATTTCATTGTCCGGCAGACATGAAGAAAATCGATGATGCGTTGGCGAAGAGCCCCAAGCTTTCTGCCGCGCAAATGACGGAAGTAAAAAAGCTGCGCGCCGACGGCGAAGCTTCGCACAAGGCCGGCAAGCACCAAGAGTCGGTGGACACGCTGGCCAAGGCCATGAAGATTCTGGGTATCTGAAACCCGCCTTCCGTGCGTTGATCGATCCCCCGCCCGGCGCGGGGGATTTTTTTGCGCAAGCTGGTGCTGGCATACTCTGCCATATTTATATAACTAATTGTTTTAATTGATATTTTTGTAAACACTCATGTTAGAACTGACGCAAACCGAAGTCGATGTTTCCGCCACATTGCCGCGTCTATACCAGTGCGAAATGCCGCTGCGCTTTGCCGATATGGACGCCGATCAGCACATCAACAACACCGAGTTTTACCGCTACATGGAAGAGGCACGCATGCGTTGGGTGCACACACTGGGGCTGGCGGTGACGCCGCCCAAGCCGGTGCCGGTGCTGGCAGCGTCTGCGTGTTCGTTTCGCAAGCCGCTCCATTACCCCGGCAATGTCACCGTCGAAATTTATCTGGGCCGAATTGGCACGAGCAGCGTGCGCACGCATTACCTGCTGCGCAGCAACGGTGAGATTGCCGCCGAAGGCTACGCCGTGTCGGTGTGGGTCAACCCGCAAACCGGCAAACCCATTGCGCTGCCGGACACCATTCGCAACATTCGCAAACTCGCTCCGTAAACCACGCCGCAGCCCGCGCCGCGGTGGGCTAACTGCTAGTTACAGCTCGGCGTGTTTGATTTCTTTTCAGCCTCGGCGGGGCTCAGTGCTTCCTCAACCGGTGCGTCGCCCACCAGCTTTTTGATCGCCACCACCAGTTCTGCGTCCTGCTTGATGATGGCGGGGTCTACCCGCATCAACGTGCTGGCCGTGGTCAACTGAGCGCCACCCAGCTCAACGAATTGCGATTGGTAAGTCGTGCTCAAGCCCGAGAAAATCAGCGGCACATTGGTCGTGGTAAACGTGCCGTTGACCGTGCCCGCCCGCACCACCCGGAAGGTCGCGCCCGGCGGCGATATAAAGTTGCCGAACTGGCGAACTTCCAGCGTGCCGCCCAGATTCGCGGTGCCGCTCACCACCAGTTGATCGAACTCGGTGCCCGGCGTGATACCGCCGATTTCAATCTCCAGCGTTCCGGTCTGCGTGTAGTTGCCGTTGATGTTGACCACGCCGGGCGAGGCGCCGGGCTTGAAGGTGCCGCCCAATATCACGTTGCCGTTAATCGTGCCCTTGCCCTTGAGCAAGCCGGTGCTGGTGACATTGAGCTGCGGCGTTTGCAAGTTACCGTTGCCCAGATCAAGCACGCCGCCGATGGTCACCGGCCCGGTGGTGTTGATCACGCCCGGCGGCGTGCTTTGCAGCGAGCCATCGACGAACAGCGGGCCGTTGGCATTCAACACGCCGCCCGTCACCGTCATCACGCCGGTGGGCGCAATCGCTGTCGTGCCCGCCACATTCAACTGCCCGGCGGTCACCGTACCGAAACCGTTCAGATTCAACGAAGGCACGTTCACCGTCGCACCGGCGATGGTCGTGGTGCCCGGGCCGGAGAATCCGCCACTGGCAAAATTGTAGGTACCGCCCGAAAACAGCAGCACCCCGGTATTGGCTACGTTCATCAGGCCGCTGGCCGCGCCGCCGTTATTCAACTGAAGTTGGCCGCCCGCGATGCTCATGGAACCGCTCAGATTGAACGCGCCATTGCTGACCACGTTGCGGTTGATACTGGCCCCGCTGCTGGCGTTCACCACGCCGTTGGCAATGGTGGCGCCAGTGCCGGTCAACGCGCCGGAAAGACTGAACGTGCTGCCCGATCCCGTCACCAGATCGCCCGCGCCGGTGATCGTGCCCGCGTTATTCAGCACGCCGTTGACGGTGAGGGTTCGGCCTGCGGCGATGGTCAGGGTGTCGCCGGCATTTTCATTCAGCGTGCCCTGCACGATGAGATTGCGGCCCAGCGTGGTGGTGCCGGGGTTATAGGTAAAGCCCGGCGCCAGCACCGTTGTGCCTGCACCCGATTGCGTGCCGCCAGTGACGGTGTAAAGCGTGGTGGCCGACAACGCACCTGCGCCGTCCAACACGCCGCCACTTTGCGTAAAGTTGGTGGCAACCAAAGTGCCGCCGTTCACGTTCAGCGACCCGCCACCCAGAATCATGTTGGTGGCGGCGCCGCCCACGTCAAAATTGGCCGTGCCGCCCGTCTGTGTAAAGTCGCTCAAAGCAGGCGCACTGGCAAACGTGACTGTGCCCACAGTAACGTTGGTATTGGCTTGGCCGTAGCTGCCATTGATGGTGGTGGCGCCGCCGTTGAAGGTGAGACCGCCCGTGCCGGTGGTGGGGCCATTGAGCGTGTGCGCGCCGCCGGTGATGTCGATCGTGCCCGCGTTTGCCAGCGTGTTGAACGTCATTGCACCGCCGCTCAGGATGGCCGCGCCGTTGTTCGTCCACGCGCCGTTCAGTGTATCCGACGCGCTGAAATTGCTCGCGCCTGCCGTGGTCAGCGTGCCGGTGGTGTCTATCGTGCCGCCCGTCCAGTTCATCGGGCCGCTGACGTCGAGTGCGCCCGTACCAGTGACGGCGCCTGCGCTTTGGGCATAGCTGCTGGGATTGAACGCGCCGCCCAGATTGAGCGTGCCGCCACCCATGTTCACAGTCGCCGCAGTGCCGCCCACGCTGAGGTCAGCCGTGCCTGCGGTAACATTGAAGTTGTTCAACGCAGGCGCGCTGGTGAAGGTTACCGTGCCGCCGCTGACGTTGGTGGTCAACGGATTGAACGTGCCGCCCACTGTGGCCGTGCCACCCGCAAAGTTAATGGCCCCCGCACCACCCGTGGGGCCAGTGAGGGTTTGAGTGCCACCGAGAATGTTGAGCGTGCCGGCGTTTGTCAGCGTGTTGGTGGTCAATGCGCCACCCGTGATATCCACTGTGCCGTTGTTGATCCAAGCACCGTTCAGGGTGTCGGTGGCGCTGATGGGCCCTCGCCGCTCCAGCGACGTCTTGCCCAGCAGCTCGCGCATCGCGGGTGCCAGCGATCCCAGCGTCCAGTCGGTAATCGGCACGCCCATGCCGAGTTTTTTGCGCCACACGACGGCGCGCGGGAGCTTGCCGCGCACTGCGAGCTTCAACACGAACTTTTCCACCGCGCCGTTGAGCTTAA
>SXGS01374573.1_pt1 | contig 12511 bp, 10 predicted proteins | sample 3174681 | NCBI WGS metagenome assembly SXGS01 (sample SAMN11356861, study PRJNA531348) | freshwater metagenome | isolation source: freshwater sample F1-80 | place: China: Fuxian Lake, Yuxi | collected 2017-12-25
AGCCGTGGTCGAACACGTACTCGCCCCAACTGTCGCCGCGAACGTAGAGCGGCAGCCCGGCGACGAGCGAGGCGCCATCGTGCACGGCGAGGTGGCAGCCCACCCACCCGGCGTCGCCGCCGACGGCCCCGCTCGTTTCGAGCGCCCGCAAGAACGCGGGCTCGAGGAACGGGTCGTCGGGGCGCACCCGCGCGTCCCAGGCGGGGCAGGTGGCGTGGACCGACACCGTCGGCATCGGGCGGGGGGTGGTCACGCCTTCGGAGGTTCCCACGCCAACAAGCGCAGGCCGTTGAGCACCACGAGGATCGTGCTGCCCTCGTGGAGCACCACGGCCTCGGCGATGGCGACCCACCCGAAGATCGAGGCGATCACGAGGACGCCGCTGACCCCGAGGGAGATGGCGAGGTTCTGGCGCACCGCCGCCACGGCGCTGCGGGAGAGGCCCACCGCGAAGGGGAGCTTGCTCAGGTCGTCGCCCATGAGCACGACGTCGGCGGTCTCCAACGCGACGTCGGAGCCGGCGCCGCCCATCGCGATGCCGACGCTCGCGGTCGCGAGCGCGGGCGCGTCGTTGACCCCGTCGCCCACCATCGCCACGCCGCCGCTGCGCGCCAGCTCGCGGATCGCGCGCACCTTGCCCTCGGGGAGCAGCGGCGCCCGCACCTCGGTGATGCCCACCTGCGCCGCGACGGCCTCGGCCACGCGCGTGTTGTCGCCCGACAACATCACCGTCCGGCGCACCCCGAGCTTGCCGAGCACCGCCAGGGTGGGCTTCGCTTCGTCGCGCAGGGTGTCGGCCACGCCGAGCACCCCGAGCCACCGCCCCCCTTCGCGGACGAGCATCGTGGTCTGGCCCGCGGCCTGGAGCCGCCCCACCACGTCGGCCACCGCCGACGGCGGGGTACCGTCGAACAGGTCGGGGCTGCCGACTTCGGTGAGCCCGCGCGCGGTGTGGCCGCGGATGCCCTTGCCGTGGACCGCCTCGACGTCGTCGGCGGGCGCCGCGGTGACCCCCTCGGCCTTGGCGCCGGTGGCGATGGCGTGCGCGAGCGGGTGCGCGGAGAGCTGCTCCACCGCGAGCGCGGCGCCCAGGAGCTCCGCCGCGGCGACGCCGTCGGCGGGCTCGACGCTCACCAGCCGCGGTTTGCCGTGGGTGAGGGTGCCGGTCTTGTCGAAGGCCACGGCCTGCGCCCGGCCGAGGGCGTCGAGGTGCGCCCCGCCCTTGATGAGCACGCCGGCGCGCGCCGCCCGCGCCACCGCCGAGAGCACCGCCGCCGGCGTGCTGATCGCGAGCGCACACGGCGATGCGGCCACCAGGAGCGACACCCCGCGCAGCACCGCGTCCTTGGCCGGCGTGCCCGTGAAGTAGAGCACCGCGGCGAGCAGCGGGGCGGCGACCAGCACGATGGGACCGAAGGTCTTCTCGATCTTCGCGGTCAAGCGCTGGGTGGGGCTCTTGTTGGCCTCGGCCTGGCTCACGAGGTTCACGAGCTTGGCGAGCGTCGACTCGGCGGCGAGGCGGCGCACCTCGACCTCGAGCGCGCCGTCGACGTTGACCGTCCCCGCGAACACCTCGTCGCCGGCGGCCTTGGGAACCGGCACCGACTCGCCGGTGAGCGTGGCCTGATCGACGTTGGAGCGGCCGTCGAGCACCACGCCGTCCAGCGCGATGCGGTCGCCCGGGCGGACCACGAGGACGTCGCCGCGCTTGACCCGGGCCACCGCGACCTCGAGGATGGCCTCGCCCTTGCGGATGCGCGCGGTGTCGGGGCGCAGCTTGGCCAGCGACTCGATGGCGCGGCGCGCCCGCTCCATCGCCCGGTGTTCGAGCGAGTGGCCGAGCGAGAACAGGAACAGGAGGAACGCGCCTTCGCCCCACGCGCCGAGGCCGCCGGCGCCGATGGCGGCGAGCACCATCAGCCCCTCGATGTCGACCTTGCCGGCCCGGAGTGCCCGGAAGGCGGCCTGCGCGGGGTACCAGCCGCCGGTCACCAACGCCGCGGCGTACAACCACGGCGTCGCGATCGCCGCCGGGGGCAGGTACGACAGCCCGAAGCCCAGCGCCAACAGCGCGCCCGAGCTGTACACCAACGCCATCCCGTGCTTGGGCGCCAGGCCGCAGTCGTGGCCATGGGCGGAGCATGCTTCGCCGGACTGTACCGCCTCCAGCGGGTAGCCCGCGGCGGCCATCATGGCCTCGATCTGCTCGGCGGTGACGAGGTCCTTGTCGTATTCGACCACCAGGCGCTCGGCCGCGTAGGCCACGTCGGCGCTGAGGACGCCCGGCTTCCGCCGGAGCACGTGCTCGACCACCTGGGCGCACTCCGCCGAGTCCATGTCGCGGACGAACCACGTCCGGGTGAGGTAGCGCTCCGCGGCGCGGGCCGCCTCGGTGCGGACCGCGGCGAGCAGGGCCGGCCGCGGCGAGACCGTTTCGTCGAAGTGTACGCACAGCTCGGGGTACGACCGGTCGGTGCGCAGGTGGGCCGCCCGGACGCCGGGGAGCCGTTCCAGCTCGCGGGCGAGCACGGCGAAGCGCCCCCGATCGTCGGCTTCGCCGGGCAGGAGCGCCTCGAGGTCGACCTGGAACGCCGACCCGCCACCCTCGGCGTCGGCCGCGCCCACGGGCCGCTCCTGGAACCGGATGGCGGGCTGGCTGGCGTGGTCGTGCGAGTGGGAGTGCCCGTGGTCGTCTTCGGGCGGCGGCTCGGCCGCGCGCGCCTTGAGGCGGCCGGCGCCGGTGCCGAACTTCAGGGCTTTTTTCGGGCGTTCGGCCATGTGGCCTCCCAGACTAGTGGCGGTGGCCGCGGTGGCGAGGCGGGCTGGCCGGCGGCGGCTCGGGCGCGTCGTCGTGGGGTGCTTCGTCTTCCCCTTCGTGTTCGTGTTCGTCGGGGAGGGGCTGCGTGTACCGTTGGCCGTTGACCTCGAGGGTGAACGCGGTGCACCCCTCGGGTACGTCGAACTGCAACACCGCCGGCAGCCGACCCTCGTACCGTTTGAGCACGTTCCCGTCTTGATCGTAGACGGTGCCGCTGTCGGCGACGGTCATCGTCTCGTCGACGAGCACCGCCACGAGGTCGGCCATCTCCTCCATCCGGTCGGCGTGGCGGTGACACCACAGGTGGCCGACCCCCGGGTACTCCTCGTGGCAGATCTCCTCCATCTGCTCCTCGTCCACCTGCGCGCCCACGCCCACGAAGACGAAGTTGAGCATCGGGATGCGGCCCGCCGCGATCTCCTCCGCGACCTTGGCGCTGTAGGCGCGGACGTCGGCAGGGTCGTAGAGCTGGCTGTCGGTGATGATGACCGCGATGCCGCGACGGGCCCCCGCCTTGGCCGCCTCGCGGATGTACGCGACGTAGTCCCGCAAGACCGGCAGGAGCACCGTTCCTTTTCCGTAGAAGCGCGGGCCGGGGAACTTGAAGTCCTTGGCCTGCGGTCCGGTGAGGTCGCCCACCACCTCGAGTTGGGTGCCGTCGCCCGTGGCCCAGTACGCCACCCGCAGCACGCCGTTGCGGTCCTTGGTGGCGAGGTACTCGAGCATCCACCGCATCTGCGGCTCGACGTTGTTGCGCACCCCGCCGAGCTTGGCGAGCACGCCGCGGGGGCCGTACTCCGGCTCCATGGACGCGGAGCCGTCCATGTAGAGCGCGACGTCGAGGCCCTCGACGTTGGGGTCGTGCAACAACGTCGCGATGACGGTGTCGCCCTTGCGGTGCACGTCGGAGAACGGGCGGACGACGGCTTCGTGGCCCATCAGTGGTGGTCCTCGTCCTCGTCGTGGTCTTCGTCGTGGTGCTCCTCTTCCGGCAGCGGCTGGGTGTAGCGCTGGCCGCCGACTTCGAGGGTGAAGCTCTCGCAGCCTTCGGGCACCTCGAACTCGAGCACCGCGGGCAGGCGGCCTTCGTAGGCCTTGAGCACGCGGCCCTTGTCGTCGTACACGGTGCCGCCGGCGGCGACGGTCATGGTGTCGTCGACCAGGGCGGCCACGAGCTCGGCGATGTTCTTGATCTCTTCGGCGACGCGGTGGCACCACAGGTGCCCGACGCCCGGGTACTCCTCGTGGCACACGTCTTCGAGCTGCTCCTCGTTCACGCCGGCGCCGACGCCGACCATGATGAGGTTGACCCGGGGCAGCTTGCCGCGGACGATGTCCTGCGCGAGCTTGCGCGACCACTGCTTGACCTCGTCGGCGTCGTGCAGTTGGCCGTCGGTGATGATGACGCAGCAGCCCTGGCGGGCGCCCTGGGCCACCTGCCCCTCGAAGTAGTTGCGGAAGTCGTGGAGCGCGGGCGTGAGCACCGTGAACTGCCCGAAGTGGCGGGGCCCCAGAAAGCGCGTGGCCTTGGCGTCGGCGGCGGTGAGCTCGCCGAGCGGCTCGACCTTGCGCCCGTCCTTGCCGCACGCCCAGTAGGCGCAGCGGAGCTGGCCGTTGCGGTCCTTGCTGGCCAGGTACTCCAACATCCACCGCGCCTGGGGCTCGACGGCGTTGGGGAGCGTCTCGATCGTCGGCGCTTCGCCCCAGCCGAACAGGTCGTAGAGCAGGCCACCGCCGTGCGCGACGGTCCGCTCCTTGTAGTTCTCGGACATGCTGCCCGAACCGTCGATGTACAAGGCCACGTCGAGGCCTTCGACGGTGGGATCGTGAAGGAGCGTGGCGCGGACGTGGCCCTCCTCGACGTGCAGATCGGAGAAGGGTTCGACGGGACGTTCGTGTTCGTGGGACATGGTGGCCTCGGGGGGGTGGGGTCAGGACTCGAAGTCGTCCATCCACGTCGGGCGGTCGGTGGCCCGGGGGGGGCCGGCCTTGGGACGACGGGGGGAGGGGGGCGGTTTGCTCCGCGGCGGGGGCGTGGCGGGCCGGCCCGGGGCAAAGTCGGCGGCCCAATCGGCGGGGCCGGGCGGCAGGATGTGGCGGGGAGCGGGGGCGGTCGGCGGCGGCGGCGCCGCGATGGGCGCCTGCCCCACCCGGCGGCCCACTTCGCCACGCCGCACCAGCGCCCGAAGTGCGTTGGCGCGGGCGTCGGGCCAGCCCTCGATGGTCGCCAGGGTGGTGCGGGCGAGGGTGAGGAAGTCGTCCACCGAGCCCTGGCGGGGCACCGGGCGTGCCAGCGGGTCCTTGCCCCCGAAGAGGGTCGCCAAGGTCGCGCTCACCTCGCTCGCGAGGCCGTCGCGGCGGGTCGCGACGTCGCCCTGCACCCGGTAGCCTTCGGCCTCGAGCGCGGCGATGGCCGCAGCCCGATCGGCCACCGGGAGCTCGCGCGCGGCGAGGGCGTGCTTCGGTGTGCTCGCGATCAGGTCGGCGCGCAGCGCTTCGAGCTCGGCGTGGAGCAGCTCGGCCACCGACGGTTCGTTGCCGCCGTGCACCCCGAGGTCGGCCGGCGGCAGGCGGAAGGCGAGCACCGCGCCCTCGCCGCGGGCGAGGGCGTCCTCCCGGTCGGCGGGCAACCAGGCGTGCAGCACCCGCTCGGGCTCGGCCGCGCCGGTCTCGATCGTGAAGGCCGCTTCGGCCTCGGCGGCGTGGCCGGCGAGCAGATCGAGCCGACGCAGGCTCAGGTGCCCGTCGGCGGCGGTCGGGGCGGCGTGACCCCCGAACGGGCCGTACAGTCGCCCGAACGCCTCGAGCGGATCGTTGAGGCCCGCCGGGTTGCCCGGCGATTGGACCAACTGCAGGTCGAAGAGCCACAGCGTGTGCACCAGGAGGCGGCGCGGGAGCCCGTGGACCAGCTCGTGGGCGTGCACCTTGCGCTCCAGCGCTTCGGGGAGCGCGGCGACCTCGCACAGGCGGAGCGCCCCTCGGGCGTCGCGGACGACGGCCTGGTCGTGCTCGCCGTCGCCGATCCGCACCACGTCGCACACCTCGGCCAACGGGGCGTCGGCCAGCGGCCGGGCCTCGCCGGTGGGGTGAAAGTAGCGCGGAAGCATCGCGCCTCAATTGAATCCGGCGGCCCCGGTGGCGCCACCGCGAATGTGCGGACGGGTCGCCGTGCTCATGCCGGGGCGCGGGCGGGCCGATCGGAAGGGAGCATGTTCACCGTCCACCTCGACTCGTTGCCCCCCCTCCTCGCGGCCGGTGTGCGCGCCGCCGTGCTCGGTCACGGCGTCGTCGAAGGCCACGCCGCGGCCGACGTCCACCTGAAGTTCATGTCGCGTCGCGAGGACGAGCCCCAAACCCCCAACCCGGTTGTCTTGTGGGGCGGCATCGGCCGCCCGCCCGCAGCGGCGGAGGTGGGCGCCGAACGGGTGCTGCGCCTCGACGCTTCGCCGGTCGAGGTGCGCGCGGCCCTCGAAGCCCTCGCCCCGGTCCAGGCGGTCGAGCGGCTCGTCGAGGCCGGCGCCCCGCTGACCCCCCGGGAGCGCGGCATCCTGGCGCGGGTCGCGACGGGGGCCACGTCGCGCGAGATCGGCAACGCGCTCGGGATCAGCGAACGCACGGTCGAGGTACACCGTCGCAACTTGTTGAAAAAGCTGGGGGTGCGACGCAGCGCGGGACTCGTCGCGACCGCGATGGCCCACCAGGTCTTGTAGGGTCGGGGCGGCCCGCCGCGACCGGCCCCTCGTCGGGCCGAGGCGGGCGCGTGCCGCGTGCGGGGGCGACGTCGACCCGACGCGCGACGCGCACCGGCCTCGTTGCGCTTCCGGCACGGTCCCGGCGCGTCGCCCTCATCGAATTGATCGGGTAAGGTGGGCCCCGACCCGCCCCGCCCGAGGCCCCCATGACCCAGCTCGTCGCTCCGTCCTGGCTCCGTCTCCTTGCGACCGGCTGTCCGGGTGGCGACACGACGGTCAAGGTGGCCGACGACCCGCCCACCATCTCGATCGTGAGCCCGCTGGAGGGTTCGACGTTCGATCCGCTCGAGCCGGTGCAGTTCTGCTTGGCCGTGGCCGACAACTCGCAGGACGCCGCCTTGCAGCTCACCGCGCAGAGCAGCGTGGACGGGGACATCTGGGTGTCCGAGGGCGACCCAGTGGCGTGCGACGGCGGCAACTTCAGCTTCGAGGTGCTGCTGAGCGACGCCGACCAGAACGTGGTCGTCACCGTCACCGACATCGCGTCGCAGGCCGCCACCGACAACGTCACGCTCTTGCGGACCGAAAACAGCGCGCCCGTGTGCGACATCATCTCGCCGAGCGACGGCGCGGCGTTCGAAGCCAACACGGTGGTCGCCTTCGCGGCCCACGCCGAAGACGCCGATCAGGACGCGCAGGAGCTCGTCGCGGTGCTCACCAGCGACCTGGACGGCGAGCTGTGGGCGGGTAACCCCGACACCTCCGGTACGATCAGCACGTCGCTCACCACGTTGTCGCCCGGGTACCACACGCTCACGATGATGGTCACCGACGAGCGTGGCCTCACCGACATGTGCGGCGCCACCATCTTCATGAACGAGTGCACCGACGCCGACAGCGACGGGTTCACCACCTGCAACGACGACTGCGACGACGGCGACGACACGGTCTACCCGGACGCCGAGGAGCGGGTCGACGGCAAGGACAACGACTGCGACGGCGTGACCGACGAAGGCGCCCCCTACGTCGACGACGACGGCGACGGGTACGCCGAGACCGACGGCGACTGCAACGACGGCGATGCCACGATCTCCCCGGTGGCGACGGAGTCCTGGTACGACGGGGTCGACCAGGACTGCGACGGCGGCTCCGACTACGACCAGGACGGCGACGGGTTCGACAGCGTCGACTGGGGCGGCACCGACTGCGACGACCTGGAGGTCGCGACCTACGCGGGCGCGGCCGACGCCTGGTACGACGGGGTCGACAGCGACTGCGCGGGCGACGACGACTACGACGCCGACGTCGACGGGTTCGTGTCCGACCTGTACGGCGGCGACGACTGCGACGACGGCGACGCGGCGGTCAACCCCGACGCCACCGAGACCTGGTACAACGGCGTCGACGACGACTGCGACTCCTTGTCGGACTCCGACCAGGACTACGACGGCTACGACGGCACCAGCTACGGCGGGCTCGACTGCGACGACCTCGACGCAACCATCAACCCCGCGGGCGCGGAGATCGCCTACAACGGCATCGACGAGGACTGCACCGGCGCCGACTGGACCGACGTCGACGGCGACGGGTTCGACAGCGACGGCGTGGGGGGCACCGACTGCGACGACGCCGACGCCACGGTGAACCCCGACGCCACCGAGATCTGGTACGACGACGTCGACCAGGACTGCGCCGGCGACGACGACTGGGACCAGGACAAGGACAGCTACACCCTGGAGAGCCACGGCGGGGCCGACTGCGACGACACCGACGCCGGCATCAACCCCGCGGCGACCGACGCCTGGTACGACGGCATCGACACCAACTGCGACGACGCGAGCGACTACGACGCCGACGGTGACCTGCACGACGCCGACGTGTACGGGGGCGACGACTGCGACGACGCCGAGCCGACGACCTACCCGGGCGCGTCGGACACCGCGTACGACGGGATCGACTCCGACTGCGTCGGCAACGACGACTTCGACGCCGACGGCGACGGGTACACCGCCGACATCTACGGCGGCGAGGACTGCAACGACCTCGACGCGACGGTCAACCCCGGCGAGGTCGACTCCTGGTACGACGGCGTGGACACCAACTGCGACGGGGCCAACGACTACGACCGGGACAGCGACGGCTACATCGCCGACAGCTACGGCGGGAGCGACTGCCTGGACGTCGACGCGACCGTGCATCCCGGCGCCACCGACACCTGGTACGACGGGGTGGACACCGACTGCGACGGGGCCAACGACTACGACCAGGACGGCGACGGCTACAACGCCGATGCCTACGGCGGCACCGACTGCGACGACACCGCCATCGGGATCAACCCCGCGGCGTTCTACATCGCCTACGACGGCGTCGACAGCGACTGCGACGGCGGCAGCGACTACGACTTCGACGGCGACGGGTACGACAGCGACAGCTACGGCGGCGACGACTGCGACGACTACGACGCCACCATGAACCCGGCCGCCGCCGAGATCTGGTACGACGGCGACGATCAGGACTGCGACGGGGCCAACGACTACGACCAGGATGGCGACGGGTACGAGGTCCTCAGCTACGGCGGCTCCGACTGCGACGACACCGACGCTTCGGCCTACCCGGGCGGCGCCGAGACCTACTACGACGGCATCGACGGCGACTGCGACGGCTACTCCGACTACGACGCCGACCTCGACGGGTGGGACAGCGACAGCTACGGCGGCGACGACTGCGACGACGCCGACGGGAGCGTGTTCCCCTACCACTGGGAAGACCCCAGCGACGGGATCGACAACGACTGCGACGGCGACGCCGACACCGCCGACACCGACGCCACCACCGCGGTCGGCACCGGCGACGACAGCACCTACGCGGTCAGCTTCCGGCGCGGGTACACCTTCAACATGTGCGGGACCAGCTACAGCTCGGTCACCGCGTCCACCAACGGCATGATCTTCTTCGGGTCGTCCACCACCAGCTACACCGAGTCGGCGAGCAGCTTCGGCAGCTACACCGCCATCGCCGCGCTGTGGGACGACCTGTACGCCTACTCCGGCGACATCAACTGGGTGCAGCACGACGCGGTGGCGGTGGGCTTCTACTACGACACCATCCAGGAGTACTCGTACGGCGGGAGCAACACCTTCGCGTTGGTGCTGCTCGACGGCGGCCTGGCGTTCGCGTACTGGGAGACGATGTCGCTCACCGACGGCCTCGTCGGCTTCTCGTGCGGCGGCGGCGCCACGAGCACCGAGATCGACGTCACCCTCGAGATGGCGAACCTGCCCTACGGTGCGCCGGGCCTCGGCAATGGTGTCGAGGACCAGCAGTACGAGATCTTCGCGTCGGCCGACAACGACCTGGACGACCAGTACGCCTTCTGGTGTGTGCCCAACGGCTCCGCCGACGCCGACGGCGACGGGTGGACGGTGGACTGCGGCGACACCGACGACGCCGACGCCAGTGTCTACCCCTACTGAGTCGGAGTTCGTCCGCGGGCGCGTCGCGGCGCTGGGCCTGCGCGCGCACCCCGAGGGCGGCTGGTACCGCGAGGTCTACCGGTCCGCGGCCACGCTGCCGCTGCCGCGAGGCAGCCGCAGCCTGATGACCACGATCGACTTCGTGCTGCCGCCCGGTGCGCACTCCACCTGGCACGTGGTGCGCTCCGACGAGTGCTGGGTGTGGCACGCCGGCGACCCGCTCGAGCTGCACCAGCTCGACGACGCCGGGCACCACGCGCGGGTGCGCCTGGGGCCGGACTTCGCCGGCGGCGAGGTCGCGTCGTGCGTGGTCCCCGCCGGGGTGTGGCAGGCGGCGCGCCCGGTCGGCGCGGTGGGGGCGCACGTGTGCTGCGTGGTCGCGCCGGGGTTCGACTTCGCCGACTTCCGGGTCGCCGACGCCCGCGCGCTCGCTGCGGCGCACCCCGAACACGAGGCGCTCATCGCGACGTTTTGCCGCGTGTGAAAGCGCACATGGATGTGCGAAAATCTACGACGCGGCGGGGCCCGCGCGGGTGACGAGCACGGGGATCGGGCTCCGCTGGGTCACCCGCTCGGCGACGCTGCCGAGCACCAGGGCCTCCAGCCCCTGCCGGCCGTGGGTGCCGAGCACGATGAGGTCGGACCCGAGCTCCTGCGCCGCCGCGACGATCTCTTCGGCGGGGTTGCCCTCCCGGAGGTGCGTGGCGGAGCCCACCTCGGCGGGGACCTCACGCCGGCGGAGCGCCTCGAGCTCCGAACCGCGACTCTCGGCCATGCGTGCGGCGATCTCGAGCAAGACGCTGCTCGACGGGACCGGGCCCGCCAACGACGGGTCGGGCAAGACCCCGACGTTGAGCAGGTCGAGGTGCGCGCCGCCCCGGGCCAGGGACGCGGCGAGGCGCAACGCTTCGATGGACGTGGCGGAGAAATCGACGGGGACCAGGATTCGCTGAAAGCTCATGGGGCGGCCTCGATGGTTGCGCTCGACGCTACAATAGCCCATGCGGAAGGCGGGAGAGCACCCGCACGCTGGGCGATCGCGCACAGCCCGGCGACGAGCACGACCAACGCCACGACCTTGCGTGCGCGGGTCGCGAGGCGGCGGAGCAGCGCCCCGGCCGCGAACAACGCCGGGAGCGTCCCGAGCGCGAAGGCGCCGAGCACCAGCGCACCTTCGGCCGCGCCGCCCGACGCCGTGGCGAGGCCCAACGCGCTCCAGAAGAGGCCGCACGGGAGGAGCGCGGTGAGCAGCCCCAGGGCGTAGGCCGCGGCCCACGGCGGGAGCGTGCGGGTGTGGCGCGCGAGCGTCGTGAGCCAGGTGCCCGCGGCTTCGCCGCCGTGCAGGAAGCCGCCGAAGCGCAACGACGACCAGGTGAGCAACAGGGCGGCCGCGACCAGCGCCCACCCGGTGCTCGGCAGGGCCCGTCCGCCGAGGCCGACCAGGGCCCCGAAGACCAGGTAGGACGACAAGCGCCCGAGGTGCCACGTGGTCCCGCCTGCCGACGCGAACGGCCCGCACATGCCGATGCAGTGGACCCCCCCGGTGAGGCCGGCCAACAGCGCGGCCGGCACCAGGTCGGTCATCGTTCGAACTCCAACGACAGGACGCGCACCGGCCCGAGGCTCTCGCGCACCTGCAGCTCGACGTCGGCGATTCCGAAGCGGGCGAGGCGCTCCCGAAGGCGCGGGAGCGCTTCGGTGGGGCCGGCCACCGTCAGCACGACCAGCCGGCCCGGGCGCGAGGTGACCAGACCGACCACGGAGCGGACGACCTCATCGATCTGATTGGCGAGCGGAACCGGCACAGGGCGTTCCTCAGCAAGCGGCGTGCCGGGCGGGTGGGTGCGATGGCACGCTGCGTGCTAGGGAGGGCGCGGAGCGTGCATGTCCGAGACGATCCTGGTTTGTGACGACGAGGAGCTGATCCGCTGGTCGCTCTGCGAACAGCTCCGCACGGACGGCTACTCCGTCATCGAAGCGGTCAACGGCAAAGACTGCCTGGAGAAGATCCGCACGGCCGCGCCGGCGCTGGTGTTCCTCGACCTCAAGATGCCCGAGCTCGACGGCATGTCGGTCCTGCGCACCCTCCGGGAGGACGACGCCGACCTGCCGGTCATCGTCATCACCGCGCACGGCGGGGTCGAAAGTGCGATCGAGGCGACGCGCCTGGGCGCCAACGGCTACCTGCAGAAGCCGTTCGACCTGCGTGAAGCGTCGATGGAGGCGGAGCGGGTGCTCGACGCGCAGCGGCTCCGGCGCGAGGTCCACTACCTCCGTTCGCGCCAGCCCACCGGCTACGGCGAGATCGTCGGCGACAGCCCCGCCATGCGGCGCCTCTTCGACACGTTGCGGCGCCTCGAGCACATCGACGCGCCCACGGTGCTCCTCTCCGGCGAGAGCGGCACCGGCAAGGACCTCGTGGCCCGCGCGATCCACAGCCGGGGCCCGCGTCGCAGCCGGCCGTTCATGGAGATCGACTGCACCGCGCTCCCCGAGACGCTCATGGAGAGCGAGCTCTTCGGCCACGA
>SXGS01062017.1_pt1 | contig 12506 bp, 16 predicted proteins | sample 3174681 | NCBI WGS metagenome assembly SXGS01 (sample SAMN11356861, study PRJNA531348) | freshwater metagenome | isolation source: freshwater sample F1-80 | place: China: Fuxian Lake, Yuxi | collected 2017-12-25
AGTTACAATTACTGCAATAACTGAGCCTTTCAAAATAATATCCTTCAAGGTCAGATTACCAGTTTTATGATCACTAGTCAATTAGATAAATTTCAAAAAAAGGTAATAAAAACCAAAGATACTTTATATTTGGTCAAAGTAAAATCGAACTACTTGGCAAGTTATAAAGGAACATATTCAAATGAACAGTCATTAAATTTTGTAATTCCAATTATGGTGATTTTATTTCTTGGAATTATTTACATAATGACTCAAAGATCAGGTTCTGGGTTTGTTAGTTTCATTCTAATTGGAGCTGCTGCAATTTCAATGTTTTATTGGGTTCATGTTCTTAAGAAAATGACTAAAGAACAAAAACCAGTATACAATGCAAGAGAGCAAGAGACAAAAAATTGGGTTTATGATCTTATCAAAGGAGAAGGAGATTTAGTCTTTGTAGCTGAAGTTCCAGGACCAGAAGATAAGATATCAGTCAGATTAATTGATGGTATTTTGTATATTCGAGGTTCTGCAGGTTTTTCAAAAGAAGTTCCAATAGAAGGTTCAAATGAAATGCAAATTTTTGATTTCAAATATAGAAATGGTGTACTTACACTAAGAATAAAATAACTACAGACTTTTTGCTAGTTCCAACTTTTGTGGAAGATACTTATCAGTAATATTGGTCAAACCGTATTTTGAAAATGCTTCCAATTCAGCTTTTCTTTTTATTTTAAGAAATACATCTAATTCTTTTTTCCATATACCTTCTTGATATCGTGGATCACTTTGTAGATCATAACATCGTTTAATGTCAGATTCAGTCATAGGAATTGTTGGCAGTTTAAATTTTTCAATATCAGTTGCCCATACACCTACCCATTTTGCATCTGGAACTGTGAGTTCTCTCAGATGTGCAGCATTTGCAGAGCCAGATTTTATTACCATTGCAATATGTTCTCCATACACATCACCGTCAGTAAGAACAATCACTGGCAGTCCCATTTCATCATGCAATCTTTTTAAAAGAGTCCTAGTAGAACGTGGAGCTTGACCTCCAGTGTTAATTATAATAGATTTGAATTTTTTATCTACTTGTTCTTCGACAAATCGTGTAAATAAACCACCTTTCTCAATAGCAATTACAATTTCAGCACTTGTATCAACTAGTTCGGCAGTAGTTAAACTAGGACCGATGGCATACCCATCAGGATGATTTGAAAGATTCATCTTTTTACCTTCATATCCAGGAATGGTATACTCTATATTCAAATCTCCAAAAATCGAACTTCTCTCTTCTGGAAATATGTGAAAATCTTCACGTGGTTTTGTTAACACAGCTTCTAAATCTACAATGATATTATCAGATTCTGATTGGTCTTCAAATTCGATTTCGAATGCTTGAGAGGAATAATAGACATCTCTTAACGTAGATGATTTTTTTTCTTGTGTTAATCTGTTTGCAAAAAATGCTAACCACATTAATTGTGTGAATGATCTTAGTTGAGATGAATTTCTAGAACTTCGAAGTGCTGCAGCGTTTCCTAAAATATATTGTCGAATTTTTTTGTCATATACAATATTACTAACAGATCTGCTAGGAATGGAAAATTTTGGAAATTGACCATTTTCTAAATCTTCGTAGACTTTTGCACCATGATTTTTTAGAGCATCAACTATATTCTGCTGTTTTTCATTTGCTTTTTGTTTACGATCTTTAATCTTGTTTGTCGTCAACTGTTATCTCCTCTTCTAATAATTTCTTGTAATTTGGTTCTTTAGTCTTTCCGGCAAGTTCTGTAGAAAACTGCGCAATTAATGGAAGATACTTTGCATATAGGTTTGCTCTCTTCTTTGCCATCTCAGCTTGACCTCGTTTAGACATGTATGCTGCAAGTTTTCTGGACAAAAATTGCAGTCCTAATCTTAATTCACGTTCTATTTCTTGTCTATCTGCCACATTCTCTTTTCCAACTGTTTTGTAAGGTATTCTAGTAGAACAGATGTGAGTAACTATAACAAATGGGGGATCACCTTTGACTTTATATCTACTCCAATCTGTATCGTTTACTACTTTGAGAACTACATCACTTCCTTCATCATATAGTAATGGAATTCTATTGGCATATCGGTAAACATGTGGACCACCTGGACGTATTTCACCTCCATAAGCAATGCCCATTTCCACAATAAACGGAAATCCAGAATATGCTGAGGCAGGTCGTTGAATCACCTCACAGAAATCAGGTTTAAAGAATTTCTTCATTCCCTTTTCAAGCGGTTCTTCTCCCAAAGGTGCCAGACAGCTTGGATCTGGTGAAAGAAAATCTTCAAATTTTTGTAGAGAATCACTTAGTTTTACTAATTCTTCATTAGTCATAGTCCCCATTCGCTTTTCTGGTTTGAAACCTGCAAACTCTGCAAATTTAACAGCTGTAGAGGGCCCTATTCTCTGGAATCGTTTTGTCAAAAATGTTGTTAGTGTTTCTCCCTGAACAGTACCAGTTAATTGTTTATAGTGTGAACTTTCAGGATCCATATCTACAGATTTGGATTGTGAATCTCCAAAATCCCAATAATACAGTTTTTTATTTGGTACATCAATATCTTCAATTCTGATTTTATTTAGTTTATCAAAATCCATTTTCAGAAATGACATTAAAGAAATTACAACTCTTACAGGTCGAGAAAGAGTTTTCCAACGTTTTTTTGCTTTATCCATTATTCCAGTAAATGAGAGATTGTTTTTTGTTAATCCTAAATCTTTTCGAACTTTTTCAACCATTGCATCATCGATGTTTGGAATTTCAAATTGTGATTCAACCATCATACGTCTGATTGTTTCAACATCAATACCATGTGCATGAGGTCTAATGATTGTTGGTGCTGGAGGCATTTCATTTACAATTTTAGAATAATGGAATTTTTCTCCCTTAGGATCATCAAAAGTTATTGTTGCATATGGAGTAATAAGAGATGTTTCATAAACATAATCTTTGATTTTTGAACCTGCTTTTGCATAATCACCCTCCAGACAAATACTTACGGAGAGACCTCGTTTTGTTACTTCCTTTGTATTGTGTTTGAGAATTACAGGTTTATTTTTTTGAATGTCCAGTAGTAATTCAAATTCATCTTGAATTTTTCCGTCAGTTGAACTTTTAACAGTTACAGGTTTATTTGTTGTAATTTGACCATACAAAATTGCCATTGTTGCTCCAAGGCCAAACATACCTCGTGCCTGTTTTAATCCAAATTTAGAACCATAAAGGACAGTTCCAAATGCTAATGGGACGTGTTTTGACTCTATTCCAGGACCATTATCCTTTACGGTCAAAATGTATGGTTTTGGGTCAGGTTTTTCGGGATCAATTGCCTTTATGGACATATGAACATCTGGAAAGATCCCTTTCTGATCACATGCATCTAAAGCATTTTCTACAAATTCTCTTACTGCTGTGTATAGTGATCTAGTAGGATTACTAAAACCAGCCAAATCCCTATTTCTGTAGAAAAACTCACTTGGTGAGATTTGATTAAATTTTTCTTTAATCGAAGACATCTTGATTTTCCCATAATTGCATTTTTTCTTGTTTATTTTTTCTGTTTGCTGCTTCTAATTTGTTGTAAACTGCACCATGTATGCTACCATTTGATATTGAGGAGATTGCATCTACAACCAATCTTAGTTTACTAGTATCACCAATTATTGAAACAGTCTTTCCATAAACAGAGATATGAGTTCCAGTTAAATTTTCCATGTTTTTTCTTGCCTTACCACCTTCTCCTATAATTCTCCCTTTTATCCTTTCAATATTTGCGTTTGATTTTCCTGCAAATTCTCTCAAATCTATCACATGTAATGCATTTTCACCCTTTAGTAAACTCAATGCATTTTCAGGAGAAAATCCTCGACCTATCGCCGTAACAATCTCCATAGCTTTGAAGGGTTGAATATTTTCAACATCACCATTAGATTTAATAAAAACTTCACCAGTTTCACCGTCTATATCTAAAGTAACATAACAAAGTTGTTCAATCTTAGATTTTACACTTCCAGATTTTCCAATTAGAACAGCTATTCTTTCATTTGGAATTCTAAGTATTTTTTCAAAGCTCATTTTACAATATCCTCAAATAGTTTAGTTGGATCTTCAACAGAAATTCCTCTTTTAGAAAAGAATCGAGTTATATTATTAATGTCTCTTTTAAGAAATTCTTGAGCATTGGGGTGTCTTAGATCGACTGCCGATCCAAGATCAAAAAGAACCAATCCTTTTGGAGTTTTAAAAATATTATATTCAGAATAATCTCCATGAACCAATTTAGCCTTTTGATAGAGGCGTGTAATTATTGAGATTGCTTGGGCATAGTCATTTTCATCAACTTCTGATTCAAGCAAAATCTTTGCAGGAGAGCCATTTTCACCAACAAAGTCCAAGGCAAGCACATTATTTGTTAGATAAAGAGGTCTAGGTACTGGAATTCCACACTTGTAGCATTGTGATAAATTTTTGTATTCTTTTTTGGCCCATAGATAAATAAGATTTTTTGTCCCTTTTTTCAATTTTGAGAATCGTGGATCTCCAGTTATGTATTGTTCCCTTTTTTTAAAATTTGAAGTACTTATCAAATAAATTTTTAATGCAACATTATTGTTTTTTTCATCAACAGCCCAAAAAAGAACAGATTCTTTCCCTGCACTTACAGGTCCATTAACATATGCAATGATATGATCTGAAATCATCTTGTAAAGTGTCATTACAGTAGGTTTGTCTAAAACTTCATTGATCACCTTACCTTTTTTGAATCCATCTTCCAAACCACCTCTTTTAGATTTAGAAATTAATTTATTGTCTACTTTTGATTCTATTTTTCTACTTAAATCATCATACAATAAATCATCAGACATTATATCATCGGACAATGAATATTAATGCAGACACTAGATAAAAGAGATTTCCTTTGCTGTGTTTGCATTTAGAAAGCAACATTTTCACGTAAATGAAATGATTATGTCTTCATTTGTAATTAAAGACATTACATTTTAAAAACAATCAAAAAAGGAATTCCAGAAATTTTTTTTACACCATTTTCAGAGCCAATTCCAAGTTCTAATGAAAGAGATATAGTATTTTTTCCAACCATATTGATTATAGATGAATTTTGGAGTAATTTTTTAGCTTCGTCTTTTTCAATTATTTGATCACCGTAATAGCTCTTACTTATTGTCACAGTTAATTCATTTTGTGATACATTTTTCCCAAGAAGATCTGCATCACATATATTCAGCATTAAATTTTTTTGATATTCAGTAACTTTAACTGAGAATTGCATTATGCATATTTACCTTTTAAAGTGGATTTTGCACCGCAGGCTTCACAAATCAAAAAAGAGATTCTGTTTTCTTTCAGAATTTTAGTATCAGGACTTTTACAAGTATGGCACTCTAAATAGTCTTTAACATAAATTTGAAAAAGACGAGTAAAGTCATCAGGTGCTCTTCTTCCGACAAACATTGCTTTATCACCTAGGCGTTCAGCTGGAACTGCGAATTCTTTTGAGAGATATTGTAAAACTTTGTCTGGATCTCGACGAAGAACTTTAGGAAATTCTGAGAAATTACGCAGGAATGTTTTTTGTCCTTCCCACATTACATCGACCACTGGAAGTTCAAATCTGGTGGTAGAACCTTTTTTAGTATCACCTAATTTGTCTTGAATTCTCTTAAGAAGGTGCTCATAATCGGATTTGGTCACTGAAAAATTGTGTATACTGTACCCTATATTGGTTTTTGAAAAAGAGAAATCGTGTGGATTTTGTTGGTCTACATCTTTCCTATTCGGAAGACATTAGTTCCACATTTAGGACACGTGCCTTTTACAGCTGGACGTCCATTCTTTAGTTTAGTTTCTTTGGGATCTTTGACTTCCCTTTTAGCTCTGCATTTTACGCAATATGCTTCTACCATTCTAGAAAATGTCTTACTTGGTGGTATTTAGGAAGAGCCTGTGAAAATTATTTAACTATAGACTAGATGTGTGTAAATTTTTTAATAGGTCAAAAATGAAGTATTATAAAAAATTTCAATGAATATTGTGATTTTTTTAATATTTCTGATAAGATTTACATTACTATTGATTTTTTTTAATATTTATTCAATAAGAGACACAAATTTTCAAAGGTTTACCAGTTATAAACACCATAATTCTAATCTAACAAAATGGCATCAAAAAAGGGAATTGCAGTTACAGTAATCATTTTAGTGGCAATTACATCTGCAAGTTTTCTCTTTTGGGTGATACCACAAGAAAATTCGTCAACTTTGATAGTATCAGATTATAAGAATTATCTTGATGGGGTAAAGAAAATTCATGCTGTTTTACAAGAATCTATTGAAACAGAGTTTCAGAACATGTTAGATGGAAAAACGCCTCCCGAAGAATACATTGGAATAACTGAAGTTACATCATCACAGGTTACTGTTCAAATTAGTGAATTTGTCATGTCCAAACCACCAGAAGAATGGCAAGACAGTTACATTAGTTACATGGAGGCTCTGAAAAAATTCAACTCATATATTGTAGAAACTAAAGTTGCAGCAAATATGTTAAAAGAAGGTCAGATCGATGTTGAAATCATACAAAAAATAGAATCATTAAGATCAGAAATGCAAGAACTAATCAAAAAATCAGATGAATTAAGACCATAGTTAGGCTCAAAACCGAATTATAATATTTTTAAAAGTTGGAAATCATTAAAAAGCAATTAAACAGTTAGAAAAAAGAATGTCACAAAGCTCTGAAAAAGTGGAAAAAGATGTTAATGCATCTACAGCTAACAAATTACTAGTAATTTGTGTTGACAGAGATAACGACATAGGTGAAAAAGCAAGTATTGTTACTCCAGTTGTTGGAAGAAATCCATGCATTGATGCAGCACAAAGATTAGCATTAGAAGACCCAGAAGATGCAGACTCTAATTCAATGTTTGCTGCAATTAAAACATATGAAGATCTGATAAGTAAGGGATACCAAGTAGAAGTTGCAATTGTAGCAGGAATTAAAGAAAGGGGAGTACAGGCAGATGAAAAAATCTTAATAGAAATAAAGAAAATTTTAGAGGTGTTTTCTGCAAATGGGGCTGTAATTGTTTCAGATGGTGAAGACGATGAAAGTGTAATTCCAGTTATTCAAAATGTCTTACCAGTTGTTTCTGTGCAAAGAGTAATCATGAAAGTAAGTAGAAGTGTAGAGTATTCCTATGCGGTTTTTGGAAAATATCTAAAAATGCTAGCATATGATTCAAAATATTCTAAATTTTTCTTAGGGGTTCCAGGAATACTTTTGTTAATTGGAGGAATTGCTACAATTTTTGGATATACTGCAGAAATATTTGCAGTACTAGTAAGTATTTTAGGTGCAGCATTTTTGATTAGAGCTTTTGATATAGATAGAGCATGGGCAAATTTGACAAAACCTACACCTATGGGTTTCATTAGAATATTTACAATGGTTGCAGGCATTTTGTTAATTTTGTCATCAGTTCCAGCTGGAATTAACGTAGTTGATCAAAAATTAGTGGAAAAAGATTCAGATCTTCTTACAATAATTACAGATAAAATAATAATTGGTCAATTTGTCACAGGTGCATTACCAATCTTATGGATGGGGCTAGGTGCAATTTTTGCAGGAATATTGCTTAGTAATTGGATAGGAGGAGTTCCAAGACAAATCAGTGATATTCTAAGATTAGTAGTTCTTGGCGCACTTTATCCTATAACTTCTCAATTCATAATCATTATGATGAATGACAATGTTGATTCAATTACGCTGGTACCGCCTTTATTAGCAGGTCTTGCAGCTACTTTGATTTCAGCTACTATTCTCTTTAAAAAATATAGAAAACAGAAACGTCAAGAGATGGTTTCAGACTAGAATTAACAAAAATTCTTTAAAATAACTTTATTCCTGAAAAACACTGATATCATCTAATGTGTATTAATTATCAGTGGTGACTAGACATTAACAAGATAAAAGACACAGTATTTCAGTTATCTGGATTATACAAAATTTATTCGAAAAGGCTTGAAAACGAAATACGCGGAGGCGATATTCCAAATCATCTTGCATTGATTTTAGATGGAAATAGAAGATGGGCAAAAAGACATCTTACCATTCCAAAAACAGGTCACTGGAAAGGGGCTGATGCCGTAGAAAATCTTCTTGATTGGTGTGAAGAGTTTGATATTAAAATAATTACTTTGTATGCTCTGTCAGCAGAAAATCTAGACAGAGATGACGAGGAACTAGAACATCTTTATGAATTGATTCGTATGAGATTAGAAAAACTGTACAATGATCCCAGAATTCATAAAAATAAGATGAGAGTCAAGGGAATTGGCAGAATAGAATTACTACCAGATTCAATAAAAGAAATTCTAAAACGATTAGATGATGCAACAAAGAATTATGATAATCACTTTCTCAATATCGCATTAGCGTATGGAGGACAAAACGAATTGGTGGACGCTGTAAAAAAAATAGCTGAGAAAATCAAAGATGGTTCTCTTAATGTCAGTGACATAAGTAAAAAAGAAATTGAATCAAATTTGTATACATCATATTTACCGCAATCATCACCAGATATGATTTTAAGAACATCGGGTGAAAAAAGATTGAGTGGATTTCTTATGTGGCAAAGTGCATATAGTGAATTAATTTTTATGGACATATTTTGGCCAGAGTTTAGGAAAATTGATTTGATGAGGGCAATTAGAACATTCCAAGAAAGAAAAAGAAGATTAGGGAAGTAACTAGGATAGATACGGAAATGATAGAAGAGACATCAGCAGGAATAGTGTTGTTTAGAAAAGAGAATTCAGAAATTTTATTTCTTTTATTACATTATCCGTCAGGTCATTGGGATTTTGTTAAAGGTAAAATGGAAAAAGGTGAAACAACTCATCAAACAGCCATAAGAGAAACACGAGAAGAGACAGGAATAACAGACATTGTATTTTTAGAGAATTTTGAAGAATGGATAGAATATAATTTTCAATTTCAAGGAGAATTGGTTCATAAGAAAGTTGTTTTTTTCTTAGCAGAAACAAAAACTAAAGATGTTTTAATTTCACATGAACATCTTAATTATATGTGGATGAATTATCAAACAGCAATGGAAAAAACAACATTTGATAATGCAAAATCAATTTTGAGTAAATCAAAATCAATACTTGCAAAAACTTTGTAATTGTAATTCTTTTGAAACAATTACAGGATTTTTATCATTAAGAATTGTTCTACCCACAATTAGATAGTCAGTACCGGCAGAGATAACTTCTTTAGCACTTCCTCCTTGGGTACCAATGCCTGGTGAATAGATATCTAATTTTGTACCTGCTTTTTTGTTACAATACTGGATAATTTTTGGAAATGTCGCACCAACTACAATTCCATCAACTTTGGATATAATTGCCCAATCTAAGAACAATTGATAGAGTTGCTGCTTTTTACCCATTGTAATGTCCATGTCATATGATAATTTGGCTTCAGGTGCGCTCATATGACATAATGTAATAACCCCTTTGTTTTCCTTGTGAGAAGATTTCACTAATTGTTTTAGACTATCTAATCCCATAATCGGATTAGCAATTACTGCATCAAAACCTAAATTCCAAAGATGCTCTGTAGTAACTTTATTGGTATTACCAATATCATTTAATTTAATGTCAGCAATTGTTTGTAATCCATAATCGTGTGCAGTTTTATTGATTTTAGAAATTTCTTTTGAACCCAAAGGTAACAATAAATGAAAATTCAGTTTAATTGCACATAGATACGGATGTAAATTTTTGATGTTTTGAATTGTTTTTTTTTCTAAATTATCCACAGATGAATCATAGTCATTAGCAAGAATGATTTTGCCATTCTTTTTTGAAATTTGAGAAATTCTAGTTTTGAAGGTGGCCATAATCAACTAATGGATGCGTGTCTTTTAATTTTATAATTTTGATGTAGGAATAACCATGTTCTGACGGATTTTCTACAAATGAGGGCTCAGCATCGTTATTAGTCGTAAATTTTAAGAACGGTTTTTCTGGATCAGAGTCAAGAACGACATGACAAAAGTAAGATGTTCCTTCTTCACTAAAATTCATAAAAACGCCAACAAGCCATTTATCAGTATGTGGGAATAAAAATAATGGAAATGGTGTCTCTTCAAAACCCCAAGTAAGTTTTGCAAGACTAGATAGATCTTCAAGCTCAATAGGCAAATACCTATCAGCAGTTCCATTTCCAGGTTTCAATGCATCTGGAAGAGACTTTATTCTTACTATAGGAGAGTAGAGTTTACTTGCATCAGATGTAGAATTTACAATATCAGATTCTTCTTTTCCACCTTTTAATCCGTAACAAATGTAATGACCATTGTGTTCAAATGGTGTATAATACACAATTGGTTTTTCTTTCAGTATATCCATTTGTACTGATAAAACTTTCTGACCATTATGTTCATGAAGAAAAGATACTCGTGGTGCACGTTCAAGAGCACACACTAATCTAGAAAACTCAAGCGTGGAAGAGACTTGAATGTAACGAGGTAATTTATCCACAGTTATTTTTTGCGTGATACTAAATTAAACTTACCCAAAATTATCCAGCCTATTTTCTTCTATCAATGATTTCATTTATGGCTGGGCCTGTTCCAATTATTGTTACAGGCGTGTTTAATTTATTTTCAATATTATTTATGAATGATTGTGCGTCTTTAGAAAGTTCTTCAAAAGATGTTTTACCTGCACAGTCTGGAAATATCACATCTAGTTTCGTTATAGAAATTTGAGTTGCACTGTTGAGCATGATTGCACGCCTAGCTAGATCAAAATCAAAATCAGCTGCACGCCTCTGTCTTCCAGTTACAGTTCCAAATTCAGACCAACCCTTACTTTCAGCTTCTTCAAGTGTAAGTTCTTTTGCTAACGGTCCAGTACCAACACGTGTAACATATGATTTGAAGACAACAATGACTTCATCAACTTTTTTTGGTCCTAGACCAACGTCAGCACAGATTCCAGAAGCAGTGACATCTTTTGAAGTTACAAAAGGATACGTGCCATGCCATAAAGACAAAAATGTTCCCTGAGTTCCTTCAACCAATATATTTTGATTTAGAGAAAGTGCAGAATTTATTTCGGCTGGAACATCTACTATCAACGAAGATAGTGAATCAATATCTTTTGCCAATTTTAAAACCCTCATTGCTCTATCAGCATTTGCAGGGCCAGTGCCAGAACCAGTACTACCAATTTTTTCTTTCAATTCACCTTTTGAATCACGTATGAGATGACTTTCTTCAATAATCCCACAGTGTTTATCAATAAATGAACGTCCAGATGCATCAAAATCACGTATTTCTTTTAGTAAAACATCTGGATTAATGACGACTCCAGGTCCGATCATCACTTTTGCATTTTTATTTAAAAATCCGCTTGGCAGCATTCTGACTTTGTATATTTTATCACCATCTCTAATTGTATGACCTGCATTTGGACCGGCGCCACCACGAACAATAATTTTGGGGTTGTCTTTCATTGCCAGATACGAGATGATCTTTCCTTTACCTTCATCTCCAAAAAATCCACCAACAACAACAGTCGAAGTCATATTTTCGAACTTAAATTCCGTTTATTTAAGCTGAAGTGTTGTCAGTTGATTTAATATTCAATTAGAAATAGAAATGATCGTTGACAGGGCCAAATTATGCAGGAAATATCATAGTAATTTTGGCAAATCTTCCAGATTTTCTCAGAATACCTGTTTTGAAAAAAAGAATGATGGAATTTTTCTCAATGACAGAATCAGAGAAAAAAGAAATTATCAATAACGCTCTAGAAGCTGGTCCTACGATTCCTTTTCCAAATTTTGCAAAACTTTTCAAAACATGGTTAGAAATTTTAACTACATTATCAGAAGAGCAACGAAATGAATTATTTGCAGGTTACATCAATGAGATTTCTGTATCTCCACAAAAATTAATTGTGTTTAATTTAGACGGAATACTGGAAATTTTCTTAACATTGGATGAAGAAAAGAAAGAAATTCTTTCACAAACAATTAAAAAAATAATCAATCAGCTGGATACAGAGCGAAAAAGGAAATTAATGATAATTATACCAGATAATGCAAAAAAATACTTGAAGTTTTAGGCACCTGGAGGTTTATCTGGTTTTCTATTATCTTCATTGGTATAATCAATTATTTCTCCCTCAGGTGAAAGTACACCAGCGAAGATTTTTTCGTGTTTTTTTAAGAGTTTTCTATGATCTAACATAGACATATCAAGTCTCATTTCATTCATAACCATTACACGGTATTCTTTCCATTCAGCCCAACACTTGTTACAAACAGGATATTTCTCAGCAACAACATCAAGTTCTTCACTATCAAGTATTGCGTTTTTACATTTTGTACAAGTTCGACTCATAGATGATTACAAAAAAGAACTCCTTTTATCTTTTATTGAAT
>SXGS01710251.1_pt1 | contig 12504 bp, 10 predicted proteins | sample 3174681 | NCBI WGS metagenome assembly SXGS01 (sample SAMN11356861, study PRJNA531348) | freshwater metagenome | isolation source: freshwater sample F1-80 | place: China: Fuxian Lake, Yuxi | collected 2017-12-25
ACCATCCCTAGAGGGCTATCAACCTCCCTGCTTGGACACCTGCTGCAAAGCTGTTTAATGTCGGCGTTTAAAGGCATTAAGCAGGATAAACTCAGCCAACGTAAGGAAATGCATACATTAGAGCAATACACGCGCAAAGCACGTTTGGCACCACATATTTTGTTTCCCCTGATTTTTTCGTGCGACGGTAATGAAACATGACTTGGCACTGAGTTATGCAGCCGGGAATAGTGATTAGAAAGTAATCTTCTGCGGCTCAAGGACTACTTCTGGCCGACTTCAGCCTGTTGGTGGCTTGGCAACTCCAGACCCTATTTCTCCAGCAGACTGGCGTCGCATAGAACTAGCCAGATGGTAAATCCCGTCACTTGGTATTGACCCCCATCTCGAACCGCGTTGTCCAGCGTGCCATGCTCGACGTAATGAAGCGTCGCTTCTGCTTCGTTAGGCGAGTTCTTGGTACTCAGTGGGCATGCTTTGGCAGCTACCAGCGCCGAGGACGGCCATAGCGCGAACAAGCAGTGCCACTCATTAACTGATAGAATACGCCCCGCATTTACTTTTGAGGATTTTCTATGGCTACCAACCGCTCCCGTCGTCTGCGTAAGAAGCTGTGTGTTGACGAGTTTCAGGAATTGGGGTTTGAGCTCAATCTGGAGTTCAAGGAAGGCCTTTCGGAAGAAGCTGTCGATGCCTTCCTGATTGCGTTCTTTGTAGAGGCTATGGACGCGAACGGCCTGGACTATGTTGGCGGCGAAGAATTCGGCTTGGTCTGCCTGGCTACACGTGGCTCGGTAAGTGAGGAGCAACGCGCAACCGTTGAGGCCTGGCTGAAAAACCGTAGCGAACTGACCAAGATCGAGGCCAGTCCCTTGCAGGACGCCTGGTACCCAGAGAAGCCCATTAACGCTGTAAAGTGATCGCGCTGAACCGACGCCTCTGCGCGCCCGGTTTCTGAATTAAAAAGACCATCCTCCTGGATGGCCTTTTTGTGTCATTGCATCATGGTCGAGCTGAATCCAGAGGCGGTTAAGTAGCTCAGTCGAGCCAAGCTTTCTGAAGCTAACGCATCCCCCATCCCATTGTGACCCCTTGCTCGTTCACCTTCCTTGAAGCTTCGCCAGAAGCATCGGTATATAGCCCCCTCTCCCGCCACCGCCTCCGACCAGCTCTAGGAATGACATAGATCATCCAGGCTGTCGCAGAACAGCATCAGAGGCGCGCCGAAACTCAGACTTGGCCTTTTCACTAGCCTCTTGAACCGAATCGTTCACACCCTCACCGCTGGCACCTCACACTTCGCTCATCTGCTCATCAATGTGGCAAGCAAGGCGATTGGAGCAAGCTGTAGGGCCGACTGAGGTCAATTGGATGAAGCGAAGTTATGGAGTTCACGAGTGAAGCAGTGCTGGCTGGAGTACCGTGCCACACCCCAGAGGCATGTCGGCAGAAAGCGGCTGTATGTTTGCAGGTAAAGCGAGGGGGTAATGCGGGAAGGGTAGAGCGTTTTTGACAAGATTCTTATTATTTTTTGCTAATTAGCAAAACCTGGAATTCATCCACGCAGAGTCTTTTGCGCAGACGGCGGGAACGGTTAGTAGCCATGGGACAATCCTCAAAAGTAATTACGCGCGGCACTTTAGCAGTTTCAGCGCCCAAGTGCCTGCCTGGAAGACGACAGGTGCGTCATCTTCGCCTTCATCCAAACCATATTGTTTGAAGTGCGCGCGCCTTTTAGTTGGACGCGTGTTCAGCGAAGCCCAGTAAACTACCGCCTGTTTCGCTCATCGTGGCCCGTACAACAGCGGAAACTATCGCAGCGCATCAGCCAATCGGGCATAGCTGCAATTAAAGTCCTGTTAATCAAGAATCTGGGCGCTCAGCCAGGGCCATCCTGGGGCATAATCATTCTCATAATCTAAATCTGCGAATTCTGCTTCGCACTGTCTATTTCCCCTCAACAGGAGGGTATCTACCCATGATCAAATCATTGCGTCGCCTGGCACTGGCCAGTCTCTTGTTACCGGTGTGTTTGCCTCTGGCAGCTGCCAATGGCGTGTTATCCAACAAAGTTCAGCAATCACTGAAAGCCAACAAAATCAGCAGTCAGTCCTTGGCTGTAGCCTTGGTGCCGCTCAATGGTCCCGGACATAGCAACTTTGTGAATGCCGATATTTCCGTTAACCCAGCCTCAACCATGAAGCTGGTCACCACCTACGCGGCACTGGAATTGCTCGGCCCCACGCATAAATGGAAAACCGAGTTCTTCACCGACGGTCAGCTAAAAGACGGCGTACTCAACGGTAATCTTTACCTTAAAGGCGGCGGTGATCCCAAGCTGAACATGGAGCGCCTGTGGCTGATGATGCGAGACCTGCGCGCTAATGGTGTGCTGCAGGTTAACGGCGATCTGGTGTTGGACCGCAGTCACTTCGTGCAACCGCAATTGCCCGAGTTCAACGATGACGGTGGCGATGCCAACAAGCCGTTTCTGGTCACGCCCGACTCCCTGCTGGTCAACCTCAAGGCGTTGCGTTTTATCGCCCGCACCGAAGGCGGCAAAGCCTTTATTGCGATTGAGCCACCAATTGCCAGCATTCGCATCGACAACCGCCTCAAAGTCCTGCCTGCCGCCAAATGCCCAGGCTGGCCAGACGTGCGTTATAACCCGGTTACTGAGTTTGATGGCACTACGGTGATCGTCACCGGCCAACTGCCCAATGGTTGCAGTGCGCAAACCTACCTCTCCTTGCTCGACCACCCGGGTTACGCGGCCGGCGCTATTCGCGCAATCTGGCAGGAGTTGGGCGGCAGCATCATGGGCAAGGACCGTCTGGCTCCTGTGCCGGAAAATGCGCGTCTACTGGCACGGGCCTTCTCGCCGGATCTGACCGAAATCATCCGCGACATCAATAAATTCAGTAACAACACCATGGCGCGTCAGCTTTACCTGAGCCTGGGCGCGCAGTTCCGTAACTCCGCTGACCAGGATGACAGCAAGGCCGCGCAGCGCGTAATCCGCAGTTGGCTGGCACGCAAAGGTATTACTGCTCCCCATCTGGTGATTGAGAACGGTTCAGGCCTGTCTCGCGACGAACGTGTCAGTGCACGAGAAATGGCCGCCATGTTGCAGGCAGCTTGGAAGAGTCCCTATGCCGCCGAGTTCATGGCTTCACTGCCGCTGGTAGCAATGGACGGCACGATGCGCAAACGCCTGCACCGCACCCCCTTGGTCGGCGAAGCACGGATCAAAACCGGTACGCTCAACAACGTGCGCGCCATCGCCGGTTACACGCGTGACAGCAACGGCAACAGTTGGGCCGTGGTGGCCATCCTTAACGACCCACGCCCATGGGGAGCTTCGTCGATTCTTGATCAGGTACTGATCGACCTCTACCGCCAGCCAAAACCAAAACTCAGCGCCCAGCGCTGAGTCACCCGCCGCGGCGTCTGCATGACGCCGCTTCTTCGCAGCCCTCAGTTCAACAACAGGCCATGCTGCAACGGCTGAGCAACAAGTTTAAGCGAGGGCGACGCTCCAGATAGACGAGCAATAAGCGCCAACAGGCCTGTTGCAATAGCAGGCTTGAAGGGCGGCGTGCATCAGGGCAAAGTGGCAGAAGAACACGGAGCATGGTTGGGCTCCGGATAAGAATAATGAGAGTGCGAAATGCCTCGGCTATACCTCGCGGTGATGCTCTTCTGCTTAATTGGACCGGCGTGGGCCTTACAGCCCGCAACGCTGGACAGCAGCGACTTGCACCTGTCACTCGGCCCTGCGATGGCCTATCTCGAAGACCCCAGAGGTGAATTGAGCGTTGAACAGATCCGCGAGATGGACGATCAACGCTTCATCCCAGTCAACGGCGAGCATGCCAATTTGGGCAAAAATGAATCCGTCTGGTGGTTCAAAGTTCAGCTCAACAACACCCTCAACCGCCCACTGGCCGGCTACTTGGAGGCCAACTACCCGCTGCTCGACCACCTGCAAGTGTTTCTGCTTGGTGCTGATGGCGCTTATTACATGCAGGAGAGCGGCGACCAATACGCGTTTTCTCAACGCCCGGTCAAGGTCCGTAACTTCTGGTTCCCGCTGGAATTGGCCACGGGCGAGAGCACCCTGCTGGTAAGGGTCAAAACCACCAGTACGATCTACCTGCCGCTGTATTTCAGCACCTACCAGGCCAGCGCTGTGGCCCAGGAAAACCTCATGGGCATCAACGGCGCGTTCTACGGCGTGCTGTTTGCGATGTTCTGCTACAACCTATTCCTGTTTATTTCCCTGCGTGAAGCCGCGTACTTCTGGTACCTGATTTACAACCTGAACATGGTGCTCTTCGCCGCCAGTTTTGACGGCATGTTGTTCAAGCTGCTGCCGGAGCACGTCGGCATGCAGTCGGTGAGCATCTACATCCTGATGTTTATTCACTGCTTGACGGCCACCCAGTTCAGCCGCCACTTCCTCCACACCACTCAATATTTCCCACGCTTGGATATGGGCCTGAAGCTGTTCATGCTGCTGGTGGCCGCCTGCTTGCTGTCGGTGCCGCTGATTGGCCTGCAAGCATGGAATATTCTCGCCAGCCTGACGGTGCTGGCCGTATCGCTGGTGTTGCTTCTCAGTGGTGCCTACGTCTGGCGCAAGGGGCTGCGTTACGGCTCCTATTACATCCTCGCCTGGGGCGTGCTGCTGGCTTCGTTTATTGTCGCCACATCCGGCTCACTGGGTGTTGAACTGTTTGGTCTGTATGGCTCAGCGGTGGTCAAAGTCGGCGTCACCATCGAGTTGATCACCCTGTCGATTGGCTTGGCTGATCGTATTAATCTGCTCAAAGAAGAGGGCTTCCAGTCGCGACGTGCGGCCGAGCAAGCAGGTATCGAGAATCAGGCCAAGAGTCGCTTTCTAGCCAAGATGAGCCATGAAATACGCACCCCACTCAATGGCGTGCTGGGCATGCTGCAACTGCTCAAGGAAACCTCACTGGATCGCAGCCAGCGATTCTATGTCGACACCATTTCCAGCTCCGGCAGCTCGCTGATGGCCGTGATCAACGACATCCTCGACTACGCGCGCATCGAGTCCGGCAAGCTCAACCTGGAAGACATTGAATTTGACCTTGAAGAGCTGATTTCAGAAACCCTCAGTCTGTTTACTGGCCAAGCCTTGGATAAACGCCTGCGGCTGTATGTGAGCCTGGAAAACGGTATACCTCGGCGCACCACCGGAGATCCAACCCGGCTCAAACAAGTGCTGATGAACCTGCTCAGCAATGCGCTCAAATTCACCGATGAAGGTCATGTGGCGTTGAACGTCAGCCGCCGCAATGATTCGCAAGGCAATGCGCACCTGATTTTTGCCATCAGCGACAGTGGCATCGGCATCAGTGATCAAGCGCTTAGCCAGCTGTTTGAGTCCTTCGCCCAAGGCGACTCAAGCACAACCCGCCGCTACGGCGGCAGCGGTCTGGGTTTGGTCATCAGCAAAGAGTTGGTGGAGATGATGGGGGGGCGCATCGAAGTGCAAAGCACATTGGGCCAAGGCACGCGGTTTGCCTTTGACGTGCCACTCAAAGACGTAGCCATTGCCGCTGACCCACTCTACGAATTGCTCAAAGGCCGCACAGCACTGCTCACCTCCCTGGACGGGCTGGGCCTCGATGCGTTGAGCCGAACGCTGGGCCGCTGGGGCATGCGCACCGAGCGCTGTCAAAATCCGGAAACCCTGCACAGCTACCTACAAGAATTCGCTTCACCGCCATTGCTCGTACTCATGGCTCCATGGCCGGGCAGCATTCAGCACTGGCTTGATTCCCTGCAGCCACTGCTGCAACCCGGCCAGCGCGTATTGTTGCTTTGTGCGCCCGAACAATGCCGGCAACTGCCCAACCCGGAACATCTGCGCGTGCTCGGCCTACCTCAACCTCTGGCCATCAATGCCTTACGTGACGCCTTGCTAGAGCTTTACACAGAGCCACGCAGCAGCACCATTGAGCCCGTCGCACTGCCGCTCAAGTACGCAGCACGCACGCCATGCATTCTCGTGGCCGAAGACAACACGGTTAACCAGCTAGTGGTGCAGGGCTTTCTAAAAAAACGCGGCTATAACGTGCGCCTCGTCACTAACGGGCTGGCAGCGCTGACTGAATACCAACGCGACCCGAGCGCCACACAGCTGATCCTGATGGACTGTGAAATGCCGGAAATGGACGGCTTCGAAGCCACACGCCAGATCCGTCGTCTGGAGCGTGAACATTACCTTGCAGCCGTGCCCATCATCGCGCTTACGGCGCACATCCTCGATGAGCATCGGCAACACGGTGCACAAGCCGGCATGAATGACTTCCTCGGTAAACCTCTGGACAGCAACATGCTCTACAGCACCCTGGAAAAGTACCTAACAGCCAGGCCATAAGACACATGGCCAGCCGGCTCAGTGCGCGTTAGCATCGCCGCTGAACTTTGGAGTACCTGCCGTGCTGATCCCCTATGACTTGCTGGAAGCTGACACCCTCACCCGCCTGATTGAAGATTTCGTCACCCGCGACGGCACTGATAATGGTGATGAAACGCCCTTGCAGACACGCATTGAGCGCGTGCGCCAAGCCCTCAGAAAAGGCCAAGCGGTGATTGTATTTGATGCCGACAGCCAGCAATGCCAGTTGGCCCTCAAGCGCGATGTACCCAAGGAATGGCTCGACGCCTTTGAAGACGCCGACCGTTGAGGGCAACCTGAGCGTCAAATAACCAACGTCAAGATGTTTCAGCAGCGCCGCTGTAAGCTGAACGCTACACTGCGTCTATTATTCCAATCATCCGAGCCCTGCATGCCTCAGTCGTCGCCTATGAAGCATCAACGATCGCTGATCGTCGTGCTGCTGGTTTTGCTTAGCTGTGGCTTTTTGGCTACATCTTTGGTCAGTTATTACACGGCTCTGAACTCAATCCGCGACGGCATCATCAACACCGAACTGCCGCTCACTTCGGACAATGTCTACTCGGAAATCCAGAAAGACCTGGTTCGCCCCATCCTGATTTCGTCAATGATGTCGCGTGATACCTACGTACGTGACTGGGTGATCGCCGGAGAGCAGGATGCCGAACAGATCACCCGCTACCTGCGCGAAGTGCAGGAACATTACGGCACGGTCACTAGTTTTTTCGTCTCCGATAAAACCCTCACCTATTACCAAGCTAAGGGCATTCTCAAACGCGTTAAAGAAGATGAGCCGCGCGACGCTTGGTATTACCGCGTACGCAACATGCAAGCGCCATACGAGATCAACGTCGATGTCGACATGGCCAACGACGATCGCATGACCGTCTTCATCAACTACAAAGTGTTCGACTACGACCAGCGCTTTATTGGCACGACAGGCGTCGGCCTTACTGTAGATGCAGTGGTCAAACTGATCGACACCTATCAACAGCGTTACAACCGGAGCGTTTTCTTTGTCGACACCCATGGCCGCTTGGTGCTCACCGGTGCCAGCGGCGGCCCGATGGGAGCGCGGGTGGGGCAATCATTAAGTGAAATCGAGGGACTGGAAGAGTTACTGGCCAAACTGCCAAACCCGCAAAGCGGTGACTTCGAGTATCAGGAACATGGCCGCGATCACTTCCTAAACGTGCGTTTTATTCCCGAGCTGAACTGGTATCTGTTTGTAGACAAGCACGAAGACGGCGCGGTGGCTGGCATCCGCCAGTCGCTGTATTTAAACCTGCTGATCTGCCTGATCGTGACCAGCATTGTCATCGCCCTAGTCAGCCTGGTGATGGCCCGTTACCAGCGTCGCATCAGCGCCCTCGCCACCACTGACCTACTGACTCGCCTGCCCAACCGCCGGGGCTTTGAACTGTTGGCCAATCAGGCCGTGCAGGAGGCTAGGCGCACTGCCAATCCGCTGTGCGCGCTGATGCTCGACCTGGATAACTTCAAACTGCTGAATGACAGCCACGGCCACATGGCTGGAGATGAAGTGCTGCGCCACTTTGCCAGTACGCTGCAAAACACCGTGCGCAAATCCGACATTATCTGCCGCTGGGGCGGTGAGGAATTTATTCTGTTGCTCAAGGACACCTCGCCTGAACAAGCGCGCGAGTTGGGCGAAAAAATCCGCCAGCTGACTGAGCAAAGCAGCATCCATTTCAACAACTCTCACCTGCGCATTACCACCAGTCTCGGCCTGGCAAAACTGTACGACGAAGAATCGTTGGAGCAACTGATCACCCGCGCCGATCGCGCCCTGTACCGTGCCAAGCAAAGTGGGCGCAACCGTTTGTGTGAAGAAACCCTGTGAGTGACACCACCCATTGCCCCAACTGCGGGCAGCTAAACCAGTGCGCGCAAGCGCAAGCAAGCACACCCGTCAGCACCTGCTGGTGTTTTAACCTGATAATTAACAGAGAACGACTAAGCGCACTGCCAGCCGAGCAGCTTAACCGCAGTTGCTTATGCCCGCGCTGCGCGCAAGGCTTGCCAGAAGTAACAGTCGGCTAGCCATGCGCCTCGATCGCTTCCTCAGCAATTTGCCTCAATTCAATCGTCAGGCCGTAAGGCATTTACTGGTCAGCGGGCATGTAGCCGTTGATGGCGAGGTGATGCGCGACGGCCTGTATGAGGTGACTCAATTCAGCCGCATTGAAGTTGACAATCAGCTGCTACAAGCAGGCAAATCCGCTCGCTATTTTATGCTGCACAAACCCATCGGGGTGGTCAGCGCCACCGCGCACGAGCAGCACCGCACCGTGCTTGACCTGCTGGATGAGCCGGACACATCCGACCTGCACCTGGCCGGCCGGTTGGACCTGAACACCAGCGGCCTGATGTTGCTTACCAACGATGGTCAGTGGTCGCGTCGCCTAACCGAGCCGCGCAGCCGCTTGGGCAAGGTCTACCGCGTAGAGACCGAACAGCCGATAACCGCCGAATACATCGACGTCTTCGCCCGCGGCCTGTACTTCGCCTACGAAAATCTCACCACCTTACCTGCCGAACTGATCATCGAGAGCAGCCACAGCGCCCTGCTGACCTTACACGAAGGTCGCTACCATCAGGTCAAGCGCATGTTTGGCCACTTTCAGAACAAGGTCATCGGCCTGCACCGCTTGAGCATGGGCGTCATCCAACTCGACCCACTACTGGCACCCGGCCAATACCGGCCGCTCAGTGCAGCCGAAATCGGCAGTTGTTAGGTCTAGGTATTGGCTAATTGCTGCTCGTCAGCCATTTGCGGGGTTGGTCTTCAGTTGCAGCAGGCGGTGTGCTTTTTGGAGCTCCTCGTAATCACTTTTGAATTTGAGGAGTTGGTCGGTAGCCGCATCGGTTTCCAGAAAGGCGCTTTCAATAAAATCTTTTTCAAGCAGCGTGCGCGACAACACTTCACGCTCGCGATCCAGCTGCACACGCAACAATTCAGCCTCTTCACGCAGCAGAGTTTGCAGACGGTTCTGCTCTTCAACTTCTTGCAGATGATGGTTTTTTTGCTCTTGACCAAGCTGCTTGGTTTCGCTGAGTAAACGCCGCAACTCCGTAGCCTCGGCGCTGCTTTGTTCGCGCTGCGTTTGCAGGTGCGCCATTTGCTCTTTTAGGTGCTGCATCTTCACGAGTTGCAGACGTCCCTGCTCTTCAACGGCGTGCAGCTGAATTTCCGCTTCTTTGGCATGCTGCTTGGTGACTTTGAGCTGCCTTTGCAGGTCAGTCGCTTCGCTCAAGCCATGCTCGCGCTGAGACTTTAGGTGAGCCATCTCCTCTTTGAGGTGCTGAACCTTGGCGTGCAGAGTGTTTAATTTGTCATCACGGGTATCGGTCTGGCGCTTTTGCGCATGCAGCGTGGTGATGAGCTTGTGCGCCCGATCCAGTTTGTTTTTCAGGTCTTCAAGCTTGAACTCAAGTTCAGCACGGCCAGCAATCAAGGCGTCTAAATCAGGCTGGTGCTGGAGTTTCCAAGCGGGATAGTTTTCATCGGCCAATCCATCAATCGATGAGGCCAGCTCAAAGCTCTGGTTAAGCGCCTTATCAAAGGGTTCGATGCTGTGTTCGCTGACCTCCGCGAGCATGTCTGTGAGCAGGATGTTGCTGGAGAGTGTTTCAGATGCACTCAACTCTTGTGCATCGTCGACAACGCCTTTGGCGGCGCTACCAGACTGCATGTAAATCCAAGCTACTAAGCCCGCGACTACAGCGACCAGCAACAAGTTGGCGGCAACCGCCAACATAATGCCGAGCTCCAAATGACTTAAATCGCTCATCAATCTTCCTGCACAAATGCGTTTATTGGGGTGGGAGTTAACTCAGCAAAACCGAAATAAAGCCGTCGCCATACGCAGGGAAAGAGATGCTGAAATCAGCGCGGCCATAGTTATTGCCCATCAATTCGAACAATTTGCCGAACGGCTTCTGCACCAGATGGCTGCTCGACAACGTACCGCGCTTGCCGGAACTGCGCGAAATCATGCCGGATAAATCACTGAGAAATGAGGTGCAGTTTTCATATACATCGCGGTTAAGGGTTTTAGCTAGAATCGCCGCTTTAACTTGATCGGCGCTCTGTTTGGCCATTGCACCACCCAGCATGCACGCGGCGTTGAGGTCCATGAGGCATACCGCATCGACGGTTTTGCTGTCTGGGGCGCTGTAAATACCAATGACGTAGGGCAGTTTGACGTGTTCGATAGGGACCGGTTCGATGCGCTCGATTTTGCAGACTATCGAGGAGAGACTCAGGATCGAGGCAATTTCAGCAACGTCAATGGCTTGTCTTGGCGCCGCCGCTGCTGTCGGCGGTTGCGCCGGGGCGGTGGCCTCAATGGCATCTTCAACGCCACTGGCATCTTGCAACACGGAGAGTACTGCTTGCTTTAATTCTTCCGTATTGAAGGGTTTATTGACCACAAACGCCGCGCCATTGCGATGTGCTTCGTCCAGATGCCGCGCCGACGATTCGGTGGTTACAAAGCCAACTTTGATGTCATGCATGCCTAATTGACGGATGGTTTGCAGTAACTCCAAACCCGTCATACCTGGCATGTGCCAGTCAGTCAGAACAAGATCGGGCTGCCAGCCTTCCAGTATCGCCAACGCCTCGTCGCCATTTAACGCCGTGCGCAGTTCAATCTCGCGGTAGCCCGTGTTTTCCAGGATGCGTTTGATGATGGTTTGTACGGCACGACTGTCATCAACTATTAAAAACTTCATAGGGCATTCCCTCTGCAAGCGGGGATAAAAGCGAATGTCATGGTGCGGCGCTCCAGCCGGTAGCGGGGGGTAACTGCAAACTCTCAAAAATGATCACTTGGATGTGATGTTCGCGTTGTTGGGTAATGTAACTGCCACTCACCTTGCTGGCGGCCAACACACTGAGAAACTGCTCAGCAGTTAGACGCGCCGGCAGACCAAGATCGAGAACCAGATCACTGTCGACATGTCCCGGCACGCCACCGGCAAACATGTTGCTCAACTCGCCACAGGCATCAGCCACATCCGCCGCACCCAGTTCCGTGATAGCCAAATCGAACATATGGCTGGCAAGACTGCGGGCATCGTCTTCGGCAATCGCCAAGCCCACACCCGCCAAAGTTCCTTTGGGAGTGGGATGCAGAGTCACCACAAAATAGTGCTGAGCCTGCAATTCAGCCGGCGTGATGGTCTGCGCGACAAAACTCAGCTGCTCACCGACCAGCATCAGCCAGGTTTTAGCGAGGTGTTCTTCTATTCCATAAACATGCATATGAAGATTTCACATAGCTTGAGGTGGGATTAACTCCGCGTTGCTCTAAGCCTAGACCTAAAACTGACAAGTGTTCATCACACGTTTCAGTCAGATCGGCTTCATTTTGCAGACGAAGCTCTCTGCAGTTGACGTTTACGTAAGGCTTGTTTACGTTAAGGTAAATAGGAACTGCTGCTGATGACCGCTATTACTTACTCCATTTCCGACCTGGCCCGCGAACTGGATATCACCACGCGCGCCATTCGTTTTTATGAAGAGCAAGGCATGCTCAGCCCCGAGCGTCGTGGCCAGGAGCGCATCTACAGCGCCAAGGACAAAGTCGCCCTCAAACTGATCCTGCGCGGTAAGCGCATCGGTTTCTCCCTCGCCGAATGCAAAGAGCTGATCGAGTTGTACGACCCCGTACACGGCAACCACAAACAGTTACACACCTTTATGAGCAAGATCGCCGAACGCCGCGCGCAGTTGCAGCAGCAGTTGTTGGACATCGAACAGATGCAACTTGAGCTGGACACTGCAGAAGAGCGCTGCTTGGCGGCTCTAGCTGAAACTGATCAAAAACAATCAATTACCTCCTAAACCTAATAACAATTCTTACAGGTGGAACCATGAGCTACCCGTCTCTCAACTTCGCCCTCGGTGAAACCATCGACATGCTGCGCGAGCAGGTGCAGGGGTTTGTCGCCAGTGAACTAACGCCACGCGCCGCCGCCATCGACAGCGAAAACCAGTTTCCGGCGGATATGTGGCGCAAGTTTGGCGACATGGGCCTGCT
>SXGS01027382.1_pt1 | contig 12502 bp, 9 predicted proteins | sample 3174681 | NCBI WGS metagenome assembly SXGS01 (sample SAMN11356861, study PRJNA531348) | freshwater metagenome | isolation source: freshwater sample F1-80 | place: China: Fuxian Lake, Yuxi | collected 2017-12-25
CAGCCGGCGGCCACGAGGGCCACGAGGGCATGGACCACGGTTCAGCCGGCGGCCACGAGGGCCACGAGGGCATGGACCACGGTTCAGCCGGCGGCCACGAGGGCCACGAGGGCATGGACCACGGCGGCCACGAGGGCCACGAAGGCATGGGCCACGGCGGCCACGAAGGCATGGGCCACGGCGGCCACGAGGGCATGGACCACGGCGGCCACGAAGGCCATGGCGACATGGAGATGTCCCCGGGAGGGATCCCTCTCGCGGAGGGCGGTGAGGACCGCGACGGCCTCGAGATGGACGTCTTGCAGGTGCGTTTCGGGCCTGTTCTGCCGCATTGGCCGGCCGGTCTGGTGTTGCGCTGCTCGCTTCAGGGCGATGTCATCGTCGAGGCACAGGCCGAGCTCGTCGACGGGCCTGCCCGGCACGAGGGCGACGTCTTCGGGCCAGCGCGCGGTATCGACAACATCGCCTCGCTCCTGGCGTTGGCGGGGTGGGACGACGCCGCGGCAGAGGCCCGAAGGGTCCGCGACACCGCTCTGGAGCCTGGGGACGGAGCGGCGGGGTCGGAACTCGAGCGTCTGCGCCGGAGGGTCCGTCGTTCTTGGACGTTGCGCTGGTCGCTCCGGGGCGTCAGGCGGCTGAGCGACGAGGACGCGCACGCCCGGGGGTTGCCGGCCGACGTGGTCGGTGACTCCTATGACCGGCTGATCAGGATGCTGGACCGGGCGGTCGCCGGTGTTGCCGCGACCGCCGCCGGTGACACCGGCAGTCGGACGAACGACGCCGGCCGGACACTCTCGACCGACCACTTGGCACATCTGGTCATGGGTCTGGATCTGGCCACGGCACGTCTGGTCCTCGCCAGCCTCGACATCCACGAGCTGCTCGCCGGACAGGCGGAGCACGAGGTGTCCCATGGCTGACCCGATGCCGATGACGGACTCGCCGATCACCACCGTGGCACCCGGCTGGGCGATCGTCGGCTTGGCCATTCTCGGTGTGTTGGCCCTAACCGCTGCCATGTTGGACGGTGCCCTCGCCGCGCGTGCGGGGGGCGGGCCGGGCGGGACGATGGGCGGGCTGGTCCGGCCGTTCGGTGAGGCGGCCCGGCTGATGCGGCAGCGGCGTCGTACCACCGTCGAGGCCGACGGGCTGTTGTGGCGCCTCGGGGGGGCGGGGCTGCTGGTAGTGGCGGCGCTGATGGTGACGGTCGTGCCGCTGGGGGAGTGGACCATCTTCGACCTTGACGTCGGCGTCATGTGGTTCAACGCCATGGACGTGATGGTCTGGGCGCTGGTGTGGTTGACCGGGTGGGGCGCGAACTCGGCGCACTCGCTGGTCGGCGGCTACCGGTTCCTGGCGCACGGGCTGGGCTACGAGCTTCCGTTAATGTTCGCCCTGGTCGCTCCGGCGATCGCCGCGGAGAGCCTGAACGTCGGCAGGGTCGCGGCGGCCCAGGACGGACTCTGGTTCGTGGCCTGGATGCCGGTGGCGTTCCTCGTCTACCTGCTCGGGGTCGCCGCCTTCGCGGTGTGGGGACCGGTCTCCCCGGCCATCGGCACGGACGTCGCCGGCGGCGCACGGGCGGAGCTGTCGGGCGTGGACCGGCTGGTGTTCGAGGTGGGGCGTTATGCGTTGCTGGCTGCCGGCGCGGCGTTCGCGGTGCCGATGTTCCTCGGGGGCGGTGCGGGCCCGCTGCTGCCGGACTGGGCCTGGGTGTTGGTGAAGACCGTTGCCTTGCTCGCGGTTCTGGTCTGGCTGCGGCGGCGGCTGCCGGTCTTCCGGCCGGACAAGTTCATGGAGGTGGGCTGGGTGGTGCTGCTTCCGGCCGTGCTGGTGCAGGATCTGGTCGTCGCCGTCATCGCTGTCGGGAGGTCGTGAACGTGATCACCGACATCGCCTTCTGGGGGTTCGGGCTCGTCGCGGTGCTCGGCGGCGCTGCGGTCTTCTACGTCGACTCGATGGCGCGCGCGACGTACGCCCTCGCCCTGTCGTTCGTCGCGGTCGGGCTGCAGGTGCTCTTCCTGCAGCAGAACTACGTCGGCGTGGTGACGATCCTGATGATGGTCATGGAGATGGCGATCATGGCCGTCTACATGGTCATGTTCATGGGGATGAACCCGGCACTGATGCCGATGAGCATGGTGCACGGCAACAGGACCGCCGTCGCCGTCGCAGTGACCACGTTCCTGGTGCTCGCGACAGGCATCCTGATGGTGGACTGGCCTGCCCGCCGGGGCAGCCCACCGTCGGACGTCACGATGGCGTTGGGGGAGTCGTTGATGGGTCCGAAGATGCTGGTGATGGCGGTGATCAGTCCGGTGATGGTGGCCACGATCGTGGCTGGCGTCGTGCTGGCCGCGCACCGCACGCGCTACGACCGGTTGGGCGATGACCTGAAGCAGCGTCCGGCAGACGATCCTCAGCCGGGAGGTGTCGGTCGATGACCTTGGAGGCGACCCTTCTCATCGCCGCGGCGATCTTCAGCGTCGGGCTGTACGGCGCGATCTCTCAGCAGGTGGTGGTGATGGTGATGATGGGTTTGGAGCTCATGATCAACGCTGTCATCCTCGCCGCTGCCGGCGTCTGGTGGTTCCTTGCGCCCGACCCGACCGGGCAGGTCCTCCTCATGGTGATCATCGCCGCGATGACCGTGGAGATGGCGATGGGCTTCGCGGTCGCCACGCTGCTGCATCGTGAGCGTGGTGCCGACATTACCGACATGGCCACGGACCTGTCGGGGTGACCGGGCCCATGTCCGAGACCGCTCTCTGGCTGCTCGTTCTGCTGCCCGCCGTGGTGGGCGGAGGGCTCGCCCTCTCACGGCTCGAGCGGGCGGCGGCTGCCGTGTCGCTGACCACGGCCTTGACCACTGCCGCACTGTCGGTGGTGGTCGCCCTCGCACGGCCGAGGGTGTCGGTTCCGTTCATGGCCGGCAGCGATCTCGCCCTCCGGGTGGATGCGCTGTCGGCGCTGGTCGCACCGACCGTGGCGGTCGTGAGCCTGCTCGTGCTCGTGTTCTCGGCCGGTGAGATCCGGGAGTCACAGGCCCGGTTCCACGGGCTGATGCTGCTCTTCGCCTCCGCCGCGCTCCTGACGGCGACTGCTGAGACGCTGCCCGCGCTGCTGTTCGCCTGGGAGGTGATGGGCGCCACGTCCTTCGCGCTGATCGGGTTCTGGTGGCGCGATGACCACCGGGTCTCCGCCGGCACCACGGCGTTCGTGACCACGCGCACGGCGGACGTCGGGCTGTACGTCGCGGCCGGTGCGGCGCTGGCCGGTGGAGCCGGCCTGGCACTGGGCGACCTGCCTGCGGCCAGCGAGGGGTGGCGCCACGTGGTCGCGGCGGGTGTCCTGGTCGCAGCGCTCGGCAAGGCGGCCCAGCTGCCGTTCTCGTTCTGGCTGTCGCGGGCGATGGAGGGCCCGAGCCCGGTCAGCGCACTGCTGCACTCCGCCGCCATGGTCGCCATGGGCGGCTACCTGCTGCTGCGCACCGAGCCGCTGTTGGCCTCGACAGGCTGGGCCGCGCCGACTGCAGCCTGGGTGGGCGCGCTCACCGCACTGCTGCTCGGCGCCGTCGCCGTGGCGCAGCAGGACCTCAAACAGCTCCTCGCCGCCTCCACCTCCGCCCAGCTCGGGTTCGTGGTCATGGGCGCCGGGCTGGCCTCGGTGAGCGGGGGAGCGGCACACCTCGTCGCCCACGCCTCGACCAAGGCGCTGCTCTTCCTCGCCGCCGGGGCCTGGCTCACCGCGCTCGGCACCAAGCAGCTCTCCGGCCTGCGCGGCGTAGCTCGGAGGTGGCGACTGGTCGGCTGGGCCGCCACCGCCGGAGCGCTGTCCCTCGCGGGCGTCGCCCCGCTGGCACTGTGGGCGACCAAGGACGCGGTCCTCGCCGCGGCGCTGGCGGAGTCACCGTGGCTCTACGCCGTCGGCCTCGCCGCGGCCGCGCTGTCGGCGGCGTACGCCGGCAAGATCTTGGTGATCCTGTGGCGACAGCTGCCCGAGCGGGAGCATGCCGAGGTCGAGGCGCATCTCGACGAGGAGGAGCCGGGCACCCGCCACGTCGGCATGCTGGAGCAGGCGCCGCTGGTCGCCCTCGCGCTCGGCGCGGTGGTGCTCGGAGTGCTCGCGCTGCCGCCGTTCGGCGACACGCTCGCCCGTGCACTCGGCGAGGAGCCACTCCACCCGACGCCGCTGGAGATGGCCGCGTCGGTCGTGATCGCCCTGGGGGTGCTGGCGCTCGTGTGGTGGCGTCCGGTGCCGGAGCCGGGCTGGGCCCTGGCCTGGCTGGGCCTCGAGCGCGCGACACAGGCCCTCGTCGTACGCCCGACCCTCGCGCTGGCAGAGGCGCTGGCGCGCTTCGACGACCGCGTCCTGGACCGTGGCGTGGCCGGGTCCGCCGCGGCCGCGCTCGGTCTGGCGCGTCGGGCAGCGACCTTCGACGACCGGGTGCTGGACGGTGCGGTCGAGGCAACGTCCCGGGCGTCCTTGTGGGCCGCGGCTGGTGCGGCACGAGACGACGACCGGTGGTTCGATGGGGCGGTCGAGGGGCTCGCTGCGCAGCTGCGCCGCCTCGGCCGGCTCGCACGTCGTCCGCAGACCGGCCAGCTGCACCAGTACTACATCCAGGCCGTCGCGGTGCTCGCGATCGGCGTCCTGCTCCTCGTCACGGTGAGGTGAACGTGCTCAGTCTGATCGTCTTCCTGCCCCTGGCTGCCGCTCTGGCCCTGCTCGCGCTTCCGCGGCTCGGCGCCGCGGCCGCACGGTGGACCTGGGTCGCGGTCGCAGCCGCCGACCTCGCCCTCGTGGTCGCGGCGTGGCTGCGCTACGAGACGCCCACGGCCGGACGACTCGCCTTCGAGGAGCAGGCCGAGTGGATCCCCGGCGTGAACAGCAGCTACCACCTCGGCGTCGACGGGCTGTCCCTGCCGCTGATCGCGATGACCGCGGTGATCTTCCTGGCCTGCGCGATCTTCGCGCTGCGCGAGACCGACCGCCCGCGTCTCCAGGCTGCGCTGTTCCTCTTCCTGCAGAGCGTCAGCATGGGCCTGTTCGTCGCCGCCGACCTGATCCTCTTCTTCGTCTTCTTCGACCTCTCGATCGTCGGCATGTACTTCGTGATCGCCGGCTGGGGACACGGCAACGCCGCCCGGTCGGCGATGAAGTTCTTCCTCTACACGTTTCTGGGCTCCCTGGCCCTGCTCGTCGGGTTCATCGGCCTCTACATCGCCGCCGACCCGCACACCTTCGACATGGTCGAGCTGGCCGAGCAGACCCCGCTCGCCGGGTCGTCGCTGGCCGGTGGGCTGGTGCTGGCCGCGATCCTGATCGGGCTGGCGGTGAAGACACCGACCGTGCCGTTCCACACCTGGCTGCCGCCGGCCCACACGGACGCGCCGGCGATCGGCTCGGCTGTCCTGGCCGGGGTGCTGCTGAAGATGGGCACCTACGGGTTCGTGCGGATCGCGATGCCGATGCTGCCCGAGGCGTGGCGGGACTGGGCGTGGGTGATCATCGTCGTCGGCAGCGTCTCCGTCGTGTACGGCGCCCTGGTGGCCCTGGCCCAGACGAACTTCAAGCGGATGGTCGCCTACACGTCGGTGAACCACATGGGCTACATCGTCCTCGCCGTCGGCGCCGCGGGGCTCGTCGCCGACGACACCGCGCAGGCCCGGTCCGTCGCGGTCACCGGTGCCGTCACACAGATGGTCAGCCACGGCCTGATCACCGGTGCACTGTTCCTCCTCGCCGGCGTCCTCCAGGACCGGGCAGCGACCTACGACATGGACTCCTACGGCGGCCTGGCCGGACCCGCGCCCCGGTTCGCCGCGTTCTTCGCCGTCGGCGCATTCGCCTCCCTGGGCCTCCCGGGGCTGTCCGGCTTCATCGCGGAGTTCCAGATCTTCACCGGCAGCATCGCCGCCGCCCCCGTCACGGCCGTCGCGCTCGTGGGCATCCTCCTCACCGCGGCGCTTTTCCTCCGCGCGCTGCAGCGGATCTTCACCGGCGAGACCCGCGGCCGCTCGGTCGGCTTCACCGACCTGCGCGCCGCCGAGGTCTGGTCGGTCGGCCCGCTGCTGGTGCTCTCCCTGCTCATCGGAGTGTTCCCCCGTCCACTGCTCGCCGTGATCGAGCCCGCGGCCGAGGTCGTCGTCGAGCTCGTCGGAAGGTAGGGCCGTGGGCTCCGACATGGCCATGCGGCCGCTGCTGCTCTTGCCGGAGATCGTGCTGTTCCTCGGCGGGCTCGCGGTCCTGGTCAGTGGATCCTTCCTCCCGCGGACGCGCCAGTGGGTCACCCGCGTCATCGCCGCGGCCGCGCTGGTCACCGCCGCCATCCTGGCCGTGGTCGACCTCCCCGGCCCGGCCCAAATGGCGATGGAGGGCACTTTCACCGTCGACACCGCCACTGGAGTGGCGCGGATCGTCGCCGCCCTCGGCACGCTGATCGTCCTCGCGCTGGCCTCCGACGAGATCGCCGGCTCGCCGCGGGAGAGCGAGACCTACGCACTCTTCTTGTTCTCGACGACCGGCACGCTCGTCCTCGCCGGCGCCGACGACCTGCTCGTCGTAGTGGTCGGGTTCCTGCTCGCGAGCATCCCGCTCTACGGCCTGATCGGCATCGCGCGCACGCCGCGCGGAGCCGAGGCGGCCATGAAGACCTATCTGCTGGGTGCCCTGTTCGGCATCCTCCTGCTGCTCGGGGTCACGCTGCTGTACGGAGTCTCCGCGACCACGTCGTACGCCGACCTCACCGACCGGCTTGCTGCGGCGCCGCAGGGCGTGGTCGCGGCGAGCGTCGTGGCAGTGCTGGGTGGCTTGATGTTCAAGGCCGGCGGCGTCCCGGGGCACTTCTGGGTCCCCGATGCCGCCGAGGGTGCGGGCGGGGCGGTCGCGGCCTTCCTCACCACCGTGCCCAAGATCGGCGCGATGGTCGCCGCCTACCGACTCATCGCTATGCTCCCCGACACCCTCGCCTGGCCGCTGCTGGTCGCCGTCCTCGCGGTCGCCAGCATGACGCTTGGCAACCTCGCCGCCTACTGGCAGAGCGACCCCCGGCGCCTGCTCGGCTGGTCCACGGTCAGCCAGGTCGGCTACCTGCTCGTGCCGGTCGCGGTCGCCGGGCGCAGCGACCTGGCCCTGCCCTCCCTGCTGCTCTACCTCGCCGGCTACACCGTCACCAACCTCGCGGCATTCGCGGTGACGACCGCCTTCCCCGACCAACGCGACCTCGACTCCTACCGCGGCATGGGCCGAGCCCGGCCATGGCTCGGCGCGTCCCTCGTGGTGGCGCTGCTCGGCCTCGTCGGCACCCCGCCGGCCGTCGTCTTCGCCGGCAAGCTCACCACCACCGCCGCCGCCTGGGACGGCGGACTTGCCTGGCTGGCCGTGCTGGTTTTCGTCAACACCGTGATCAGCCTCTTCTACTACCTCCGGTGGATCGCACCCGTCTACGGCCGAAGGGAACCCCCCGCGCGGACCGTGCCAGGAGCGTTCGTTCCTTGTGCTTGGTCGGCGACGACGGCCGTGGTGACCGCCGGTCTCAGCCTCGCGCTCGGCATCGCCGCCGGCGCCCTCTGGAGTGTCTTTTCGATCTGACGGGTGTCCCCAGGTGGGGAACCACTGACCGCGTGGCGGAGGGTCAACCCTCGAGCACTGGCCGTCCGGTCGGGGTCGCGCCGGTAGAGCAACCGGCCGGCCGAGGAGGTCACGCCATGGGCCACGGTGCTCACGACCACGATCATGATTCCGGCGGCCATCACGGTTTCAGGGAGGCCGAGCTCTTCCGCCTCGAGCGTCAGGTAGAACACGGCCGAGACACCGACCGGCCCGAACCACCCCAGGTACAGCGCATCCGGCCAGCCCAGGTGCAACGCTCGTTTGAGCAGAAGCAGCACGGGGAGTCGACGAAGCAGGAGCACGGCGAGCGCGAGCACGATCGCCGCCCACCCGAGCTCGCCCCACTCGGTCCAGGGAAGGGTGGCACCCAGCAACACGAACATCGGCAGGACGGCGAACCGATTGACCGCCTCGTCGATCTCGACCTCCGCCGTACGCTCGGTGCCGGTGCTGGTCAGATTGAAGGCGAGCCCCGCGACGAACGCGGCGAGGACACCATCGAGATGAAGCACCCCGGACAGCCCCAACACGAGCAGGGCGAGCAAGACAGTGAAGAGCAGCATCGGGCCGTGGGCAGTCTCCCCGTGCGCCTCCCCGGCACGCAGTGCGCGCCCGCCGAGCCAGCCTGCGACCACACCGAGAGCGACCGCGCCCAGCACCTGCCAGAGAGCGTCCCCAGCTGCCCGTCCAGCGCTCATCGGTCCAGCAAACGCGACCGCGGCCAGCACGAACGGCAGGGCCAGCCCGTCGTTGGCGCCTGACTCCAGCGAGAGGATCTGTCGGTCACGAGCCGGTAAGTCCTCTTCTGCGGGCTTTCCGGTGACCACGCTCGAGGCGAGGACCGGGTCGGTAGGGCAGATCGCCGTCCCGAGCAGCAGCGCAGCGCCAAGCGTGACCCCGAGGATCCCGGCGGTCAGACCTGCGGAGATCAACGCCATGGCCGGCATGGCCACCAACAGCAGGATCGAGACCGGCCGGAGCTGTGCACGGACCGAACCGAACGGATAGCGCAGCGCGACCCCCATCACCGAGATCACCAGCAGGACCCGTGTCGCGTCGTGAACGCTCGCATGCTCGGTCGTGATCGGTGGAAGAGGCAAGGCGCGGAGCACCTCGGGCCCGACGAGCACGCCGACCACCAGCGCAAGTAGCGGCTCGGATATGGGCAGACGCCTGATTCGTGCAGACAGCGCAGCCACCAGCACGCCGAGCGCGCCGGTCGCGATGAGCAGCACGTCGAGGGTCATGGCAGCGCCCTGCCCCGCGCCTTCGTCATCATGCGTGGGACTCGAATCCGTGGTCGGCGCCGTAGGACGCGAGCACCTCCGGTGTCGCGGACCCGGTCTTGAGGTAGGCACGGTCCAGCAACAGGGCGAGGCTCTCGACGGCCGCTGTGAGCATGTCGGCTGCGAGCTGCACCTCGCGCGAGGACGACGTCCTTCCGGCCTCCGCCAACTCCAGGGCGTGGGGGAGGGTCGCAGCCAGCGACAGCTCTTCCTCTTCCTCGATGAAGTAGTAGGACTCGGCGTACTGCATGAGGTCCGTCTCGGCCTGGATCGTGCCGTCGGTCACGGCGTCCAGCATGCGGCTAGCGACGCATGCATCCCCACCGGCCACCACGGCAGTCGCATGACTCGACTGCAGAAGGCTCAACCGCTTCGCAACAGACCTCCGCCTGCCCAGGGCGGGGTAGACCTGCAGGATCCAGGAGATGGCGGCGGTCAGGAGCACGAACCCGAGAAGCGCCTCGAACGGTGCCAGCAGGCGCAGGACGGGGTCGGCCGGGGTGACGTCACCGAAGCCGAGCGTGGCCACGGTGACCAACGACAGGTACAGGGCGGTCAGGGCATCGGAAGACTGCTCGGGTCTGAGTGCAGACCCGAAGTAGAAGCCGTCCGACATGTGGGGCAGGTAGACCAGAGTCCAGCCGATCACCACCAGACCGGTCCACAACGCCACGGTTCCGAGGATTCCGATCGGCCCGGCGAGGTGCCGGGTGTGGCTGGGCAACACGCGCTTGGTGGCCCACCACACGAGCTGGAACACCCACCGAGCGATCCGGCCGAATCCGCCCGGGTGCCACAGAGTGTGGAAGATGTCCCACAGCGCCACCAAGACAACGAGTAGGCCTGCCGCACTGATCATCCATCCCATCCGGGCGACTGTAGTCTCAACGCCGCTTCCTCAGACCCGACGTCACCGCCCTCGGTGTTTGCCCACTGCCATCGGGTTGCTCACTCCACCGACGCCTGCACGGATGCAATCCGCCAACGTGTCCGGGCCGCACAGGGCTCGAGGCCGACGAGTGAGTAGGGCGTCCGTGCCGTGATCGTTCGCTGGTCGTAAACACCACCGACACTCGGCCGAAGGGAGCTACATCGAGCGACGTCACGCATGTTCCTCCGGCGTCGTTCTTGCAGGTCAGCACGGGAAAGGGCGCAGGGGCCATCGGTGGTGAGCGTTGGCCGACATGGGAGTGCACTCAGCAGCACGGCCCAACACGACTGGCGAATCCCTGGGGTCAAGTGTCGCGCCTTCAACCCCCGGGCTTGTTGACCCACCCTCGCCCTGACTGCACTGGGCTGGGGGTCGGCTTGGGGATGCGGGCTGCCGCCGGCGGTGAGGCCGCGACGGACGAATATTAGGGGCGGTAGATGGGCTTGGCCGGCCGCTCGTCGTCGGCCGACTTAGCCGTGCGCGTTTGCCGCTGCCCGCTGGCTTGCCTGCTGAACTCAGTCAGCCATTGGAAGGTGTCCAGAAACAGGCCATTAACTGCGTCAAAGGCGGAGAACGATCGGCAACGAAGCACATCGAGCGGTCCATGTTTGCGCAGGTCAGACGGTCTTTGTCCGCAACTAACGTCGAATCGCGTCTAACGCTCCGGGCACGCGGAGCGGCATCGGAGGGTTGTTGGTTCGAGTCCAACCGGGGGAGCATCAGAAGAACCCCTGATCCGTCACGCGGGTCGGGGGTTCTTCGCATTCCTGTCGGGAACACGCCTGATCCTCGTCCGCTGCTGCATCACGAGACAGTGACGAGCGCGCATGTGCTGCGCGCCACCGTCGTCCGGACACCCGGTTTGACCGTCAGGGCGGACTCGCAGGTGGTCGCGGGCCAGCGGATCGTCGTGCGCGGTCGCGCCAAGCACCAGCGCGCCGCCGTCCGCCTCCAGCGCCGCGCGGCCCGCCGGTGGGTCGTGGTCCACCGGGCTCGCACGAGCGCCAAGGGCGCCTTCCGTGCCACCACGCGGGTCCACGCACCCGGCCTGCACACCTTCCGGGTGGTCGTCACCCCACCGCGAGGCCGTGCCCTTTCCGCGACCTTCCGGGTCACGGTGCTGGAGGCGGGGACGACACCGGTCGAGCCCACGCCGACCACCACTACACCCACGACCTCCACGTCCACGACCACCCCCACGGCGACCCCCACGGCGACCCCCACGGCGACCCCCACGGCGACCCCCACGGCGACCCCCACGGCGACCACCACCCCCGGCACGCCGCCGCCCACGCCGACACCGACCACGGGGCTGGGCGACCCGTCGCACTGGTCCTACATCGGCAGCGCCGACCCGATCGCCTGGGACTCGTGCACGCCCATCACCTGGTCCTACGCCCCCGCGGGGGAGTACGCCGGTGGGCTGGGCGACATGACCCGGGCCGTCGCGGCGGTGTCGGCGCGCAGCGGCCTCCAGTTCTCCTACGTCGGCAGCGGCGGCGGCAAGCTCCACATCGACTGGTCGGACGCCGCGGCCACGCCGGCGCTCGACGGTGGAGTCGTGGGCATCGGCGGTCCGTCCTACTACTTCGTCGACCCGGCGGAGAACGGTGGGGTGGGCCGACTCATCAACAGTGGGCGGGTCACCCTCGACCGCGAGGAGCAGCTGCCGACCGGCTTCCCCACCAGCGAGGCCGCAGGCTGGGGCCAGATCATGGTGCACGAGCTGATGCATGCCGTGGGTCTGGGCCACACGGTCGGCCGTGAGCAGATCATGTACCCCGTGGCGGGCGCCTTCGTCCTCGGCGCCGGCGACCACACGGGCCCGTTCAACGTCGGGTCCTCCCGCGGATGCCTCGAGGGCCGCTACGACCGTACGTCGCCGCGCCGCGGCGGCGAGGTGCTCGTCCTCGACGCCGTCGCCGGGGTTCGCTGACGTCCCGGGTCGCGCCGCGGTCGACGTCCCGCGCGTCCGGTCACCCGCGAGCGGCAGCAGCCGCGTACGCCTCCACGAGCTGCGCCTCCGCGGCGTCGAGGTAGGTCGCGATCGCCGACTCCGCGGCGGTGAGGTCGCCTGCTTCGAGGAGCTCGAGGATCGCCCGGTTCTCCGGCAGGTAGGTCGCGTGGAAGGCCTGCGGCGCGTCCATCACGTGGAAGACCAGCCGCAGCTCGGCCAGGAGGTGGTCCATCGCCTCGGTGACGCGGGGGCTCTGCGCCAGGTCGGCCACCGCCTGGTGGAAGTGCATGTTGGCCGTGCCGACGGCCACCCACGCGTCCCGGGCGGCAGCGGACTCGCCCTCCTCGACGGCTGCCCGCACCGGCGCCAGCAGGTCGGCCGTCGAGGAGGGTGCGGAGGCCGACCCCAGGCGCTCGGCCAGTCGTCGTACGGCGCCGCACTCGAGGATGCGTCGGACCTGGTAGAGGTCGCGCACGTCGTCCACCGTCAGCCGGCGGACGAACACCCCCCGGTTGAACTCGTGCACCAGCAGGCGCTCGTGGCCGAGGAGGCGGAACGCCTCGCGCAGGGTGTTGCGGGAGACGCCGAGCGCCGCTCCGATGTCCTCCTCCGACAACCGCGTGCCCGGACGCAGGTGGCCCTCGGTGATGCGGGTGCGCAGCACGTCGGCCACCCGGCCTGCCGTGCTCGCGCGGCCGAGGTCGGAGCGCTCGC
>SXGS01555664.1_pt1 | contig 12502 bp, 7 predicted proteins | sample 3174681 | NCBI WGS metagenome assembly SXGS01 (sample SAMN11356861, study PRJNA531348) | freshwater metagenome | isolation source: freshwater sample F1-80 | place: China: Fuxian Lake, Yuxi | collected 2017-12-25
GTGGCGGGCATCACAGGCACCCCCGCATGCTGCGCTGCTTCGCGGGCAGCCACTTTGTTGCCGAGCGTGGTCATGGCTTCCGGCGTGGGCCCCACAAACACGATGCCCGCCTTCGCACAGGCGCGGGCAAAGTCCGGGTTTTCGGACAGAAATCCATAGCCCGGATGGATCGCATCGACCTTCGCCTCGCGCGCGATCCGTATGATGTCGTCGATGTCAAGATAAGCCTGCAGCGGCTTTCGTCCTTCGCCCACCCGATAGCTTTCGTCCGCCTTGAAACGATGCAGCGCAAACCGGTCTTCATGCGAATACACGGCCACCGTTCGTATTCCCATCTCGGCAGCAGCACGCATCACCCGAATAGCGATTTCGGAACGGTTGGCAACGAGAAGGGACTGAATACCGCGCATGGCTGACTCCCGGAAAATCCGTTTGACGCACCGCAACATTACGCCTGAGGCGGACCCGCCGCAATCGCAACGCCCGAGCCGGGGCCGCCTCGTCTGCCTCGCTCTCACCCTCACCCTCGCCGCCGCGGGCTGCGGTGGCGGCGGTGGGAGCGGCGGCACGACGCCCCCGGTACTTGCCCCGCCCAACCCCACGCCGGTCATCGCCGGCTGCACGCTTCTCTATCCGAACACAAGCCACCCGGCGCAAGCCGGGGCCGTTGATCCGCTTCTGGCCGCACAGTGGCATCTTCAACCCGCCGACCCGCTCGCTGGCACCCTGGGCCTGGGCGCAACACTCGCCTGGGCCAAGGCGCAGGGGCGTGGCGTTCGCGTGGCGGTCATCGACGGACCGGTTGAAATGCTGCACAGCGATTTATCGCCGAATGCGGTCACAGGTGGCTCGTTCGACTACCGGCTGGGAAGCGCCACCGCTCCCCTACCCTGCACATCACAAGAGGGGCATGGCACGGCAGTCGCGGGCATCCTCGCGGCTGCTCGCAGCAACGGCCTCGCCGGCGCTGGCGTCGCGCCCCAGGCAAGCGTTGTCGCCTATAACGCGATCGAGGCCGGAGCGCGCGCCGAGCTCACGCTGCAGCGCATCGCCAACGCGCTCGGCCGGGATTCGGTCAACCAGGTCTATAACCTCAGCTGGGGATCCGATGACGACGGCGCGCTGCACCCCGCGAACGATCCCGTGGCAGCAGCCATCGCTCAGGGCATACGCCAGGGCCGAGGCGGACTTGGCTCGGTCTTTGTATTCGCCTCGGGTAATGGCGGCTGCCAGACGGTCAACGGCCGCGCCGATGCCGATCCCCTCGACCCCACCCGCTGCCAATACCGCGATATGACCGGTTTTGACGGGAATCTGAACCTGCCCGGTACCTTCACGGCCTGTGCGGTCGATCGCCAGGGGCGCCTGCCTGCCTGGGGCGAGGAAGGCGAAAATCTCCTGGTCTGCGGACTCTCGGGCGACGGCGCCCAGGGCATCACCACGCTTAGGCCGGGCAATGGCACCCGCACTGACTTTGGCGGCGCATCCGCAGCCGCGCCCATGGTGTCGGGCGTCATCGCGTTGATCCTGGAGGCGCGACCCACACTCAGCTGGCGGGACATTCGCCTGATTCTTGCCGAGACCGCTCGGGAAAATCAGCCCGACGATCCTTCGTGGACAGCAACCGCCATCGACAAATGGCCGGTGCAGCTGCTGGGAGGGCAACCGGTTCGGAAGCGTTTCAGCCGACGCTTTGGCTTCGGCGTCGTCGATGCAGCGGCTGCAGTAGAGCGGGCACTAACTTTCAAGCCTTCGATCGGGGCAGAAATCGGGCCAGGTACAGCCGTCAGGTCCTGCGAAAAAACCCGCTCCCCAGGCATCACCTTGTCGGACCCCGGCAACACCCTCATCTGGCAAAGCGACACGCTTCGTTTTGACGGTAGCGACCCGGCCTGCCCGAACCGAATAGAGTGGGTTGAAGTCATATTTTCAGCCACCCATCCGTATGCCGCCGATCTGCAGATCGAACTCATCAGCCCGGACGGACGGGTGAGCCGGCTGGCCGACTCGCGCGTCTGCGGGGGCATTGGCAAGGGCGGGGCATCGAGCGGGCCAGACCGCTGCGGGGCGTACGCTGAATGGCGCTTTCTCGCTAATCGTCACCTGGGTGAGTCACCGCGGGGCGACTCAGGACAGGGGAATTGGACACTCCGGGTGGCCGATGCTGTGATGGGCGACATCGGTACCTGGCAAAGCTGGACGCTGCGCCTTTCGGGTCGTTGACTCGCCGGGTCGTTGACTCGCCGATCATTGACCGGCGCGAGGCAATCGTGCCCGTGGCTTGCTGCGGGCCCCTTGCGGGCAGTCACGCCCTCGCGTGTCGCAGCGCGTGCCCCCAGAAACCCCAGGGTCTCCCCATGTTTATCCGACACGCACGGTGAGTCGCCGCCGCACACGAGCGCGGCAACAAACTGCTCGGCTGCACCGTCCTCGGCCGAGCAGATTCTGTTCTTCCGTAACGACGCGGCGCTGGCGCCGGGCCCAGTCCGCGCAGCGCGGGAGCAAGGCCAAGCGGGCACCTAGCCGGTCTGCGCTCTCTGCCCCTGTCCGCCCCTGTCTGCGCCTACTCTGTGTTCGCCTGGGCGCGGCTGACCGAACCGCTCATACGGTCAGCCGATTCAGACCGTCCAACGCGGCCGTTTTGTAGCACTCCGCGAGCGTCGGAAAATTGAAGACCGCATCGGCCAGATAGCCGATGGTGCCGTTGTGCGCCATCAGTGTCTGGCCGATATGGATCAGTTCGCTTGCGCCTTCGCCCATGATGTGAACGCCCAGCAGCTTTTTGTCCTCAGGACTGAACAGAATCTTAAGCATCCCGGTCCGGTCACCAATGATCTGGCCGCGCGAAATCTCCCTGTAATGCGCCTTGCCGATTTCATAGGGAATACCGGCGGCGGTGAGTTCATCCTCGTTTTTGCCGATGGTTGAAATCTCGGGAACGGTATAGATGCCGTAGGGAAAGAGCCCGATACCGCCCTCGTGCTCCTCGCGCAGGCCAAACGCATGCCGGGCTGCTGCACGACCCTGTTCGTAGGAGGTCGAGGCGAGCGACGGAAATCCGATTACATCGCCCACTGCATAAATGTGGGGAACGTTACTCTGAAAGTGTTCGTTGACCGGAATGCGGCAGCGCGAATCCACCTCCACCCCGGCGCGGTCGAGCGCGAGTCGGGTGGTGGCACCGCTTCGCCCGATTGAGTAGAGGGTCGCTTCCGCATGCAGCACCTTACCGCTTCCCAACCTGACCTCGACCGGTTTGCTGACCCCCTCAAGCATATGAATTTCGGCGACTTCCTCGCCCAGGCGCATGGTGACGTTGCTCTGTTGCGCCACGTAGGTGAGCGCAGCGGAGATCTCATGGTCGAGAAAGGGCAACAGCACCGGGCGCTTATCAACGATGGTGACCCGCACCCCCAGCGCAGCAAACATGGTTGCGTATTCCACGCCCACCACACCAGCCCCCACCACGATGATCGAGCGCGGCAGAAACTCAAGCCCCAGCACATCGTCACTGGTGAAGATCCGCTGGCCATCAAATGGAATATGTGGATCGCGCGAGGCCTCCGTGCCGCAGGCAATCACCACCCGCTCGGTGGTGATCTGGCGCCGCCCGTGGCCACTGGCCGAGGACAGCTCAAGCGTGTGTGCGTCAATAAAACTCGCGGTGGACTCGATAAGCTCCACACGATTGCGCGTCATCTGATTGCGGATCACATCGATCTCGGATCGCACCACCTGCTGGACCCTGTAGAGCAGATCATCAATCGTGATGTCCTGCTTGACCCGATACGAAGAACCATAGATGCCGCGCTCGCGATAGCCGGACAGGTGCAGCACCGCCTCGCGAAAGGTCTTCGACGGAATAGTGCCGGTGTTCACGCAGACCCCGCCTACGGTCCGGGCCCGCTCGATCACCGCCACCCGCTTGCCAAGCTTGGCAGCCTGAATCGCCGCGCGCTGACCCGACGGGCCGGAACCGATCACGACCATCTGATAATCGAACGGAGAGTCTGATCTCTGCCCGCCGCGCCCCGTCCGTCCAGCCGATGTTGTCGCCATGTCGCCCCCCTCGTGTCAAGGTCTGCCAGCGGCGGATCATAGGCTCGCGGTTTCGCGCTTGTAAACTGCTCATTCCTCCGAGTCCTGCCGCTGCCTGCCGAAACAACGATGAAATTCGCCTACATCACGCACCCCGACTGCGTCCGCCATGAGATGGGGCCGCACCACCCCGAGTGCCCGGATCGGGTCACAGTCATTGACAACCGGTTGCGCGCATCGGGCCTGCTCGATTTCGCAGCCACCCACGAAGCACCCGCCGCCACGTTCGAGCAACTCGATCGCGCGCACGCGCACACGCACGTGCTGGAGGTGCAGGCGCTCGCCCCTCATCAGGGCTATGCCGCCATCGACCCCGACACCCGCATGAATCCGTACACCTGGAACGCGGCACTGCGCGCGGCGGGCGCAGCCGCCCTCGCCGCCGAATTGGTGCATTCGGGTAGCGCCACCCGCGTGTTTTGTAACGTGCGCCCGCCCGGACACCATGCCACCCTATCAGCCGCCATGGGTTTCTGCTTTTTCAACAATATCGCGGTGGGTATGCGGCACGCACTCGATGCGCTCTCCGTTGCCCGCGTCGCACTGATTGATTTCGATGTGCATCACGGCAACGGCAGCGAAGACATCGTGGCAGGCGACGATCGCATCCTGATGCTGTCCACCTTCCAGTCACCGATCTACCCTTACAGTGGCGAAGCGCCCAGCGCCGACAATCTAGTGAACGTGGCGCTCCCTCCCTACAGCGATGGCGCGGCGCTGCGTGCAGCGGTGCTCGAGCGTTGGCTACCGGCACTGAACGATTTTCAGCCGCAGATGCTGTTCATTTCCGCAGGATTCGACGCCCACGTCGAGGATGGCATCAGTCAGCTCCGCTGGCGAGACGATGACTATGCATGGGTCACCCGCGAACTGGTAACGGTGGCGAACCATCACGCACAGGGGCGTATCGTCTCGGTACTCGAAGGCGGCTACGCAATCGGAGCCCTCGCAAGATCGGTGGAGCGGCACGTACGCGAGCTGATGGGAATCTAGCCATCGAGGCGCCCATCTGCCCAGTCATCATGGCCGGCGTTCCGACCCTCAATCAGCAGCCTGCACTTGCTGCGAATCGTGCAGTTGCGCGATCGGCGTTCATGCCTTGTTCGGCTGATCGACGTGGCAGATGCAGATCGCCTGCAGCCATCGGGGCAGGCGCCCGAACTTGAATTTGCGACCACGATCGCCGACGCCTGGCAGGGAAGTGGAACTGGGCAGGCTGTTACTGGGCGAACTGATCGCACTCGCAAGAGCACGCGGCGGTGCCAGCCTGGTGGGCGAGGCACCGAGCGAAAATACCCGCCTGCTCGAGTTTGTGCGGCAGTTTGGCTTCACGGTGCGGCCCGACCCGTCGGCCCGACCCGTCGGACGCGCGCACCACGCTGCTGCGTCTACCGGGCTAAAGCGCCTGCTGCCCGATCAGGCACCCTGGTGATACCCAGTGACGCGCTCGACCTCCTCGCGTGAGCCCAGAATCACCGACACCCGCTCATGCAGTTTCGCCGGCACAATGTCCAAAATAGACTGCTGTCCATTGGTCGCTGCGCCCCCCGCCTGCTCGATCAGGAGCGCCATGGGATTGGCTTCGTACATGAGCCGGAGCTTTCCCGGCTTGTCGGGCTTGCGCCGATCGCGCGGATACATGAAGACCCCGCCCCGCGTCATGATGCGATGCACATCAGCCACCATGGATGCAATCCAGCGCATGTTGAAATCCTGCGCACGAACGCCCTCGCGACCAGCAAGCAGTTCGTCGATATAGCGTTTTACCGGCGGCTCCCAGTGTCGCGCGTTGGAGGCGTTGATCGCAAACTCACGGGTTTGCGCGGGCACCTGGATGCGATCGCGTACCAGCCACCAGGTGCCGGATTCGCGGTCAAGCGTAAACGAGGCCACGCCGTGACCCACCGTCAGCACCATGACCGTGGAGGGTCCATACACCGCGTAGCCCGCGGCCACCTGTCGCCGTCCTGGCTGAAGAAAGACCTCGGCATTCACCGCGCCCACCTGCGCCGAATCAGGCGCAGGCAACACCGAAAAAATAGTGCCGATCGAGACATTCACATCGATGTTGGACGAACCATCCAGAGGGTCAAACAGCAACAGGTAGGGGCCACGCGGTTCGCCATCGGGAATGGGCCAGGGATCATCCATTTCCTCGGAAGCCATCGCGGCAAGCGCACCCCCCCACGCATGTGCCGAAAGCATCCGGTCATTGGCAATGACATCAAGCTTTTGCTGCGTCTCGCCCTGCACGTTGACGCTGCCCGCAGAGCCGAGCACATCGCCCAGCGCCCCGCGCGCAATGCTGGCAGCAATGCCGGCGCAGGCCTGGGCACAAGTTTCGAGTACGCGGCGAAGCGCCTCGGGGGCGAGCGACGTCTGTCGATCGCACTGAATCAGATACTGGCTGAGGGTGACACGCTCCATCGCGACTCCGTAAGGGGGCATACCGATCTGGCGCAGATTGTATCGAGACCCGAAGCGTTCAGGCACCAGGCGCCAAATCCGCTGCGAGCGCCTTGCCAACAATTTCTGCGACATCGGCCGAGAGCCCGGGATACCGAGCCACGCGAGACAGCGCGTCGCACATGCCGGAGGCCCGCTCAGGGCTGTAGCGCGGCCACCGGTCAAGCGCACGCGCAAGCCTCGCGGCAAGCTGTGGATTGAGCGTATCGAGCGCCATCACCTCCTCAGCCCAGAACGCGTAGCCCGAGCCATCGGCCTGGTGAAACTCAGCCAGATTTCCGGCACAGAACGCAGTGATCAGCGAGCGCACCTTGTTGGGATTACGAAGCGAGAACGCAGGGTGGGTCATGAGCCGCTTTACCTGATCGAGCACGGGTGGCTCGCCAGGACAGCGCACAGCAGTGGCCTGCATCGAGAACCATTTGTCGAGCACCAGGGGTTCATTGGCGAACTCATGCTCGAACGCGGCAAGCGCCCGATCGCGACGCGCCCCGCCCGCGCGAACCAACGCGGCGAGCGCGGCCGACCGGTCGGTCATGTTGTCGGCATTCGCGCACTGCGCTTCGGCAGCTTCGAACGCCTCGTCGGCGCCGGCTTCGACCCACCAGCCCAGTGCTGCATTCTTGAGCGCACGCCGGCCTGAGGCAGCGAGATCAACCGTCCAGGGCTGACCGTCGTTGAGCGCGCGATAAAGGGCAGACCATCGCCCTTGAAGTTCGCGTGCAGCGGCTCCGCGCACCGCGAGCTTTGCCACCCGGAGCGCCTGCGGGTCGACCTGCTCGAGCTGCTCGGCAATAAACGTTTCCGATGGAAAGGTGATCAGCGCATCAACAAAGGCGGGATCGAGTGAGGAATCATCAAGCAGGCGGCCGATCAGCGCGGCCACCGAAGCACCGGCCACCCCCGGATCAACGCCGTTCATCGCCGCGCGACCCGCCCGCAGCATCCGCTGCTGTGCAGCCTCCCAGCGATTGAACGGATCGCTGTCGTGGGCGGCGAGAAGATCAAGCTCCGCGTCGCTCCAATTGTGCTCAATGATGACGGGCGCGGAGAATCCGCGTCCAAGCGATACCACCGGGCGGCGGTTGATGCCGGCGAACCGGAGGCGATGCGAGGCCTCGCTTAACTCAATGAGGGCGGTACCCGCCTCGATCGAACGGATCAGTGCGCGGGTGGGCTCATCGGCGGCAATGATGGGTAGCGCGCTCCCGTCGGCCGCGAGCAAACCGATCGCAAAGGGAATCGGCAAGGGCAGCTTCTCCGGCTGACCCGGCGTGGCCGGCGTGTGCTGAGTCACCACCAGCTCGCAGACCTGCTCCGTCTCCTGGACGCTCACCGCGACCGCCACACGAGGCGTGCCCGCCTGCGAGTACCAGCGTGAAAACTGCCCAAGGTCGAGCTGGTTTGCATCAGCGATCGCCGCGACGAAATCGTCACAGGTCACCGCTGCGCCATCATGACGGGCAAAGTACAGATCCATGCCCTTCCGAAAGCCTTCTCGCCCGGCAAGCGTCTGCAGCATGCGAATGACCTCGGCACCTTTTTCGTACACAGTGAGCGTGTAGAAATTATTGATCTCCTGATACGCGTCTGGCCGAATCGGGTGTGCCATCGGGCCCGCGTCTTCAGGAAACTGCGATGTGCGCAGTACCCGCACATCGTTGATCCGTTTAACCGCGCGGGCGCTCGCGGCAGCGGATGGGCTTTCGCACTGCGCAGCCATCATGTCGGCGGAAAACTCCTGATCGCGAAATACCGTGAGACCTTCCTTGAGGGTGAGCTGAAACCAGTCGCGGCACGTCACCCGGTTGCCAGTCCAATTATGAAAATATTCGTGCGCCACCACCGACTCCACCGCTGCAAAGTCCTGGTCGGTCGCGAGCCGCGGATGCGCGAACACATAGCGGGTATTGAAGATATTGAGGCCCTTGTTCTCCATGGCCCCCATGTTGAAGTCACCCGTGGCGACAATCATGAACCGATCAAGGTCGAGTTCCAGACCATAGCGCGATTCATCCCACCTGATCGAGCGTTCAAGCGAGCGCATCGCATGCTCGGTCTTGTGCTCGTTACCGGGCTCGACCCAGACCTGGAGGAGTGCCGGCCGCCCCGACCGCCTGACGAAGGTCGACTCTGTGACTACCAGACGTCCAGCCACCAGCGCGAAAAGATAGCTGGGCTTGGGGAACGGATCCTCCCAGGTGCACCAGTGCCAGCCTGCTCGCACGGGGCCCGCGTTCAGGTGCGCGCCATCGCAATCGCCCTGGGCGATGAGATTGCCGTTGGAGAGCAGCACCGGCCAGCGTGCGCGTTCGGCGCGAAGCGTCACGCGATAGCGCGCCATCACATCGGGGCGGTCGGTAAAGAATGTGATCCGTCTAAAGCCTTGTGCCTCGCACTGGGTGTAGAAATTGTCGTTCGACACATAAAGACCGCTCAAGGTGGTATTGGCCTCAGGCGAGCAGCGCGTGGTGATTTCAAGCACAAACCACTCGGGCACATCCGCTATCACCAGCTGATTATTGGTGTGCGTGAAGGCCTCCGGTCCAAGAGGATGACCATCAATCGCCACCTCGATGAGCTCCAACGCCTCGCCATCGAGCTGCAGCGGCTCGGCAGGACCCACGTCCGCCGCGCGGCGCACGGCGAGGCGCGAGCGCACCATGGTGGCCTTCGGATCCAGGTCGAAACTGAGCTCGATCGCATCAATGGCGTAGGCGGGTGCCCGGTAATCGGCCCGATGAACAGTCACACCCTGATCGGTACGCATGGTGAAGCTCCTTTGACCAAATGATTCTAGGCTTTCAATAAACGGGTAAAAACTGGACACCTTCGCGTCCCAGGGTCAAGATTCAGCGCCTGCCCCCGTCTCGCCACGGCCGGACGGTCTTTTTCTGGCGCGCATGGGAGCCGCCATCCAGGAGGAGGTACTTCGTGAAGCCCCTGTCAGCTTGTTCGACCCGACGTCTCGCCCTTGTCGCCCTCGCCGCGTCGTTGCCGGCGGTGTTGCCCTTTGCCGCGCTAGCTCAAACCCAGGCCTGGCCAACACGACCGGTCCGCATGGTGGTGAATTTTCCTGCTGGAGGTCCTCTGGACATCCTGGCGCGGCAGGTTGCTGGTTATCTCACCAACCGGCTCGGTCAGCCATTCGCGGTTGAAAACATCACCGGCGCAGCAGGCGAGATCGGTGCAGCCAACGTCGCACGCGCCCAGCCCGACGGATACACCCTGCTCATGAGTATCGATGCACCGTTCACGATCGCACGCGCCATGCGGCCCCAGGCTGGCGTACGGATTGAGGACCTGATCTGGGTCGCAATGCTGGGCACCAGCGGCCTCACCGTGGCAGCGCACCCCTCAGCCGGTGTCAGCACACTGGCGGAACTCATTACACGCGGACGCAACCGGCCGCTCAATTTCTCAACAGCGGGGCCGGGCAGTCCCGGGCACCTGGCTGCTGCCGTGCTGGCCGATGCGGCATCGGTACAGGCCACGCCGGTTCACTACCGCGGCAATGCCCCGGCCGTCACCGCACTGGTGGCAGGCGAGGTCGACGCGGCAATCATCAGCACGCCCGGACTGCTCCCCCACATCCGCGCCGGAAAACTGCAGGCTCTGGCGACCGCCGCCAGCCGTCGCTCGCCGCTGCTGCCCGACTTGCCCACCGTCGGAGAACTCGGTTATCCGGCGCTGGCGCAGGAATCGCTTTATCTGGTGGCCCTGCCAGCCCGCGCACCCGCTTCGGTCGCCGCCGCGCTTTCCGCGGCGCTCGCCGAAGCGATGGCCGATCCGGCACTGCGCGAGCGGATGACATCGCTCGATCTTTCACCTGGCCTTGAGGACGGTCCTCGCGCACAGGCGCTCCTCGGCCAGACGCTCGAGCGCTACACTCGCGTCGTGAGGGCAACCGGACTCAAGGCTGATCAGTAGGCTTACCTGTGGCCCGACGCCCAACCTATCTCACCAAGCACCCAGGAGGCCGAGATGTCCCGTTCCAGCCCAGCGCCAGCACGGCGTATCGTGATGGCAGCCAGCGCTGCCGGCTTGATCATTACAACTGCGGCTGGCGTGTCGAACAACGCGCTCGCGCAAGACTTCCCCGCGCGCCCGATCACCATCATCGTGCCCTACACGGCAGGCGGCCCCACCGACATGATGGCCCGCGCTATCGCCAAGCACATGACCGGTTCGGGCGGGCAGCCGGTGGTGGTCGAAAACCGCGCTGGCGCGGGCGGAGCCATCGGCACCGCAGCCACCGCGCGCTCCGCACCGGATGGCTACACGCTGGTGCTGAACGGCACGCTAGGCCACGCTCTCGCCCCAATGTTGCGGCCCAACACGGCGGGCTATACGGTTGCCGACATGTCAGCGGTTGGCGTATTCAGCCGCAGCTCAAATTTTCTGGTGGTGGCGCCTTCGCTTGGCGTGAAGTCGGTCAAAGAGCTGATTGATCGCGCAAAGGCTGCTCCGGGTAAGATTTCGTTTTCGTCAGCCGGGCTCGCGAGTAACCCTCACCTGGGTGCCGAACTGTTCAAGGCGCTGGCCGGGGTCGATCTGGAACACATCCCCTACAAGGGCGTGTCGGCAACCGTGCCCGACCTCGTCGAAGGCCGGGTACCCGTGGCCTTCGCAAGCCCCACGCTTGCGCTACCGCTGCTGAAAGACAACCGGCTGGTGGCGCTTGCAGTCACTGGCGAAAAGCGGATGAAGGGGTGGGAGCACCTGCCCACCATCGCCGAGTCCGGCGTTGCGGGCTATGTGTTCGAGTCCACCTACATTCTGGTGGCCCCGGGCAAGACCCCGCCTGCGATCATGCGCCGCCTGAACGACTTGCTGCAGCGATCGCTTGATGATCCGGACACCGTTAACGCGCTGGATAAGCTCGGGCTTGAAACCATGAAAAACACGCCCGCGCAGGCTGATCAGCTGGTGCAGGCGGAGCTGCAGCGCTGGGCCGGCATCATTGCACGCCTCAATCTGAAACTGGAGTAAAGCGCGGGAACGCGGCCCAAACCGATTCAGCCTGCGTCGCGCAGGCCAAAGTCACAGACCGTCTGAGCACGCTGCGCCGGATCTGCGACCGTGCACCGCTGGATGGCTCGCCGGTGCACAGCGCAATAAGCATGCAAGGGCTCAGCGAGGTCACCGAGCGTTGTCGCGCGGGTTGCCAAGCACTTTGGCCGCCACCGCATTGCCTGGGCCAGTAAGTCCTCGGGCAACCGGCGCTGTCACTCAATCCAAAACTGTACTGAATTCATCCTGGCGAGCCTCTACCGATGAACACCCAACACCTCCCCGTTCGTCTCAAGGCCATGATCGGCGACTACCCGATCACGCATCGCCTTCTGAGTGGCCAGGTCTCCTCAAGTCGCTACGCGCTCGATTTTGCCGACGTGAAGGTACCGAACACCGCGTTCAAGCGAACCGTGCGAGATCTTGAGTTCGACGTCTCCGAACTCGCCATCGTCACCTTTCTGCAGGCCTTTGACGCAGGCATTCCGCTGGTGCTGCTACCCGCCGTCATCGTCAGCCGTTTTCAACATCCGTTTCTGATGTTTGACAGCCGCCGCGGACACCTCCGGCCCCAGGACCTGCGCGGCAAGCGAATCGGGGTGCGCTCCTACTGCGTCACCACCGTGACCTGGATCCGCGGGATGCTGCAGGCCGACCATGGCATTGCCCCGGAGGACAACCGCTGGATCACCTTTGAAGACGCGCATGTCGCGCAATGGCGAGACCCGCCCTGGGCCGAGCGGGCCGACCCCTCTCGCGACATGCTGCAGATGCTAGAGACGGGCGAAATCGATGCGGCAGTGCTCGGCGCGCCACCCGCCGACAAGCTGCACATCAAACCGGTGTTCGCCGACCCCGCACAGGACAGCCGCGACTGGTACGCGCGACACCAGGTCATTCAGATCAACCACATGACTGTGCTCAA
>SXGS01042852.1_pt1 | contig 12500 bp, 10 predicted proteins | sample 3174681 | NCBI WGS metagenome assembly SXGS01 (sample SAMN11356861, study PRJNA531348) | freshwater metagenome | isolation source: freshwater sample F1-80 | place: China: Fuxian Lake, Yuxi | collected 2017-12-25
CTCGCCGAGGGCGAAGAGATCGGCTACGACGACCCGGTGGCGCACGGCCACTCGTTCGAGTTCCGCATCAACGGCGAGGACCCCGGGCTCAACTTCATGCCCATGCCCGGCCCCGTGCACGCGCTGCGTTTCCCCGGTGGGCCCGGCGTGCGCGTCGACTCGGGCGTCACGACGGGCGACGTCATCTCGGGCGCCTTCGACTCGCTGCTCGCCAAGCTCATCGTCACCGGCTCGAGCCGCGACGATGCCCTCGAGCGCTCGCGCCGCGCGCTCGCCGAGTTCGAGGTCGCCGGGCTGCCGACCGTGCTGCCCTTCCACCGCGCGATCGTCGATGACCCGGCCTTCGCGCCCGCCGACGGTGCGCCGTTCACTGTCTTCACCCGGTGGATCGAGACCGAGTTCGACAACCAGCTCGAGCCGTGGAGCGGCTCGCTCGCCGAGCCGCTCGCCGAGCCTGCACCGCGCCACACCGTGGTCGTCGAAGTCGCCGGCAAGCGGCTCGAGGTGTCTCTGCCCGAGACGCTCATGCCGAGCGGAGCATCCCGCACCGCGACGACGCTCGCCGCACCGCCCAAGCGGCGCACCGGGTCGGCCGTGGCCGCCGGGGCCTCGGGCGACGCGGTCAAGAGCCCCATGCAGGCCACGGTCGTCAAGCTCGCGGTCTCCGAAGGCGACACGGTCGTCGCGGGCGATCTCGTCGTCGTGCTCGAAGCCATGAAAATGGAGCAGCCCCTCACGGCGCACAAAGACGGCACGGTCACAGGCATCGGTGCGGCCGTCGGCGAGACCGTCGCGTCGGGTCACGTGCTGCTGAGCATCACCGCCTGACCCGACGGGCTGATCGCTGCCTGACTGCACACCGCAGAGCGCGGCGAGCGCAGGCTAGTCGCGGGGCACGTGCATCGCCCGCGCGGCATCGGTGATGCCGCCCGAGAGCGAGGGGTACACCGAGTAGGCCCGCGCGAGCTGATCGACCGTGAGCCGGTGCTCGATCGCGAGGGCGATCGGCAGGATGAGCTCGGACGCTCGCGGCGCCACGACGACGCCGCCGATGACCGTGCCCGAGGTCTTCGCCGCGAACAGCTTGATGAAGCCGTCGGTGACGCCCTGCATTTTTGCCCGCGGGTTGGTCTCGAGCATGAGCTTGTGCGTGATGCCGCGCGTCTCGCCGTCTTCGATCTGCTTCTGCGAGAACCCGACGGTCGCGATCTCGGGCGCCGTGAAGATGTTCGAGGTGACGTTGCGCAGGGTGATGGGCGTGACCGCGTCGCCCATGGCGTGGTAGACCGCCGTGCGACCTTGCATCGAGGCGACGGATGCGAGGGGCAACGAGTCGCTGCAGTCGCCGACCGCGTACACGCTGGACATCGAGGTGCGCGCCACCTTGTTGACCGCGATGTGGCCGGAGGCCGTGAGTTGCACCCCGGCCTCCTCGAGCCCGATGCCCGCCGTGTTCGGAATCGAGCCGACGGCCATGAGGCAGTGCGAGCCGTCGATGACGGTGCCGTCGCTCAGGGTGACCTGCACGCCGTCGCCCGTGTTGACCACCGAGTCGGCGCGGCTCTTGGCGAGCAGCGTCATGCCGTTGCGCCGAAAGACCTTCTCGATGAGGTGGGCGGCATCAGCATCCTCTCCCGGAAGCACTTGATCGCGACTCGAGACGAGGGTGACCTGCGCGCCGAGCGCGCGGTAGGCCGAGGCGAACTCGGCGCCCGAGACACCCGAGCCGACCACGATGAGGTGCTCGGGCACTGAGGTCAGCGAGTACAGCTGGGTCCAGGTGAGGATGCGCTCGCCGTCGGGCTGCGCGCTCGCCAGCTCGCGCGGTGAGGCGCCGACGCCCACGATGACGGTGTCGGCGTCGCACTGGTCGAAGTCGGTGCGCTTCGTGCCCTGCCCCGTGCCGACGACGATGCGGTTCGGCCCGTCGAGCCGGCCGTCGCCGACGATGATGCGCACGCCCGCGTCGACGAGCTGTTCGCGCATGTCGTCGCTCTGCTCTTGCGCCAGCCGCAGCAGTCGCTTGTTGACCTGGGCGAGGTTGACGGCGACCTCGGGCTTCACGGCACGGCCCGCCTCGCCGCGCGCGAAGAACTGCACGCCGAGCTCGCCCGCGTCGCGAATCGCGCCGGCGGCTTCGGCCGTCGCGATGAGCGTCTTCGAGGGCACGACGTCGGTCAGCACGGCCGAACCGCCGACCCCGACGCGCTCGATGAGCGTGACGTCGGCCCCGAGCTGGGCTCCGGCGAGCGCCGCCTCATAGCCCCCCGGACCTCCCCCGAGTACGGCGATGCGGTGCTGACGCGTGAAGTGGGTGGTCATGATCTCCATTGTGTCAGCGCCCCGGGTGACGCGCTGATGCGCGGATGCTCACCCCGGGCCCGCTCAGTAGGCTGGCAGACATGTCGCACACCGCCGTGAACCCGCTCGACGACGAGCACGCCGACCCTTTCGCTATCGCCGCTCAGGCCGCTGACCAACTGCGGGAGGCCACGGGCGTCGAGCACCACGACATCGCCCTCACCCTCGGATCAGGCTGGGCCAAGGCCGCCGATCTCATCGGCGAGACCACGCACACGATCGCCGCGACCGACATCGCGGGCTTCAGCAAGCCCGCGCTCGAAGGCCACGTCGGCACCCTGCGCTCGATCCGGCTGCCGAGCGGCAAGCGCGCGCTCGTCATCGGCGCCCGTACCCACTACTACGAGAACCACGGCGTGCGACGCGTGGTGCACTCGGTGCGCACGGCGGCCGCGGCGGGGGCATCCGTGATGATCCTCACGAACGGCGCGGGCGGCATCAAGGACCACTGGACCCCCGGCACCCCCGTGCTCATCAGCGACCACCTGAACCTCACTGCGAACTCGCCGCTCGAGGGCGCGACGTTCATCGACCTGACCGACCTCTATACGCAGCGCCTGCGCGACCTCGCGCACCAGGTCGAGCCGGGCCTCGACGAGGGCGTCTACGTGCAGTTCCGCGGCCCGCACTACGAGACTCCCGCCGAGGTGCAGATGGCCAAGGCCATGGGCGGGCACATCGTCGGCATGTCGACGGCGCTCGAAGCCATCGCGGCGCGACAGGCGGGCATGGAGGTGCTGGGCCTCTCGCTCATCACGAACCTTGCGGCGGGCATCTCGCCCGAACCGCTGAGCCACGCCGAAGTCATCGACGCGGGCAAGGCTGCCGAACCCGTCATCAGCGCCCTGCTCGCCCGCATCGTCGCGACGCTCTGATCGATCCGCAGCCGTAGGAGGCACCCGTGACCACTCTCGATCTCGCCAAGGCCTGGCTCGAGCAAGACCCCGACCCCGTCACGCGCGCCGAGCTCGACGCGCTCATTCCGGCCGCCGAGGGCGGCGATGCTGTCGCGATGGATGCACTGCGCGACCGCTTCGACACTCGCCTGGCGTTCGGCACTGCGGGCCTGCGGGGTGAGCTCGGCGCGGGCTCTAACCGCATGAACCGTGTGCTCGTCTCGCAGGCCGCCACCGGATTCGCCCGCTGGCTGCTCGACCGCGACGAGAACGCGAGCGTCGTCATCGGCTACGACGGCCGCGTCAACAGCGAGGTGTTCGCGCGCGACTCGGCCGAGCTCATGGCCGGCGCCGGGGTGCGAGTGGTGCTGCTGCCGCGCATGCTGCCGACCCCCGTGCTGGCCTTCGCCGTGCGGCACCTCGGCCTGAGCGCGGGCATCATGGTCACCGCGAGCCACAACCCGCCGAACGACAACGGCTACAAGGTCTACCTGGGCGGGCGTGACGGTGGCTCGCAGATCGTCGCGCCGGCCGACGAGGCGATCCACGCCGCCATTCTCGAGGTGGCCGACACGAGCGTCGTCACCGAGTTGCCGCGCTCCACGCACTACGAGACGGCGGACGACGAGGTCATCGACGCCTACATCGCGCGCACTGCCGCGCTCGTGACGCACACGCCGGAGTCGGCCGTGATCGAGCCCGTGCGCTTCGTCTACACGGCGCTGCACGGCGTCGGGTGGGAGGTCTCGCAGAAGGTGTTCCGCGCCGCTGGCCTCGGCGAGCCGACGGTCGTCGCCGAGCAGATCGCACCGGACGGGGCCTTTCCGACGGTGGCGTTCCCGAATCCGGAAGAGCCGGGTGCGATGGATCTCGCGTTCGCGACCGCCCGGGCCGCCGGCGCCGAGCTGATCATCGCCAACGACCCCGATGCCGACCGCCTCGCGGTCGCCGTGCCCGACTCGGCAGCCCCGGAGGGCTGGCGCCGACTGAGCGGCAACGAGGTCGGCGCACTGCTGGGCTGGCGCGCCGCCGAGCGCTTGCGCCGCGAAGAGCGTCAGGCGAAGCTTGCCGCCTCCCTCGTCTCCTCCCCCGCGCTCTCCGCCGTGGCGAACGCCTACGGGCTCAGCTACAGCGACACTCTCACCGGCTTCAAGTGGATCTCGCGCGTCGGCGGCCTCGGATACGGCTACGAAGAGGCGCTCGGCTACTTGGTCGACCCCGAGAAGGTGCGCGACAAAGACGGCATCTCCGCCGCCGTCGACTTTCTCGCCCTCGCCGGAGAGCTGAAGGCGGCGGGCCGCACCCTCGAGCAGCACCAGCGCGACTTCGACGAGCGCTTCGGCGCGTTCGCGAGCGCGCAGGTGTCGCTGCGGGTGACCGACCTCAGCCGCATCGGTGCGATCATGGCCGCCCTGCGCGACAATCCGCCGAACGAGATCGGCGGACAGCGCGTCGCGCAGGTCGACGACTTCATCGGCGGCTTCGGAGTGTTCCCGCCCGGCGATCTCTTGCGGTTCTGGATGCTCGACGGCAGCCGCGTGATCGTGCGGCCCAGCGGCACCGAGCCCAAGGTCAAGGTCTACATCGACGCCTCGAGCGATGACGGGTCGGTCGACGAACGACGCGCGACCGCCTCGGCCCGCGTCGCCGCACTCGAGGCGGCTATGCGCGACCTGATTGCGTAGACCTCGCCCTAGGGTGGGAGAGTGACCGACCCGACCGCCGCCGCGCCGCGACGGCCGCTGCTGCCGACGCCGGTCGCGCTGCTGTGGTTCGCCTCCGCGGTCGTCTGGGCCACGGGCAGACTCCTCCCGCAGTTCGGCCTCTTCTCGCTCCCCGACCCGCCCGCTGACCTCGGCGGCACCGTCGTCTTCGACGAGCAGTGGCTCGCCGAGGCGCAACGCCTCAGTGCGCTGCAGTCGTTGCCGACGACGCTCGCCGTCGTGCTCGCCGTCATCGGTCTCGCCGTACTGTGGATGCGCCGCGAGCCCGACCCGCTCTCGCGCGTCGCGGCAGTCTCGGCGAGCGTCATGGCCGTGGCCGGGGCACTCTCAGCCGTCGCGGTGCTCGCACTCGTCGCCGCCGGGCCCGACCGGCCGATCGGACTCATCGACCTGCCTGTCGGCACCGGGGCCGCGCTCGCGACGGCGGCGGCGGGAGCATCCACCGCCGTGCTCATCCGCCCCTACGTCGACGTCATGGCCGCGCACATCTGGGCCGGCATCGGCGGCGCGGGCATCGCGCTGCCGTTCATGGTCGCCGGGGTCTCGCCGATGTTCATCATGGCCGGCGCCATGCTACTCGCCACGCTCGATCGCGTGCACGGTCTGCGCGTCGAGGCCGACCTCGCCTTCCGGCACGCTCTCGAGGCCGAGCGCATCGCCGAGTCGGGTGACGCAGGCCGAGGCATCGGTGTCTCGGGTCTGCCCGGGCGGCCGCCAACTCCGCGCGCCCCGCGCCCGACCCTGCCGTGGTCGGCGCGCGAGCGCAGCCTCACGATCTGGCTCGGCGTCGCTGCCGTCGTCATCGTCGCCCTGGCCTGGGCCGTCGGCGCGACGCTGGGTGAACTGGGCTTCGTCGACGTGGTCGGTCTCATCGGCCCGGGCTACGCAGCCGTCGCCTTCGGTGCCGTGCCGTTGCTCTGGCAGCTCGCGCTGCTGCTACGCGTTGCCGTCTCCGTGCGCTACCCCCTGACGATCGCGAGCGGGATGCTCATCGCGGCCTCGCTCGCGGTGCTCACGGCGCCCGTGCCGCCGGTCTACCTCGGTGCCGTGATCGTGCAGTCGCTCGCCATCGGCTGGGCCGTCGCACTGCTCACACCGCGCCGCCGCACCGAAGCTGGCCGGTCACAAGCGGGCACCCGTTCGAGCCTGCTGGGCTCGATCATGCTGGGCACCACGGCCGCACTGATCTGGCTGCTCGTGCTCGTGCCGACCGGTGCGCTCCCCCTCGCCTTCATCGGCGTCATCACGACGCTCCTCGCCCTCCGTCGAAAGGTCCGCGCATGACCGATTACCCCGCCTCTGGAGGACTGCTCGATCGGCTCGCCGCCGCCCCGTCGCGCACCGTGGGTGTGGCAGCTGCCGCGCTCGCCCTCACGATGATGCTGATCGGCGCGGTCGTGCTGCCCTCGACCTTCGTCACCGTGCCCGAAGGCGAGCAGGTCGAAGGGCTCGAGCAGCTGGCGAGCAACACCGTGCCGCTGCTGCTCGGCAACGTGCTGGCGTTCCTCGGATTCCTCCCCTTGCTCGCCGCGGTGCACGCGCTCATCAGCGCGCGGGCCAGGCCGGTGTCGCTGCTGCTCGCCGCCTATCTGGTGCTGCTCGTTCGTCCGCTCGCGCTCAGTGTCGAGGCTGCGGCGTACCCCGACTCCGTGCTCATCCCGCTCGGGCCGCTCGTGCCCTACCTGCTGCTCGCCACCACCGGGTTGGCCGCGGGTCTTGCCTCGGCGGCCATCCTGCCGCTCGCGCAAGCGGCGGCGTCATCTGTGCGGCGCGCGGTGCTCGCGGCCGGTATCGGTGTGCTCGTGGCGCTCGCGCTGTTCTCGTTCGCGCCGTTCATCGCGCCGCTCAGCGCGCTCGGCATCGGCGTTGCGCTGCTCATGGGCAGGCGCCGGGGCGGCGGCTATGATCCCTCGAACGGGCCGGCTGGGCAGCACTGACCTGGGCAGCACTGAGCTAGGCAGCACTGAGCCGCTCAGAACTGAGCGAGAGCCGCCGGAGCCTGGCACGAGCGCGGCCTACCGCGAGCATCCCGAAGCCGCCGCTCAGCCGATCGCGGCCTCGAGCTTCGTCGAGAGCTCGTCGGTGTCGAAGTAGTTCTCGATGACGACGACGTCGGCGCGCGTGGGGCCGATGGCCTCGACGAATTCCGCGCTCGTGAGAATGACCTGCGCGTCGGCGGCGACCCGGCCGACCGAGTCGATGTCGGCCGCGACGACCGTGGCCGTCAGGCCGAGCCGCTGCAGCACGCGCTCGGCATTGACCTTGAGAATGCCGCTCGAGCCGATGCCGGCGCCGCAGATCGTGACGATCTTCACGCGGGGGTCCTGCCAGCCAGAATGGCGCGCACCTCGTCGCGCGTCGTCGCCTCGGCGAGCGCCGGAATCGCGTCGGCGTTGTTGAAGGCGTTGGCGAGCTGGGCGACAGCCTCGAGGTGGGCATCGGGTGCGACCCCCGCGAGGCCGATGACGACACGTACGGGGTCGTTGTGGGCATGGCCGAACTCGACCGGTTCGGCGAGCGTGACGACCGAGAGCCCGTCGCAGCGCACGTCAGAGCCGGGGCGCGCGTGCGCGAGGGCGAGGCCCGGCGCGATGACGATGTAGGGTCCGTGATCGTCGACCATGCGGATCATCGCCTCGGTGTACTCGGCCGTCGTGCAGCCGCTCTCGACGAGCGCATCGCCCGCAAGGCGCACCGCGGCGCGCCAGTCGTGGGCCCGCGCACGCAGCACGATCGCGCGGTCGGCCAGGTCGGGCAGACTCATGCCGCGTCCTCGAAGCCGGCGATGATCGTCTCCATGAGCGCTTCGCGGTCTTCGGCGGGCAGGAAGGCAGCCTGTGCGGCGTTGAGTTGCAGGGCGAGCAGGTCGTCGAGGTCGTAGCCGAAGGCGTCGCTCACGAGCTGCAGCTCGCGGCTCAGCGTCGTCGCGCTCATGAGCCGGTTGTCGGTGTTGACCGTCACGCGGAACCCGAGCTGGTAGAGCAGGTCGAGCGGGTGGTCGACGAGTTCGGTGCCCCAGGCCGCGATCGCGCCGGTCTGCAGGTTCGAGCTCGGGCTCGTCTCCAGAGCGATCTGGCGGTCTTTCACCCATTCGGCCATGCGCCCGAGGGTCGCGAACGTGGTGTCACCCTCGGTGCGCAGCTCGATGTCTTCGGCGAGGCGCACGCCGTGGCCGAGACGCAGGGCGCGCCCGTCGAGCAGGGCGCTGCGGATCGACTCGAGGCCGTCGGCCTCACCGGCGTGCACGGTCACGGGCATCCACTCCGCAGCCAGCAGGTCGAAGGCGTCGCGCATGCGGCTCGGCAAGAAGCCGGCCTCGGCACCCGCGATGTCGAAGCCCACGACGCCCGCATCGCGGTGGCGCAGAGCGAGCTCGGCGATCTCGTGGCCGCGATCGGCGTGGCGCATCGCCGTCACCAATTGCCCGACCTGGATGCTGTGACCGGCGCCGCGCGCCTGCTCGACCCCGGCATCCAGACCCGCCTGCACCGCCTCGACCGTCTCGTCGAGCGAGAGGCCCGCCGTGAGGTGCTGCTCGGGGGCCCAGCGGATCTCGCCCCACACCACGCCGTCGGCCGCGAGGTCGAGCACGCACTCGCGCGCGACCCGCTCAAGGCCCTCTCGGGTCTGCATGACGGCTGTCGTGATGTCGAACGTCTTCAGGTACTCGACGAGCGACCCGGCGGTGCACTGCGCGAGGAACCAGTCGGCGAGCGCCGCCTCGTCGGTGGCCGGCAGCGCGAGCCCGATGCCGTCGGCGAGCTCGATGATCGTCTGCGGACGCAACCCCCCGTCGAGGTGATCGTGCAACGAGACCTTCGGCAGCTGCGCGATGTCGAGGTCGGTGCCCGCCAAGAGGGTCGGAGTCGCCATTGTCATGTCCCAAACCTACCGGGTCGTTACCCGACCGTGACCCGTGACTAGGCTCGGTTCATGCCCGAAAAGATCATCCTTGACTGCGACCCCGGACACGACGATGCGGTGGCCTTGCTGCTCGCCCACGGGTCGCCCGAGATCGAGCTTCTCGCCGTCACGACCGTCATGGGCAATCAGACGATCGAGAAGGTCACGCGCAACGCTCTCGCGGTCGCTCGCGTCATCGGCATGGATGCTGTGCCCATCGCCCGTGGAGCCCATCGCCCGCTCGTGCGCACGGTCGAGACGGCCCCCGATATCCATGGCGAGTCGGGTCTCGACGGCCCCGTGCTGCCCGAGCCGGCGGTCGAGCTCGACCCCCGCCACGCCGTCGACCTCATCATCGACATCGTCATGGAGCACGAGCCCGGCACCGTCACACTCGTGCCGACCGGCGCCCTCACGAACATCGCCCTCGCGGTGCGCAAAGAGCCCCGCATCGTCAAGCGCGTCAAGCAGGTCGTGCTCATGGGCGGCGGCGTGCACGTCGGCAACTGGAGCGCGGTCGCCGAGTTCAACATCATCATCGACCCCGAGGCCGCCCACATCGTGTTCAACGAGGCGTGGCCGCTCACCATGATCGGGCTCGACGCGACGCACCAGGCGCTCGCGACCGACGAGGTCGCGGCCCGTATCGCCGCGGTCGGCACGGCGCCAGCGCGCTTCGTCGGCGAGCTGCTTGAGTTCTTCGCGCACAGCTATAAGGATGCGCAGGGCTTCGACCATCCGCCCGTGCACGACCCGTGCGCCGTCGCCTTCGTCATCGACCCCTCGCTGCTGCGCGTGGTGAAGGCTCCGCTCGACGTCGAGCTCACCGGCGGTCTCACGCTCGGCATGACCGTCGCCGATCTGCGCGGCCCCGCCCCCGACGGATGCACGACGCATGTCGCCCTTGACATCGACAACGACCGCTTCTGGGGTCTGGTGGTCGACGCGCTCGAGCGCATCGGCGCGGTGGACCTGTAGCGACCGTAGCGACGACGGAGCTACGCTCCGTCGTCTCACCGAATAGGCTCGCGGCATGTCACAGTCGACACCCTTTACCTCGGAATCCACCGTTCCGGCCCTGCGTCGGCGTACCGTCGCCGGTTACGCGATCGGCTCGCTCGGCACCGGCGGCTTCGGCGCTCTGCCGGGACTCGTCCTGCTGTACTACATGACCGACTCGCTGGGCATCACAGCTCTGGCCGGAGGACTCATCGTCAGTCTCGCCAAGCTCTGGGACGTCATCATCGATCCGCTCATCGGCTCGCTCAGCGACCGCATGAGGCAGCGCACGGGCACACGGCGCACGCTCATGCTCATCGGAGCCCTCAGCCTGCCCGTGTTCTTCACACTCACCTTCGCCGTGCCCGCCGGGCTTGCCCCCTTGGCTTCCGCACTCTGGGTGCTCGTCGCCTTCGTGCTCTCGACGACGGCCTTCAGCCTCTTCCAGGTGCCCTACATCGCTCTTCCCGTCGAGCTCTCGCCCGACTACGACGGGCGAACCCGCCTGCTCACCTGGCGCGTCGTGGTGCTCACCATCGCCATCCTGCTGTTCGGCGCCGGCGGCCCACTGCTGCGCGGCCTCGGCGACGACGCGAGAGCCGGCTACCTGATCATGGCGATCATCGCCGGCGTGGTGATCTCTGCAGGTCTCACCACGTCGTCGTTCACGGCACCGCGGGGTGCGCCGGGCATCCGTGCCCCCCGACCGCCGCTGCTGGTCGGCTACCGGCTCGCGGTCGACGCGCTGCGCGAGAGCCAGCCGTTGCGCGCCCTGCTCGGAGCGTTCGTGCTGCAGGCCCTCGCGACGGGCATCATGCTCGCCGCCGCCCAGTACGTGGCGACCTGGATCCTCGTCAGCGAAGACGCCGTCACCCTGCTGTTCCTCGCGCTCATCGCGCCCGCCGTGCTCGTGACCCCGCTGTGGGGCAGGCTCGCCCGACGCATCGGCAAGGAGCGCAGCTTCGTCATCGCGTCGATCATGTTCGGGGTCGCGACCGTGAGCATCATCGGCGTCGCCGCCGCTCCGGGCGCGTGGATCTATGTGCCCGTAGGACTCGCCGGCGCCGCCTACGCCGGCATGCAGGCTCTCCCGCTCGCGATGCTGCCCGATGTGATCGCGCATGACGGCCGGAAGCGCGGTGACGAGCGCGCCGGGGTGGTGAGCGGCGTGTGGACCGCGGGCGAGACCGCCGGCATGGCGCTCGGTGCGACCGTGCTCGCCCTCGTGCTTGCCGTCACGGGATACATCGAGTCGACGGCAGAGGTCGTGCCCGTGCAGCCCGACAGCGCCGTGCTCGGGATCGCGCTGGCCTTCAGCCTGGTTCCTGCAGTACTCATGGGGGCCAGCCTGCTCGTCTTTCGCGGCTACCGCTTGCGTCGGGACGACATCGACATCGAGACGCCCGGGTCGACAGAGGCGGTGTCGTGATGTGGCGCGATTCGCAGACTTCTGCGCAGATTCTCGAGCGCCTCACCGTACTGAGGGCCGATGACGCTCCGACCCACGGTGGACGCGTGCTGTCGTATGTGTACGACTCCGGACTCGCCGAACTCGACGAACTAGCCGCGGCGGCGATGCGCCAGGTGCAGTCGATCAACGGGCTCGATCCGACCGCGTTTCCGTCGGTCGCCCGGCTTGAGGCTGACGTCGTCGGGTTCACGCGCGACATGCTGCAGGGCGACGGTGACGTCGTCGGCACCGTCACCACGGGCGGCACCGAGAGCTGCCTGCTCGCAGTGAAGACCGCGCGCGACCTGTGGCGCGCGGCAGGCGGAGTCGGACGCGCGCGTCTTGTCGTGCCGCTCACGGCTCACGCGGCGTTCCGGAAGGCCGCGCACTACTTCGACCTCGATCTCGATGTGGTACCCGTACAGCCCGACACGGGCTCCGCCGATGCTGCGTCCATGATCGAGAGGCTCGGGCCAGACGTCGCCCTCGTCGTCGTCTCCGCGCCCTCGTACCCGCACGCAGCCCTCGACCCGATCGCCGAGATCGCCGAAGCCGCCGCCGCGCAGGGGGTGTCGTGCCACGTCGACGCCTTCATCGGCGGCTTTGCTTTGCCCTGGTGGCCTGACGTGGCGCCCTGGGACTTCAGGGTCGCCGGCGTGACGAGCATGTCGGCCGATCTGCACAAGTACGGCTACGCCCCCAAGGGCGCGAGCGTGCTGCTGCACCGGGGCCGCGAGCGGCGGGCCGCGCAGTACTTCGCGACCACCCGGTGGCCCGGCTACGCCATCGTCAACCCGACCATGCTCGGCTCCCGCTCAGCCAGTTCGCTCGCGGCGGCATGGGCCATCATTCAGCGCCTCGGCGACGAGGGCTACGCCCGGCTCGTGAACCGCACCCTCGAGTCCACGACCGCGCTGCGGGCGGTCGTCGATGAGATCGAAGGGCTTCGCGTCTTCGGCGACCCGGTCGGGCCCCTGTTCGCCGTCGTCGCCGACGCGCAGAGCGATGCCTCCCACCGCGTCGACCCGCACCGCTGGGCCGATGCCGTTCGCCGCCGCGGCTGGGTGCTGCAGCAGCAGCCCGGCATCGTGCAGGCGGACGGATCGGTGCTGCCGCGCAGCACGCACCTGACGGTGACGCCCGTCACCGCTGATGCGCTCGACGACC
>SXGS01246434.1_pt1 | contig 12500 bp, 4 predicted proteins | sample 3174681 | NCBI WGS metagenome assembly SXGS01 (sample SAMN11356861, study PRJNA531348) | freshwater metagenome | isolation source: freshwater sample F1-80 | place: China: Fuxian Lake, Yuxi | collected 2017-12-25
AATCTTTGCGATGTCAGATGCGTACGGAGAGCTACGTGCTGCGTCGGGGCTCGTTGTGAAACCAACTTGGTTATCGAGAACGAGGTGAATCGTTCCGCCGACCGTGTAGCCTTTGAGCTGCGAGAGTTGGAGAGTTTCGGCCACGACACCTTGGCCCGCGAAAGCCGCATCACCATGCAAGAGCACGGGAACAACTTTTTTACGTTCCGATGTGTCTTTGCGACGGCGCTGTTTTGCGCGAGTCATACCCATCACAACAGGATCAACGGCTTCAAGATGTGAAGGGTTGAACGCGAGCGAAAGGTGCACCGAGCCGTTTTTCGTTTTCTTGTCGGCCGAGTGGCCGAGGTGGTACTTCACGTCGCCGTCGAAGAACGAGTTGTGCTCATCGCGGACACCTTCGAACTCAGCGAAGATCGTGTCGTAAGCTTTTTCCATGAAGTTCACGAGCAAGTTCAAGCGGCCCCGGTGAGGCATACCGATCACGAGCTCTTCAACACCGAGCGTGGAGCCGTAAGACGCAAGACGCTCCATCATCGGGATCATCGAATCGGTACCTTCGATCGAGAAGCGCTTTTTGCCCACGTATCGCGTGTGGAGGAACTTCTCGAAAGCTTCGGTTTTCGCGAGTTGCTGGAAGACGGTTTTTTTATCTTCCGCCGAAAGCTTGAAGGCTTCTGAGTTCTTTTCGAATTCTTCGATGAACCAGTTGCGAACGGTCGGCATCGACTCGGCAACTTGGCAGGAAATCGTGCGGCAGTAGCTTGAACGAAGGTGCGCGAGGATTTCGCGGAGAGTTCCTTGAGGCTTACCGACGATGGCGCCGATCTCAAACTTTTGATCGAGGTCTTGCTCGGTCAAGTTGAAGTGATGAAGAGAGAGATCCGGGAAAGCCTTAGTTCCACCCGCAAGCGGATTCAAATTCGCTTCGAAATGCCCGTAGTCGCGGTAAGCGTTGATCAACCGAAAAACGTCGAGTTCTTTCGACGACAGGCCGGTCTCTGCGCTCAAGTTCTGCGCGAACTCGACACCTTCGAAGAACAAACGCCAATCGCCGTCGATCGACTCGGGATTGGAGCGGAAGTTTTGATAAAGTCCTTCGATGTATTCAAGGTTAGGTCGGTTGGTGTAGCTGAACTTTTCCAAGTGAGGCGCCTCCCAGCGGTGATTCCTCTAAAATCGTGAAAGCAATCGTGTAGCAAAATTTTCGTGAGACGATTTGAACCTTATAGCGCGTTTTCTTTCGTGAATTAAGCTTCAAATCGACTTTCTCGCTCGACGTCGAACTCGTTTTCGCATCAAGCAACACGCTTTGTATCTCTGAGCGTGCGTGAAGTCCGGCGGGAGAGCAAACACTCTCTCACGCCCTCAAACTCAGTCGGGTTTGGAATTGTCTTCCCGCACTCCTCCAAGGAGAATGAAAAGACGAACTCTAGAGTGAGTGCCCCACAGAATTGCACCAATAGGATCGCCCCAGAAGGATCGCCAACAATGGCCGCGCCACAAACACTTTCGACCTCGATTCCCGACACTAGCGGGATTTGGGTTCACGATCTCAGTCCGTTTTTCATCCGGTTCAATGAAACTTCAGGCATCCGCTGGTACGGCTTAGCTTATTTAGTGGGCTTTTTGGCCGGGGCGGCCTTCATGCTTTTCCTGGCTAAACGCGGTCGCGGGACACTGCGTCCCCAGATGGTGAGCGACTTCATCACCTTTGTGGTTCTGGGAACGATGATCGGCGGACGCCTTGGATACGCTTTCTTTTACAGTCCTGACCTCCTCACGGATTTCTCAAGCCATTTTCCCTACTGGGGTGTGCTGAGACTTTGGGAAGGTGGAATGGCGAGTCACGGCGGGATCGTTGGAATTGTGGCCGCCTGCGCCATCTTTGCGAGGCGCTACGGCGTTGATTGGCGTCACCTCGCCGATCTCACTACGCTTGGCGGCTCCATCGGGATTTTCTTTGGCCGTATCGCGAATTTCATCAACGGTGAATTGTTTGGCCGTGAAGCTTCGTCTCATCTTCCGTTTGCGGTCAAGTTTCCGGGCGAAATGCAACTTTGGTTTCAGCACGATCTCGAGCGCAAGCTTTCGGACTTAACCTCGACTCGAGACTTACTTCCGAAAATGACGGAAGCCGTCAAAGCCCTGGGAAATTCAGCGGGACTGACGCTCGACCAGTGGTCGACCTACCTCCAAAATCTTCGGTCGAGCGCGGTGGCGCAAGCTCAAGCTCAACGACTCATCGAAGTCGTGACCCAAGCCATTCAGGATGGCAACGAGAAAGTCCGCTTGGCCTTAGGTGCGGAGCTGACGCCTCGTCACCCCTCCCAACTTTATGAAGCCTGTCTAGAAGGGCTTCTTCTCTTCGCCACCGTCTTCTGGTTTTGGAGAAAACCGCGCAAGCCCGGCGTCGTCGGATGTGTTTGGCTGATTGGTTACGCTTTGGTGCGAATCTTGGGGGAATCCTTTCGCCTCCCCGACCCGCAGCTCGGCTTCCGACTCTTTGATTTGACCCGAGGCCAGTGGCTCAGTGTTTACCTACTGATCGTCTCTTTTGGCCTTCTCATCTGGGTGCAACGCCGAGAAGCTCCATTGATTGCGGGTTGGGGACCAGAAGCTCAAAAATTACGCGAAGAGAGTCCACTCCCCTACCAAGGCGAACGCCGGCTACGTGCCGATCGGGCCGACCGCGCGCAAGGTTAACGGCCGATCGAAAGGTTACGCCCAAGCTGCGGAGAGATCACCACACGGGCTTCACGAGTTAGAAAAGATGCCACTGCCGAGAATAAGTTAGCTTAGGGCCGACGGAGGACCTCAGCTATGCCCGATCTCAACTGCCCATCTTTTACCCTGCCACCACGGGCCTACAACGCCGAAGGCAAAACTCGGCGCGTAGGATTCGAGTTCGAATACGCCGGCCTCCCTTTGAGTCGATCAGCCGAAATCGTGCGCAACGTTTTCGGCGGCACGATCGAGCACCGACACAGATTTCATTTTCTCGTGACGGGCACGCGGTTTGGCGAATTCAGCATTGAGTCGGATTCATCCCTTCTCAAAGACAAGCGTTACGAAAAACATCTGCAGAGCCTTGGATTGGATCCGGCGACGAGCGAAATTGGGCAGAAGCTGGAGGAATGGATCGAGTCCGTGAGCAACGACTTCGTCCCGTTTGAGATCGTGAGCCCACCGCTCCCGATGAACGATCTCGAGTGCATCGAAGAGCTTCGTCATGAGTTGATGCAGGCCGGAGCTCGCGGCACGCACGCGCATCTTTTCGCGGCGTACGGAATGCAGTTCAATCCGGAAATCCCTGCGTTCGATGTCGGCACTCTTGTCGGTTACATGCGTGCGTTCTTTTTGCTCTTTGATCGACTGCGCGCTTCGAGCGATGTTCCGATTGCAAGGCGCCTTCTTCCTTACATCGATCCGTTTCCTGAATCGTACGTCGAAAAAGTCCTCGATCTGGATTACGAACCGGATCTTGAAAGATTCATGCGTGATTACTTGAAAGAAAATCCAACCCGGAACCGACCCCTCGATTGGCTGCCGCTCTTTGCGTACCTCAATCACGATCTCGTTTTTGAGTATCCCGTTGAAAAGCACTTGATCAAACCGCGACCGACTCTCCACTACCGCCTACCTTCGAGTTTGATCGACGATCCAAAGTGGTCGATTGCGGCCGAATGGAAAAAATGGATCGAGATCGAATGCCTAGCCTGCGATCAGGACCTGCAGGAAGCTATGGTTCGCGAGTGGAGACAGATCCATGGTCCGCTTCAGCTCAGAAGTGAATCGCGATGGCTAAAGCGCAGTGATGAAATGATTTCGCGGAGCTGATGAATGAAAAAGCGCGCACTCTTACTCCGGCGCGACCGCCACGTGCGTCCCACGGTAGGCGTGACAGGTTCCGACCGCGGAAGTTGGGTGCAGTGGTCCGCCACTCGCTTTGCGATTTGGCGCGCGGGCGGCAAAGCTGTGCGCATCTCCCCTAAACGGTGGCCAGCTGGCGAGCGCACGATTGAAGGGCTAGATGCGTTGATCATCGGCGGCGGCGCGGATGTTGATCCTGCTTTGTACAACGAAGAAAAAGTCATTCCGCAGCTTCGCAAAGAAAAGAACCGAAGCCGCTACCGATCCTTCTTCGAATTTTTCCTCTTCGTTCTTTTGTGGTTGGTTCGAAAGTTGTTCTCGACTCCCGCGCATCAATCGGGAGACCGCGATCGCGACCACCTTGAAAATGAGCTTCTCGCGCAAGCGACGCAGGCAGGACTTCCGATCTTGGGAATCTGTCGCGGCATGCAGCTCATCAACGTGCACTTTGGCGGATCGCTCTACCAAGACATCGCGACGTTTTACGAGGAAAGCCCACAGCTTCATACCGTGCTTCCGAAAAAGACGATCGAGATTGAATACGGGACAAAGCTCTTTCGCCTTTGCGGTTGCCGCGAAACGCGCGTGAACTCGCTCCATCGGCAATCGGTGAAGATTTTGGGGAAGGGTCTGAAGATCGCGGCGCACGAGCCTAACGGAATCATCCAGGCGATTGAACACATCGAGTATCCGTACCTGATGGGCGTGCAATGGCATCCGGAGTTCTTGCCGCAGGATCAAGAGCAGCGAGAGATCTTTCAGGATCTCGTGCGAGTCGCGATCATTCGCCACCTCGCACGCCTTTCACCTACGCAATCGCACTCGCTCGAGTGCGTGCGGCAGGGTTATTTTTCGCCTGAAGGTAAATTCCAGAACTCCCGCAACTGAACGGCATCGTGAACGCGATCAGTAATTCAGTGACGGTATTTTTCAGATCAACGACAAGCGAGAATTTCGCTTTGGGAAAGTGAAAATCCGTTAGAGGTGGCCTCTAAGCAAGCGACTCCGCCTGCTGTTCTGATCGCGCGGCAAGCATTGATTTGGCTTACGTCTGCAGAAAAACTACCTTTCGCTCCTCTAATGACGTGTTTAGGATCGGAGCCGGAATTTGCAAAACGAAGACCGAGGCAAATCAGAGCCGAAAAGATACTGCTCCGAAAATCTCGCGCCGGTCTGTAGTGAACAGAGACCGATTAGTTCACGGTGGAGCGACGCTGCGAGCGCGATTCGCTTGATCTCGTGCGCTCACGGTGCGGCGAGAGTTCTTCGCCTTCTTCGAAGGCTGCGAATTCTTTCGGGCGCTTCGGCGGAAGTGGCGCTGGTGTTAACTCCGCCGGGCGTTTGGGCGGAAGCGGAGTCATTCGTTTACCCGCGAGGCGACCACCAGTATGGGGCGAGAGCGAGTTGTCGTCATCGTCACCTTCGTCGTCGTTCGCGTTGCCTTTAGTTGCGCCGCACTTGGCGTACTTCGAGCCTTTAGCGAAGATCTTTTCGGTGAAGAAGTCATAAGCCTTTTGACAGTTTGGACCACTCTTCATCAGAAGTTCCGGATGAAGGATGTAGGCTGCGAAAACTTCCGCGAACTCCTCATTACGCGGACTACCGATTCCGAGAACCGCGCGGCAACGGTGCGTGAACTGACACGGGCTTTTCACGTAGCTGCGATATTTTCCGTAAATCCCGTCGCGGTTTCCAACGTGGTGACCGAGCTCATGCATGAGATGGGCGACGTTTTCATCCGATTTGTTGTAGTCGCGGCGGATATTGACGAATGTGCCGTCGAACCCGCCGTAGGCTCCTTGGCTGCGGCGAAAGCGCGAGTTTGAAAACTTGAACTTGGCCCCTTTGAGCGGCGCAAAGCCCTTGCCGCCCGCGAGAGTTTGGATCTGCTTGATCCCGGTTGCGAGCGCCTTAATTTCGGCGGGGCGAGCGTTGTACGTTTTGATTCCGGCGTCCGAGAGGATCTTAGAAGCGTTGTCTTTGACAGGAGCTACGCAGAGGCCTTCGCTTGATTTTCGGTCACCAGTCTTAAGGATCCGCATGAGTTCCGTGGAGCCCTTGGCTTTCGGGATGAGGCGGACCGGGCGGCCGGCAATAACGTCCGACGGGATGATCAAATAGATCCCGGTCAGAATGACGGCTATAAGTTTAAACCAGCGCATGGAGCACCATCCTCAATTCCCACCCGGGCTGCCGAAAATTGTTCGACACCCGTTGAACTTAGCCATCTCGAACTGAAACAGACCTGAGAGGCGCAGCCCAAGGTGTGGGTTAATTGAAGGTATTGCGAGTGGTGGGCCAGCGATACTGGCCTAGCTTGGAAAGTGATCCTAGGGCGTAATCCGGTACCCGTTTCCCTTTGCAGAAGCAGTGCGTGCACGCACTGCTTCTGCAAAGGGAAACGGGTACCGGATTACGCCCTAGGATCACTTTCCAAGCTAGGCCAGTATCGCTGGCCCACCACTCGCAATACCTTCAATTAACCCACACCTTGGGCTGCGCCTCTCAGGTCTGTTTCAGTTCGAGATGGCTAAGTTCAACGGGTGTCGAACAATTTTCGGCAGCCCGGGTGGGAATTGAGGATGGTGCTCCATGCGCTGGTTTAAACTTATAGCCGTCATTCTGACCGGGATCTATTTGATCATCCCGTCGGACGTTATTGCCGGCCGCCCGGTCCGCCTCATCCCGAAAGCCAAGGGCTCCACGGAACTCATGCGGATCCTTAAGACTGGTGACCGAAAATCAAGCGAAGGCCTCTGCGTAGCTCCTGTCAAAGACAACGCTTCTAAGATCCTCTCGGACGCCGGAATCAAAACGTACAACGCTCGCCCCGCCGAAATTAAGGCGCTCGCAACCGGGATCAAGCAGATCCAAACTCTCGCGGGCGGCAAGGGCTTTGCGCCGCTCAAAGGGGCCAAGTTCAAGTTTTCAAACTCGCGCTTTCGCCGCAGCCAAGGAGCCTACGGCGGGTTCGACGGCACATTCGTCAATATCCGCCGCGACTACAACAAATCGGATGAAAACGTCGCCCATCTCATGCATGAGCTCGGTCACCACGTTGGAAACCGCGACGGGATTTACGGAAAATATCGCAGCTACGTGAAAAGCCCGTGTCAGTTCACGCACCGTTGCCGCGCGGTTCTCGGAATCGGTAGTCCGCGTAATGAGGAGTTCGCGGAAGTTTTCGCAGCCTACATCCTTCATCCGGAACTTCTGATGAAGAGTGGTCCAAACTGTCAAAAGGCTTATGACTTCTTCACCGAAAAGATCTTCGCTAAAGGCTCGAAGTACGCCAAGTGCGGCGCAACTAAAGGCAACGCGAACGACGACGAAGGTGACGATGACGACAACTCGCTCTCGCCCCATACTGGTGGTCGCCTCGCGGGTAAACGAATGACTCCGCTTCCGCCCAAACGCCCGGCGGAGTTAACACCAGCGCCACTTCCGCCGAAGCGCCCGAAAGAATTCGCAGCCTTCGAAGAAGGCGAAGAACTCTCGCCGCACCGTGAGCGCACGAGATCAAGCGAATCGCGCTCGCAGCGTCGCTCCACCGTGAACTAATCGGTCTCTGTTCACTACAGACCGGCGCGAGATTTTCGGAGCAGTATCTTTTCGGCTCTGATTTGCCTCGGTCTTCGTTTTGCAAATTCCGGCTCCGATCCTAAACACGTCATTAGAGGAGCGAAAGGTAGTTTTTCTGCAGACGTAAGCCAAATCAATGCTTGCCGCGCGATCAGAACAGCAGGCGGAGTCGCTTGCTTAGAGGCCACCTCTAACGGATTTTCACTTTCCCAAAGCGAAATTCTCGCTTGTCGTTGATCTGAAAAATACCGTCACTGAATTACTGATCGCGTTCACGATGCCGTTCAGTTGCGGGAGTTCTGGAATTTACCTTCAGGCGAAAAATAACCCTGCCGCACGCACTCGAGCGAGTGCGATTGCGTAGGTGAAAGGCGTGCGAGGTGGCGAATGATCGCGACTCGCACGAGATCCTGAAAGATCTCTCGCTGCTCTTGATCCTGCGGCAAGAACTCCGGATGCCATTGCACGCCCATCAGGTACGGATACTCGATGTGTTCAATCGCCTGGATGATTCCGTTAGGCTCGTGCGCCGCGATCTTCAGACCCTTCCCCAAAATCTTCACCGATTGCCGATGGAGCGAGTTCACGCGCGTTTCGCGGCAACCGCAAAGGCGAAAGAGCTTTGTCCCGTATTCAATCTCGATCGTCTTTTTCGGAAGCACGGTATGAAGCTGTGGGCTTTCCTCGTAAAACGTCGCGATGTCTTGGTAGAGCGATCCGCCAAAGTGCACGTTGATGAGCTGCATGCCGCGACAGATTCCCAAGATCGGAAGTCCTGCCTGCGTCGCTTGCGCGAGAAGCTCATTTTCAAGGTGGTCGCGATCGCGGTCTCCCGATTGATGCGCGGGAGTCGAGAACAACTTTCGAACCAACCACAAAAGAACGAAGAGGAAAAATTCGAAGAAGGATCGGTAGCGGCTTCGGTTCTTTTCTTTGCGAAGCTGCGGAATGACTTTTTCTTCGTTGTACAAAGCAGGATCAACATCCGCGCCGCCGCCGATGATCAACGCATCTAGCCCTTCAATCGTGCGCTCGCCAGCTGGCCACCGTTTAGGGGAGATGCGCACAGCTTTGCCGCCCGCGCGCCAAATCGCAAAGCGAGTGGCGGACCACTGCACCCAACTTCCGCGGTCGGAACCTGTCACGCCTACCGTGGGACGCACGTGGCGGTCGCGCCGGAGTAAGAGTGCGCGCTTTTTCATTCATCAGCTCCGCGAAATCATTTCATCACTGCGCTTTAGCCATCGCGATTCACTTCTGAGCTGAAGCGGACCATGGATCTGTCTCCACTCGCGAACCATAGCTTCCTGCAGGTCCTGATCGCAGGCTAGGCATTCGATCTCGATCCATTTTTTCCATTCGGCCGCAATCGACCACTTTGGATCGTCGATCAAACTCGAAGGTAGGCGGTAGTGGAGAGTCGGTCGCGGTTTGATCAAGTGCTTTTCAACGGGATACTCAAAAACGAGATCGTGATTGAGGTACGCAAAGAGCGGCAGCCAATCGAGGGGTCGGTTCCGGGTTGGATTTTCTTTCAAGTAATCACGCATGAATCTTTCAAGATCCGGTTCGTAATCCAGATCGAGGACTTTTTCGACGTACGATTCAGGAAACGGATCGATGTAAGGAAGAAGGCGCCTTGCAATCGGAACATCGCTCGAAGCGCGCAGTCGATCAAAGAGCAAAAAGAACGCACGCATGTAACCGACAAGAGTGCCGACATCGAACGCAGGGATTTCCGGATTGAACTGCATTCCGTACGCCGCGAAAAGATGCGCGTGCGTGCCGCGAGCTCCGGCCTGCATCAACTCATGACGAAGCTCTTCGATGCACTCGAGATCGTTCATCGGGAGCGGTGGGCTCACGATCTCAAACGGGACGAAGTCGTTGCTCACGGACTCGATCCATTCCTCCAGCTTCTGCCCAATTTCGCTCGTCGCCGGATCCAATCCAAGGCTCTGCAGATGTTTTTCGTAACGCTTGTCTTTGAGAAGGGATGAATCCGACTCAATGCTGAATTCGCCAAACCGCGTGCCCGTCACGAGAAAATGAAATCTGTGTCGGTGCTCGATCGTGCCGCCGAAAACGTTGCGCACGATTTCGGCTGATCGACTCAAAGGGAGGCCGGCGTATTCGAACTCGAATCCTACGCGCCGAGTTTTGCCTTCGGCGTTGTAGGCCCGTGGTGGCAGGGTAAAAGATGGGCAGTTGAGATCGGGCATAGCTGAGGTCCTCCGTCGGCCCTAAGCTAACTTATTCTCGGCAGTGGCATCTTTTCTAACTCGTGAAGCCCGTGTGGTGATCTCTCCGCAGCTTGGGCGTAACCTTTCGATCGGCCGTTAACCTTGCGCGCGGTCGGCCCGATCGGCACGTAGCCGGCGTTCGCCTTGGTAGGGGAGTGGACTCTCTTCGCGTAATTTTTGAGCTTCTGGTCCCCAACCCGCAATCAATGGAGCTTCTCGGCGTTGCACCCAGATGAGAAGGCCAAAAGAGACGATCAGTAGGTAAACACTGAGCCACTGGCCTCGGGTCAAATCAAAGAGTCGGAAGCCGAGCTGCGGGTCGGGGAGGCGAAAGGATTCCCCCAAGATTCGCACCAAAGCGTAACCAATCAGCCAAACACATCCGACGACGCCGGGCTTGCGCGGTTTTCTCCAAAACCAGAAGACGGTGGCGAAGAGAAGAAGCCCTTCTAGACAGGCTTCATAAAGTTGGGAGGGGTGACGAGGCGTCAGCTCCGCACCTAAGGCCAAGCGGACTTTCTCGTTGCCATCCTGAATGGCTTGGGTCACGACTTCGATGAGTCGTTGAGCTTGAGCTTGCGCCACCGCGCTCGACCGAAGATTTTGGAGGTAGGTCGACCACTGGTCGAGCGTCAGTCCCGCTGAATTTCCCAGGGCTTTGACGGCTTCCGTCATTTTCGGAAGTAAGTCTCGAGTCGAGGTTAAGTCCGAAAGCTTGCGCTCGAGATCGTGCTGAAACCAAAGTTGCATTTCGCCCGGAAACTTGACCGCAAACGGAAGATGAGACGAAGCTTCACGGCCAAACAATTCACCGTTGATGAAATTCGCGATACGGCCAAAGAAAATCCCGATGGAGCCGCCAAGCGTAGTGAGATCGGCGAGGTGACGCCAATCAACGCCGTAGCGCCTCGCAAAGATGGCGCAGGCGGCCACAATTCCAACGATCCCGCCGTGACTCGCCATTCCACCTTCCCAAAGTCTCAGCACACCCCAGTAGGGAAAATGGCTTGAGAAATCCGTGAGGAGGTCAGGACTGTAAAAGAAAGCGTATCCAAGGCGTCCGCCGATCATCGTTCCCAGAACCACAAAGGTGATGAAGTCGCTCACCATCTGGGGACGCAGTGTCCCGCGACCGCGTTTAGCCAGGAAAAGCATGAAGGCCGCCCCGGCCAAAAAGCCCACTAAATAAGCTAAGCCGTACCAGCGGATGCCTGAAGTTTCATTGAACCGGATGAAAAACGGACTGAGATCGTGAACCCAAATCCCGCTAGTGTCGGGAATCGAGGTCGAAAGTGTTTGTGGCGCGGCCATTGTTGGCGATCCTTCTGGGGCGATCCTATTGGTGCAATTCTGTGGGGCACTCACTCTAGAGTTCGTCTTTTCATTCTCCTTGGAGGAGTGCGGGAAGACAATTCCAAACCCGACTGAGTTTGAGGGCGTGAGAGAGTGTTTGCTCTCCCGCCGGACTTCACGCACGCTCAGAGATACAAAGCGTGTTGCTTGATGCGAAAACGAGTTCGACGTCGAGCGAGAAAGTCGATTTGAAGCTTAATTCACGAAAGAAAACGCGCTATAAGGTTCAAATCGTCTCACGAAAATTTTGCTACACGATTGCTTTCACGATTTTAGAGGAATCACCGCTGGGAGGCGCCTCACTTGGAAAAGTTCAGCTACACCAACCGACCTAACCTTGAATACATCGAAGGACTTTATCAAAACTTCCGCTCCAATCCCGAGTCGATCGACGGCGATTGGCGTTTGTTCTTCGAAGGTGTCGAGTTCGCGCAGAACTTGAGCGCAGAGACCGGCCTGTCGTCGAAAGAACTCGACGTTTTTCGGTTGATCAACGCTTACCGCGACTACGGGCATTTCGAAGCGAATTTGAATCCGCTTGCGGGTGGAACTAAGGCTTTCCCGGATCTCTCTCTTCATCACTTCAACTTGACCGAGCAAGACCTCGATCAAAAGTTTGAGATCGGCGCCATCGTCGGTAAGCCTCAAGGAACTCTCCGCGAAATCCTCGCGCACCTTCGTTCAAGCTACTGCCGCACGATTTCCTGCCAAGTTGCCGAGTCGATGCCGACCGTTCGCAACTGGTTCATCGAAGAATTCGAAAAGAACTCAGAAGCCTTCAAGCTTTCGGCGGAAGATAAAAAAACCGTCTTCCAGCAACTCGCGAAAACCGAAGCTTTCGAGAAGTTCCTCCACACGCGATACGTGGGCAAAAAGCGCTTCTCGATCGAAGGTACCGATTCGATGATCCCGATGATGGAGCGTCTTGCGTCTTACGGCTCCACGCTCGGTGTTGAAGAGCTCGTGATCGGTATGCCTCACCGGGGCCGCTTGAACTTGCTCGTGAACTTCATGGAAAAAGCTTACGACACGATCTTCGCTGAGTTCGAAGGTGTCCGCGATGAGCACAACTCGTTCTTCGACGGCGACGTGAAGTACCACCTCGGCCACTCGGCCGACAAGAAAACGAAAAACGGCTCGGTGCACCTTTCGCTCGCGTTCAACCCTTCACATCTTGAAGCCGTTGATCCTGTTGTGATGGGTATGACTCGCGCAAAACAGCGCCGTCGCAAAGACACATCGGAACGTAAAAAAGTTGTTCCCGTGCTCTTGCATGGTGATGCGGCTTTCGCGGGCCAAGGTGTCGTGGCCGAAACTCTCCAACTCTCGCAGCTCAAAGGCTACACGGTCGGCGGAACGATTCACCTCGTTCTCGATAACCAAGTTGGTTTCACAACGAGCCCCGACGCAGCACGTAGCTCTCCGTACGCATCTGACATCGCAAAGATT
>SXGS01092886.1_pt1 | contig 12499 bp, 9 predicted proteins | sample 3174681 | NCBI WGS metagenome assembly SXGS01 (sample SAMN11356861, study PRJNA531348) | freshwater metagenome | isolation source: freshwater sample F1-80 | place: China: Fuxian Lake, Yuxi | collected 2017-12-25
GCCGCGTTGACCGTGACCGGCACTTCGGGCACGGCTCCTCCGAGCAACTTCTCGCGAATCCAACGCCCGCGCTGAATCGCATGGTTCTCGAAATTCGTGCCGTGCGCGATGAGCCAACTCGGATGAGTCAACACTCCCAGGCGATGTTCCGCCGGCAGGTCTGCGGGCTTGTACGCGAGCCAATCCTCGACCGTGATCGAGACTTCATAAGTCGCTAGGACCAGCTTCTGCTCGCCCGCTTTTCCGAAGTCAGGGAGTGCTTTCTCACGCGTCTTCCTTTCACTGGTAAACCGCGAACTCGCCGGCGTGCGATTGGAAAGGACAAACATCTTGGTCGACGTGAGCAGTTCGCGCAGCACCTGCTTGTCATCCTGGAGGATCGACTCGATCAGTCGATTCGTGTCGGCGACGTAGATCGACGGCTGATAGTCGCCGCGGATGGGAATCCCCAGTTCCTTCAGCGTCGTCCCGCATTTGAAGATGTCGTCGGCCTTGGTGTAGTTGAAGTACTCGTGAAAGAACCCGAGCAGCCGTGGCTTCGAAATGCTGTCGTCATTCAAGAGGCGCTGAGCCTGCTGCCGCACGTCCTCGCGCGAGCTGAGTTTGCCATCGGTGACCGCTTTCAGCAGCACGGGATCGGGCTCTCGATCCGTGAGCGTCAACGCCAGCGACCGAGCCAAAGGACGCGGCGCGAGCATCGCCCGCATCCCTTCGACGGGTTCCAAGCGATACAGGACTTCGGGATGAAACATGACGGCGATGAGGAACTGCTCGACCGCCTCTTGCACTTCCAGGGTCTGCAGATTGTTCGCGAGAAAGTCGCTGTAGCGCACGAGTTCCGCCGCCTCGATCGGACGATTGAGAATCTTCTCAAAGAGCGGCTTCACGACTCCTTCGACCTGCGTTCGAGTGGCCGACTTGCCCGCATCGATCACGAGCTTGATCGGCGACGTGCGATTGCCTTTGGCGTTCGTGACGATGTTCTGAACCACTCGTTCGCAGTTGCGAAGATGCACGGCGATCTCCGCTTCGCCGACTCGATGCGAGGTCGAGTAATCGGAGAAATCGTGACCCGGCTGCAGCTTCCAAGGATGCGTGATGGTCAGCGGATTCACACCGATGCGGAACTGCTTGATGACCCGCTCCATGAATTCCTGATACGCCGTATTCGTGACGCGCCAGACGCGATCGGGAGTGCCTGTCTTTTCGCCGGACTTACCTGAGAACAACGCCTCGTGATTGACCCAGTTGCCGCGCGCCGGGCTGAGCAGTTTAAACGGATCGACATACACCCCGGCATCGGTCAGCGTTCCCTTGAGCCAAGTCAGCAATTGCCGGCGTTCAGCGCTGGTTGGCTGGTTGGCCTCTTCGGGCGGCATCTGCTCGTTCTCGAGCTGCTCATAGACTTGCTTCCACAGCACCACATCCGCCCGCTCAATCGCCGTTCCAGACAGCTTGTGAAGCGCCAGATCGGCCTCCGGCTTCTTCTCGCCATGACAGCGAACGCAATACGCGTCGAGAAACGAGCGAACGACTTTTTCGTCTGCCGCCTTGGTGAGCTGCGGCAGCGTGAAGACGGTTCCAAAGATCGAAATCAGGATCGTGATCCAACGACCTTTTCGATTCGCCGAGTTCAACGGTTTGAGGATCATGGTGTCGATCATTTCGTCGTCCATCGTGTCGTCATACGCGGACCGCATTTCGAATGGGAAACCGGTTGGTGCTAGTACCACGACCGAGAATTGACCTGCCATTTCAAGTGAGCCGCAAGGCGCTAGCCGCGGGTTCCGCATTCGTCCAGAACCCGCGGCTAGCGCCTTGCGGCTCACTGACTGAGCAATTCTCGGTCGTGGTGCTAGCCCCAGCAGTTGCGTTCCGGGCGGGAGCGCAGTGAGTTGGCTTCGGCGTCGTTGATGAACTCCTTCTTGACCGGGTCGAAGGTCAGCTTGCGGCCGAGGATCCACGAGAACGCCGCCGCGAAGCTCGCGATGTGCGAGTGCATCATCACGTCGGGATTGGTGATCGTCGGCTTGCGCGAGCGGACGCAGTCGAAGAAGTTGCGAGCGTGCGTCTGCGCGTCGATGCCGCGAGTCCGCTTGATCTTCTCCGTCGGCGACACGACTCCGCCGAGCTTCACTTCAATGCCATCGTCGCCGACTTCCACCGAGCCTTCGCTGCCGACGAACTTCACCGGGCAGAGGCCGAGCTTCGTGTTCCAATTCGGGCTGCGATCGCCAAACGGCGTCTTCAAAAAGTCTAGGAACAGCTTTACGCCGTTCGCATAGCGGCAGGTGATGCCGATCGGACTCGGCTCGAATTCGATCGGCGTCGTGCCGTCGGCGCTATTGGCCCACTGGCATTGATCGACGGTATGAGCGCCCCAGTCGAGCAACCGTGCCCCCGACTCGAAGTCGTACTGACCGCGCCACTTGCCGGCGACATAGGCCGAGTTGTACGGCCGCCACGGAGCGACACCGAGCCACTGATTCCAGTCGCAAACATCGGGCGCGGGAGTGGGCTCGGCGGGCAGCCATGTGTTGCCCAACTCCGGCATGTAGACCGAGGCATAGAGCGTATCGAGCTTCCCGAGCTTGCCGGACTGAGCCATCTCAACGGCCGTCTGGAACTGCGTCACGCTCCGTCGCTGCGTGCCCGCTTGGAAGATGTGGCCCGTGCGTTTCATCGTCGCCGCAAGGTCTTGCACATTCTTGATCGTCAGGCCGCAGGGCTTCTCGCAGTAGACGTCCTTGCCCGCTTCCGCCGCGAGGATCGATGCGTGTGTGTGCCAGCGATCGCCCGTCGCGACGATGACTGCGTCGATGTCTTTGCGAGCGAGCATCTCGCGCATGTCGCGATAGAGCACGCAATCCGAATTACCTGCGAGCTTATCGACGTGCGCCTTACCCGCCTCGCGCCGACTCTTCTGCACGTCGGTAATCGCCGCGCAGCGCACATCGTCAAGACCGAGCATCGACGTCAGGTCGTAAGTGCAACGCGGCCCGATGCCGATCACCCCGAGATTGATCTTCTCGCTCGGCGCCACCGCGCCATCGCGCCCCAGAACTCGCGCAGGGACGATTGTGGGAAACGCAACCGCCGCCCCAGCCGCCATGCCTGCGAGCACTTGTCGTCGCGTGAATTGCGAGCCGCCCGTTGTCGGCTCGACACTGGCGGCATCGCCGCAGATGTCAGTCTTCGTTGTGTCGTAACTCGTCATCAAGGGTGCTCCAGTGATCTCGGGTGGAACTGATTGCAAATCAGTGGTTGAGAGGCTCGCGATAAGAATTTTAACTCGTCGCCATTCGTGTTGGTGCGACGGCCTTTCTAGGCCGTCAGCCGAAGAGACGGCCTGGAAAGGCCGTCCTACATCAGTTATCGCCGCAATCGTTGTTGTGGCGACGTGATTTGTACGACGGACTTCCAGTCCGTCGAGGGTTTCGACGGACTGGAAGTCCGTCGTACGATTTGGTTGCGGCTCGGCCGCGCTACGGGGCAATTTCAACACGAATGGCGAATCGTCAGATTTTAGGGTCTCCGCCACTCTTGTTGATGCTTGTGATGAGTGAGCCGCAAGGCGCTAGCCGCGGGTTCTGAATGCGTCCAGAACCGGCGGCTAGCGCCTTGCCGCTCACAGCCATCAACACAAATGGCGGAGAGCCGAAAATTGGCAAAGGCGTAAGCTGCCATGTCTCATTGGTGGAGGGCAAACTACAGAAGGGTGTAACCGGCGTTCCGGAATTCAGAAACCACTGTTTTTCTAGCGTTTGTTGATAACAGGACCATGTTTTTTGGGCGAAAAAGTGCCTTTGAACAAAGATCGGTTTTTCATACACGCAATCCATCAAGGAAGATGCTACGAAACGAGTTACGACATTGGCTCGTTTCTGGGAGCGGAAGCGGTCACGTAAGTCAGATTTGAATTTGCTATTTTCCCCAATCCCCCTAATTTCATCCCGGGTTGCCGGTTACACCCACTACAGAATCGCCTCACGCAGAATCGGCGCTTCGTCGTCCACGATCAACTTAAGCGGCCGATTCGCGGGGGTGTGCAGGATCGAGTCCGGGTCGATGCCGAGCAAGTGATACAGGGTTCGACCGAAACTCTCGACCTTGTGGAGCTTGTCGACCACGCGCTCGCCCAAGCGATCGGTCGCGCCGTAAATCATGCCGGGTTTCCAGCCGCCGCCCGCGACCAGCACGAACTGGGCGTAGTCCCAGTGACCTCGGCCTGCGCCGGGGCCGCCGCCATCAATCTTCGGCGTTCGGCCCATTTCGCCGAGGGCGACCACAATCGTCGTGTCCAAAAGACCACGCACTTCCAGATCGTCGAGCAGGGCCGAGAGCGCCGTGTCGAACCTCGGGATGTGCCCTCGGCCTTCGTTGAAGTTGTCGGCGTGCCAATCCCAATAGCCCAGGTTGAAATGTACAACCGGCACGCCAGCTTCGATCAGACGCCGGGCGATCAGGAAATTCCGCGTGTTGCCCTGGGGATAGCGGGTCTTGGTGTCGCGGCGCACGTAACGCTCCACGCTGGCGGCGGGCTCACGCGACAGATCCAGCGCTTCACGCAGCTTCGGCGAACGCAGCAGATTGAACGCGGTCTGCTGATAATGATCGACCCCGGAGATCAGCTCGTCCTGGGCGTCGATCTGCCGCAGCCTCTGATCCAGCGACTCTAGCAGGCGGACGTTGCGTTCGAAGGACGGCATGGTGATCTGGGGCGTCAGCATGCGCGTCGCGGTATCCTTGCCCTTGTTCGGATCGAGGATGAACGGAGCGTAGGCGGGGCCGAGGTAGCTGCGGGCCAGGGCGTTGTGGGTGTGGATGTCAATTTCGTCGAGCGTCATGAACGACGGCACGTCGCGCGGACCGGGGCGGAGCTTCGATACGACGCTGCCGACCATCGGGTACTCTTCGCTGCCGGTGGTCATACGCGGATTTCCAGTAAGCCAATAGAGCGGGCCCTGGCTATGGTCGCCCGGCTTGTTCAGGGTGGTGATGGAGCGAAGGATCGAGAATTTGTCGGCCCGTTTGGCGAGTTCGGGCATGAGTTCGCAGATCTGCATTCCGACGACGTTGGTTTGAATCGGACGGAATGGGCCTCGGTACTCTGCTGGAGAGTCTGGCTTCATATCGAACATATCGGTATGGGGAGGCCCGCCGCCGAGCCAGCAGACGATCATCTGTTTCGCGCGAGCCGTGGAGGCGCCGGAGCTGGCCTGCGCGCGGACGATGTCGAGCATGGAGACGCCGCACAGGCCGAGTCCGCCGATGCGTAGGAAATCGCGACGATTCATTATCAAATCTCCAGCCAGGAAATTAGGGACTTCGTTAGTGTTGAAAGAGGAATTCGCGGGTGTTCAGCAATGACCACAGTACGCCTTGAAATCCCTCGTCAGTGGTGGGGGATTCCTTGAGAAACTCTCCGCACGTGTGCCGTTCCTTCGCCTCGGGAAATCGGCTCAGCACCGTCAGATATAGCTCGTCCAGCCGCGCCTTCTCGTCGCTGTGCTCCTTCACAATTCGAGCGACCAATCCCTTGGGCTCGGCGATCTTCTCCCACAGACGCGGATGGTTCGCCAGCGTGAGCACCTGAAACACCGACGCGCTGCCGTCCCGCTCACAATCGCACTGCACGGCTGACTGGCGTCTGGGCTTGCCGAAGTTTTCGAGCATAAACGCGACGAACCCATTTTTCGGCATGAACGGTGCCTCGATCGTCCTGAGCTGCTCGGGCCAATGGTTGGCCTTCATGCCGAAATCCTCGCTCACACCGGTTGCCTGATTGAGTGCGTCGACAAGCACCTCCGCGGGAAGCCGACGAACCGGAGACGCTGCGTAATTTTTACCCCGGTCCACCAAGCTGGCGGCAGGCGCCTGGCTCGACTGCTGGTAGGTTCGGCTCTCGAGAATCGTGCGGTGCAGCCAACGCAGGTCGTACTTAGCGCCGATGAAGCCGTCGCACAGCTCCTTCAGCAATTCGGGGTGCGTTGCGGGATTGAGCGGCGACAGATGATCCGGCGGATCGACAATACCTCGCCCGAAGTAATGAGCCCAGACGCGGTTGACGATCGCCTTGGCGAAGAAGGGATTATCGGGCCGACGCATCCAGGCGACGACATGAGCGCGTGGATCTTCGTCGGGCTTGACGTCGATCGAGGCGGACTCACCCAGGAGGCGATACGTTTTCGAGGTCTGCGAGCCGAGCGGGCTTGTCACCGTCGCGAAACTGCCGGGCGGACTCAGCAACGCCTCACCATGCAACAAGCGTGAGTCGGCCAGGACGAGGGCCTTGCTGCGATTCTCCATCTTGGCGAGGTTTTCCTTGAATTTCTCGCTCCGGTCGACGACCTCTCGCAGCCTCTCCTCCAGCTTCGTGAGGTCGTTCTTCATGAGATCGCATCGGGCCTGCACCTCGCCCGCCTTTGGATCCTTCTTCGCCAGCAGATCTACGAGCTGTTTTTCGAGCTTGGTCAGCTCCAGCTTGAGATTGCTAACGTCGGATGTCGCCTTCTTGACTTCATCGTCATGCTTCTTAGCTTCGGCATCCTTCAGCTTCTTGGCCTCTTGCTCGAGCTTCTTGCCTTCCTCGCCGAGCTTTTTCGCAACCGCCGCCTTCCCCGGATCCAGCTTCTTGATCTCGTCGGTGTAGCCGACCGGGCGCACTCGCATGAAGAAATTCGCGAAGCTCAAGAAATCGTCCTGCTGCCAAACGTCATGTGGATGACGATGACACTGGGCACATTCGAGGCGCAAGCCGAGGAACGAATGAGCCACCTGCATCGCTCCGGTCACCCCGTTCGCGTAGCGGCGCTGCCAATAGAGGTCGAGCGTCTTCCGCTGGCGGTAAAGCTCCACATCTTTTTGTCCAGGGCCGTAGCCCTCCAGCAGGGCGACGACTTCCTGGGCGTATTCGTCCAGCGAACGCGACTCACGGCTTGTGGCGAGAAGAATCCGTTCGACGAACTGGTCGTACGGCAGATTCTCTTCGAGCCGGGCCCGAACCCAGCCCTGAAGCCGGGGCGCGTCCATTTCCGTGTTGAGCCCGTCCGTTAACACGCCATAGTTGCTCGCCTTGAGCAGATCGCCGAACTTCATCGTCCAGAGTGCAGCGTGGCCGGGCCGTTTGAGGAGTTCCGCGATTTTCTTGGTTCGCTTCGCGGGATCCGGATCGATGAGGAATTTGCGGACCTCGTCCGCTTCGGGCAGGCTGCCGACCACATCGAGAGAAAGTCGGCGTAGGAACGTCGCGTCATCTGCCAGCGGTGCGGAGGGCAGATTCATCTGCCGCAGCTTCTTGAGCACATGTTCGTCGACGAAGTTGTGCCCTTTGACCGGCGTCTGCGAACCGCGTCCCATGTGAGGGACGAGCACCAGAGCGATTGCGGGGAGCGAACGATAGCGAACGACGAGCGCGGTATCGCCCACGCCCTGCCCCTGGACGACACCGTGAGCATCGACCGACGCGACCTGGCTATCGAACGAGTTGAACGAACAGTAGCGGGTCACATCCTCGGTGGAGCCGTCGGCGAACTGAGCCTGGACCTTGAGCGAATAGGTCGCGTCCTTGGCCAGCACCTTGTCGGCCGGCTCAACCTTGAGCTGCAGCACCCGCGCCGCGTCCGCCGAATCCGCCGGCGCCCCCGCGCTCAGCCAATCGCGCAGCACCTGATGATCAAACGAGCCCAGGTCAAACCGCTTCCCGCCCCGATGAGGCATGACACCGGAGCCTTTGAGGACGATCAGGCTCGCGTCCGGCTGGAGAAAACTGATGCGACGTCCGCGCGACTCTCGAACGAGGCGTTCGTAGTCGAGAACGGGGTCCGCGGCGAACAGTGACAGCCGAAAACCATTCTGCCCCTGGACAGCGCCGTGGCAGGTTCCGCCGTTACAGCCCAGCTTACTGAGGAGCGCGGAGACGTGACGTTGGTAGGAGGGCGTGTCGGCGTGAACGAATCCCGTCGTGAGGAGAAGAACAGCGATGGAAAGAAGTGTTCGAGGCATGCGATGGCCTAGCGGGAAGGATGCCGAGTCGGTAGATCCGCGATAATGTACAACGTCACGTCGTCGATCAAGAGTTCCGCGCCGGGCGGCAATAGCCATTGCATCTCGTCGATACGGTCGCCCATCTTCGGCCCCTTGAAGTCGACCGTCGCTTCGTCCCACATGTCCTGCTTGAGCCCCTTCACATCGACGACGCGCTCGGTCTGGGCCGTGCGATTGACGAGCACGCCCGAAAAAAGGGGGCAGGACTTTTTTCGTGGGCGTCCTCTGGGACGAGTCGTGCTTTCGAGGCTGAGGCGGACGGTGCTGCTTTTGATCCAGCGGTCGTCGCCGAAGGGGACTCCGCGTTGAATGCAGGCGCGCAACGCTTTGACTTCCGCATCGGTTTGGGGCTTGTTCACCCAAGACCTCCATTGCCGAGGCAGCGGTGGATCGCTGGGAGTCGCCAGCCAGAGACGTTGGTCTGCGGGTTGCTGGCGGGCGTGGGCGGAGCCCCATCGCCAGTCTTCGGCTTGGTCCACAAAGTTGGCTCGCACGGGATTCCGTTCGCCGTAACGCATCCCGGTCAATAAGTGCTCGTCGCATTGAATGGGAAACGACTTGAAGCGCCCTTGATAGAGATGTCCCGTTCCGGCGGTCTTGTCGTGTGCGTGATACCGCATGGTGTGCATGACCGAGAGTCGCCGAAAGAGGTCGCTGACTTGCTCGTCGGTGTTCGGTCGGACGACGAAGTGCCAGTGATTGGGCATCACCGCCATCGCTACAATGGGGGTCTCCATCACTCTTGTTGATGCTTGTGATGAGTGAGCCGCAAGGCGCTAGCAGCGGGTTCTGAATGCGTCCAGAAACGGCGGCTAGCGCCTTGCCGCTCACAGTCATCAGCACGAATGGCGGAGAGCCAGATTTCACTTCGTTCGAAACACGTTGCTCTGCACCACGCCATGCACGAGCGATCGCAGGCTGTAATTTTCGGGTGCGGTTTGCTGGACGATCTGTTCGATCTGCTGGCGTTCGAGCGGGCCGGTGGGCGTGCCCGTGGCGTCCGCAAAACAAAGAGTCCTGACGTCCTGACCCCTTTTCTTCTGCACTCTTGTTGATGCTTGTGATGAGTGAGCCGCAAGGCGCTAGCCGCGGGTTAACGCGCCCAATGACAGCCAGCGTTATCGCCGTCGTACCAGCCCATTTCATTGAGGTCTGCGGCATACGAGCCTTCCGTCCCGGCGCGGCAGGCGTATTCCCACTCGGCTTCGGTCGGCAGACGCAGCGCGCCGCCGGCTTTCGTGGCGAAGGTCTCGCAGTCATGCCATGCCCGCGCGCTGGGCGTAAGCCGAGCAAGCTTGGCGGAGCGTCGCGGCGTCGCGGAGCGTTTCGTTGCGGCCGAGGAAGAAACGGAACGCTTGACGCACAAACATCTCTTCCGCTCGCTCGGTGGCCTGCTCAACCGTCAGCGTCTTGACTCGCGCCGGATCGCCCGCAATGAGCCATCCCGGCGTGAACGCTAGGGCGATCGTCAAGCAATGCATCGTGTTCCAACTTTGCATGACTTCTCCTCGAATTACTCGCACACCCAGTTGTCGTTTTCATCGCGCATCCTTTCTCACTCGGTGATTCCGATCCCCGATTCTTTCATTCCAGCCATTTTTGAAACCACGCCCAGGCATCTGCCTGACGCTCGGCATTGAACTCGTGGGGCCGGTCTTCGATGACGCTTTTGAAGTGATCGGGCACGCCCGCCTTGGCGTAGCACATCGCCAGTTTCTCGTGAGCCGCACGGACGCCATCCGGTTCAAACAACGCATCCTGAATGCCATTGATGACCAGCAGCGGCTTCGGCATCGCCAGCGAGGCGATGTCGGGATGGTCCATGTAGCGGTAAAGGCCTGGTATGATCGCCGTGTTACCGATGGTGTTACGCACTTGCTTGGCGAGCTGATTCGGGAACGAGCACATCCAGCCGCAGACCACCGCAGCTTTAATGCGGTCATCCAGCGCCGCCAAATACGTGGCGCGCAGACCGCCGATGCTGTGTCCCACGCAGCCGATGCGCTTCGGGTCCACCTCGGGCCGGGTGACGAGGTAATCCACCGTCCGCATATCATCCCAGGCGATGATGCCCGCCCACGTCACGCCTGCGCTGAGCAATGTCCGGCTCATGAGCTGCTCGCTGGCGCCGCTGCGTTTGTTGAACGTCGTGACGGACTCGCTGGTGATCGTCGCCGGCCGATTCTTCCACTGCGGCGGGTCGTCTTCGAGCACCATGCGACGTTCGCCCCAGAAAAACATGTCGATGCTGATCACGACATAACCGCGCCGCACCAACTCGGTGCCGATGGCTTTGTCGCCATAGTATTGCCGCCGCATCTCGATCAGCGTCGGATGCACATCTTCGCCTTCCAGCTCCCGTTCACGGCCCCAAAGATAATGCGCACCGTGCGAGTGCAGCAGCACCACCGCGGGCGCGGGCTTCTTCGCCCCCTTCGGGATCAAGATCGTGCCCGGAACGCGAAACACCGGCGTCGTGTTGAAGGAGATCTCTTCACGGATGTAATCCCCACAGTCCTTCCGCGACACGACCTCCGCCTTTGGCTTCACCTTCTCCGGCGCATAATGCAGCAGTTCGAGCATCTTCGCTCGGGCCTTGGCCTTCCACGCTGGGAGATCACCATGCTCCGCTTTCAAAAACGAAAGCGGCAATTCTCCCTGCGGCTTCAGCTTCTGAATGAAGGCATCCAGAGTCCCCGTGTGCGGCCCAGTCGCGGGGGGTGGAAGATTGGCGACATAGCGGATTTCGGGTTTCACGCTCGGTTGCGCACAGACCGACGAGGCGGCTGCCAGAGTGGCGAGCATCGTAAAAAGCCGACAGTAAGCCTGTTTCATGGCTAGCTTCCCGAAATGAAGGTATGGACTCCGACCGCGAGCCCGCCGACTCCCGAGGCGATGTAATAGCGCGACAACGCCCGGTGTCGGTGCTCGTCCAATCTCCGCGAGGCATTCAACGCCAGCGGATGCGCCGGAATTGCGAGGCATTGACGAAGTTGTTCGCGGAAATCGAAGTCAGAACTGTCCATCACGTGCCTCAAAGTGAGTGGGCTTGCCAAGTGTCTTGGCAAATCGTTCCGCGACGATGGCCGGCACGAGCGTGTTCATCACCCAGGTCACTTCCGGCGCATCGCTGGTGCCAAACTTTTGACCAGCCATGAAAATCACATTCGGAGCATCCGGCAGCGTTGCTACTGCGGGCCGATCCATCAGGTCACACGAGATCGTCTCGACTCCCTGCTGCCGAAGCCCGTCCGCAACACTCACGGATGAAAACCTGGAGACCGCGATTACTCGTCGCCGCGACTGACCAATCTCATCGAGTCCGCGACGTACCATCCGAGCGAGCGTCGGTCCCATCTTGCCACTCGCCCCGAGCACCATCACATCCCCATCCAGGGAACGCAGCGTTTCCAGAACGCCCTGAGTCGGGCGACTCAACTCGTCTTCAAGTTCGGCGATTGTGCAAATGGGGTTCATGGATCTCTCGTCGAATCGTGAGTGTTGAAGTCGCTAAGGATCGGCGCATCAATAACTGTCTGATAGTGGCTGAGGCGTCCCGCCTCAGTCCTGGGGCGGGACGCCCCAGCTACGACAGTTATTTCTGCGCCGATCCTAGTCATCGACTCAGGCGTCCTTACGGTTTGACCATGACCTCTACTTCATTGGACAGCCGCCAGCATTCCACGTGCGCTTCCTTGGCCGCGGCCACGGTGAAGTAGTACCGACCGGGCTTGAGGTCTTTGATTTCGGCTGCAGTCGCGCCGCGGACGATCGCAGGGTTCAGGTCGCTGTTGGGCTGCGCGCCGTAGCGGACGATGTACTCAACGACCTCCTTGTCCTTGCCCGGCTCCCAGGACAGCTTGACGGTCGAGCCGGCGACCTCGGCCTTGAGATTTCTGGCTGGGTCTCGCGGACGCAGGCAGGCTTGCTCGCTCTCGCCCGCGGCCTTCAGCAGGGCCTTCAACTGCTCCAGATCCACCAGGTTCCAGTTTCGCCGGTCGGCCCGGTCCAGCTTGACGAACTTGTTGGGGCTCATGATCGGCTTGCCCAGCCCCTCGCCTGCCGGCTCGATCAGGCTCGGCGCGGTATCGCCCCCTGGCCCCTCGAACTTCCCGCCGAGCTTGTGCGTCATCAGGTCGCCGGTTGGGAAGATGTTCTCCTCTGCCACGTCCGGCCCGATCCGAAAGGTGTTGTTCCGGATGGTGAGGGCCTTGATGGCGCGGAGGGCACCCTCCACGCCGCCCTTGAGCAGCGTGATGTCGTTGTCTTCCATAACCAGGCCCGATCCCACGAAGGGGTGGAACAAGTAATCTGGGCTTCCCCGCGTTTGTTGGGCGCTGGGTTAGGGATGAAACAGACCGGGTGACATGATCAAGAACTCCGCAGGAGTTGGTGTTGCCGTGGGGAGTCTTTTTCGCCGTGAGTGGGCGTGGAAATCAAAACAGACACTCAC
>SXGS01016690.1_pt1 | contig 12498 bp, 6 predicted proteins | sample 3174681 | NCBI WGS metagenome assembly SXGS01 (sample SAMN11356861, study PRJNA531348) | freshwater metagenome | isolation source: freshwater sample F1-80 | place: China: Fuxian Lake, Yuxi | collected 2017-12-25
CGTCAGACCTAGCAGCCACCATGTAAACAGGGCTGCATCGTTCAACCGCCGTATGCGGAAAACCGCACGTACGGTGGTGTGGGAGGGTGCCGGGGCGCAATCCCCGGCACCCGACCCGATCACCGACAACTCGCGGATGAACCACCGCAAGTCTCATTGTGAGCTGTTGGACGGATGGAGGGATGAGTCTTGAAGTGCCTGCCGGGCTGCCTTAGCTTCCCCGCGTGGCCGATATCCAACTTCTCCAGTCTCCAGCTCTCACGCGATCCGCTATTGTGTTGGTCGCCCAAATCCTGCTCGCCGGTTCATCGCTCGCCGTCGAGCCGGACTCCAAACCGCCAGGCGTGCTTCGGGCCTTCAACATTGGTCCGGCCCAAATCAAACTCACCTTCACCGAACCGGTCGCCGAAGCCTCCGCCACTGCGCCCGCCCACTACGCTGTCACCGGGGGCGCTTCGGTCAACTCGGTGACGCTCAGCGGCGACTCCCATGCGCTGCTGAATGTTTCAACGTTGACCTTCGGCGTCCGTTACACCCTCACCCTCAACAATGTCCAGGACCTCGCGGCGCCGCCAAACACGATCCAACCAGGCTCCCAAATCTCCTTCGTGGCCCAAGAATTTGCCCCGGAAACCATCGCCTCTCCCGGAGGCGGCATCCAGCGGATTGATTCAAGATCGTTCGACGTCACCGGCGGCGGCGCCGATATTGGCGGCAACTCGGACAAATTCCAATTCGGCTGGCAGCAACGAAGCGGCAACTTCGACGTTCAGGCTCGGGTGGCCGACGTCACCACGACCAGTTCGTTCGTGCATGCCGGGCTCATGGCGAGGGGCACGCTCGACGCCAATTCGCAGTTCGCCGCCGTGTTCGCTTCCTCCACGGCGCTCGGCTGCTTTTTCGAGTCCAGGGGCAACGCGGGAACCATCACAAGCCAGGCCTCGATTCCAGGCGGTTTTCCGGTGAACTACCCGAACACATGGCTCCGGCTCCGGAGATCTGGGAACATCTTCACCGGTTTCGGCAGTCTCGACGGCCAGGCCTGGGTGCAACTCGGGACGGCGACCATTGCCCTGCCCGCTTCGATCCATTTCGGCTTCGCCGTCTCAAGCCAAAACGCGAACCAGATCGCCACCGCCAAATTCCGGGATTTCCAAAACACCGCAAGCCTGCTCCCGGGCAACTTCAAGCCCGACCGAGAACCGCTCGGACCGTCAAGCCGCCGCACCCGGCTGATTTTTTCCGAAGTCATGTATCATCCCAGATCCCACCCTGACTCGACCAACAACCTCGAGTTTGTCGAATTGCACAACGCCGGCGTGGTGTTCGAAGATCTCACTGGATGGAAGTTGACCGGAGGCATTGAATACGAATTCCCCGCTGGGTTCGCGCTCGCCGAGGGCGCGTTCGTGGTCGTGGCGGCAAACCCGGCGGCGTTGCAAGCTGGGCGGCAGTTGGAAGGCGTTCTCGGCCCCTTCAAAGGCTCGATGAACAACGCGGGGGACACGCTGCGCCTCATCGATGGAACGGGCGCCGTCAAACTCGAAACGACATACGGGCCGGAGGATCCCTGGCCCGTGGCGGCCGACGGGGCGGGCCACTCGCTGGTGCTCACCCGCCCGAGTTATGGCGAGAACGACCCCCGCGCCTGGGGCGCCAGCGACCGCGTCGACGGCTCTCCGGGACGCATGGACTCCATTTCGCCAAACCCGCTGCAAGGCGTGCTGATCAATGAGTTCCTGGCGCACACGGATGATCCCCAGTTGGATTTTATCGAACTTTACAATCATAACAACATTTCGGTGGATCTGTCGGGCTGCTTTTTGACCGACGATCCGTCCACGAACCGCTTTCGGATTCCCGAGGGCACAATGCTCGCGCCGCGCGGTTTCATCGCGTGGGATCAAAATCAACTCGGATTCAGCCTGAGCGCGGCGGGCGAGGGCCTTTACCTCTTAAGCCCCGACGCGGCAAAGGTGATGGATGCCGTCCGATTCGGCGCCCAAGAGAATGGAGTTTCCTCAGGCAGAAGCCCGGATGGTTCCGCCACCATTCGCCGGCTGGCCCAACCCTCGCCGAACGCCGCGAACGCGCCTTGGCGGCGGGAGGACATCGTGCTGAACGAGCTCATGTTCAATCCCATTTCTCGAGACGACGCGGACGAATTCGTGGAACTGCACAATCGCGCCGCCACCGCCGCCGATCTCAGCGGATGGAGATTCCTCGACGGAATCGATTTTCAATTCCCCCAAGGCTCCACTCTCCCGGCGGGCGGCTATCTCGTCGTGGCCAAGGACGCCGCCAGAATGCTCGCAAACTATCCGCATCTGAGCGCCGCCATCGTGCGCGGCAATTACGGCGGATCGCTGAGAAACTCGGGCGAAAAGATCACCCTGGGCAAACCCATCGAGCTGGTTTCCACCAACAGCCTGGGTGAACTCAGAACCAACAGGGTGCATGCCGTTGTCGCGGAAACGTCTTACATGGATGGCGGCCGGTGGGGTTACTACGCGGATGGCGGCGGTTCAAGCCTCGAGTTGACCGATCCCGGCGCCGATCCGCTACGCGCCTCCAATTGGGCGGATTCCGACGAAACCGGGAAGGCGGCCTGGACCGCGTTTGAATTCACCGGCCCGCTGGACAACGGAGTCTCCAATCATCCGGCGAATCGATTCCGCCTGTCCATGCAGGGCGCGGGAGAATGTTTGGTGGACGACCTCGAAATCTTCAGAGTGGGCAGCACTAACCTATTGAACAACCCAGGCTTCGAAAACGGCGCGGTCGGATGGAATCTGCTCGGCAACCACAGCACGTCGTTTATCGAATCCACGGGCGCCTTTTCAGGCAACAATTGCTTGCATGTGCGCAGCCAAGGAGACGGCGACACGGGGATCAACGCGATTCGAGCCTCACTGCCGGCTGGCCTGGCCGCGGGGAACACCGCCACCCTTCGTGCTCGGGTTCGATGGCTGGCGGGCTGGCCCGAAATCTTGATTCGCACCCGCGGCGGCTGGATCGAAATGCCAGTCCGCATGAATGTGCCGTCCAATCTGGGAACTCCCGGACGCGCCAATAGCCGCTTGGCCCCGAACGCCGGCCCCGCCATTTACGACGTGTCCCACAGCCCGGCGCTCCCGCGCGCCAACCAACCCGTCGTCGTCACGTGCCGCGTCTCCGATCCAGACGGATTCGGAGCGCTCACACTGCGTTACCGAGTCGACCCCTCCGCCACGACCTCGAACGTCGCAATGCGCGACGACGGCGCGGGCGGCGACGAAATCGCGGGCGACGGGATCTATTCCGGCGTCATCAGCGGCCGGAGCGGAAACACCGTTGTCGCGTTCACGATTGAGGCCCGGGATGGCGCGGGCATCCCGGCAGCGACTGTCTTCCCGAAGCCTCAGGCGATTCTTCCCACGGCTATTCCCGGGCTCGAGTGCCTCATCCGATGGGACGATCCCATTCCGTTAGGAACGTTCGGACATTACCACATGTGGAACACACATAACACTCAAAGCCGGCGCGCCATTCCACTGGACAACACCTAACGGGATTGCACCCTGGTTTACGGCAACTTCAGAATCATCTATAACGCGGGTTTTCGAGACAAGGGCAGCCCCTATCACGGCGGTGGCGGGGACTACGCGGTGACAGTGCCTTCCGATGAATTGCTCCTGGGGGCAGCCGACCGCGTTTTTGCATCCACCGGCAACGGCGGCAGCGAGGAAACCGGCCTCCGATCCCAGGTCTCAAGCTGGATCGCTGGAAAGCTGGGAATCCCCTATCTCCACAGCCACTACATTCACGTCTACCGGAACGGAGCCCGGCACCAGAACATCTCCGAAGACCTCGAGCAGCCCAATAATCAATACGCGGAGAGCTGGTTCCCTAGCTTCGGCGCCGAGGGCGACCTGCACAAGATCGCGATCTGGTTCGAGTTCCAGGATAACAATTCAAGCTTTGACCCGACGAGTGCCACTCTGCAGCGGTTCATAAGCCAAGGCACGCTGAAACCCGCGCGCTACCGGTGGAATTGGCAACGCCGGCCCCAGGATGGAACGGCGAATAATTTCACCAACCTTTTCGAGCTCGTCACCGCCATCAACAGCAGCTCGGACTACGTCAACAAACTGCTCCAACTCGCCGACATTGAGGAATGGATGCGTGTTTTCGCCTATCACCGAATCCTCGGCAATTGGGACTCCTACACCTTCAGCGTGGGTCAAAACATGTATGCTTACAAAGCTTTCGGCGAACGCTGGAAACTCATGCCGTGGGACATCGATTTCGTCCTGGGCCTCGGCAACAGCACCTCCGACTCCCTCATCACGGGTGGCCAGGACCCGGTCGCGAACACGAAACTTTACGAGAACCCCGCGTTCCGCCGGGCGCTGTGGCGCACCTACATCGACGCCATGAACGGTCCCATGCTTCCCGAACAATACTCCCCGCAAATCGCGGCCCGGCGCAACGCGCTGCTGCAAAATGGCATCACGGGAGTTTCATCCACCAACGGCATCTATTCCTACATCAACTCCCGGCGCAATTACATCGTCTCCCAACTCAGAATCAACGATGCCGCGCAACTCACGATATCAAACAATGGAGGCGTAGATTTTTCCGCCAATTCCCCAACCGTAACACTCACGGGAAACGCTCCGTTTGCGGCCGCGGTGATCCAAGTCAATGGCATCCCCTACCCCGTCACGTGGACCACGCCGAAAACCTACTCCATGGTCGTTCCCCTCACCAAGGCCACGAACAAACTCGTGTTGATGGGCGCGGATCGTTTGGGCCAGCCTCTGCCCACCATCCAAACGAACATCACCATCACTTACGCCGGAGCGATCGAACGGCCAGGCGATTTCGTGGCGATCAATGAGATTCAGTATAACCCGTCGGCGCCTGGCGCCTCGTTCATCGAGTTGTTCAACCGATCCACGACCACCCCCTTCGATTTGTCGCGTCACCGGCTGGAAGGCATCGGCTACACTTTTCCAGAGGGCGCCATCATCGCCCGCAACGGCTATATGCTGCTGGCCGCCAGCCGCGCTGAGTTCGCCAGAAATTATGGGAACACGATTCCGGTTTTCGACGTCTTCCCGGGTTCCCTTGATAACGGCGGGGAACACTTGAAACTCATCAGTCCGACTTCCCAGGAATCCACTGAAGAGTACGTCTCCGATGTCCGCTACGACGATCAATTGCCCTGGCCCCTAGCGGCGGATGGACTCGGTCCCTCGCTGCAACTCATCGATGCCACACTCGATCCGTTCCGCGTGGGCAATTGGGCCTCTACCGCGCCGGGCGACTTCAACCAAGCCACCCCGGGCCGAGCAAACGGCGTCGTCGACACCCTCCCGCCATTCCCGCCGCTGTGGCTGAACGAGGTGCTCCCCGACAACGTGGCGGGCCCAACCGATAACGCCGGCCAACGGGATCCGTTCATCGAGCTTTACAACAGCAGCGAGGCGGCGATTGATCTCTCGCAATACTTCCTGACGGACAGTTACACGAACCTGAACCGCTGGCAGTTCCCTCCCGGTTCGACCCTCGGCGCCAAAGCGTTTTTAGTCGTCTGGGCTGACGGTCAGCCTCAACAATCCGCTCCAGGAGCGCTCCACACCAGCTTCCGATTGGGCTCCACGAATGGGTCCCTGGCTCTGTCACGCTTCCAAGGCAGAGGCCCCACTCTGGCGGTGATGGATTACATCGATTACAAACAACTGGGCTCGGGCCGAAGCTTTGGCAGTTTTCCGGATGGCGAACCCCGGAAACGCCGCTCCTTGTTCCACGTCACCTCGGCCGCTCCAAACAACCCCGACATTCCCAATATCAATGTTCGCATTAATGAGTTCATGGCGGGCAACACCAATACCATCGTCAATCCTGTTAATGGCGCCTACGACGATTGGTTCGAGCTTCATAACGGCGGCTCCGTCGCGGCGGATCTCTCGAGTTACCGGCTCACCGACAACCTCACGAACACCAACCAGTTCGTCATCCCTCCAGGTTATTCGATCCCGCCCGGTGGTTTCCTGCTCGTCTGGGCCGACAGAGAACCCAAGCAAAACAACCCTGCCAGCCCCGACCTGCACGTAAATTTCAAACTCGCCCTTGAAGGCGGCCAGATTGGGCTTTATTCCCCCGACGGCCTGCTCGTGGATGGAATCAACTATGGCAGGCAAACCAACGACGTCAGCATGGGACGCTATCCCGATGGCGCTGAAGGCGCCTTGCTTCCATTCGAGTCGGCCACCCCACGGACGCCCAACTTTCTCCCGGGCGGCAATCGGCCGCCAACCCTTAATCCAATACCCGACCAAACCACCGCCGAAGAGGTGTCGCTCCTTTTCACAGCCTCCGCGTCGGATGGCGACGCGGGCCAAAAGCTGACGTTCAGCTTGGGCTCGGACGCTCCATCGGGCGCCTCGATCGACGCCGGCTCCGGCCTCTTCACATGGACGCCAAGCGAACTGCAGGGACCCGCCACATACTTATTCACGGTGCGCGTGACAGACGACGGACTCCCTCCCCGCACCACCGCTCAACGGGCGAGGGTCGCCGTCGCGGAAGGCAATCGCCCCCCCTTGCTCGCTCTCATCCCTGACCAAACCGCCAATGAGGGATCCTTGTTCAACTTTCAAGTGGCGGGGACGGATCCGGATCGGCCGTCCAACAAACTGACGTTCAGCCTGGATGCTGGAGCGCCCGAAGGATCCGAGATCGACGCGCAAACCGGAGACTTTTCTTGGATCCCCGGTGAAGGCCAAGGGCCGGCGTCGTATTCCATCACCGTGCGCGTGACCGATGATGCCACCCCAGCACTGCAAGATTCCAAGACGTTTCGAGTCTCCGTGATCGAGGTGAACAATGCGCCGATTTTTGATCCATTGCTGCCCGTGACAATCAATGAGGGAGAGCCGCTGCGCCTCACCGCGCGAGCCCTGGATCCGGACAATCCACCCGCCCCCGTCACGTATTCGCTTGAAGGGAATTTGCCTGCGGGGCTGTCGATCGAACCGTCGACCGGCGTCATGAATTGGATTCCCACCGAATCCCAGGGACCAGCCACTCACGTGGTGATTGTCCGCGCCACCGAGAACAACGGGGATCAGATCAGCACGGCGCAAAATTTCGGCATCACGGTGACTGAAGTGAATCAGGCCCCGGTGCTGTCGGCCCCGGTGGTCGGCCCAGTGGAAGAAGGATCCCGCGTCAGCTTCTCCGCCTCCGCGATCGACGCCGACCTGCCAGCCCAACGGCTGTGGTTCTCCCTATCGCCAGGAGCTCCCGCAGGCGCGGAGATCGATCCCAACACCGGTGCTTTCTCCTGGCAAACGCCCGGCGACGGCGCCTCCGGGAGTCATACAATTTCCGTGATCGTCACCGACGACGGCCCAGGCGCCCGGACCGACGCCAAAACATTGACGATCTTGGTGCGGCCGCGTTTCCGGGTCGGCCTCAACGAAATCATGTATCGCCCGTCTGTTGCCGGCTCGGAATACATCGAACTGGTCAACAATTCCTCAAGCACCGCCTGGGATATTTCAGGATACCGGCTTCAAGGAAATTCACTCAGCTTCACTTTCCCGGCCAACACCCAGCTTTCACCTGGCGCGTTCCTTTGCGTGGTGGGAGATTCAGCGAAGTTCACTGCCGCGTTCGGCGCGAAAACGCCCGTCGCCGGCGCTTGGACTGGATCCCTGGGCGCCTCCGATGATGATATTCGCTTGATCCCGCCAGCGCCTTCTTCGACACCCGTGGATCGAGTCATGTATCGCGCCAGCGCGCCATGGCCGTCGTCGGCAAGCGGGGGCGGTGTTTCCCTGCAAGTCGTCGATAACCGGCTCCCCCGATCCCGAGTGGCGAATTGGACGGCGGCCGCCAGCTACAACGGACCGCGTGAACTCATCGTCATCACGAACTCATGGCGTTTCTACCAAAGCGGTCCGCTCGAAGCCGCGTGGCCGATCCCGGCCTACAACGATGCCGCATGGAATCAAGGCCGCGGGTTGTTTTACGTCGAAACGGCGGCCCTTCCCGCGCCTAAAGCAACACCCCTGACCCTGGGCCAAAACACTTACTACTTCCGCACAAGCTTTGTGCTTCCAAGCTTGCCCGGGGGCGCATCACTGATCCTCAGCAACATCATCGACGACGGCGCCGTCTTTTATCTGAACGGAAAGGAAATCCATCGCCAAGGCATCCCACTCGGGCCGGTTGATTTCAACACGGTCGGTTCGGATTTTCGGACTCCAGGCGCCGCCGTTGGCGACGCCGCTTGGGCGGGACCTTTCACGCTGTCGTCCTCCGATCTGGTGGCGGGATTAAACGTGTTCGCCGTCGAGGTGCATCAAGTGAATGCCACCAGCACCGACGTGGTCTTTGGTTGCACTTTGAGCCTCCGAGGGGGAACTCTCGCGGGCCTGACTCCGGGATTGCCAAATAATGTGTCGGCCCCACTCCCGGACTTTCCCTCGGTCTGGATCAATGAGCTCGTCGCGTCCAACACGACGGGAATCATGGACGGCGCCGGCCAGCGCGAGCCATGGATTGAATTCATCAACTCAGGCCCGGATCCGGCGCGCCTGGACGGATGGTTTTTGAGCGGCAATTACGCGAGCCTGAGCCAATGGTCCTTTCCACCTGGAACGACGATCCAACCAGGGCAGTTCCTCCTGGTCTTCATGGATGGCCAACCCGAACAAACAAAGCCGGGCGAACTTCACGCTAACTTCCGCCTCGATCCCGCCAGCGGTTCGGTGGCGCTGAGCCGAACCCAACTCGGCATTCCGGCCGTCATGGATTACATTGATTATTCCAATCTCCCAGCGAACAGCGCCTATTCTTCGGTCCCCGATGGACAAGGCTTCCGCCGGGAAGTTTCCTCCCAGCCAACCCCGGGTGGTTTCAATGCCTCCTCTTTGAACAGGCCTCCAAGAATCGACAACATCCCTCTCCAAACCATTTCGGAAGGCGCGACGCTCGCCTTCAAGGTTCCTGCGAGCGATCCCGACGCCGGCCAGCAATTGGCCTACCGCCTCACTGGAGAGGCGCCTGATGGGGCTCTGCTGAATCCGGTGTCCGGCGAGTTCGCCTGGACGCCCACTCGCGTCGATTTGGGGACGCGTACGTTCCGCGTTCAGGTCACTGATAACGGCGCGCCGCCGCTTTCCGCTGAGGGAATGTTCGAGGTCGTCATCCGCGCGACCGCGTTCCTTCGGCTGAGCGCCGCGCTTTCCGATAACAGAGAGATTTTGACGCTCTCATGGCCCACCGAGACAGGCCTCGTCTACAGGGTGGAATACAAGGACAACCTGAACGAACCCGCGTGGAAGCCACTCGCGGAAGTGACCGCGACATCCACCACCGCGGCTTTGTCCGACACCTTTGCGGGTCGTCCGAGTCAGCGGTATTACCGTGTGACCGGCCCGTGATTCGGATCGGAGCCCTTTCCTGCAGCCCTGCGATCAACGACGCCCTCTACCCCCGCGCTCAGCCTATTTTGCCGGGCGGAACTCCGCCTTGGCCGCGGGCATGAGGGCCTTCAAATCGGTGATGCGTTTACTGTCGAGGGGATGCGTGCGCAAAAAGGCTGGCCCCGCGCCCGCGCCCCCATGAGACGCGGCGAATCGTTGCCAAAATAACACCGCTTCCTCGGGATCGTAGCCGGCTCGGGCCATGTACAAGAGTCCGATGTGATCGGCTTCGGATTCCTGAAGCCGGCTGTGCGGCAGGGCGATGCCCACTTGCGTCGTGACGCCATAAGCGGCCATCGTGATGGCTTGATATTTTTCTCCCACGGCGCTGCCGAGCACGTGGCCCAGTCCTTGCATGGCCAGTTGCTCGCTCATCCGCGCGCCGCCGTGCCGCGCCACCGCGTGAGCCACCTCATGGCCAATTACCGTGGCCAAACCCGCTTCGGATTTCGTGATGGGCAAGATGCCCGTGTACACCCCGACCTTCCCGCCCGGCAAGCAGAACGCATTGGCCTCCGCGCTTTCGAACAGCACGAACTCCCACTGCGCGTGGGGCAGCGGAGCGACCGCGGCGATGCGTTTGCCGACCCGTTGCAGCATGGCATTCGCATTGGCGTCTTTGCTGATCGGCACTTGCTTTTTGATGCCTTGAAAACTTGAAAGCCCCAGCTCCATCTCTTGGCTGGGCGAAATAATGTTCAATTGTGATCGGCCGGTTTCCGGAACCGTGGAGCACCCCGCCACCAGCATCAAAGCCCCCGTCGTCAGCACCGCAAAATCAAAGATCCTATTCAAAATCAATTTCATGGCAGAATGAGAGCACAGCGTTCTGCCGGAGACAAGCGCGTCGAGGCAGCGTCCTTTGGCCCACTTTCGATCCCGGAAAGTTAGGGCTGCGCTGCCGCGCAGCCCTACCGAGTATTGCAGAGTCACGGTTTAGGCCTTGCAGTCGCCCTGCGACCGGACCCAGTGCATCCACAAGTTGTCGGTGAACTTGGCTGGCAGCCCGGAGCGCGGTTGTGTGCGGAGCACCAGCCGCAGCAGGTTTGGCGTGACAGCGAGCCTGAGATGCTGCTGCGACTGGCTTTCAGCACAGTCGCGCTCCACCGACAACTTGTGGATGCGCCCACCAGACCGAGGGAAGAGATTTGCGATTGGCAGCCGACCCGAAATCTGAGTCCATTGAGCCAGCATGCTCGTGGTCATTCATAAACCGCGTTTGGAACTGCGTGAGTTCGTCGACCGGTTCTGGTTCTATGAAGGCTTGAGCCCCATCCACAAGCTGGAACGGGTCCTGCCGGACGGGACGTTCACGTTGTGCATCAATCTACGTTCGGAACCCCGCCATATTTACGAGCGCGGCAGCCATCGGCCGGTGGCGTCGTATCGCCACGCGTGGTTTTCTGGCGCTCACAGGCGGCATATCGTCATAGATACGGGGCGCGACTCCTCCATGATGGGCGCGCACTTCAAAGTCGGCGGCGCCGCCTGTGTGCTCGGAATGCCGGCCGGCGAGCTGCTGGATCAAGTGGTGGAATTGGACGCACTCGGTCGACTCGCGGACGCGAACCTGCGCGACGCATTGCTTGAGGCCCCCTCCCCCGAGGCCAAGTTCAACGTGCTGGAGGACTTTCTCCTGTGCCAGGCGCGGCGCAACGGCGCGAGAAAACCGGCCTTGCACCACGCCGTGAACAGTCTCACGAATGCTCCCAACACGGCTTCCATCAGTGCGCTCGCCACCGAGCTCGGCATCAGCCACAAGCACCTGATCGAGCAGTTCCGCGACGAGGTCGGGCTGACGCCCAAGCGATTCTGCCGGATTCAGCGCTTTCAGGAGGTGTTGCGGGCCATTGAGGCGCGGCGGGGCGTGGAATGGGCGGACATTGCCTGCGCCTGTGGCTATTTTGACCAGGCGCATTTTATCCACGAGTTCCACGAATTCTCCGGCCTGAATCCCTCCGCCTACCTGGCCCAACGCGGCGAGTATCTGAATTTCGTCCCTGTCGGTGAGAGAGGTTAATTCCTTACAATCGCCCCGGCGATTGGGATGGCAGCCTGGGGAAAATTCTCCACCCCATGAACCCGTCTGAACTGAATCCCGCCGCCATCGTTGCCGCCGCCCTCTCGACCTTCATCATTGGAGGATTGTGGTATTCGCCCGTGCTCTTCGGCCGGGCATGGATGCGTGAAAACAAATTCACCGAAGCCGATGTGGCCCGCGGCAGCAAGGCCCGCGCGTTCGGCGGCTCGGCGATTCTGGCGCTGATCATGGCGGTGAACCTCGCGTTCTTCCTGGCTGGCGCGAAGACCACAGTGGTGTGGGGCATGGCTGCCGGAGCGCTGGCCGGCGCCGGCTGGGCAGCCGCCTCCCTCGCCATCGTCGCTTTGTTCGAGCAGAAGTCATGGACCTACATCACCATCAACGCGGGCTACCTGATCGTTTCGTTCCTGGTCATGGGCGCCATCCTTGGGGCCTGGCGTTGAGTCGGTTGATCGTGTCGTGGCAAGCAAGCACGGTGCGAAGGAGTCTCGCCCCTCTAACGACCAGTCCTGGTCCTGAATCCAACGATGCTGCCGATCGAAAACCGCGAGGAACCAGAAAGGGAGGGCGCATTCGTTATCAACCAATCGCTTCGCATATCCTCCACACCCTCCCCGAAACCAGCTCTCTTGTCCCATCCGACAGGGTGGGTGCCCTCTCCACGTTTAGCCGGATGCCGGAGGCTTTTACGAACCTGCGACACCCGCCCCCCCCTGCCAAGAGAACTCTATATCCTTAATACGGCAGTTGAACCTCCTGGAGATTTGCTAAAGCCTGGATGAGGAAGGTTTGACGAAGAGCGAGGCTTATCGCTTTTGGATCTGGTGAGTGATTCGGAAAACTTTTACGGCCGGATCATGCGAAGATTCGCCAGGGGGAAACCGCTGTTTGAAGGATGACCCCGCCATCAGAGAACCCCGAGTTGGTCGAGGGACGAAATAAATGGCTCCAGAGGCAGGGCTCGAACCTGCAACC
>SXGS01288775.1_pt1 | contig 12498 bp, 14 predicted proteins | sample 3174681 | NCBI WGS metagenome assembly SXGS01 (sample SAMN11356861, study PRJNA531348) | freshwater metagenome | isolation source: freshwater sample F1-80 | place: China: Fuxian Lake, Yuxi | collected 2017-12-25
CTCGGCGCCGATGAACAGTTGCTTCAGGTCGTAGCCGGTGTTGTCTTTCCTGAGACTCCTCAGGCCGTTCCAGATGCGGCCGTCGGGCAGCACTACTTCCAGCCCCAGCACCTGGTCGCGCGCGTTGCCGAACCGGAGCACGTTGACCCCGCCCGCGTTGGTGGAGAGGTTGCCGCCGATCTGGCAGCTACCCTGGGCCGCCAGCGACAGCGGGAACAAGCGATCCGCCTTTTCCGCTTCGGCCTGGATCGTCGCCAGCACGCAGCCGGCCTCCACCGTGATGGTGTTATCCAGCGGATCCACGCGCCGGATGCAGTTCAGGCGCGACAAGGACAGCACCACTTCGCGCACCGCGCCGGTGGGCACCGAGCCGCCGCACAGGCCGGTGTTGCCGCCCTGCGGCACCACGGCGACGCCGGCTTTGGCGCACAGGCGTATCACCGCCGCCACCTGTGCGGTGTCCGCGGGCCGCAGCACGCATTCGGCCTCGGCGCGGAACTGCCTGCGCCAGTCGCCAAAGTAGGGCGCGGTGTCCGCGGTCTCGGTGAGCACGTGGGCCGGGCCGACGAGCGCACGCAACGCCCTAGTGAATTCGTTGTCCATCTTTCTTGACATGGATTTTCCCACACCTTACTTTGGGACCGGACCATGACGCGGCTTTTATTCCTCCTCCTGCTCGCGCTGGCGCCGGCAGCCATTGCGCAACCGGTCGTCGTCGGCGCCGCCGTGCCGCGCACCGGGAGCCTCTCTGTCCTCGGCGCGGACCTGTCCAGGGCCCTCGAGCTGTGGCGCGATGAAGTGAATGCCGCGGGCGGGCTGCTCGGGCGCCCGGTGGAACTGGTGCTGAACGATGACCGGTCGGAAGCCTTCGAGGCGCCGGCGCATTACCGAAAGTTGATCGAGGAGCATCGCGCCGACCTGCTGATCGGTCCGCTCGGCTCGGCGGCGACACTGGGCGCGGCCGCCACGGCGGAGCGCGCGCGGCGCGTGCTGGCGAACGCCACGGGCGCTTCACGCCTGGTGCACCGCAAGCCCTATCGCTACGTGTTCCAGGTTCCGGCGCCGTACGCCGCCTACGGCAGCGGCGCGCTGGAGATCGCGCAGCGGCGGGGCCTGCGGCGCCTGTTCATCGCCTACCGCCAGGACCCGTCGTCCAAGGAGATGGCGGAGCAGGCGCGCGACGCGGCCGTGAAGCTCGGCTTCCAGGTGGACGAGCCCGCGGCCCATGCACCGGGGTCGACGGCACTCGATCCGTTGGTCGAGCGCGCGCGCCGGTTCGACGCGCAGGCCTGGATCGCCTTCGGCGCGGCCGCGGATGCCTCCGGTATGGTGCAGACGTTCCGGCGCATGGCTTACGCGCCGGCATTGTTCCTCGCGCAAGGCGCCGCCGATCCCGCGTTCATCGGCCTGGTGGGGCAGGACGCCGAGCAGGTACTGGGCCTGTCTCCGTACGACGCGCGCGCAGCGACCCCGGGCAACGCGGACTTCGTCGCCGCGTTCACGAAGCGCTGGTCGGCGCAGCCCTCGCTGCCGGCGGCGCAGGGCTATGCCGCGGCGAAGGTGCTCGAGGCGGCGGTGAAGCGTGCCGGGACGCTGGAGCAGGAGAAATTGCGCGAGGCGTTCGGTGCGCTGGAGATCGCCACGCCGCTGGGGGATTACAAGGTGGATGCGAACGGGGCACAGCTTGCTGCGCGGACCGCCGTGGTGCAGATCCAGCGCGGCCGGCGGGAGATGGTGTGGCCGCACGAGCTGGCCACTGCGCAATGGCAGCTTCCGTACCCGGCCTGGGTCGGGCGCGTCCCGATTAAGTGACGATCACCCCGGGTTCCCCGCGCGCATGAGGGCGCCGAAGGGCGGCGGCATCGCGCTGCCGCTCGCGATCACCTTCGCGGTCCAGGCGATGGTCGCGCTCGCGATCTACGGCGCACCGGTGATGGCGCCGGTGGCCGCGCCGGCGCTGGGCGTTTCGGCATCGGCGGTGGGCTACTACATCGCCGCGGCCTACTTCGGCAGTATGCTCAGTTCCGCGGTTGCCGGCGGCTGGTTGGCGCGCTTCGGCCCGATCCGGATTAGCCAGATCGGCCTCATGCTGTGCCTTGCCGGCCTGCTGCTGTCCGCCAGCGCCTGGGTGCCACTGGTGCTGCTGGGCGGCTTCGTCGTCGGCCTGGGCTACGGGCCGGCGACGCCAGCCAGTTCAGTGATCCTGGTGCACGCGGCGCCGCGAGAAATCTTTTCGCTGGTGTTCTCCATCAAGCAGACCGGCGTGCCCGCCGGCGGCGTGCTCGCCGGCCTGCTGGTGCCGATGCTGGTGCTGTCGCTGGGCTGGCAGTGGGGCGCCGCAGTCATCGGCGTCGCCTGCCTCGCACTCGCGCTGGCGATCCAGCCGGCGCGCGCGCTCTATGACAGGGAACTGAAACCCGATGCGCGGATCGCGCTGGCCTCGGCCTTCGCCCCGGTGGCGATGGTGTTGCGCGTGCCCGCGCTTCGGGTGATGTGCATTTCCTCTTTCGTCTACGGTGGGGTGCAGATCGCGATGGTTACTTACCTGGTCAGCTTCGTCATCGAGGACTTCGGGCTGTCGCTGGTGGCCGCGGGCGCGTTGATGTCGGCCTCGCAGGTCGCGAGCGTGGTGGGCCGGATCGGCTGGGGCCTGCTCGCCGACCGCGCGCTGGGCCGCCGCGTGGTGCTCGGCATCCTCGGCATCGGCATGGGGCTGTCGGCGCTGGCTTCGCTCGCCGCGAGCCCGGCCTGGCCGGCGTGGCTGCTAGTCGCCTACGCCTCGGTGTTCGGCGCCACGGCGGTGGGCTGGAACGGCGTGTTCCTTGCGGAAGTGGCGCGCATCGCCCCGGAAGGCCGTACCAGCGAAGCCACCGGCGGTTGCCTGTTCTTCACCTTCCTCGGCGTGGTGCTGACCCCGCTCCTCTTCAATGGCGTGTTCACGCTCACCGGTTCCTATCCGACATCCTTTGCGGTGTTCGCGGTCCCGGCGCTGTGGGTGGGCGTGTGGATGCTCGCTAGAATGCCCGCCCGATGAACAACGTCGTCCTGGTGCATGGCCTGTGGGTGCCGGGCGTGGTGATGTCGGTGCTGGGCGCGCGCCTGGCGAGCGCTGGCTTTCGCTGCCACTGCTTTGGCTACTTCGGCCGTGCCCGCCCGCTGCATGCGCACGCGGAGCGCCTGGCGCGCTTCGCGCGCGGCATCGGACCTGCGCACTACGTCGGCCACAGCATGGGCGGGCTCGTGATCCTGGATGCGCTGGAGCAGGATCGCGCGTTGCCGGCGGGCCGCGTGCTGCTGCTCGGGACCCCTGCGCGCGGCTGCATGGCCGGGCGGCGCCTCGCACGCCACGCCGCGGGGCGCTGGTTCCTCGGCGAGAGCGAGGACCTGTGGCGCGAGAGCGAGCGCCACGCGCGCTGGAGACGGCCAGAGCCCCTGGGCGTGATCGCCGGCACGCTGCCGCTGGGCCTGGGGTGCGTGCTGGGGCGCCTGCCCGGGGTCAACGACGGCGTGGTCCGACTCGAGGAGACCGAGGTCGAGGGCATGGCCGCGCGCGTGGTGATGCGGACCGGGCACAGCGCCATGCTGCTGTCCTCGCGCGTGGCCGCGCAGGCGGTCGAGTTCCTGCGTACCGGAGTCTTTCTCCATGCTGCGTAACGCCGTCCTTGCGCTGGCCACCCTGCTGCTCGCGGGCTGCGAGACGCTGTCGTACTACGCGCAGGCGGTGGGCGGGCACCTGGAGATCATGGCCGCCGCGCAGCCGGTGGCGCGCCTGATCGCCGACCCGCAGACGCCGGTGGACCTGCGCCAGCGTCTGGAGCTGACGCAGCGCATCCGCGACTTCGCCACCAGCGAGCTGAAGCTGCCGGACAACGGCAGCTACCGCAGCTACGCCGCGCTGCCCCGGCCCTTCGTGGTCTGGAACGTGGTGGCGGCGCCTGCGCTTTCACTGGAGCCGGTGAAATCCTGCTTCCCGGTTGCGGGCTGCGTGTCGTACCGCGGCTTCTTCGCCCGCGCGGACGCCGATGAACACGCGGGTGCGCTGCGCGCCGAGGGCCACGACGTTTACCTCTACGGCGTACCGGCGTACTCGACGCTTGGACGCTTCGACGACCCGTTACTCTCGACCTTCATCCAGTATTCGGAAGGGGAAATCGCGCGCTTGGTCTTCCACGAACTCGCGCACCAGGTCGCCTATGCCAAGGACGATTCCACCTTCAACGAATCCTTCGCGGTGGCCGTGGAGCGTGCCGGACTGCGGCGCTGGCTGTCGGGGCGCGAGGCGGACCTGAAGGCGCTGTCGGGCGTCGAGCAGCGCACAGAGGCGTTCACCGCACGGCTGGAGGAGGCCCGGGGGCGCCTGCACAAGCTCTACCAGATGCGCCTCGCCCCCGACGAGATGCGCCGGCGCAAGGCGGCGGAACTGGCGCTGCTCAAGGCCGAGCTGGCGAAATTTCCGCGCCTGGCCGCGATCGTGCCCAACAACGCGTTCCTGGCCGCGCGCGCGACCTACACGCAACTGGTGCCGCAGTTCGAGAAGCTGCTGGCGGAGGAGGGCGGGGACCTGTCGCGCTTCTACGAGCGCGTCAAAACCCTGGCCGCTAGCGAGAGGTATAAACGGGGTCCGTTTTCATCACCGAACCGGTGACGACGGCGTTGTTCACGACAAAGGAAGGTCGACGTTCTTCTTGAACGCCGGGCGAGCGCACAGGCGCTCGAACCAAGCGTTCAGGTGTGGCAGCTTCGGCCGCTCCATTGGCAGCCGTATCCAGCGCTGCACCTCGGCGCCGATGGGGATGTCGCCCATGGAGAAGCTGCCAGCGACGTACAGGCGGTCGGCGAGCGCGGCATCCAGGATTGCGGCCAACTGCCCGGACTTCACGCGTGAGGTCTCAATGGCTGCGACGTCGCGCTTCTCGGCCGGCGTGCGGATCAGGTTCCAGAACGCGTCTCGCACGCCGCCCTGGAAGGTGACGGCCCAGTCCATCCACTGGTTGGCGAGGGCGCGCTCGCGCTCGTCCATGGGCCAGAGCACGCCCTTGCCGTGTCGCGCGGCGAGGTAGCGCACGATGCTGTGCGACTCCCACAGGACGAAACCGTCATCCTCCAGCGTCGGCACCAGGCCGTTGGGGTTCATCTTCAGGTATTCCGGCGTTTTGACCACCCCGAAATTCAGCCCGGCGTCGATGCGCTCGTAGGGCAGCGCCAGCTCGTCCAGGCACCAGGTCGCTTTCTTCACGTTGACCGAGTTCACCCGGCCCCACAGTTTCAACATCAGAACCCCGCCGCTTGTCCGTCGCGGCGCGGATCGCTCGCCGCCAGGTAGCCGTCCTCCAGCTTCCAGATCGCCTGGCAGCTCCCGAAGTCCATGTAGCCTTCCTTGAGTTCGGCCAACTTGTGGCCACGCGCGGCGAGATCGGCCAGCACCTGGGGCTTGAAGCCGCCTTCCACATTCACTTCCATGCCTTGAACCCAGCGGTAGCGCGGGCCGTCGCAGGCGGCTTGCGGGTTCTGGCCATAGTCCGCGATGCGCGACACCACCTGTGCGTGGCCCTGCGGTTGCATGGTGCCGCCCATGACCCCGAAGCTCATCACCGCCTGGCCGTCGCGGGTCATGAACCCGGGAATAATGGTCTGGAAGGGGCGCTTGCCCGGGCCGACGCGGTTCGGGTGACCCTCCTTCATGACGAAGGTGGCGCCGCGGTTCTGCAGCGAGATGCCGGTGCCCGGCACAACCACGCCCGAGCCGAAGCCCATGTAGTTGGACTGGATGAGCGAAATCATCATTCCCGAGGCGTCCGCCGCCGTGAGGTAAACGGTGCCGCCCTTCGGAGGCGTGCCCGCGGCGAAGGGCTGGGCGCGCTTGAGGTTGATTAGCTTCGCGCGCGCCTTCAGGTACGCCGGGTCCAGCATCTGCTTCGGCGGGAAGGGCATGTAGGACTCGTCCGCCACGTAGGCGAGCGCGTCCGCGAACGCGAGCTTCATGGCCTCGATCTGCAGGTGCAGGCTGTCGGCGCCGTCCACCGGCAGGGACTTGATGTCGAACTGCTCCATGATGCCCAGCGCGATCAGCGCCACGATCCCCTGGCCGTTAGGCGGGATCTCGTGGATGGTGTAGCCGCGGTAGTTCATCTTGAGCGGCTCAACCCATTCCGCAGCGTGCGCGGACAGATCGGATACCTTCATCGCGCCGCCATACTGCTTCGAGTGGGCTTCCATCATTGCCGCGAGCTCGCCGCGGTAGAACGCGTCGCCCTTGGTGGCGGCGATTTTCTCCAGGCTGGAGGCGTGCTCCGGGAGGCGGAACAGTTCGCCTGCGGCCGGCGGCCGGCCGCCGGGCATGAAGGCTTCCGCATATCCGGGTTGCACGTACAGTTCCTTCGCCTGCAGCGCCCATTGCTTCGCGATGGTGGGCGAGACCAGGTACCCTTCGCGGCCGTAGCGGATCGCGGGCTCGAAGAGCTCCGCGAAGGGCAACTTGCCGAATTTTTCCGACAGCGCGCGCCAGCCGGCGACGCAGCCGGGCACGCTCACCGAATTCCAGCCGCGCGCCGGCATCGCCGTGGCGTTGCCGAAGTACTCTGGCGTCCACGCCGCGGGTGAGCGCCCGGACGAATTCAGGCCATGCAATTGCTTGCCGTCCCACAGGATGGCGTAGAGGTCCGAGCCGATGCCGTTGGAAACCGGCTCCACCAGCGTGAGCGTGATCGCGGTGGCGAGGATCGCGTCCACCGCGTTGCCCCCGGCGTAGTACATGGACAGACCCGCCTGCGCCGCCAGCGGCTGCGAGGTGGCCACCACGTTCTTCGCCAGCAGCGGCTTCCGAGGCCAGGCGTAGGGGAAGTCGTAGGTGAAGGGAGGCTTGGCGAAGGAAGGGAGCAGTCCGTTCATGGCCACTATTCTAAAGCGCGCAAACGTGCTATCCAGAACGCTTTCACAGAGGGGATTCCGCCCATGCACAAGATCCTGCTCATCCAGGGGCCCAACATGAGCTACCTGGGCAAGCGCCAGCCGGAGATCTACGGCAAGACCACCGCCGCCCAGCTGGACGCCATCGTGCGGGCGCACGCGATGAAGAACCAGTACGCCCTGGACATCTTCTACACCCACAGCGAGCCCGCCGCCATCGAGCGGCTCTACGACTCGGTGGGCAAGATCGACGGCCTGGTGATGAACCCGGCGGGGTGGCTGTTCGGCGCCCACCCCTTGCGCGACACCCTGCGCGCGGTGCCCTTCCCGTACATCGAGATCCACATGACCAACATCGAGACGCGCGGCTTTCACTCCATCCTCGCCGAGACCGCGGTGGGCATGGTGGCAGGGTTCGGGGTGAAATCGTACCTCCTCGGGCTGGAGGCGATGCTCGCGCACCTCTGCGCCCAGCCGAAGAAAAAGCGCGTCCGGCGATAGCGCCGTGGCAGGCAGGGTGCCGGGGGTGGGTGGATGTAACCGATCGGTTATCTTTGACGCACTGCAGCCCCGCGTCAGAACGTCAGCACCACCCGCCCCAGCACCTTCCCGGCCTTCAATTCTTCCAGCACTGCGTTGACCTCGCTGCTCGAGCGGGTGGACACCGGCGTGGGCTTGAGCTTCTTCTTCTTCGCCAGCGCCACCACTTCCTTCAGTTCCTGCAGGTTGCCGACATAGGAGCCCACCAGGCCGATGGCGCGCTGCGCGAAGGGCGGCAGCGGATGGGTGATCTCGCCGCCAAAGAGGCCGCACAGCACGTAGCGCCCGCCCTTCCTGAGCGCGCCCAACCCGAGCGCCGCGGTGGCGGGCATGCCCACGAGGTCGATGGCGCCGGCGAGGCTGCCCATGGCGAGCGCCTGCAGCTTCTGGATCGCGTCCGGCGCGCGGTTGTCGAGGGTCAGCTTCGCGCCGAGCTTCCTCGCGGCGGCGAGCTTCGATTCGTCCACGTCGCAGGCGATGATGTTCTTCACCCCCTTGGCGCGCAGCACCGAGACGCACACCAGCCCGAGGCCGCCGCAGCCGATGACCGCCACCCAGTCCTTCGGGCCCAGTTCGGGCAGCTTCGCGGCGGCGCTGTAGGTGGTGAGGCCGGAGCAGGCGAGCGTCGAGGCGAAGGCCTCGTCGACGCCGGTCGCGTCCACCAGGTACTTCGGGTGCGGCACCAGCACGTGGCTGGCGTAGGCGCCGCTGCGGTTGACGCCGAGGAAGCGCGAGCCGGAGACGCAATAATTGTCCTGCTCGGATTTGCATATTGCGCACGTGCCGCAGCCGATCCAGGGATAGACGATGCGCTTCTGGCCGACCCTGGCGCCCTTCGCCTTCGGCCCGACGGCCTCGACCACGCCGAAGGGTTCATGGCCCAGGGTGAAGGGCGGGATGCAGCCGCGGTCCTTGACGTAGAAGCGCTTGCCGCCCCCGAGGTCGAAGTAGCCGTCCCAGATGTGCAGGTCGGAGTGGCACACGCCGGAGCGCGTGATGCGCACCAGCACCTCGGTGCCCTTGGGCTTCGGGGTCTCCTTCATGACCTTCTGCAGTGGCCTGCCGTGCTCGACGACGTCCCAGCTTTGCATGTTCCCTCTCCTTTGAAATCAGTCCGCGAGCACGGCGCGCTCGCTTGCCCAGGCGCGCAGCGCGGCCACTTTCTCGGCCATCTGCAGCACCTTGGCCTCCTCGTGCGACTCGATGGCGACGATGGGCATCTTAGCCGCCAGCAGCTCTTCCGGTGCCTGGATGTCCTTCACGCCTTGCTCGACGCTTCCAAGGCTTGGTCAATGTCCCACAGGATGTCGTCCAGGGTCTCGATCCCGACCGACATCCGGATCATGTCCGGCGTCACGCCCGCCTTCAGCTGCTCCTCGGCGGTCATTTGCCGGTGGGTGGTGGAGGCCGGGTGGATGATGAGCGTCTTGGCGTCGCCGATGTTGGCGAGGTGGCTCATGAATTGTGCCGCCTCGATGAACTTTTCGCCTGCCTTCGCTCCGCCCTTCACGCCGAAGTTCAGGAGACCAGATGATCCCTTGGGCAGGTATTTCTTCGCCAGCGCGTGGTACTTGTTGTCCTCGAGGCTTGGATAGTTCACCCAGGCCACGCGCGGGTGCTTTTGCAGGAACAGTGCCACGCCCAGCGTATTGGCGCAGTGCCGGTCCATGCGAACAGGGAGCGATTCGATCCCCTGCAGGAGCAGCCAGGCGCTGAGCGGGGAAAGCGTCGCGCCGAAGGTGCGCATGATCTCCATGCGCGCCTTCATGGTGTAGCCGAAGTCGCCGAAGGTCTCGTGAAAGATGACGCCGTGGTAGCCGGGCGAAGGGCTGGTGAACTCCGGGAACTTGCCGTTGCCCCAGTCGAACTTTCCGGATTCGACGACGATGCCGCCCATGGTGGTGCCGTGGCCGCCGATGTACTTGGTGGCCGAGTGCACCACGATGTCCGCGCCCCAGTCGAAGGGGCGGCAGAGGTATGGCGAAGGCACGGTGTTGTCCACCATCAGCGGGATGTTCGCCTCGTGCGCGATATTCGCCAGCGCCTCGATGTCCACGATATTGATGAGCGGGTTGCCCAGAGTCTCGGCGTAGATGAGTTTTGTCTCCGGCCGGATGTGCTTCCTGAATGCCGCGGGGTCGTCCGGGTGCACGAAGGTGGTGTCGACCCCCAGCTTCTTCAGGTTCACCCCGAGCAGGGTGTGCGTGCCGCCATAGAGCGTGGAAGCGGAGAGGATATGGTCGCCCGCCTTGACCAGCGCCAGGATCGCGGTGGCCTCGGCCGCCTGCCCGGTGGCGCAGGCAAGCGCGGCGCGGCCGCCCTCGAGCGCGGCCACCCGCTCCTCCAGCACCGCCACCGTCGGGTTGGAGATGCGCGAGTAAACGTTGCCGAAGGTCTGCAGGTTAAACAGGCTCGCGGCGTGCTCGGCGGAGTCGAACACGAACGAGGTGGTCTGGTAGATGGGCGCGGCGCGCGCTCCGGTGGCGGCGTCGGGAATCTGCCCCGCGTGCAGGGCGAGGGTTTCGAATCCGAAATTGCGGTCGGCCATGGTTTCAGTTACTTACCGCTGCTTGCCATTGCCCGGCACAGTAGGCCGCGGTGCGCTGCCGCGCCATGCGGCCTCAGCGCGCGTTGGCTTCGTCGCGGTCAAAGCGAAAGCCGCGCAGGCTGACCAGGCGCGCCCCCCAGTCGATGGGGCCCTTGCGGCGCGTCATGCGCTGGAACTCGGACTCGGCCACCACCAGGCGCGCGACCACTTCGCCGCGGCGCCTGATGCGGACTTCGCCCGCGCGCTCGGCCTCGTGCACCACGGCGGGCAGGTTCTGCCGCGCCTGGGTGATGGAGTAGGTCTTGGACATGAGGGCGGAGAGATGAAATGGCTGTCCGGATGACTATCCTACGCCGCGCCCGGAAGCGGGGCAAGGGGCGACACGGTCACCTTTACCTCCAGCCTCTGCTCGCCGCCGCTCAGGATCACGCCGCGCATCGGCGTCACGTCGCCGAAGTCCCGGCCCCACGCCAGCGCGATGTGCTCGTCGCCGGCGATGCAGTCGATGGTGGGGTCGAGGTCCAGTCATCCCTCCCCGAAAACGTAGACCAATATCCATGCGTGCGGGGCATCCGCCCCCAGTTGCCGCGGATCGTCGCGGTCGCACACCGGTGCCTGCGACAGGCGCACCCGTTCCTGCGCCACGTACAGGCCGGGGCGGGCGCGCAGCATGTGCACCGCGCGCTTGCGGCCGCGCTCGTCCAGGTCCTCGCCGAGGAGCTTCTCGCACAGCTTGGGCAGGTAGCCCAGCAGCGCGCCGGATTCCAGCAGGTTCGAACCCAGCGCATTGGCCACCAGCACGTTGCCGCGGCGCACGGCGTGGCCGTAGACCAGCGCGGGCGGCAACCGCTCCTCGACGATCATGCGCTGTTCGCCGTAGAGGTCGATCAGGATCCGGTGGAGCAGCATCGCGCGCTACGCCACTGCGGCCTCGATGCCAGTCCACTCGTCGGCGGGCAGGATGAACGGCACCATGTCCAGTTCCTAAGGCCGGCTCGCGCCCTCGGAATCGTCGTAGATGTTGTAGGTGACGCCATCCTCGCGCACCCGGCGCGCCAGGCGCAGCGAGCATCTCGTCGAAGCGGGCGCCGACGGGGCGGTAGGTCGAAAGCAGCCCCGAGGGCAGGTCGGTCGGCATGGGCTGCGCGAGGTTAGCAACCGCTTCAGGCGGGCGCAAAGCGCGCAACCTCCCCGCTCAGCGTCTCGCCGCTGGCGCTCACGTACAAGTGGCCGCCGCTGACGGAAACCTCCAGTTTCATGCGCCGCTCGAGCCGTTTCGCCAGTGCCGAAACCAGTTCCCGGTCGAGCGCGTAGAGCTCCAGGTCCTCGGCGCGGTGGATGCGCTCGCCGGAGTAGAGGCGTTGCAGCGCGGCCGGGGCCTTGTGCGTATACAGCACGACACGCGGCGCGGCCTTGGCCGCCTTGTGCAGGCGCGCCGCGTCCGGGGCGCCGATCTCGATCCAGCTCCGAAGCGCGCCGGTGAGGTCGCGCACCGCGAGCGGCGGCTCGTCCGGGGCCGAGATGCCGCGGGAGAAGGCGATGCCCTCGGTGTACTCCAGGCAATAGGCGAGGATGCGGCTGACCAGGTAGTCCCCGGATTCAGAAGGATGGCGCGCGGCCTTGAGTTCGAAGTTCTCGTAGACGCCGCGGTCGGCGTCGGCGAGCGCGATCGTGAAAGTATGGATCGTGGCGCCGAGGGCCATGCCGGACCGGACAGGATGCGGGCGCTAGCGCGGTCGCGACGGGCGCAGGGTCGGGTTGAGCTTGTCGATGTCGGCCTTCACCTGCGTCACGCTTCGCTCGTACACGATCTCACGGCCCATGATGCTGCCGGCGTAGGCCATCTCGTTGCGCGTCGGGCTGAGGGCGCACTTCATGCTGTGCTCGCCCGCGCCGATTACCACCTGGATCGAGCTGGCGTGGCGGGAGTACACCACCACTTCGATCTGCTGGCCGGTCTCGGTGATGCGGACCTTGATCTTCTCGGTGGCCATGGTTGCGTTCCTGTTAAGTCCTGCGTGACCGGCGGGACTACATCAGCCAAGAAGCTCTTCGAGCGTGTAGAGCTTCGACTTGCTGGACTTCAACTCAGGGAGCCCGGATCTTACGTCCCGCATCAACGTTCCGTCCCCGCGCGTCGCCTTGATCGAACGCCAGCTAACGTACGTTCTCGCACTGACAAGGACCGCGACCGTTCTCACGTCCATTGTGATGTTGATCGACTCTTCATCTGAACGCGGGTCGCTGACCAATCGACCAAGCTGTCGTTTTGCGGTTGATGGGGAGACTGCCTTCACGTCTTCGCCTCTCGAAACTGACCTACAAGTTTATCCCGGCTTTTGTTGATCTGTCGCCGATTCCTGCGTCAAAGTAAGGAGGATGTCGGCATGCCACGCGAAATTCAGGTCCAGGCTCTCGTCCTGGCTTGCGTCGCGGTTGGCGACGTCCAGCTTCGCGGAGTGCACGCCGAGCAGCATCCAGGGGAAGTCTTTGCGGCCGTCGCC
>SXGS01299651.1_pt1 | contig 12497 bp, 13 predicted proteins | sample 3174681 | NCBI WGS metagenome assembly SXGS01 (sample SAMN11356861, study PRJNA531348) | freshwater metagenome | isolation source: freshwater sample F1-80 | place: China: Fuxian Lake, Yuxi | collected 2017-12-25
ACTCGGGCTCGATGACAAGACCGCGGCGGCCGTGTATGGCCTCTACACGGCAGCGGTCTACCTGGTCTGCCTGCCAGGCGGCTGGATCGCGGATCGGCTGATCGGCGCGCAACGGGCCATCCTGTGGGGTGGCGTCCTGATTGCGTCAGGTCACTTCACACTGGCCTTCCCGGGTCGCACACCGTTCTTCCTCGGCCTGTTGCTGATCGTTTTCGGCACCGGGCTCCTCAAGCCCAACATCAGTTCGGCGGTGGGCGAGCTGTACGGCAAGGGCGATCCACGCCGCGACGCCGGGTTCACCTTCTTCTACATGGGTATCAACATCGGCGCCTTCCTGGGGCCCCTGGTGTGCAGCACGCTGGGCGAGAGCGAGCGCTTTGGCTGGCATTACGGTTTCGCGGCGGCAGGCGTCGGCATGGTGGTCGGCCTCTGGTACTACCTGCGAACCCGCGCCCGCCTGGGCGACGCCGGCCTGCGCCCGTCGCTGGACGGAACGCGGCCGGAACATGCCGCCCAGATCCGCAGTGGTTGGCGCAACGTCGGCATCGGCGTCGGCCTGATCACCGCCGGCACGGCTGCCGTCATGACCGGACTGGTGACCGTGGATGCCTTGGCAGCCGCGGAGCGTACGGGAATCCTGATCGCGGTCATCGCCATCGCCTATTTCACCTGGATGTTCACTTTCGCCGGTCTCAACGCCGACGAGAAGAAGCGCATGGTGGTCATCGTGATCCTGTTCCTCGCCTGCGCCATGTTCTGGGCCGGCTTCGAGCAGACCGGGTCCTCGCTCAACCTGTTCGCCGAGCGCTACACGGATCGAATGATCGGGACTTTCGAGATCCCGGCGGGCTGGTTTCAGTCGATAAACGCCTTCTTCGTATTCACGATCGCGCCGATGATCGCCGGCCTCTGGGTCTGGCTCGCCCGGCACAGTCTGAACCCCTCTACTCCAGCCAAGTTCGGCATCGGACTCATCCTGCTCGGCGCCGGATTCGTGGTGATGATCGGCGCCTCGAACGTCGTGTTGCGCGGCGAGCAGGCACTGCCGACGTGGCTCGTGATGACTTACCTGCTGCACACCATCGGCGAGCTTGCGCTGAGTCCCGTCGGCCTGTCGGCGACCACCAAGCTGGCCCCGCAGCGCTACACCGGTCAGATGATGGGCGTGTGGTTCCTCGGGACGGCGTTTGGCAACCTGATCGCCGGACTCGTCGCGGGCGGCTTCGACGATGCGTCCATCGAGCTGTTCCCGGCGCAGTACCTGCAGGTCGCGCTGTTCTGCGCCGGCGCCGGACTCCTGATGCTCGTGTTCTCGAAGCCGGTGCGCCGGCTGATGGGCGACGTGGAGTAGATGAGTAGCCAACGCGAGCTGACCTTAAGGGCGCTTATCCTCGGTGGCATCCTTGCGGTGCTGCTCGGCGCGGCGAATGCCTACCTCGGTCTGTTCGCCGGGATGACGGTGGCGGCGTGCATCCCCTCTGCCGTGATCTCGATGGGTGTGCTCCGGATCCTCGGCCACGGCGGCATCCTCGAGAACACGATGGTGATGACGCAGGCGTCGGCGGGGGAGGCGCTCGCGGCGGCGGTAATCTTCACCTTGCCCGCGCTGGTGATCCTCGGCATCTGGGACAGCTTTCCGTATCTCTGGGTAACGGCCATTGCCGGCATCGGCGGCCTGCTGGGCGTGCTGCTCACCATTCCGCTGCGCCGTGCGCTTATCGTCGAGCAGGATCTCAAGTTTCCGGAAGGCACGGCGGTGGCCGAGGTGCTGCGCGTCGGCGAACGTGCCGGCGCAGGCCTCAAGGCGCTGACGATTGCCGGCATCCTCGGGGCGGTCATCAAGCTCTGCGAGACGGGCTTCAAGCTCTGGCCGGGTACCGCGCAGGTCGCGAGCTACGTCGGCAACGGCATTGCCTACGTGGGCACGAACCTCTCGCCCGCCTTGCTCGGCATCGGCTACATCGTCGGGTTCAACATCGCCTTTCTGGTGTTCCTCGGCAGCATCATCTCCTGGTGGGTTGCGATCCCGCTTTACGCAGCCTATTTCGCCGGCACCGACCCGGCGCTCGCGGACAGCCTCGCCCGGGGCGTACCCGCCGCGGACCTCGCCTACGAAATCTGGACGACGAAGATCCGCTACCTCGGCGTCGGCGCGATGCTCGTGGGCGGGCTGTGGGCGCTGATCGCGATCCGGAAGTCGCTGCTCTCGGGCGTGCGGAGCGGACTCGCACAGTTCAGCCGCTCGCGTACCGAGGTGGTGCCCGCGAGCGAGCGCGACGTGCCGATGCCCTGGGTACTGGGGGGCACGGTGGCATGCCTGGTGCCGATCTTTTTCCTCTACCAGCAGATCGTCACGAGTTACGGCATCGCGATCGCCATGTCGGTGATCATGTTGGTGGCGGCGTTCCTGTTCTCCTCGGTCGCGGCCTACATGGCGGGCCTGGTCGGATCCTCGAACAATCCGATATCAGGGGTGACGATGGCGACGCTCCTGCTCGCCTCGCTGATGCTTCTCGCGATGCTCGGCACCGACGTGCGTGGCCCCGCGGCGGCGATCATGATCGGCGCAGTCGTCTGCTGTGCCGCTTCGCTCGGCGGCGACTTGATGCAAGACCTGAAGACCGGTGCGCTCGTCCGGGCCACTCCATGGAAACAGCAGACCGCGCTCGCTGCCGGCGTGCTGGTCTCCGTGTTCGTGATGGCGCCAATCCTCAACCTGCTGCTCGAGGCCTATGGCATCGGTGCACCAACCGCCGAGCACCCGAATGCGCTGGTCGCCCCGCAGGCGACGCTCATGGCTTCGGTGGCGCAGGGCGTATTCGTTGGCGGTCTGCCTTGGGGCATGGTCAGCGCAGGCGCTGCCATCGGCGTTTTCATCATTCTCATCGACGAATGGCTCCGACGCAGCGGCTCGTCGGTCCGAGCGCCCGTGTTGGCCGTGGCTGTCGGCATCTATCTGCCACTCGAGGTTGATACACCGATCTTGATCGGCGGCCTGATCGCGTGGCTGGTGCAGCGCCGACTCAAACGCCAGGACAGCGGCACCGGGCCAGGCACGGTGTTTGCGGCCGGGCTCATCACCGGAGAAGCGCTGGTCGGCATCCTGCTCGCGATCCCGATCGTCATGACCGGCAGCACGGACGTCATTTCCCTGCCGGAGTCGATGCGGCCTGGCGCGCTGGCTGGCCTGGCTGCTGTGGCGTTCGCCGCGTGGCTGCTCTATCGAACGTCAGTCCGGGAAAGCACCGATCGCGGCTAGAATGCGCGGCAACAACAACGAGGTGCTGCCATGCCCGCCTACATCGTCTCGGTCGTCCAGTTCACCAACATGACGCCGCAGCTCAAGGAATACGCCCAGAAGTCTGCCGCGCTCGCCAAGCAGAACGGCGGCCGCTACATCGTCCGCGGCAAGGTCATAGAACAGATCGAGGGCACCGGCTACGAGGGCAAGTCGGTCGTGATTCTCGAGTTCCCGACGATGGAGCAGCTGACTGCGTTCGTGAAGGGCGACGACTACCAGAAGAACGTCAAGCCACTGCGCGCCGGCACCGGCATCTACGACATCGGCATTTTCGAGAGTCCGCCGCCGGCGATGCAGTGACCGAAATCGGGGACGGTTCCCGCATTGTCGGGTGACTCCCGACGAGGCGTTTGCTTCCCAACGAGTCGGGAGTCACCCGACAATGCGGGAACCGTCCCCGATTTCGCTAGACCACCATGAAGGTGCCATCCGTCTCGGCGACGAGTACGTTGTCACCGGTGCGGATGGCGCGGCCGGTCAGGATTGCCAGCCTGCCCTTCCGCTTCAAGAGCCGGCCTTCGAGTACCAGCCGATCACCCAGTTCGCAGGGTTCCCGGTAGCGGATCTCGCAGCGCGCGGTGTGGGCGCGCTCCCCGCGCAGGAACAGCCAGTTCGCCATCACGTCGTCGAGCGCGCTGTACAGGATGCCGCCGTGCACGAGGCGGTCGTAGCCGCAGTGGAAGGGACCAGGCGTGAACTCGGCGCGGCACACCTCGCCCTCCATGCGGAACTCGAGCCGGAGGCCGAGAGGGTTGTCGGGGCCGCAGACGAAACAGGCGTTGGCATCGGGTCGGCCGCGTGACTCGTTCATGGGCACAGCTCCGCGCGAGTTTCGACTATGCTAACCCCGTGGCTTACGATCCCGGCAATATCTTCGCGAAGATCCTCCGCGGCGAAGTACCCGCGCACAAGGTCTACGAGGACGATCAGACCCTCGCGTTCATGGATGTGATGCCGCAGTCCGACGGCCACACCCTGATCGTGCCGAAGGCGCCTGCGGAGAACCTGTTCGACCTCGATCCCGGCATGGCGCTCGCGGTGATGCGCACCACCCAGTGGGTCGCGAGCGGCGTCAAGCGTGCCTTCCACGCCGACGGCATCACGCTCATGCAGTTCAACGGAGCGGTCGCAGGGCAGACCGTCTTCCATTTCCATCTGCACGTGATTCCGCGCTACGCAGAGCAACCGCTGCACAGCCACGGCCGGAAGATGGCGGAGCCGAGAATTCTCGAGGAACATGCGCGGATGATCCGCGCAGCGCTCGCCAGCGTCTGAGCCGGGATCAGGCCGTGCGCAGACTCGTCGAGGCCTGATCCAGCGGGCGGCGGCTGTCGCGATCGCGCTCGAGTGCGCGATGGGCCACGTTGACGAGCTCGCGGAGGTCGCGGCCCTCGGCGGGATAGATCCCCACGCCGATTCCGACACTCACCCGATGCATGGCGCCACCAACCTCGAGCGTCGTGGTGGCAACGTTGTGGCGAATGCGATTGCACACCACCTTGGCGACCGACGGACCGGCACCAGAGAGGAACATGACGAATTCATCGCCGCCGTAACGCCCGACCAGGTCAACAGTCCGGCTGCTGCGTTTCAAGGCCTGCGCGACTGCGGCGAGGACTCGATTGCCGGCCTCGTGCCCGTAGCGCTCATTGACAGCCTGCAGTCCATCCACGTCGACGACCAACAGGGCGAAGCCGCTGTCGCGCTGCTCGGCCCGTCGCAGCTCGTCCTCGGTCAATCGCGTAAAAGCGTCGAGGTTCAGCAGTCCCGTCACGGCATCCTGCTCGGTATGGGCCTGCAGCCGCTCGTGCACGTCCTGGATATCCGCGGCGAGCATGCTGGTGAGGAGCGCAACGAGCAGCACGGGCACGCCTTCGGCGAGTACGGTCAGGCCGTAGCTCAAAGTAAGCACGGCCTCGCCGCCTGCGAAATAGCTGAGCCCGACGCGACCGGCCAACGCCGCACCGACAATCAGGACGGTTGGCCCGCGACCTAGTGTGAGCGCCGCGGTGATGATCGGCAGTAGATAGAGGTTCAGCAGCGGACCGTTGTCACCGCCGCTCGCCGCCAGCAATACCGTGATGAACAACACCATGGCCACCGTTCCAACGGCGAGCCTCTCGCGCGGCAGCTCGGCGAACAAAGGCGCGTAGCGAAGCGTGACGACGACGATGCCGTACACCGCCATGGCGCCGATATACAGAGTTGGCTCGGCGATGTGGCTGCGCGCCACGATCAGATAGAGCAGGGTCAGCAGCATCAACAAGCCGTCGACTTCGGTCACGCTGCGCAATACGCGCCCGAGCTCGCCGCGCTCCTGCGCTTCGTCGCGTTCAAATGCCGTGAGTCGCGCCATGACCGTTACTGGCCCGCCCGCGGTGACGGGCGCTTGTTTACATAGTCTGGGATGCTGCCGAATTGCCGCCCGCGGAACCGCGACGGACTTGGCAGTTTCGGGTCGCGAGATGGTCAGTCGGACGCGGGGGTGGGGCCCTGCTTCAGCAGACGCAGGGCCTCGTCGAGCGCGGGATCCGCGGCGGGGCGGGTTGTGGCCGCAGGCGGCCCGGCATCGGCAAGCACCACGTCAGGCTCGATGCCTGCACCGTTGATCGAGGCCCCCGACGGCGTGTAGTACCGCGAAGTCGTGAGCTTGATGGCGCGGCCATTCGAAAGGGGCATCACGGTCTGCACCGAACCCTTGCCGAATGTCTTGGTGCCGACAATGCGCGCGCGGCGATTGTCCTTGAGAGCGCCCGCCACGATTTCGGAGGCGGAGGCGGATCCGCTGTTCACGAGGACGACGATGGGCGCGCCTTCGAGCAGGTCGCCGTCGCGTGCGTCGTGGCGGAAGTTCGACTCACGACCGCGACCGCTCGCGGTGACTATCACGCCGCTGTCGAGGAAACCGTCGCTCACGTCGACGGCGGCGTCGAGGACCCCGCCAGGATTGTTCCGCAGATCGAGCACGAGCCCCTGGAGTGCAGCGCCTTTGGCAGCGGTGCGCAGGCTCAGCAAGGCAGCACGGAAATCGCTGCCGGTGGTTTCGCTGAACTGGCTGATGCGCAGGTAGCCGAAACCGGGCTCCAGGAGCCGCGCACGCACGCTTTGCACCTGGACGTTGCTGCGCACGAGATTGAAAGTGAGCAGATCGGCCACGCCGTCCCGCTTGATCTCGATGTTGACCGGCGTGCCGGCCGGGCCTCGCAGCCTGCTGGTGGCGTCGCTGATGTTCTCGCCGGCAATTGTCACACCGGCAATCGTGACGATGACGTCGCCCGCACGAACACCCGCCTGATCAGCGGGGGTACCCTCGATGGGCGCCACGACCAGCACCTGCCCATCGCGCAGATTCACCTCGATGCCCACGCCGGAATAATTGCCGCTGGTGTTGGCGCGCAGGTCATCGAACTCTTTCGCGGAAAGGAACTGCGAATAGGGGTCGAGACTGGTAATCATCCCGCGCGTGGCATTCTCGAGCAGCTCGCGATCGGCGACGGGATCGACGTAGTCCTTGCGCAATCGCTCGAGGACTTCGGTTAGGAGCCGCACCTCGTCCCACGGCAGGCTGTCGCCCTGTGGATCGGCGGCGCTGGCAACGGGCGTCGACAGGCAGATGATCGCTGCCGTGAGATACGCGAGTCTTTTTCTGGCCCGGTGAATGGTGGCTCCCGAGCTCGGGGAACTCTTACTCACTCGGGAGCCACCATTCACCGGGCCAGAAAACGACTCGCGTATCTTCACCGGATCCATTGTGACGGATTCACCGGCTTGCCGTTGCGGCGCATCTCGAAGTAAAGGCCGGGTGTGCCTTCGCCACCGCTGTCGCCGACACGGGCGATTTCCTCGCCCTGGCGAACGCGTGCACCGACGGGTTTCAGCAACTCCTGGTTGTGGCCGTAGAGGCTCATCATGCCGCCGCCGTGATCGACCACCGCGAGCTGACCCATACCGGGCAGCCAGTCGGCATAGACGACCTGACCAGCGCGCACCGCGCGCACCGGGGTTCCGGCCGGCGCCGCGAGCACGGCGCCTTCCCAGCGCAGCAGACCATCGGCACGTGGCTGACCGAAGCGCGCCACCATCCGACCCTTGAGCGGCAGGTCGGTAGTCTGCTGCGGTGGCCGGTTGTCGGGCGCAGGTGTGGGCCGGCGCGCGGCCGCGCGGGCTTCCCGCTCCAGCCGTGCCATCAGCTGCTGGAGATTGCGGGCCTGCTGCTGCAGTCGGCGCAGCTTGTCGCGGCGGCTGCCGAGGTCGCGCTCCAGCGTCTGCACTGCCTTGGCGCGAACCTTGCGCGCAGCCGCAACCTCGGCCACGCGTGCCTCCTGGCGACGCACCAGGCCGGCGAGGCGTTCGAGTTCGGTGCGCAGGTCAGCGGCGGCCGTCTCGAGTGCGACAAGCTGATCCTGCACGGCCTGCAGCAGTTCGCTGCGCTGGCGCGTGATGTAGCCGTAGTGAACGACGCGGCGCGACAGGGCTACCGGATCCTGCTGGCTCAGCGTGAGCTTGAGCCATTCCTCGCGGCCGGTGGTGTAGGCGAGCCGCAGCTGCCAGGCGAGCGCGCGGCGATGCTCTTCGAGCTCCGTCTCCGCGCGCGTCATGTCGGCACGAAGCGTCCGCTCGCGCTCGCGCCCGGCCGCGATGTCCCGCCGCAGTTCGCGCAGATCCGTGCGGGCATCGGCCTCGATGACTTCGGCCTGCTTGAGCGCCTTGCCCGCCGTCGGTCGCTCGGCCGCGGCTTTGGCAATATCGCGCTCCATCGACTTGATTCGGGCGCGGATCGCCTCGAGTTCACGAGCCTTGGCGCCGGTATCGTCGGCGCCGGCAACAGCGCCGCTGGCCAGCATGAGGACGAGGGCGGCCATGAGTAGAGGAATCTGCCGCAGTAGTCCGGGTTTCTGCATGGCCGGCGCGAGTTTACCGCAGGCTGGACGGTTATAATGCGCGGCCACTGTCCTGGCCCGACCGGCGATGAACCAGCTCTTCGAATTCGCGATGAATAACCCGCTCCTGGTAGGCGCCACGCTGATGGCGCTCATCGCGGCGATTGGCTGGGAGATCCGCCTGCGCGGTCAGCGCGGACTCGCGGTGCCGGCCGGCGAAGCCGTGCGTCTCATCAACCAGGGCGCGACGGTCGTCGATCTTCGTGATGCAGCGAAATTCGCCGCGGGTCACATCGTCGATGCGATCAATCTGAGCGCGAGCGACCTGCAGGGCAACCCCGAGAGCCGGCTCAAGAAGAAGAAACCGGTGCTGCTCGTGTGCGACACCGGCTCCTCGAGTTCCAGGCTGGTCGCACCACTCCGCCAGGCGGGCTTCGAGAGCGCCTGGTCGCTCGACGGAGGACTCGCCGCCTGGGAGCGCGAGAACCTGCCGATCATCGCGAAGAAAGCCAAGTCCTGACGGGAATGCGCATGGGACAGCCCGATATCGTCATCTACACGACTCCGATCTGCGGCTACTGCATGGCTGCGAAGTCGCTGCTGAAGGAAAAAGGCGCGACCTGGCGGGAAGTCGATGTCTCGAAGGACAGCACCGAGCGCGAGTCGATGATGGCCCGCACGGGCCGGCGCACGGTGCCACAGATTTTCATCGGCGAGCGGCACATCGGTGGTTTCGACGACCTCGCCGCACTCGACCGGGAGGGCGGACTCGATCCGCTGCTCGGTATCCAGAAATCACAGGCTTAGAGGACCATCATGGCCAGTACCAATCCGGGCGGCGACGGCAACGGCAACAGCGGCACACCGCAGACGCGGCAGTTCGCGCTCCGCCAGTTGTACGTCAAGGACATCTCGTTCGAATCGCCCAATACACCCAGCATCTTCAGCGCCGGGGCCGTGGAACCCGACGTGAAGATGAACCTGCAATCGGCCAACAAGCAGGTCGGCAGCGACACCTGGGAAGTTGTACTCACGATCAACGTGCATGCCACTGCCAAGGAGAAGTCCCTCTTCCTGGTCGAGATCGAGCAGGCCGGGCTCTTCCAGCTGGTGGGGTACACGCAGGAAGAAGTGCAGATCATCCTGGGCACGCATGCCCCGGCAACGCTTTTCCCCTATGCCCGCGAAGCCATCTCCTCGCTGATCGGTCGCGGCGGATTCCCGACCCTGCTGCTCCAGCCCATCAACTTCGACGCGGTCTTCGCGCAGTCGCAGCAATCGCGCGCCAAGGCCGGAACGGCGTCCTGAGACGCCCGGCCGAGCGCAGGGCGAGCTGATGAGCGGCACGCCGCGATCGAGTGCCTCCCCCGGCTCCGGCGGAATTGCCGTACTGGGCGCGGGATCCTGGGGCACGGCGCTCGCGGTACAGCTCGCGCGGGCGAGCGGGCAAGCGACGCTCTGGGGTCAGGACGCGACCAGGCTCAGCGCGATGGGCGCGGCCCGCATCAACGAGCGTTACCTGCCTGGCACGCGGTTTCCCGATGGGCTAGGGGTCGAAGCCGATCTCGCGCGCGCTGTGGCCACGCACCGCGACCTCCTCGTCTGCGTACCGAGTCACGCGTTTCGCACCACCATCGAGCGCATCGCGCCGCATCTGCGGGCCGACAGCCGCATCGCCTGGGCCACCAAGGGCTTCGAGCAGAAGACGGGTGAACTGCCGCACGACATCGCACATGAGCTGCTCGGGCCCCGCAGTGCGCTCGCCGTGCTATCAGGCCCGACGTTTGCGAAGGAAGTGGCAGCGGGCCTGCCGACCGCGATGACCGTCGCCGCAAGCGACCAGGCCTTCGCGACGGATCTCGCGGCACGCATTTCCGACCAGCGTTTCCGCGCCTACACGTCCAGCGACCTCATCGGCGTCGAGGTTGGCGGTGCGGTGAAGAACGTACTCGCGATCGCCGCCGGCATTTCCGACGGCCTCAAGTTCGGTGCAAACGCCCGCATTGCCGTCATCAGCCGCGGTCTCATCGAGATGACCCGGCTTGGTCTCGCGCTCGGCGCCCAGCGAGAAACGTTCATGGGGCTCTCCGGCATGGGCGACCTCGTCCTCACGTGCACGGACGACCAGTCGCGCAACCGCCGCGTGGGGCTGTTGCTCGCCGCCGGCCGCAGCATGCAGCAGGCCGCGGCCGAGATCGGCTTCGTCTGCGAGGGCATCTACGGCGCGCGCTCGGTGCACGAAGTCGCCGAGCGGCTCGGCGTCGACATGCCGATCAGCCACGAGGTGTACCGCATCCTTTATGAGGGCCTCGCACCGTCAGAGGCCGTTCGGGCGCTGATGAATCGGCCGTTGACGCCGGAGTGAATTCAGGGTCAGACCTGCTTTTTCACTCAGCGGAAGACTGGATCGGTACCCGGATAGCCGTTTTGCCGCCACGCCTCGTAGACCACGACCGCCGCCGCATTGGACAAATTGAGACTGCGGTTGCCGGGCAGCATCGGGATTCTCAACCGCTGTTCCGGTGGGACGCTCCCGAGCACCGCTGCCGGCAAGCCGCTGGTCTCCGCGCCGAGCAGGAACACGTCATCGTGCCGGAACGAGATCGTCGCGAATGGCACCGTGCCGCGCGTCGAGAGCGCGAACAGGCGCCGGCCGGCGAGTCCCGCGAGGCAGTCCTCGAGACGGTCGTGCTCGGTGACGTTGGCCATCTCGTGGTAATCGAGCCCGGCGCGGCGCAGATACCGGTCTTCGAGCGTGAAGCCAAGGGGCCTGATCAGGTGCAGCCGGGTCCCCGTGTTGGCGCACAGGCGTATGATATTGCCGGTGTTTGGCGGTATTTCCGGCTGAAACAGGATCAGGTCGAACATTGACGAACGTATCCGCACACGGCGTGAACCCGAAGCTCGCGACTGAATTCTGCGGGCTTCAGCTCGAATCCCCGATCGTGTTGCTCTCGGGCTGCGTCGGCTTCGGCGAAGAATACACGCGCATCGCCGGCTTCTCGAACCGGGACGCTGGCGCAATCGTCCTGAAGGGCACCACGCTCAACCCGCGCCTCGGCAACGCCGCGCACCGCGTGTGGGAAACGCCGGCCGGCATGTTGAACGCCATCGGATTGCAGAACCCGGGCGTCGATGCGGTCGTAAAGAAGATCCTGCCAACCCTGGATTTCAGCGAGACGCGCTTCATCGCCAACGCCTGCGGCTCGACGATCGAAGAGTACGCCGAGATCTGCCGGCGCTTCGACGACTCGCCCATCGACGCCATCGAGATCAACATCTCCTGCCCGAACGTGAAGGAAGGCGGCGTCTCCTTCGGCAACTACCCGGAAGCTTCCGCGAGTGTAGTCGCCGCGTGCCGAGCAGCAACGAAGAAGAAGCTCATCGCCAAGCTCTCCCCCAACCAGACCGACATCCAGGAGAACGCGCGGCGTTGCATCGAGGCCGGTGCCGACGGTCTGGCGGTGATCAACACCGTGATGGGCATGGCGATCGACATCGAGAAGCGCTCGCCGATTCTCGCCAACGTCCAGGGCGGCCTCTCGGGACCGGCTATCAAGCCGATTGCACTGCTCAAGCCCTGGCAGGTGTACCAGGTCGCGCGCAAGCACAAGGTGCCTCTCATCGGGCAGGGCGGGATCGTCACGGCAAGTGATGCGCTCGAGTTCATCATTGCGGGCGCGACGACCGTAGGCGTGGGGACCGCACTCTTCTACGACCCGATGGTGTGCAAGAAGATCAATGCGGGGATAGCGGAGTACATGGAGCGGCATCGGATACGCCGGCTGTCCGATCTGGTCGGCACGCTGGCGATTGCCGGCGTCGAACCCGCTGCCTGCGGTTAACCGGGCATTCCTGGCAAAGGCATCACGTCCGGGTCGTCAATCACTTTGCCAAACCGCGCGGCCTGCCAATCGGCTTTCGCCAGCTGGATGCGCTCAGCCGAAGTCGATACGAAATTCCACCAGATGTGGCGCGGGCCGAGCGGCTCGCCGCCGATGATCATCACGCGGCTCTCACCAACGGCTACGACTGAGACGTCAGCACCGTTCCCCGCAATCGCAAGCGTGCCCTCGATGTACTCGACCTCACCGATACGCACCCGGCCTGAAACGACGTAGACCGCGAGTTCCGTCGAACCAGGCGGCAGCGCGATGCGCACGCCATCCGGGACCTTCACCTCCGCATACAGCGTCGGCGAATGGCAAAGCACCGGCGACCGTACACCGTACGCCTCACCCATGATCACTCGCGCCGTCGCGCGGCCGAGTTTGACCTCCGGCCGCGCGACGGCCGGGTAGTGGCGAAAGTCGGGC
>SXGS01480132.1_pt1 | contig 12497 bp, 11 predicted proteins | sample 3174681 | NCBI WGS metagenome assembly SXGS01 (sample SAMN11356861, study PRJNA531348) | freshwater metagenome | isolation source: freshwater sample F1-80 | place: China: Fuxian Lake, Yuxi | collected 2017-12-25
CGGCAAGGCGTCCCATGCTAAAAGGTGAAAAATTGCGCGACAAGATCGAGGAACAGCCCGCCAAGCTCCAGCAAATGCCTCACCTCGTTCGCTCATTCTTCAAAGTCCCGTCTGTCGCCTATGTTGGCGACTGCTGAGTAACCAGAACGGTGCATGCGTTTCCGCACGATGCAACACCATGTTGCGTACCGCATCACCATGGTCGATCAGTACATCGAGGTCGGGCAGGGTGCCGGCCACGCCGCCCCACATGGCGGCTTTCCATACCGCCGCGCGTCGCCCCATGGTGGCGACGCCGACGGCGGCACCCAACGCGATCTGTGAAACGAAGTCCATGATGCAAGCAAAGCCTGAGCGAAAGGCAGAAGCATAACAAGCCCCGGTGCGGAATCTGTGCGACCATGAGCCCATGCCCGGATACGAAGTGAAGTTCCAGCAGGTCGCCGTTGCCCGTGGTGCCAACCTGCACATTCGCTCCCTGCTCGATACCTTACAGTATGCGGATCCGCTTGGCGAAGCCGAAACTGCGGGCATTTCACCGGCCGCATGGCCGCTGTTTGGTCAGGTCTGGCCCTCGGCGCAAAAGCTCGCGGACCTGATGCAGGTATGGAACATTGGCGAGCGGCGCGTACTGGAGATCGGCTGCGGGCTGGGCCTCGCCAGCCTCGTCGTGCATCGCCGCCTGGGCAACATTACCGCCAGTGATTGCCATCCGCTGACGCCGGTGTTCCTGCGAGCCAACCTGGCCCTGAACCAGTTACCCGAGCTGGCTTACGGCACCGGTAACTGGGGCTGCGCCAATCCGCTGTTGGGCAGTTTTGACCTCATCATCGGCAGCGATGTCCTGTATGAGCGCGGGCAGCCGGAACAGTTGGCCGGCTTCATCGAGAGGCACCTCGCGCGCCACGGCGAGGTGCTGATCGTCGACCCGAACCGCAGCAATCGCAGCGCCTTCACGCGCGCCATGGGGCACCTCGGTTTCGACGTGGCCGAAACCCAGATCAACCTGCCGCTGGCCGATGGCAGCCCCTACCGCGGCCGCCTGCTGCATTACCAGCGCTAGCTTCGCCGGTGTGCGTAGCTTCCCTGCGCCGCTAGCGCTTCTGGCTGGCAGTGGTACTGCCGCTCATGTTGGCGTCGTACCCGGGCGCCACGTTAGCGTCGATCACGCAGACCTTGCCGGCGCGTACCAGTGCCAGCCCTTGCGCGATCGCGGCCGCGAGATCCTGCTTGCGCCGCACCGGCCCCAAGCCCTCGGCGCCCATTGAGCGCGCCATCTGCGCGATGTCGATATCCGGCTCGCTGATGCGCTGGCCGATCCACTTGTTCTCGATCGGGCGTCCACGCTCCTTGGCCACCCGCTCCTGATGCAGTTCGTCATTGAAGAACGAATGGTTGTTGCAAACGATCAGGAGCAGCGGAATGCCGTAGTGCACCGCGGTCCAGACGGCCGTGTTGCCCATCAGAAAATCGCCATCGCCGATGATGGCCACGCAAAGCCGCCGCGCTTCTGCTGAGCCGTTCATTTCCCGCAAGGCCAGGCCGGTGCCGATCGCATTACCCGGGCCGGCTCCCACGCCACCGCCACCGTCTGCACCGAGATAGTCGAGCGGATGATGGAAATCGCGATAGCGGCCATTCCATCCCAGCGGCAGGCGCGCCAGGCAGATTTCTTCCTGGATCGCCACTGCCGCCAGCGCATCGGCGAGGGCACGGATGCTGACGATGTCATCGTCAGGTGGCGGCGCCAGTGGCGCGCGCGCGGGCCAGGTCTTGTCAGGGTGTGCCTTGACCGCTGCGAGCAAGGCTGCGACGGCTGCATCGGGTTCACACAGCATGAACACGTCGGCCGGTGGCAGGCTCCCGCTATCCATGCTCCAGCCGCGGTGGCTGTGCGCGTCGAGCGAAACATGAATGACTTTCGCATCGACCGGTTTGCCCTCGGCGACATTCCATCCGGCCTGCTTGAAGGCGCCGCCCGGATCGACCCAGTCGAGCAGCAGCACCACATCGGCTCCGCGCAGTGCTGCGCAGGCCTCTGGTGCCATGAAGTTGCCGGGCGGGCCGACGAATTGCGGATGCGCCGTCGGAAAGGTGGCGCCGGTTTTCAGGTCCGTGATGACGCGTGCCTGCAGCTTTTCGGCCAGCGCCAAGCGGCGTTGCCAGTCTTCGACGCTGCGCGACATGCGCCCAAAGAGGATGACCGGTTGCCTTGCGCCATCCAGCAACGCGGCCGCGCGCGCAATCTCGGCTGCCGCCGGCGGCGGTGCGACTGGTGCTGCATAGCGGGCCACGTCAGGGATGCTGGCCAGGCCCTCGGTTTTGGCTTCCTGCAAGGCGGCATCCAGGTTCACATACACCGGGCCGCGTGGCGCCGTCTGGGCAATCTGGCTGGCGCGCAGCAGTGCCTCCACCGCCGCCGGGATCGAACCGGGCTGGTTGTCCCATTTGGTGAAGTCACGTATCAGCGCACCCTGATCCGACGCCGTGTGAATCCAGTCAATCCAGGGCCGGCGCCGTGCCGCATCCCACGGACCGGTGGCGCCCAGCATGAGCACCGGCGCACGATCGCACCAGGCGTTGAAGACGGCCATCGAGGCGTGCATCAGGCCCACGTTCGAGTGCAGCACCGCGCCCATCATGCGGCCGCAGGTCTTGGCATAGCCATGGGCAATCGCAATCGCATTTTCCTCATGCAGGCACAACAGCATTTGCGGTGCCGCGTTGCCCAGGTGGTTGACCAGGCTGTCGTGCAGGCCGCGGTAGCTGGCCCCGGGGTTGAGTGCGAGGTACGGGATGTCGAGCGCGCGCAGGCAGGCTGCCATCGAATCGCTGCCCCAGGTGCCTCTTGCGGCGGGATCACCCGCGATTGGGGTTTCGGTGTTGGGCAGTGCGGCGTTGGAAGCTGGTGTCATGGATCGGTTCGCTCTATCAGTCGGCCTTGATGTTGGCATCGCGAATCACCTTGCCCCAGCGGGCATGGTCGTCACGGATGGTGGCGGCGAGGGCATCCGGCGTGCTGAACGCAGGTTCGATCCCCTGGGCGGCCAGCGTGGCCTTGACATCCGCTACGCCCAGCACCTTGCCGATGTCGGCGTTGACGCGCGCCACAATGTCCTTCGGTGTGCCGGCCGGCATGAACACCCCCAGCCATACGTCGAGCGCCACGCCCGGCACGGTTTCGGCAATTGCCGGCAGGTCCGGAAAGGCCGCAAAGCGCTTGCCGCCCGCTCCGGCCAGTTGCCGGAGCTTGCCGTCCTTGATGTGCGGCAGCAGCGAATTGACGGCGCCGATGAACACCTGGATGCGCCCGCCCAACAGGTCGGTGATGGCGGGTACCGCGCCTTTGTAGGGCACGTGCTGCATTTTGATGCCGGCCAGGTGACCCAGCATTTCGGCCGCCAGCTGTTGCGGCGAACCGTTGCCTGACGAGGCATAGTTGAGCTTGCCCGGGTTCTTCTTCGCATAGTCGATCAACTCGGCCACGTTGTTGGCCGGCACCGAAGGGTGCACCACCAGCACGAACGGCACCACCGCCACTTGGGCTACCGGCGCGAAATCCTTGAACACATCGAACGGTGTCTTGCCCATGTGCGGGTTGAAGGCAAAGATGTTGTTGGCCCCCAGGAGCCAGGTGTAGCCGTCCGGCGCACTCTTGGCCACGGCGTCGGCGCCCAGGTTCATGCCGGCGCCCGGGCGGTTTTCCACCACCACCGGCTGGCCCCAGCTCTCGGTGAGTTTCTGGGCGATCAGGCGCGCCATCACGTCGTTGCTGCCCCCGGGCGTGATTGGCACGATGAACTTGACCGCCCGCGCTGGATAGCTGCCTTGTGCATTCCCGTTGACCGGGATCAACAGGCAGGCGACGAGAGCGGCACAAAATTGGAAGAAGCGTGGAGCAAGGTGTAGGGCAAAGCGCATGGAAGTCTCCGTGGCACCATGGTCCGGGGCACGATGGTCCGGGTCACCATGGTCAACGGCGCCAAGTGTAGTGCAGGTCTCGTTGTTCCAGCAGACACAGGAACGGCACCATAATGGCTGCAGGCAGCCTTACTCGCTGCAGGAGAAGAGTATGAAAGTCGTGATCGCCCGCATGCAGCACGAGACCAATACGTTCTCGCCGGTTCCCACGCCGTTGACCGCCTTCGGCACCGGCAATGGTGTCGGCCCCTACTACGGCGAGGCGGCGCGCCGCGCGATGCAGGGCGCACGCGTGGCGATGGGGGCGTTTCTTGATCTGGCCCAAGCGCGCGGCTGCCAGATCGCCACCCCCCTGGCTGCGATGGCGTATCCGAGCGCACCGGTGCAGGCGGACGCCTATAGCCACATGTGCGACACCATCTGCGCCGCCATCGAGCAAGGCTGTGATGCCATCCTGCTCGATCTGCACGGCGCCATGGTGGCCGAGAACAGCGACGATGGCGAAGGCGACCTGCTTGAGCGTATCCGCCGCATCGCGCCGGCCGTTCCGCTGACGGTGGCGCTCGATCTGCACGGCAACATCAGCCCGAAGATCGTGGCCAATGCTGACATCATCGTCGGGTTCAAGACCTATCCGCACATCGACATGTACGAAACCGGGGAACATGCGGGCCGCCTGTTGTTCGACATGCTCGAGGGCAAGATCGAACCGGTGATTGGCTATCGACATGCGCATATCCTGGCGCAAACCCTCGAAATGAATACCAATGTTGGCGCGATGAAGGCGGCACTGGAGGGTGCGAAGTGGCGAGAGCGCGATCGCGGCATACTCGCCTGCAGCGTGTTCGGCGGCTTTCCGCAAGCCGATACCCCCGATGCCGGCATGAGCGTGGTGGTGGTGGCCGATGCCAAAATACTTCGCAGCAAACGGGCGGCAAATGCGCTGGCTGAACGCACGGCCGAGTGGGGCGTAACCTTCCTGCAATCGCGCCGGCGCGAGTTCATCTTCGCGCAGGTGCCGCTGGCGCAATCGATCTCGCGTGCCAAGGTGGAAGCGGGCCGCAGCACGGGCAAGCCGATCATCCTGCTCGACCATGGCGACAACTGCATGTCGGGTGGCACCTGCGATACGGTCGATGTCTTAAGAGCCGCTCTGGGAGCGGGTCTTGACAAACAGTTTGGCGATATTGTCGTCGGCCCGACGCGGGATCCAGAGGCCGTGGAAGCGATGTTGAAAGCCGGTGTCGGCGCGACTGTCACGCTCAAGGTCGGCAACAAGACGCCGATGCCCAAGATCGGCGTGGCACATCCCGTCCCGCTTGAACTCACCGGGGTGGTGCGCATCATCACCGATGGCCAGTATGTCGTCACCGGCCCGATCTTCACCGGCGATACGCTCTACATGGGGCGCACCGCAGTCCTCGACACCGGCACCGTTCGCATCGTGCTCACCTCCGAGTTGCAGGAACCGCTGGACCTCGCCTGCTTTACCAGCGTTGGTATCGATCCTGCGCAAGCGCGCTTTCTGATCCTCAAGTCGCGCATGTACTTTCGCCCGGTGTTCGAGCCGCTGGCGCAGGCCGTGATTCCCTGCGCGAGTGCCGGCGTGACCAGCTCCGACAACGGCATCTTCTGCTTCGAGAAAGTGAAGCGGCCGATCTATCCGCTCGATTACAAGTAACCGGGCATGACCGAACACCGCCACCCTGGTCACCCCGTGAGCCACCCGGCGGGCGAACCGCCGCGCGGGCTCAGGCACGGGCTGCCGGGTCTGCATGTGTTGCTGCACTATCGGCGCGAATGGCTGCGCCACGACCTGGCTGCCGGCCTGGTGCTGACGGCGATCCTGATCCCGGTGGGCATGGGCTATGCCGAGGCGGCTGGCCTGCCCGCCATTCATGGCCTGTACGCCACCGTCATCCCGCTGCTGGTCTACGCGCTGTTTGGCCCCAGTCGCATCATGGTGCTGGGGCCGGATTCGACGCTTGCCGCTGTGATTGCGGCCTTGATCCTGCCTCTTGCCGGTGGCAGCGTGGAACGCGCGGTGGCGCTGGCGGGTGCGCTGGCAATGCTATCGGGTGCTGTTCATTGCTGCTCGGATTTGCGCGCCTCGGTGTCCTGGCGGATCTGTTTTCCCGGCCGATCCGCGTCGGCTTTCTGAATGCCATTGCGTTGACGGTCATCATTGGCCCGATGCCCAAGGTGTTCGGCTTTGCCGCAGATGGCGACGATCTGGTCGACAAGACCGTGGCGCTGTGGCAGGGCGTGGCGGCAGGCCATGTCAACGGCATGGCGCTGGCCATTGGCGCTGGCAGCCTGGCATTGATCCTGGCGTTGCGCCACTGGCGCACGCAGTGGTCCGGTGTGCTCATTGCGGTGGTCGCGGCCACCGCCATCTCGGCCTGGTTTGACCTGGGCCAATCGGCACACATCGGTGTGCTCGGTAGTCTGCCGCAGGGGCTGCCGGTGCCGCATCTGCCGCTGGTGTCGTGGCACGACTTGCACCAGTTGCTGCCGGGCGCCGCCATCATTGCCCTGCTGTCGTTCACCGATACCAGCGTGCTCTCGCGCACCCTGGCGGCGCGTGCGCGCACCCGCGTCAGCCAGAATCACGAGACGATTGCCATCGGGGTGGCTAACATTTGCGCCGGTTTGTTCCAGGGGTCCTCCATCAGCAGCAGGTCCTCGCGCACGCCGGTGGCCGAGGCGGCCGGTGCGCGCACGCAGATTACCTACATCGTGGGTGCCGCCGTCATCAGCTTGATGTTGATCGTTGCCCCCAGCCTGTTGCGGCACCTGCCCAGCGCCCTGCTTGGCGCCGTCGTGATTGCAGCCTGCCTTGTCTTTACCGACGTGCGCGGCATGCTCGAGTTGCATCGCCTGCGACGGGTCGAGTTTGCGCTGTCGGTCATCAGTTTCCTTGGCGCCGCCTTTGTCGGTGTGATCGAAGGCATCGGCATTGCCATCGTGCTGGCGCTCCTGATGCTGGTCTGGAACGCGTGGCGCCCGCGCTTTGTACCCTGGTGCGTGTGGACGGGCGCAAGGGTTACCACGATGAGCGCCGCCATCCGGAAGGGCGGCACGTGCCGGGCCTCCTCATATTCCGCTGGGATGCGCAATTGTTCTTCGCCAACGCCGAGATTTTTCGTCACCAGGTCCTCCATGCGGCGCAGCAGACATCCACGCCGGCGCGCTGGTTGGTGGTGGCCGCGGATGCGATCACCGACATCGACGTCACGGCGGCCGATTCGCTTCTGGAGCTGCATCGGGAGTTGGCCGAGATGGGCATTGAATTGCACTTTGCCGGGCTTAAGGGGCCGGTGCGCGATCTGCTGGCCCACTACGGTTTGCTCGGCGTGATTGGCGCGGACCACTTTGCACCCACCGTGGGTAGTGCGGTCAACTTGTATCGCGCCAAACATGCGGTGGACTGGACGGATTGGCATGAGGTGTAGGGACTGCCTTGCCGCAAGGACCTGCAGGAGTCTCGGCAAGTTACTTGCGCTAATAGACTTTCATCCATTAAAATTGTGGGATAACAACGATCTATGACGCCGCGCCTATCGCATGAGCGCCCGTCCGGAGACATGGCCATGGATGTCTGGTGGATGCAGAATCTGCAACTGGCGATCAACGGTGTTTCAGTTGGTGCCATTTATGCCCTGGTGGCGGTGGGGCTCGTGCTCACCTACAAGGCGACCGAGGTTCTCAATTTTGCGCATGGCGATGTGCTGATGCTGGCGGCATTCATCGGCTGGGCGCTGATATCGGGCTTGGGTTGGTCGTTTTGGCTTGCCGTGCCTCTCACTGTCTCCTTGGTGGCCGTTGGCACGTACCTGTTGGAACGGGGGGTGATGCGCCGTATTGCCGGTCAGCCGCAGTTTGCCGGTGTCATGCTCACCATCGGGCTGGCCTTCATGATCAGGGGCGCAGTCAGCATGGGATTCGGCCCCGAGTCGCGCAAGTACGAAACCCCGTTTTCCGGTTTGACCACCCGATTTGGTGACCTGGTGATCGCCGACCTGAGTCTGGCCATCGCGGGCGCGGTACTTTTGGTCACCTTGGCGCTTTTTGTGTTTTTGCGCAAGACCGCAGTCGGCATTGCGATTCAAGCGGCATCGCAGGATCAGCTGGCGGCGTACCTGTCCGGCATACGCGTCAAGCGACTCAACTCGGTAGTGTGGGGAATGTCCGGCGGTATGGCCGCACTGGCGGGTTTGCTGCTGGCGCCGATCACGCTGGTGGACATCAGCCTTTGGTTCGTCTTGCTCAAGTCGCTGGCGGCGTTGGTGTTGGGGGGCTTTGGGAGCGCTTCCGGCGCCATTCTGGGCGGCCTGCTGATCGGCCTGATTGAATCGTTTGCCGGGGTTTATGCACCGGGCGGGATCAAGGATGTAGCGGCCTACATCGTCTTGATTGTGGTGCTGGTGATTTATCCGCGCGGGCTATTGGGCGAGTCGCACGGCAAGCGGGTATGAAGGTTCCCTACGACACTGGCTATGGTGACGCACGTCGCCTGCTGCGTTGGCCAACTGAGCGCGCAAGCTATGGCGTGCTCAGCATCCTGTTGTGCATGGCGCCGTTCGTGCTGCCAGTGTTTTACCTAGGTGAGCTGACCTACCTTTGCATATTCTCGCTGGCGGCGCTGGGGTTGATGGTACTAACAGGATATACCGGTCAGGTGTCGTTGGGCCACGCGGCTTTCCTTGCCATTGGCGCCTACACGGAAGCGGTCCTGCTGGCCCGCGGCGTACCTTTTCCCCTGACACTGGTGGCGGCACTGCTGGCGTCCGGGCTGGCCGGCGTATTGATCGGCGTACCTGCGATTCGCGTCTCGGGACTGTATCTGGCGATGGTCACGCTGGCGTTCGCCGTATTGGTCGAGCATGCGGCCGGGCACTGGTCGTCCCTGACGGGTGGGTTTACGGGCTTGGCAGTGCCGGATCCGGTCTTGTTCGGCCTGTCGTTTGGCTCTCCCCGCGCTTTCTATTTCCTGTGCTTGACGGTCCTGGTTGTGATGCTCTGGCTGTTGATCAATTTGACGCGGTCCCAGACCGGGCGCGCGTTCGTCGGGGTGCGTGACAGCGAGGCGGCTGCGCATGGTTTGGGCATTCATGTGGCGGCGACCAAGATGCAGGCGTTTGCCGTTTCAGCGGCAGTCACCGGCCTGGCGGGGGCGCTCCTGGCCCACCAGACCAAGTACTTGACCCCGGAGGGCTTTGGACTGATGCTTTCGATGCAGTTGGTCCTCGCGGTGGTGATTGGCGGCCTCGGCAGCCTGCGGGGAGCGATTCTAGGGGCGATCCTGATTGGCCTCTTGCCATCGTTTATTTCGCACCTCAAACCCTTGCTTCCGGATCGCCTGGCCAAGCAGTTTGGCCTGGAAATATTTGTCTTCGGTGCCGTGCTGGTCGGCTTTGTGTTGTTCGAGCCGATGGGCCTGAACGGCCGCTGGTTGAAGATCAGGGCCTTCTTCGAAACCTTTCCGTTGTATCGCCGGGGGACTTTTCGTCGTGGCAAAGCCTACATGCGTTCGGAGCGCCATCGATGACGGTGGGCGCGCGCGCAGTCGATCTGCCGTTTTTCCAGGTCGAGAATCTGGCATTGGCTTTTGGCGGGGTGCGTGCGCTTGACGGCCTCAGCTTTGCGGTAGAGCGCGGTGAAGTATTCGCCCTGATTGGGCCGAACGGCGCCGGCAAAACCTCGGTGTTCAATGTGATCACCCGCGTGTTTGATGCGGCTGCAGGTTACGTCAAGCTTGAGGGCCGTGACATCACGGCGCTGCCGCGGCATGGCATTGCCGGCGCCGGGATCGCGCGAACCTTCCAGAACATCGAATTGTTTGATGGTGCCAGCGTGCTCGACAACCTGCTGCTTGGCAGGCATCGCTTCGACCATGGCGGATTCTGGCGGCAGCTATGCAATAGCCGGCGGGTGCGCCGGCTGGAAGAGGTTTCGCGCGCGAAAGTCGAGGAATTGATCGAGTTTCTGGACCTGGCACCGCATCGCAACGTCAGGGTGGCGGCGCTACCCTACGGCGTGCGCAAAGTCGTGGAGCTGGGTCGCGCCTTGGCGACGGAACCGAAGTTGCTGCTGCTCGATGAGCCGGCCTCTGGCCTCAATCCGGAAGAAACGCGTGATCTGGCGTTCTGGATCGATGACATCCGGCACGAACTGGGCATCACTGTCGTGATGGTCGAGCACGACATGTCGCTGGTTTCGGCGACGGCGGACCGGGTGCTGGCAATGAACCTGGGGCGCGGCCTTGCCGCCGGCACGCCGGCCGAAGTGCAGCGGCACCCCGACGTCGTGGCGGCTTACCTGGGCGGATAGGATGGACTCAAGCCAGACTCCCGTTCTCGCCGTCCGCAATGTTGAAACCTGGTACGGCCCGGTGTGCGCCATTCGTGGCGTTTCGCTTGAAGTCGCTGCGGGCCGCATGGTGGCGGTGCTGGGTGCCAATGGCGCGGGCAAATCCACGCTCCTCAATACCATTGCCGGGGTGGTGGATCCGTTCAAGGGAAGCATCGAGTTTCAGGGGCGGTCGCTGATGCATCGCGATCCGGATGAGGTGGCGCGCGCTGGCGTGGTTCTGGTGCCGGAGGGGCGGCGTGTGTTCCCGTTCCTTGCCGTCGAACAAAACCTGATGCTGGGAACATTTGCCCGGCGCGAAGCGGCCGGCATCAAGGAGGACCTGGAGCGCATCTACGCCTGGTTCCCGCGCCTCAAGGAGCGCGCCCGCCAGGAAGCCGGCCTTTTGTCCGGGGGCGAACCGCAGATGCTCGCCATCGGCCGCGCCTTGATGGCGCGCCCCGTGGCGCTGCTGCTTGACGAGCCCTCGCTCGGCCTCTCGCCTCTATTGACCAAGGAAATCTTCGGCATTGTGACGCGAATAAATCGCGAGACCGGCATGACCATCCTGGTGGTGGAGCAGAACGCGGCCATTGCCTTGGCGCATGCACAGGATGGTTACATCATGGAATTGGGCCGCATCGTTGCCGCCGACACCTGCGCCGCACTCCTGCAGAAGGATGACGTGCGCGAGTTCTACCTCGGCATGGGCGCCGCCGCAGAAGGGCCCGCCGGCCGCAAACAGCGCTGGAAGCGGCGCAAGACGTGGCGATAGGGGCCTGGCGATGAGCGTACTGGACCAGATCGACATCACGCCGTACACGGCAGCGGGGCGGTTCCGTGCGCGGGCCCGAGCCTGGCAGAGCCTGCCCGCGCTGCGCCACAAGGCGCGTGGCATTTGGCATTCCGCGACTTGGGCGGAGTACTACAGCGCAGCCAGGGCCATCGGCCTTTCTCTGGCTGCGGCCGGCTGCAAGTCAGGAGATGTCGTGACCGTGTTGTCAGAGAATCGCCCGGAGTGGCTGTATGCCGACATGGGTGCGCAGTGCATGGGCATGATCGGCAACGGCATCTATCCGACCTCGTCAGCAGAACAAGTGCAGTACATCCTGACCGATTCGGGCACCCGCGTGGTGTTTGTCGAGGACGATGAGCAGCTTGACAAAGTGCTGGCTGTCCGCTCTGCCTGCCCGTCCCTTGCTCGGATCGTGGTGCTCGATGTCGAAGGGCTGCGCGGCCTGAATGATCCGATGGTGGAGCCCTACCATGCGTTTCTGGCGCGAGGGCATGAACTGTCGCACACGCGCAGTAACGAGTTTGAACGGGCCATCGACACGGGCGCACCTTCTGACGTCGCTTTTCTGGTGTACACCTCCGGCACCACCGGTGCACCCAAGGGCGCGATGATCAGCCACGCCAATCTGATGTTTCAGATGGACACCGTGCGCCAGTACCTCACCGTGCAGCAGGGCGACAAGACGCTGTCATTCCTGCCCTTGTGCCATATCGCCGAGCGCATGTCCACGGTCTACAACCAGCTTGCTATTGGCTATATCGTTCATTTCCCTGAAAACAGCGGCACAGTGTCCAATGATCTGCGTGAAGTGGCACCCCACATGGTATTTGCGCCACCGCGTTTCTGGGAAAAGATGTACTCGCAGATTGAGCTGGCGATGCGGGATGCAATCTCTCCGGCACGCATGGTGTATGAAGCTGCTCTGGCAGCCGGGCGCGCGGCTGCCGAGCAGCGCCTCGCCGGAGCGTCCCCGGCAGAGTGGAATTCTGTGCGTCTGCGCTTGCTGCGCCGGCTGGCGTTTTCCAACATTCGCGATGCACTGGGGCTCACCAACGTCAAGAACGCCATCACCGGCGCGGCGCCGGTACCTCCAGAGCTCCTCAAATGGTATCTCGCCATCGGGATTGATCTGATCGAAGGGTTTGGCATGACCGAAACCACCGGTTTTGTCAGTGCCACCCCGCCCACCCGCATCAAGGTCGGCTTTGCCGGCACCAGCGCCGCCGGGGTCGAGCTTCGCCTGGGGCCGGATCAGGAGGTGCTGGTGCGCGGCCCGAACGTCTTTGCCGGATACTGGAACCAGCCCGCCAAGACCGCAGAGGCGATTGATGCCGAAGGCTGGCTGCATACCGGGGATTGCGGCGAACTGGATGCGGATGGCTACCTGGCGATTCGTGACCGCATCAAGGACATCATCATCACCTCGGGC